>Ga0137394_10000694_pt1 | contig 23442 bp, 30 predicted proteins | sample czobulk116metaG_FD_108278 | JGI IMG/M metagenome (GOLD analysis project Ga0137394, IMG submission 108278) | Vadose zone soil microbial communities from Angelo Coast Range Reserve, California, USA - czobulk1.16 metaG | ecosystem: Environmental > Terrestrial > Soil > Vadose zone | place: USA...
ACTACCACTGGAGTTCCGGTGACTCGCTCGAGGTGTTGTCGTTATTAAGGAACCAGAAAGAAGCCAAATAATGAAAACATAGAGTACAACAAGGGACACACGACGGTGGAGACGGCAAGCGTGGAAAGCAGCCATTCTGCCGTGTGAGGGATAAGGTTGTGCAGCGGAGCGTGAAGTTATCCGGAGTGAGCCGAGGAGACAGCATCTCCGAATGAACTCTAACTTTGTATCTGCATAGACAAACCAACGAGCGCGAGATTTACATCGTTTCAATCACTGCTCCTCGCACCCCTCGCAGACCAAATAAAATAAAATAATGGTCAGTATTTACGACATCCTGCACGACGACAACGCTCACATCACATCAATCAGCCTCTCGCCGTCGATCTCCTCAACCCCTCTGCTGAGGCCGAGTCGAAGAAGCACAAGCTAAAGCGCCTCGTACAATCCCCCAACTCTTACTTCATGGACGTTAAATGCCCAGGTACGTGGAAATTCGCGTCCGCCTGGCGTCGGTGCTGATACTTTGTCAAATTCCTGCAGGGTGCTTCAGCATTTCCACCGTATTCTCTCATGCACAGACCGTCGTCATGTGCAGCTCGTGCTCTAGCGTACTGTGTCAGCCCACGGGTGGTCGGGCAAGGCTCACTGAAGGTAAGCACTGTGCCTCACTTTGCGTACATATCATATTCAACGCCTTGCGCCAGGGAGCTCATACCGTCGGAAGAATTGAGTATTCTTTACCCTGTATCCACCCTACTTGCTGTCTACGCCGCTACTTCCACTCTGGATACTCATTCAGACTGTCTCCTTACAATCTCCTCAATCAAACCAGTTCGCATTCAGACACTCATCCAAAATTTGAGGATGCGAGGCTGCGTATGTGCCTCCCACCAAACAACGAAGGAATAATTCCATTAAGAGCGTATAACGTTATTGAGATTACGCTGCAAGCAGGCTGTCCAAGATCATATAACACTGCACCAGAAAGCGTTTCTACTCGATTGCAGAGTATGCATGCATACCCGTCTGGTCACATCTTCGCCTTGGCCTGCGGAGCTTCTTCATTAGGCGGGTAGACCTTGGCACGAAGGACACCCTCCTGATTCACTACTGCCAGCAATGTTCCATCCTGAGTATACAGCTGCCAAGGGTGTGAACATAGCAGTCGCTCTCAGGTCCCGCCAATCAATTGGGCACTTACGAGTCCGGTGCAGAAGGCGCGTCCCAGTGCCGCCGCTGGAGACGTCATCTGTGTCTTCTATCAAGCCTCATCATGCAGACATCGAAGACACGAGGAACTTACGACGTATAGCATCCAGTCACTGCAGTCAAAGTCGTTTCTGACAAGAGCCTGAATAATCACATTGCGAGAGGTAATTTCGCAGCGTACTGATAAAACATCATGGAATGGTCCAGACTTGACTGAACGAGACGTCGGCAACATAGCATGATGACGTCGAGCAGCTGATAACGCACCAACATGCCCAGGGCCGAAGGCCCACTTGGTATTCGTTTGAGGCGAGATGTGTTAACTGCTACCGACATGCTACATAAAATGACGTCGAAATCAGGTAAGATAGCCACACCAACACTTGACGTTGCGTACAAATGGAGGTCAGAGATGTACGCCAAGATACACTACTCGTGAATGAGAATAGCGTCAATAGCAAGAAGAAGGACGCTTACTTTCTGAAAGGCTGCGGGATATTGTCCCTTTGTCTTGGCTCTCATCCAATACATAAAGGTTTTTCGTCTCTCGAGTTCATTAACTGAGTCACCAGCATACTTGACGGAGACTGGGCTCTCCTCCCTCGACTAACGTATCTACCGCTCAGCGAACCCATAGCTTTGAAGTGCAATAAAACAACGCACTTCTGCGTAGGCCATGTATCGCAACCTGCTCTCTTCTGTAGTGCCTGGGTGTGCCGCCATCTGCTTGAGGTGCTCAACCTCGCTCTTACATTCATCCGGGCGAGGAGCTTGTGGCATAACCCAGTGGCGAGACGGCTGCCAAAACTCGGGTATCTGGAAGGAACATAGCATGACGAAGACGGTGGGCCCGCCCTGGACGGCGCGGACGGCGCGCGTACAGTAGGATCGTCCATCGCGCACTTTGTCGACGTAGTAGAGCAACGGCGTGGAAGCAGATGCGCCAAGGAGGAAATAGGCCTCAAAACCGCGTCATTATTTTTCTTCTTCAGGTCCGACGGGTGTGAGCAGGATAACGTACATGCAGCGACTGTCATGTAGGTGCGATGTAGGGTGTATACATATCAGCCTGGACTACTACAGATGAGGCGGTACGCGAGCGAAAACGTACATGCAGGGTAAATTCTGGCTTCACGCATCTCGTCGCTGCGACGAGAGCTTGTGATATTACCTGCCCTCCGAAGACACCGCGTGCTTGGAAAGGTAGGGAAAGGTTCCTCGACTGAAATAAGTTGGGGTCGAGTTGCTCGACGTCGAGAGCGAAAGAGATATCGCCAGGCTCAGCCTGGTTGTGGTCGACCGGGTCAGCCATATGGTGAGCGTAGAGCCTCCAAGTCGGGTGAATGCATGGGCTGCGGTTAATGCCGGGGCTGTAGTAATCACGTGTACGTGGATATAACGTCATCCATCGTCGGAGGTCGTTTCTGAAATGTCTCAACTGGGGTTCAGTACGAGCACGCGCCACGACACAGCAAGAGCAGTCACCCCTCCCAACCCCTCCCAAAACAATGCCAATCTTGAACCGGCGACGACCCCAGAACGCGTCCGACAAGTGGAGTTAAATCGCTTAAGAGGTAGGCATTTATTCTATCGTTTCTATCCATCGCCTCGTCGTTGCCGTCGTCATTGTTTCTTGCTCTTTGTTTCTTTCTTCTTTTGACACGCGACGGACAAAAACCATCCCCTTTGTCTTCTTCCAGCCAAAGCGAGGCAACGCGAAAAGGAGGCATTAGCGTCCGCATCGACCGTGGCTTCCTCGGCGCGTAACGCTAACAACAAGAGGCCCCTTTCCGTCGTCGTTCCCGCTACCTCCGGCTCCCCGACTGGCCCGTCAAAAAAAAACACGGGCGGCGACGACAAACTGCAGCGCGATTCGCGTCTCGGGAAATACTTTGATTATGATCTGTCAAAGATGGTCAACTCGAAGGGCGGCTTCCTCGTCGAGGATGATAAGGAAGTGGATGGTGACGCAAAGGCTAAAGAAAGGGAACGCGAGAGACAAAGGGGCATGCAGAACCTCGACCCCCGTACGTGTTCTTCCTTATATTTATCCATCTCACCTGCGTTACTGGCTCCCCTGACGTGCGTTTATTGTCATATAGCTATTTACCTGGATCCGAGTCGAAACCCTAAATGCCATGACTGTGGCTCCGTGGATATCGACCAGATGTATAGAAACATATTCAGGTGTATTGTATGCAACAAGTGCAGGAACGAAAAGGTTGAGAAATACGGCCTTCTCACAAAGACGGAATGCAAAGAGGTGAACGTGATTCGTCTTACGCATATATGTGACCTAAAGGATTCTTGCCCGTCAGGACTACCTCTTGACGGACTGTGAGTCGCACATCTGTCTCCGTCTTCACACAGTTTTAACCAAGCGTAGCCGAGTTGAGGGACGAGGAGCTACTACCTCATATGCTCAAAGCCAATCCGCACAAGTCAACGTTCGCGAACATGATGCTCTATTGCCGGTACCAAGTAGAGGAATTCGCCTGGAAGAAATGGGGTTCGCCAGAGGCGCTGGACACGGAATGGGAGAGACGGACGGCAGAGAAGAAGAAAAAGAAGAATAAGAAGTTCGAACAGGGACTTCAGGAGCTACGCAAACGGACTCGAGAAGGTGTCTGGCAAAGGCGGAAGGATGCAGAGCATAAGCATGAATTCAGTGAAACTACGACAAACGACGCCGGTGTTGGAGTCCAAGTGTGTCATGAATGTGGCTTCACGATTGAAGTCGAGGAGTTTTAGTATCCCAGACGGGCCTCCCGTCATTGGTGTATGCGGATTGACGCGAGTCCGCGAGAAAGATGTGTCCCAATAGTTCTATAACTGTCACAGCTGACCGACATGCATGTATCTATCACCGAGAGTGTGTGATTTGAAGCAAAGTCAATGAATCATGGACCGAGGCGGAGGGGGGGACAAATAGGAATGAGGCAGGATCCGGAACTATCGTCCGTTCCTCGAGTCTGAGACGGTAATTTCATCTGGCTTGAACTCGTCGTATCCAGGGGATCCCCCCCCACCAGCGTTAGGCTGGGCAGGGGTACCGTTCGGTCCCTGATCTATATCCATTGTTCCGAGGCCTGACGGTGGAAGTGTCGTGTGTCCGCTTGGACCGGCACCGTGCGTCGAGGCGGCAGGCGCAGTCATAATGCCTACACCCATGCCAAACTTGTGGCCACGCGAATTGCTGCCGTTGCTGCTCGGCGAGCCGCGATGAGACGCGTGATCTCGTCTCCCTCCTTCTCCCTCATCATCTGAATCCGAAAGCTCCCCGTCCGCTTGCACTCGTCGATCAAGCATTCGCTGCGGGCGTCGTTCGTCCGGGTCGAGCATATCTTCGTCTTGATTCATGTCATCCATCTGTGCATCTATTGGTAACACGGGAACATCTAGATTGCTCCATCAAAACCGTCGCTTGACTAGTCATGAACCGCAGGTACCTGTCATCTGAACACTGGGAGGGCCACCGACGTGTCTAAGATGTTCCATGGCGATGTTTTTCACACGCTCGAGGTACGCAGGGCTGTTCAGGTCTTCCGTATTTGATGCCTTGACATCCAACTGGTAATCGGGGCCAAAGTATTCATAATACTCGTTGACGGGTATATCTAAAGAAGGGTGAGGATATTCCTATCTGTCACGGGGATTCACCTACCATGACCCAGCTCAACACCGGTTGCGAGCCCAGTCTCGTATGCCCATGCGCGGCTCACATTCCGCATCGTATAGCCGCCACCCCCAAGCAAAAGCAGGGGCTTATCGAACGACTTGACGAATTTGACGCAGTTTGCGTGTCCTGAGACTTACCGTTAGGTCGAATGGTAGGTTCATCAGAAATACAAACCCCGCATGGATAGGTTAAGACAGCCCAATTTGTCGCCCGCAAGCGAGTCAGTGCCGCATTGCAGAACGACCGCGGCAGGATCGTATGATTCCATAACCTGTTGTATTACCTGCAAAGGAAATTAAGTCGAAACACGTGGGCGGGAAAATAATAGGAACTCACAGGTTCAAAAACACTCTTGTAGTTCTCGTCATTGATTCCGTCTCGAAGGGGGAAATTTAGTGAGTAATATTTGCCCTTTGTGATGCCAATGTCCTGTGAGAGTAGTTGTCAAGAGTTGTCACAAAACTTGCAAAGGCACCAACTCTGAGCTCCCCAGTTCCGGGGAAATACTCCCCATATTTGTGGAAACTGACTGTCATCACTCGATCTGTCGTGTAGAATGCCTCTTCGACGCCATCCCCATGATGGACATCAATGTCAATGTATAACACTCTTGAATGGTACCTGGTCCAGAGTGCGAAAATTCAGACCAAGACTGGTAGCGAAGTGACGAGCTCACCGCAGTAATTCAAGGATACCAAGGACGATATCTAGAGAAGAAAATAAGCGAGCATCATCAGATCATGAAATGAGACGTGGTGAATGGGGTGCACCATTCACGTAGCAGAAGCCGCTGGCTTCGCTTTTCTTCGCGTGATGTAGACCACCTGCCCAGTTTACAGCGATGTCACATTTGTCTCTGCTGAGTCTGGCAGCCCCCTCTGATGTGGTAAAGGGTGAGAACACATGAGTAGAAGATAGTGACCAACGCTGACCCATCGACCCTCCGGCGGATATTGCGCAATAGTCAAACAAACCATCAAACACGGGGCAGTCATCGCCAACATTACCTACACGGCGTCATCACACGGAGCCATGGAACCACTGAGGGAGAACGAACTGACACTTGTGTTGCTCCTTGACAAAATTCCCCATGTTACTTGGCGTGATTTTGCTGAGGAATTCAATATAATCGTCCGAATGGAATTGTGTCATTTCGCGCTTGGTCGCAGGCTTAGCACGCTAAAAAAAACAACGCCCGATGAGTCAGAAGAAGAGCACCATGGCAGCAGCGACGAGAACAAGACGCTGCCTCGCTCACTTACAAATATCTCCATCCTCTTGTACAGCCCGTAGTTCATTACCAGAGAGTGACACATGCGAATACGAGTGGGCTTCATGCTGAACCGCCGATGCAAAAACGAGCACATGGTTCAGGATACTGTCATCGTCACCCAGAACTGGGACATACGGGTGTCCGGGACCATAATGAAATCCCCCAACATCAGAGTCGAAGAAATAGCACTGCGGGGTGTGGGGAAGGTGAGATGAGATTGCGAATTCCAGAAGGACAGACAAAAAATAAAAAAAGTCGGCTCGTACCACGCGTTTCTTCTTTTCGCCTTCGATCTCGAACAACTCTCCGGGCATGGTAAATGAATTACGGAGGTTTGGAGAACAGGACGAGTGGAAGGTATTATATGTTGTTCGGCGAGAGCCGAGCGTGTATTTCCGCGAGACACGAGCGTTACTTCATGACATAAGATACAATCCTACTACACCGCCAACTGTTCCCTACGTTGGTCGGATCATTCCCCATGATTCCTAGTACAACTAAGGCTTCTTTCTCACAATCAAGTCAACGGTATTTCATGGTTCAGTGCTATCATATTCCTCACGTTAACTTGATTGCTCTTCCTCCCCTGTGATTGAGCAAGAAACCTCTTATCCAGGTCTGCAGCCGACTCCTGTAAATTGCTTCCGCTTCGACGACTGCAATGGTATCTGATTTGGTTTGTCCGACCCTTGCTCGACAATATCATACCCAGTTGGGCGATTCATCCAAAGTGAGGGACGCAACGCCCAACTGCAGTTGATTGATTCGCCAAAGTGAAACACCATGTATGAGACAAACAGCGGCTACACAGACGTACAAGAGATCACACGTGGATTCTCATATCTTTGCCTTTCCCAAGTTTGCTTCCTTGCCCTGGTGTACTAATGTTGATGGTGCAAATCCAAACGACTTTTCGAGTTGTATGCCCTGAGGACAAAGCTTGGCAATACGATGAGCTGACAAACAGATCAACGAACCTGTTCTCCTGCAATTACACGAATCTGTCAGTCACGGAGAAATCAGCATTGGATAGCTGTAGACGTGAGAAACGCATACCATGGACCAGTGATGAACAGCATGTAACCCGGCAAACCACAGCTACAAAGACAATGATATCAGGCGATCAAAGAAGCCATTCAGGGGTGACGTTGCAATGTAGTACCTCTCTGCCGAAGGTGGTCTGCAAGGTCTGGGAGTACGGCGTGATGGCGTGCAATGTCATGGGGGCGTCTAGTGGAACGTTAGGCACGATCTCCTTCAGCTGGGTTATCGCATTTTCAATGGCGATTCGTGCAGCCTCACGGCTGGTCTCCATCGGGGTATTCCTAGACCGCACATCATAGGAGAGAATATATGGTTCGGGACGAGTCACGCAGTCAAGCAAGAGAGTAAAGTGGTCTCGTGCGTGGCGGAGATGCTTGCCTGAGTGTGCGCGTCAGCATCGATCGATCGAGCGGACGGGCCTGAGAGGGTTTCACGTCGTACCAATGGTCGAACCAGGCATGTATTGAGAGTGAACGGTGAGCTGCTCATCAGAGGTGAGGGAACTGTCCAGGAGATCTAGTGCCTGGTTCAGTATCGTGGTACCAACGTCGATAAGCTGTTCCAGGTTCTTCATATGGTCTTCTGAAGGATTATGTACAGGTTGGACGGCGGGCGGATTGCCGGAGGATGAGCGCTCGATAGTGGTGGACTCCATACGTGGGGCCGAATACCGGAATACTCACTGTGCTTGCGTATTGCTGCAGTGTTTAAATACGTGTGAAGTCTGCCAAACTTTCTGATGGTGAAAGGTGTGCAGCAAGTCGCATGGCAAAGAAACGTGGTGATTCAAAAGACATAAAACACTCCGACTCGCACACGTACACAACGGTTTCGGATCTTCGGATATCTTATTGACACTGGCTGTCTCTCTGCATAATTATGGGCAGTCCACTAGACGAAAAGAAACTGCCCTCACTCAAAGCGAGATGGATGATCTCACAGAACTATCGCGCCCCCAGACAATCTGAGGGGTGAGAGACAGGAAAGGGTGCGATGCCACCACCAACCGTCGTCGTCGTTCTGGTTCGACTGTGAAGGCTGACTAAGCTCGTCGTCCGTGTACCGGCTTCTTTTTCCGGCTTTAGCTGTGTTGTCACTATCCCGAGTGTTGCCGCCAGCTGTTCATTCACATCCGCTATGCTCGCCTCACTCAGGAAAGCAGGTTCTTTCGCCCGAGTCAGCTCCCTGCATTCTCGCATTGAATCCTCCGCAGCTGACACGACTGTTATTTTCATAGGCCGCATCTGCGGGTCAGAGGCGCTTCCTATCCATCCATGAATACCAGTCCGCGAATCTTCTCAATTCTGTATGCGTTCGCTCTACTGCACTTCATTGTCCGCTTCTTACTTCGCGCGCACCAGTATGGGGTGCCAACTCCGAAAGGCATCGCCGCGAAATCACCCAAGGAGGCCATCGAGGCGTTCAACAGGGTTTCTGGTCCGTTCACACCCTCTGTATGCGCCGCATCCGCGGGGGTTGCAGCTGACATACACTGTAGGCAAGAAGGGTGCAGTGATCAAAGCGCAGGTTCTTGCAGGTGGGCGAGGAAAAGGGAAATTCTCCAACGGACTTCAGGGCGGAGTACACGTCGTCAAGACGTAGGTCTGATCACCCGACTTTGACTCGTCGAACCAAGTGCTCATGCTCACCCCTTTGGTGCAACAGTGCTGAGGAAGCGGAGAAGTTGGCTGGTCAGATGATTGGCTCGAGTCTCATCACCAAACAGACTGGTGCTGATGGCCGTGTATGCAACGCGGTAAGGATTGTCCCAAAGGAGTTTGTGAGCGCGGCGCAACTGAGCATGGGTGTTGCGGACAGGTCATGCTAGCTGAGCTCCGCCAGCCTTCGCACGAGTACTATGTTGCCGTTCTCAATGACCGTGCCTCGGAGGGTGTCGTCCTCGTCGCGTCGAACCAAGGCGGGATGAACATCGAAGAGGTCGCCGCGAAGGACCCTAAGGCGATCATAACCACACCCATACCATTCGCAACTGGCCTGACAAAAGAGTCTGCTATCGGTGTCGCCAAGAAGCTTGGGTTTTCTTCGGAAAGGGCGACGAATGAGGCCGCCGACATCTTCATCAACCTGTACAGGATCTTCAAAGAAAAAGACGCAACACAGATCGAGATCAACCCTCTCGCCGAGACCACTGACGGCGCCGTTCTCTGGTCCGTACACATTCATTGTGTTTCATTTCTGACCTGCGTTGATTTTTTTTCCCCTCCTTTCCTTTGCAGTATGGATGCCAAGTTTGGCTTTGACGATAATGCCGAATTCCGTCAGAAAGACGTTTTCGACCTCCGTGACATCTCGCAGGAGGAACCTTCCGAGGTCGAGGCGCAAAAGGCCAACCTGAATTTCATCAAACTTGATGGCAACATCGGCTGCCTCGTCAACGGCGCGGGCTTGGCCATGGCTACGATGGATGTCCTCGCGTTGCACGGCGGTCAGCCCGCCAACTTCTTGGACGTCGGAGGGTATGCGGTCCAGTCCGGATTTATTTCCGTTTCGGGTATTTATTATCGCAAACAGAGGAGCCACACCTGAGACTGTCAAGAAGGCATTCGAGATACTTCTTGCGGATCCCAAAGTGAAGAGCATATTTATTAACATCTTTGGCGGGATCATGCGCTGCGATTACATCGCCGAAGGCGTCATCAAGGCAACCAAAGAACTCTCTTTGACGATTCCCTTGGTCGTCCGTCTCAAAGGCACCAAAGAAGCCGAAGCGAAAGAGTAACGTTTCATTTCACCCCATCGGGAAGGCTTCTCGTACTGACAGCAGCTCCAGGATGATTCGCCAGTCCGGTTTGAAGATCATTCCTTTCGACGGCTTGGATGAGGCCGCAGAACGCGCCGTGCAGCTCGTTTCAGCTTAATCCTTTTTTAAATCTATCGCTAGGGCCCTATTATCACCTGGGATATCTCACAATAGAGTTGTATGTCAGCCCATTGGTGTGCGAGGAGCAATGAAAGAGAAAAAAGAAATGGATACAAAGCCAGGTAAAAGAAAAAAAAACGGAAACAGAGATCTTCAAAGTGACGGGTCGCCTAGCGCGTCCCAGAAACAGAATGAACAATGTGCGCTAATTACTGTAAACGAAAACAAGCAGACTGAATGGAGTAGCCCATCATCACCACGGTGGACGCGTGTAAGGTGCATGCGTTGTAGGCGTGTATCCACCCCCGTGTGGACCCGGTGTCGGATGAGATGCTTGCATGGGCCCGCCACGACCCGCGGGCATCGCCCCATGGTATGAAGGCTGTACGTGCATGACCGCTTGCGGGTGCACGAGGACAGGGCTACCCTGATACATCGGCACCGTGGCTGGCGCCCGAGAGTGCGACATATTGGGACTCAACCCGGCAGGGGCGCCTGGCCGTGACCGGTTCTGCGTGCCGTTCGGCAGCGGCCCAGGTGGCCCAGGTTGTGATGGCGCGTATGCCCCGGGAGAAGGGTATTGTATGTATGATGCGTGAGGAGGGTATGGCGAGTGCAGCGGGCGCAGCGGCGCCCCCGGCGTTTGACCGCCAGGAGCAGCCATGGGAAACCACATCGGTTGAGGATATTGTGCCGAAGGGCCGCCCATAATCTGGTTCGGCGCTATGGGGTGTGGATACATCAACGTCGGCGCTGGGGAGTGGCTCAGCATTGGAGAAGAGTACGGCGGGTACGCTGGGCCACCAACGACGGAATGTACCGGTTGCGAAGGCTGAGCGAACGCCGGATGCCGGTTTGAACCCGAGGTAGAAGTCTGTATTGCGGGAGGTTGGGGAGATGCCTTGCCAGTGATAGAGCCAGCCGGTGGTGGAGGTACTTGTTGAAACGCTCGCGTGACTTCGTGCAAAGACATTCGTGAGGGCCCGGGACCGTTTGAGCTTGTGGGCGGAGGCGTCTCGCCGTCCTCAGACTTGACTTCTTGTAACATGAACGACACGGATGGCAAGTCATCCGCGATTCCCTCGAGGGAATTCACTCCGGGAACGTTAGCCTTCTCAGACGTCTGCGACCACAATAGCTTGAGCTGTTCGGGGTCTGGCTTTCGCACAGGTGAGTCCTTCACCAGGCCCTTCGTCCAACCCGTCGAAGTCGGCGGCGTCAATGGTGTATCAGACTGACCATTTGCCTACAGTCAGTCAGATGTCCACAGACAGTGATTATTGTACTGACCGAACCATCCGAGCTTTTACTCTCCGCCTTTTCGCGAGGGGCAAGCATTGTACTTGAACCGTCAACTTCATTGCCTTTTGGACCGCCCAAGGGTTGGGACAAGTGTGCAGGTTCTTCACTCGGAGGAGGCATTACGGGCCCTTCCAGTTGCCTGGCGTCTTCTAATTCGCTTGAGACAGTGAAACTCACTGAAGGGCACGAAGTCGATTCGCGGTAAAACGCCACGCCAGCACCTGCAGGCATCTTGGGCTCTGCCCTGAACTTGGTTGCCAACTGAGCTGGCTGTGTGGTCTCGGTCTCAACACTAGGTGTAACGTCGCTGGCCTTGTCCGTGTCGGGTGGCGACGACCCAGTGCGAGTAACAAGCCCCTCGCTACTGGTTGTGGATTCAACCTGATCAGGAATTGAAGGCAGCGTCCTCCGCCAGGTCGAGGACTCGTCAGCAGCGCGAGGACGGCCAAAGGCGCCGGTAACTGGCACGTTTTTGTTCACAAGGGGTTTTGCAGGAAGATGTACTTTGGGCATAGATGGCGAACATCGCTTGATGAGATATGACCCAGAAGGGGGGAGCTTGACAAGGAAACGCGAATGACCCAGTTGCGGCTTGTCGAAGAGCACATCATCGACTGAATAGTCTTTAGCGGACATACCCTCGACTGGAGGATCCCAAGAAAGTACATCCCACCGCAGCGGTGATATTGACCTCTTTAGGTTGGCGGAAACTCTCTTTGATGGAGGTTCGAAGGCACGTCGAGGTGGTAACTTAACACGATTTGATTGACCCCTTCGTACGTCAACGTCCAACTCAGTCATCGTGGTAAATGGCTCGTCGGGTTCAGGGACATGTGGAAGATGGGATCGTGAACCAGGGGGAGCACCTCTGCCGAACCTTGGTCGCTCTGCCGAGTATGAGGTGTTAGTCGCTGCTGTGCGACTGGGGTGATGCTCAGTTCCCATTGCGTTCCGGTGAGGTTTTGTCATGGCTCCTTTAATTCTTGACATGGTATCATCAAATGTAGATCTCAGTTGTTCTTCCCGATAGGACGGTGCTCGTGGTAATCTCTGAGAGGGTAGATAAGATGGGACAATCAAAGTTTGGCCAGGCAAAGAACCTTCGGCTAAGGACTTGGCGGGTGAGACCGCACCTATTGACGCGGTGGGCATGGAAGGAGACGCGGGAACAGGATCTGCTTCTCCACTAGCTGGAGACTCTGATGAAGCCTCCGGCAGAGCATTTGAAACGACGACAGATGGTTGTTCCTCCGGGGGTGCGGGCGATGCCTTGCGCCTCCAAAAAGGCTCAACTTCGCTTTTAGTCCGAGGCCGGTCGTCTTTGGTTGAAATATCTCCCTCTTGAACGGGGAGTACCGCAGTTTCCTCGGGGCTAGGTTCCACGCCGACGAACTTTCCAAGATCATTAAATTCCACTTCTTCTAGACTCTCATCGTTGCTGGGGTCGAGCAATTGAACATCGAGAACCTGAGAAGCGGATGGAAAGGAAACTCGAGTTGTGACAGGTGAATGGGAGGGACGACGCGGAGGTAATGGCGGTAACGGAGCCGCGCTAGTTCTCCATGACGTCGCTACGTTGCTAGACGAAGGTGGTTGACTAGTGGATTGAGTGCCTCGCTGAGATCTGAAACCAGTTATCGGTCCATTTTCTGGGCCAGGGTGTTTTGATGACGCCGGAGGCTCCACGGGCTGTCGATCCGGGGTAGGCCCCATGGTATGCTGGGGAGAGGCCGGCTCTGGCCGTGTCTCCTGTGATGGCTAATGGTCAATTAGTTATCGTCATCTCACCGCAACTTAACAAAACCCAACCTGGGCAGTAGGATGTTCTTGGGCCTTTTCCTTCTCCCCCATTTCGGCGGCTTTCTTCCGCGCTCGCTCCTGTTCCCTTTCCCGCTCTTCCTCGTCCTGTTGTCGCCGGAGTTTTGCACACTCAGCTGCCGAGTGCATGGCCGCTTTTCGCACCAGCTCGATATCGGCGGGTGCTGCTGTGAGTGCCTGAGGAGAGGGTGCTACGGCACTGGCTGTCGTCGGAGACGTAAAATGAGAACTAGGGTACGATGGGGAAGGAATCGCAGGAGACCGTTCGAGGGAGCGTTCCTGACGCCATGTCTCTCTAGTCGAACTGTGCCGACTTGAAGGTGGGTGTGCGTGCGGTAGCTGGTGTGTGTACAGTGGTGGTAATGATTTAGGAGGAGAAGCTAGGTGGGGAGGTAGCTGTCGCAGGCTCTCCCGAGACGAATCTCGACCACCAGATAGTGCAGAGTGTGTGGTTGTTGCATTGGAGGAGCGCCTTCCTCGTTCCCAGCGCCGATCCTCAGTCCCTTGTGAAGAGCCTGTGTCGCGTCTGAGCTCCCGTGACCGGTCAAGCCCTTGCTTCTGCAACAATTGCACATTATTGTGCATTGGCACATCTCTACCTATCCGACCATCTAGCCGAGGCTGAGCTGCCTCCTCCTAGCCTCGAAATAATCTGACTTACCAGGTGGGGAAATCCGATTATTGCTTGACCAGTTGAAAAGCATACGCGATGATTCCTGTGGTGACAGCGACGAGCTGGAGGAAGTGGACGCGCCAGCCGGCGGGCCCACTCGTGGGCGTATATTCGACGAAAGTCCAGCAGAACGTGGCCAGCTTCGATCGATGTCGTCGGAGAACCGGTCTTCCTTGTTGACTCCTGCTGGTGCTGAAGGGGATTGAGGGCGCGGACTTGACGTTTCAGGAGCAGGAACTGAGGCAGAAGATGGATCCTGCGTAGTCTGGGGCACGTCAACAGGCTGGATTTGGTACTGACGACCATCTCCAAACTCAATGACACCACCAAGGAAGTCGTCATTGTCTTCTTCCATCTACAACTTATCAGTCGCACCAGTGTCCGGTGAATTAAAAAGCGAGCGGACCTCATCCCAGTGGTGAGCATTAGGGTCCAGATGAACGCCACGAAACGTATCGGCCTCTGTAGTGGCCGAGCTTGGGTTCGCAGGAGTTTGGGTTGTTTGTTTTTCCTCTTGCACGCCGTTCAGGCGACCTGAGAACGTATGAGATCCGGGGATCATCGATCACCCGCAGAGTGTCACGAAACGCACCTTGAGCAACCTCGGCGGCGGTCGGAAACTCGCTCTGCGCCCCAATCCCAGAGGCGGCACTCTCGCCCTGTTTGACATTCCTCCAGGCGGGTTTGCTCGAACCGTTTGTAGATTCGGGTTTGAACCTGGAAGGAGGCTGGATAGCCCCGCGATGTTGCGGCTGAATGACCTTTCCAACGTGCGGAAGTAATGGCGGACCATGGGAGCCCGGCGCGGGCGCGGGAGGAGGAACAGAGGACATGCCACCGGACCCCGGCGAGGGTGTCAGGGATGGCGTGGTCGAGGATGGACGGGTCCAGCCTGCGCCGGTGCCCGTGCCCGTGGAAGACGACGGTAACTTTGCAAGTTTGGCGTCAACGAGGCGAGAATGTGATGTGGGGGGCGGCGGGGGTGACTTGACTGAATCATTCATCGGCAAGGTTAAAATCGGTCAGGAACACTAACTGTACTAAACATACTTGTAGTGCTCGCGATCTTGGAAGTCGCTGACGATGGGGGCATTTGACTAGACCCAGGTGCAGAGCTGTTCTGTTCCATGAATCTCTTATTAATGTTGAACGGGCTGTATTTTTTGATTGTGCCACCGGTGACTGTGTGCGAAGTAGTGCCTGCTGCGAAACGGTTCATGGATGGGTGTTGACGAGGCAAGCTAGAAGCGATGAGAAATTGCTCACCATCCTTCCCTTGCTCCGCGGTCCTGGAAAGGTCTGGGAGCGCCGGGATTAAGGCCGACGGCTCACTGGCGGGAGAACTAGTAGACGCTTCGGGCGCGCCATTCGTTGTTACGCTGTCTTGCACTTGAGGTTCAAGGGACTCCATGTGCGCGTCGGTAGACGCCACTTTGGAAGAAGAATTGAGACGATGCGCTCGAGGCTCAATAGTGGCGCTTTTATGGATCGGAGAAGGGGAGACATGTTATGATACACCATGGAGTCAGTTAGTTGACAAGGACACACCACGGATGAGAAGGGGTAAGGGGAACGGAAGACGTTCTCCTTGAGCCGGACCAGCGACGCGAAACTTGAAGCAGGGCTGCGTTGAGACGAGACGAGGCGACGCTCCTCTTTGCTGTCTGTCCCGGCCGAAGTCCGTAACCGGTGCCATATATAGCCAATTATCGGCCTATCCTACTACATCATCATCATATCGCACCAGCAAGCTCTCCTTCTCTCTTGTTCAAACGCGCGACCTCTGCTTCCAGAGCCACGTTGGCCAGCTCTATCTGAAGTATGCTAGAGATAAGTTCGGTCCACCGACTCTCCAACGATGTCAACTGGTCCCCGAGACGCGTCTACAATTGTTCATCAATGCATCAGCTCTCACGTCCGTCCAACTGTCCCCGAGGACGATTTACCTGGGTGTTTTTCCTCTCTCGATTCAGACTAGTAGTTTGTTCCTTCAGCTCCTCCAAAAGCCCTACCGCTTTCTTGGCATCCGCCTCGAGTAAGTAGTTATGTACGCGCCATGCATTGCTTCCGTATTGCTGGAGGAGTGCAAGATTATTGTGTCTTTGCGCACAATGGATTTAGCCAGGAGACAATGAGACGAGGAGTAGAATAACGATACCGGATGCGCTGATGTTCCAACTGTATGTATGCACCATCCAGAGCCGATTTCCACTCTTCATCACTTGATGGTGTTGCTGATGACAGAGTCAATTGATATCGGGATGTGTCAATAGCAGCGAGCGGTTTGCGTGCTCCAACACGCTCCAACTCTGCGGCGAGAAGTGGGTTTTTCTGGGGAAAACAGGTGAGAACTGGGACGACTGTGACTGTGTGATTGATGGACGAACGGCGAATAATTCGATGGGAGGTGGAATGCGTGGATGAAGCGCCTCCTGTTGAGTTTTCTGCGTCTCAACGGCTAATTCATGCTGCACCTTTTCTCTAAGAATCGGATGTGACTCCAAGTCATTGTCATAATAAGGTAAGGAATCAAATAATGGGGCAGGTTCCTGGTAGTTTTTAGCAGCCATGGCGACTGCACTGTGAACGCACCGTTGATCGACTTCCGGCAGCAGTCCGGTGGTCCGGAGCGGAGTCTGAACGACAGACCAGCCCGGGTTGCAAGTGGGACCTGACGCAAACATGGCTCTCCGTGTCGCTGCGAGATCAGGGTCCCGAATCAGGTGTCCTCTATATTCGCGTGTACTCGCCAATACAGTGCGCGGAGTGCACTCATCTGCCGCTTTACGAGGTGTGCCCCTACCCATCACTTAGAGTTGTTGCACACTGAACCTGCTGTGCAGCCTCAGCCTCTCCGTTTCCAGAACCAACCTCTCCAAACCCAGCGCTCACTAAATATGCGGAGGCGACAGAAAGGCTACACAACTATGGCTCATACGTTATGCAGTGCCTTCCGAAATTCATCCAGCAGTTCTCGGTGCTGAGGGATGAATTGACGCTCTACGTCGCACCGTCGGCTGTTATCCCCGTCTTGACGTTCCTTCGTGATCATTCGCAGTGCCAGTTCAAGTCCGTGATGGATATCAGCGGTGTCGATTTTCCCGAGAGAGACAAGAGGTTCGAGGTGGTCTATCACCTGCTAAGCATCAAGTACGCTGCCAGGATACGGGTCAAAACGTACGCCGGTGAGGCCGACGCGGTGCCAAGTGCTACATCATTGTTCAACGGTGCCAACTGGTATTACGCGGTCATTACTTCTCGGGCCTCTATGTTAACCCATAGCTAGGTACGAGAGAGAAACTTGGGACCTATATGGAATCTTCTTTAGAGACCACCCGGACCTGTATGTCTTTCTAGATGATCGCCTTCTTATGCTGAACTGTTTCTAGCCGCCGCATTCTCACAGATTACGGTGTGTGTTAGTTATTTTCCATGCGAATATCACGGTTTATGCGATCCAAGGTTTTGAGGGTTACCCACTTAGGAAGGACTTCCCCCTGACGGTACATACATTCAAAATGTCATCAAGAGCGGGCTGCTGATTGTCTTCATTACAGGGGTACACCGAGGTTAGGTATGACGAAGAGAAGAAACGTGTCGTATACGAGCCTCTCCAACTAACTCAGGCATTCCGGTACGTAACTTATTTATGTTACTGTTGCATCAGACTTGACATGTGGTCAGAAATTTCGAGGCTCTTTCGCCGTGGGAACAGGTTGGCGAGGGGTCAGAACCTCAGAAGCCCGAGGTGTTCAAACCCATTCCACCACCAAAGGTTGAGGAGCCACAAAAGAAATAGACAAATACTTACACTCTGAAATCATTACCTCAGTCCACCAACTCGTAGTGTACACGAATATCTTTGAGTGCGTGTGAGTTAAACCGTTTCAAGGGTCAGACACAACAGCTTCAGCGGCGTCCTCGCTCGTAGTTGCGACTGGCTTCTCCCTGGCCCAGCCCATGCGTCCAACGACATATTCTTGGCCAACGACCTCAACTCCGAGTCGAAGCGTCTCCGCGACCGTGTCTTCTACCCAGTCATATTCGTCCCAGACTTTGAGCCAATGTTCGGGAATCGCCTGAGTGACGGTCGTATAAGAAAGCTTGTGTGCAGGATCCGAAAGGAAGAGTATGAATCGAAGCTGGGATGACCCGGTTGGTTCCGGTTCAGGTATGGTCACGGCAGAGGTAAATGGCTGAATACGAAGGTAAACGTATGACGTTGTTGTGGGATTCTGAATCGATGAGGGACGTTCTAGATCGGGAGGCGCGTTCGTCTTGATGACTTCCTCCACGTTGGCCTATCCTATACTCAGTTTTGCTATTGGCGCGGGAAAGGGAGACATACTTGTGCCAGCTTCAAAGCCTGTTCAAAGCCCTCCACCGCATTGATATCGCGGCTGCTCGAGGCCTCCTTTGGTTTCGATTCGTTGCCTTTATTAACAATCAAGTCGCCGCCTTCCACCTGCTCCAGGATCTAGAAATGGAGGCATAAGCAGGAGAAAAGATACGCAACGTGTAGGACAAACCCGAGTGAGCGAAGAATAAACGAGCGATTCGACACCTTCCAAGCCCTGCATGTCGTGACTCAACCAAACTTGAATGACCTCGTGCTCAGAAATCGGGGGAGCAACAGCATTAAGTATATCATTAAAAGTCGAAAGGCCAACTCGTCTTAAATCCTGCCCTAGATGGAGTGTTTACTCAAGCCACACAAGGAAGTCATGGGACGAACCGAGTTTCTCTAATTGCGCGGTCTTCGCGTACTCTTGAGCCCGCTCCTGTGCACTTTTCGCATACTCAAGTACACCCTCTTTCCATTTCTTGGCATCCTGTGTTGGGAGGCTCTTCACCTGTTCATCGACGACGGTCCTGGCCTGCTGTAGTGCCGACGATGCGCTAGACCAAACACTGCCCCAACCCCATGCGCCGCCGGACGGCTGCCGCTCATGTGCTGGAGTAGTTGTTTGCTTCTCCAGGGGTGTCGAGTTGGAAGGGGTCACTGAGGGTGAGGCGCCTTTGTTAGAAGCAGAACCGGCGTTTGTGAGCGAGACGCGCTCTGTGCTCTTCCGGAGCGTTGGGGTGCCCGACCTGGACAACGGGCGGTCAAGGAGCGATGTTGCAGGGCGAGTGGGCTTTGAGCTCTTCTGTGTGATCTCGTCAAGGAAGGCAAGGACGTCGGCGGCTTCGCCAGGAGTGGCAGTTATGGGAGGGGTAGCTGCAGCAGCAGCGGGTGAGAGCGAGTCAAGGTCATCGAGGATTTGGAGTGCCTCCTGTTGCTTGGACTTTGATTTGTTGGTGCTCATTGGTATTGTGACAATGAGAAGTGTTTAAGAGTATTGACGCCGTTAGTGGCACGCGGCCAATTTCTTACGCACGCGCGACTGCCAATCTTCTGCTTCACAGCATATAGCGTCATGCCAAAACGACGCTCCCTTAGCTCGTCCGACGAGGATGTCTACCATGTTGGTTCGTGCAAACCCGCTACTCGCCAGCTGATTGACCTGACCGATCGTCAACGCGTCCGTCACGACAGAGGTCATAACTAGTGCACGAGTCAACGACGACGCCGAGTGGGTTAGTGAGGTGCACTTTCGTATCACTCTAACGTTAACCTCACTCCCGTGAACTCTAGGAGTACATGGTCTCAGTATGTGTGTTAAATTCGTGCGGCGCTGCCACTGAACCCCAGTCAGTGGGCAGGGTATTCCTCTGAAGAAGATAGGTGAGGAAGAATGAAATCTGTGTCTACAATCAGCTCAGCTCTTGAGATAGTTGGGAACCCGCAGAAAATGTCGAGCAATGCGATAGGCTACTCCGCAGTTTTTGGAAGCATGTCGGCATGGACAATGAAGATTACTCACCTGGGAATCAGTTCGACGCTGAAGATTGGTGGATCAGTGCGTAAATATACGATCTTCATTTATACGCTAATCATCGAGTAACAGGAAAGGAGCGCGAATATTTCGCCAACATCTGGCGCGACAAGGCCAAGAAAAAGAAAAAGGTATCACAGAACAGACACTACTCGTTCACGGTCAGCAATCTTCTGCCTACATGGACTACAACCTCATTCTCTGCAGATCTCGGGCGCTGGGTCGAGCGGACCAAATAAATTGAAAAAGGAGTTGAACAAATCTCTGGAAGAATTCGTCCAGCAACAGAATGACTCGCAATCCGATGTGAGCATCTGCCGATAGGACGCATTCCCGCGTATCTCATCCAGTTGCAGGATGATAGCAATAATTCGGATGAAGTTCCCCTTTCGAGGTCTCTTGCGACTAAGTCGAAAGGGCAACTGCCTCCCATCCAACGTTACAAAGGCGTTCATCGACAGGATGAGTCTGATACGCATGAAGATGAGTTGCCTCGTGCCCACGACGAGATGCGCCAAAAAGCAAGACGTCCTAGCGGCGCGCCCGGTACATCTGCAATGACGAGGGCTCGTCCTCCAAACTCCACCCTTGGGAACAAGCGGCGAGCAAGATTTTCTAGCTCTGAAAATGAAACCGATGAAGTAAGACCATAGCGTGGTCGGCCGCAGGACCGCTAACTGACATTTATGGTGTAGTTTCCCAATGGACCGCTAGGAAAACGTAACAAGACGTCTCAACCTACACTCACCACAACGGTCAGTCGTCGTCCTTGCATATTTCCGGGGCATCCTCGAGTTTCTCGTAGCCAGCCACACCTCCCCGCAGAGACACCGGCCATATCCGCGACTCTCCGTCATCTCTATTCTCCGCTCCGTCCTCTCCAGCCCCTATTCTCCCTCCCCAGCCTGCGTCGCCGAAAGCTTCGATGCCCCCTCCCTTACAGAACAACGCAGCCGAACCTCCAAGAAGGCCACCACCATCGAAGCCGACGGCAACAGGTTCCCAACCAAAGGCTGTCCGTAAGCCGACTCGGTTCTTCGAACCAAAGATCAAACGTTTCGATGCTCCGAACCTCAAGCCAGGGAGCACTCTTCCGACAAAAGCCAGTCTAGGAATAGTGAGGACGTCGGATCTTTCACAGCCTTCAACCTCTGGCAGGAGGGGTTCAATTCAAACACCAACTGAAGCGTCTACACCGCAATCGTCCTCGGCACCAGAACGATCCGCATTTCTTGGACCGGGCCCAAATGTCGACACACAATACCTGGAAAGTCCCTCGCAGTTAGCAGAAGTAGAGACACCTACTATGCAAGACGCGCCGCAACTTCCACCCGCGTCGGAGGCGGAGACAGAGGCGTTTTTGAGAGATCTTATGCCCCCTGAGTACGTAGCTCTGCCCACGTTTGTGCACTGGACTCAGACGTGTTCTCCGCTCCAGAATGTTGGAACCTATGATGTGAGATTCTTAACCCGCTTGTGTGGTCTCTGTCACCAAGTATACATCCCTCAGAGATGGCGTCGAACCTAGTCGTCCTCCTCCGGTCCCTGTTCGCAAGCAGTCCACTTCGGACCTTCTCAAGTGATTGCGTTCGCTCTGTAACCTTCAAGAAGCTGATAAGTGTTGCAGGAGCACCACGATCCCGAGGAAGTTCAAGTGGAGTGGCGAACTTCGTATGAACACCGGGAAAGATCACAAAGAGCGACTTTGTAACGTGACCCTTTCGGATACGAGCGACGGTTCCACTGCCCGTCTGCGCTTCTCCTTTTGTTTCGGCCCTTCTGTCAGCTTTTTGGTTCTGGAAAAACTGTTCTCGCTGGGAGAGCTGCAGTGTTTGCGGCCTGCGCTCACCCCTGTCACTGAGATCGGCAAATTAGGGCCAGAAACTCAAGCTGACGAAAAGCCGATCAGTAGTCTGTTCTATTACATGTCTTCTCGGAAGTTGGCATGTCCTCCTACCCTTCTTCCACAAATAAACTGATCAACTGATGCGCGGGGAAGGTGTCTTGTTCCCGCGTGTCTATAGATGACAACCAAGTCGCTTTGCTTCTAGTGTTCCCTGCTACGAATCTGGTCTTGTGCAAAGAGTACAATGTGCGTCCAGAGATGCGGAAAGCTGGACATTTCATCGCCGCTCTCCTCCCATGGAAAGTTGTAGGAACAAAGGCTCGCGCTCACCGTTTATTCCGCGATCCATGTGACCGCACTCATGGCAGCTATCGTCCTGGTGGGAAAACGGAATCTATTGTGATGGCTGAGCGGGATCGCAGCCTCCGCAAAGACCCGTCGTATCACCGCGCGGTTTCCATTCTCAGGCTTCCCAGATGGCTGTACGATGAAATGCCAAAGTCAAAGTATTGTATCTGGAACAAAGACGGCGATGGGACCCCGAGCGAACCTGGTTTCGAAACTAGAGCGCTCATACACGTTCTCGAGAAACGCGGTGCAGAAGACGTAGGGATCAAGGCCGATGTCTCCTTTGTCTTCGTGCACGTCGGCGCCATCAAAACTTTATATCTGCTGCCTGCCCTAATGGAACGTCGGATGAAACGGCTAGACATTCGATTCGTGACTTACGGGACACATCATACAATTCCACCTGCGCGGTGGGGTGTGCGGCAGATTTACCCAGCGGGTGAGTGTCACCGACGCCTTCACGTCGCCTGCGCGTCTAGCTTACCGCCCGACCACAAGGCGGGATTGCCTCCGTTTCGCCGAACGTCTTTGCCGAGTGCCCTTCTGCTGCATATAGGTTCCTGGACATGGTGGAGCAGCACCCGTTATGGGACTGTTTTGTGACACCTGGTGTAGTGGCGCTAGCGGCAAGGCAAAAACTTGGTTCTGACCCTATATCGGAGTTCGAGAAGTGGGTTGACGTGTCTCATTTCAGAACTGGGGATTAACGAGAATATTAATTGTCAGGGGGACGTTGATGCACCAAGAGCTATTGTCCAGAATTGGGCAAGGACAGGTGTCTTTGTTGTCCATGGAGCCTCCGGGCTATGGTTCGAAAGAGGGTCTTGTGACAGAATGGATTCGCCGGCAGCAGGAAACGTCCATGCTGGAACCGCGTGGCATTTTGGAGGACTGCTTCCGCAGTTTCAACAAACAGTTCTCCGATTTCCCCGAGGAGAAATGGACCTTTCAGGTTATCAAGGAGCTGTCATCGATGCAGTTCTCCCTGCAAACACAGCCGTGCATGATGGATCAGTATCGACGGTTTGTTGTCATCACGGGCAAGCAGGACAAGATCGCTCCAGATTGGGGTAGTGTGAGTGTATATTTTGTTCCCCCTTTTCCACCAAGATCTGACAGGCACAACCGATCACAGCTGGAATGGGCCAATATCGATGCGTTCAGCTTCAGGGACGACTTTTTCTCCAAAGAGAAATTGGATGATCTTCGATCCTGGGCGAGCGTGGAGCATGCTCTCTTCACGCTACAGTCTCCGAGCGTTCTATGAAGATATAATATAATATATATTCGTTTTTTCGAGTGAATGTGTGTGTGCACCTAAGCATGTGATTAACCCCGACCGAGGCTTCCCGTCTCAAGTCCAAGTCCGATCCTTGACCACAACGACTCCATACGCTCGTTTTCTGCCGGGCTGTCCCCTCCGTATCTTTCTACGCCTCTTTCTAGAACGCTCGACGAACACCTTCTCTAAAGATGTCGTCAGCTACACT
>Ga0137394_10000696_pt1 | contig 23410 bp, 19 predicted proteins | sample czobulk116metaG_FD_108278 | JGI IMG/M metagenome (GOLD analysis project Ga0137394, IMG submission 108278) | Vadose zone soil microbial communities from Angelo Coast Range Reserve, California, USA - czobulk1.16 metaG | ecosystem: Environmental > Terrestrial > Soil > Vadose zone | place: USA...
CGGTTTGAAGTCGAAGCCCCGGACCGGTTTCTCGAGGAGGCCGACCCCCTCCTCGAACGATTCGAAGGGAGCGAGAAAAACCGTGACGCCTCGCGGGATCAGAATGCCGGAGGGCTTGAGGAAGCGTTCCCGCGCGTCCGCGAGGTTGGCGAGGATCTCTTCGCTGAATATGAAGGCGCCGATCGTTTCCGAGACGACGACGTCGGCCCGCTCCGGAAGCGAGACCCTTCTCGAGTTCCCCCGTACCGGGATGATTCGGTCCTCGCAGCCGTTGGCCTTCGCGAGGGAGCGTGCCAGCTCGAGGACCGGCGTCTCCTCGATCGCGTAGACGCGCGCCGCCCCCGCGCGGCACGCCATGAGCGACAGAAGTCCGGTCCCGGCCCCGAGGTCCACGACGACGTCACCCGGTTTGACGGCCTGCGAGATCGCGCGCTCGAAGGCCTCGGCGCGAACGTCATCGGCGAGCATCCACAGGTGCATCTCCATGTCGGAGAAGCCCGAGACGAGCCCCGCCTTCTCCTTCAATCTGCGGACGACCCTGAGGGCTGCGGAGAGAGCCGATCGCGAGAGAGAGTTCACCGGGCCGCTGTCTTCAGCTCCTCGAACCAGTCGAGGACGACGCGGATCTGCGTCAGCTTGAGGTTCAGCTCCGGGCTCCGGATCATGAGAAAGCGCTTCCCGTCGGCGGTCACGTCGAAGTCGGGTGCGCCGAGGTTCCCGAGCAACCCCTCGTACCCGCCATGAAAGAGGACGAGTGGCTTGCCGGCCCTGAAGACCGGCTCGGTCTGAACGGGGACGGAGACGAGATTCTCTCCGCTCCGATAGAAGATCTCCCCGCTCCCGGCCCCCCAGACCGGCTCGCGCCCGCCATCCGAGGAGATCTGCCATCTCCCACCCGGCCCCGGAAACTCGGCGACGTTGATCTCGAAGCGGCCGGTTTCATCGGAGGCGTAGACCAGGTACTTCCCGTCGGGCGAGAACCGCGCCCCCGCTTCCCTCGCCGTTGTCCTGATGAAAGCCCTCGGCTCCGCAGCCTTGCCGGTGGACATGACCCAGATGTCGGCGTGCGTGTTGGGGTCCTCGACGGTGTACGCGAGCCACTTTCCGTCGGGAGAGATCGAATTCGGAATCCAGACGGTGTCGCTCTCGGCGAAGAGCTCCTCAGCGCCGCTGCCGTCGGCGGACTTCCACACGAGTCGGGTCGATCCCGATCCCGTTCTTGTCGTGTTGATCAGAAGGCGCCGGCTGTCAGGCGCCCAGATGGGTGCCAGTTGGAATTCCGAGAGCCGCTTCAGCTCGGGGTCATCCGTCTGGCCGATCCATGTCCCGCTCCGGTTGTTCCCGATCCCCATCACCGTCCACTTCCGGCCGTCCGGGGAAACGCGCGGAAAACGGAAGGCGTTCTGCGCGACGGCGAACTCCTGCGCCCCGCCGGATCGATCCACCCAGCTCAGCCTGACGTCGTCACCGATCGGCTCGCCGGGCACGTAGATCAAGGTGCCGTTCGCCGAGACGCAGAAGGGGGCCGCACCGGTGTTGGTCTGGACGGCCACGCCTTCGATCACGATGCGAGGAGCGCCTTCGGTCTTGAGCGTGGAGCGATTGAAGGGAACGGCGAGAAGAGATCCCGCCTGGACGAAGGCGAGGTGGCCCGACGGGAGGTACTGCACATCGGCGCTCGCTTGGATGATCTTCGTCAGCTTCTTCGTCTCCAGTGAGACGGCGTAAGTCACCGCGTTGTTGTAATCGAACCCCCCGGCCGCAGCGGTGAAGAGGACCGTCTTCCCGTCCGGGAGAACCTGGGGGAAGCGGTGGCTGAACTCTCCCGCCGCGTTGTCCAGCGTGGTCAGAGGCTCCTGCGCTCCTCCGGAATCAGGCATCCGGACGAGAGCCGAGTTCTGGCTCGGCGCCATGACGATCGTGCCGTCCGGCAGCCATGTTCCGCCGCGAAAATCGAGGATGTCGCAGAGGATCTGGGGCAGCGCGCCACCGAGCACCGAGACCTTCTTGAGCTTCGAGTCCGCGAAGAAGGCGACCCACTGGCCGTCGGGGGAGAAGAAAGGACCCTCGGCTCCTTCCGTTCCGGCCAGAGCCTTCGCGCCGAACCGGCTCATGTCGCGGACGTAGAGGCGGCGAACACCCTCGCGAACACCCACGTAGGTCAGATGAGATCCGTCCGGTGAGAGAGCCATCGGCGTGAGAAAGCTCCCCGCGGCGATCGGGGCGTCCCCGGGAAGGGCCATCTCGATCTCGACCGGGCGGGCGGGCGATCGCGATGCGCGAGCCGCAATCCTGTCGCGCACGAAAAACCCGAGCAAAGCCCCCGCGGCCACTCCGGCCGCGATCCACAGGACAGTCCGGCTTCGCCGCACCGCGGGAGCGCCCGCTGTCGCGCCGGTGGCCGATGAATCCGCCGCCGAGCCGCCGGCGAGAGTCTCCTGGATCTCGACGCGCGCCTCGCCGATGTCCCGGAGGCGCGCCTTTGGATCCTTTCTAAGGCAGCGCTCGATCAGGCGGCGCATCCTCGGAGGCGTCGTCGCGGGGAGGGCGTGAAGGTCGGGCTCCTTCATGATGACGGCGGCGATCGTCTCCGAGATCGACTCGCCCCGGAACGGCTGCTTGCCCGTGAGCATCTCGAGGAGCACGACTCCGAACGACCAGATGTCGGCCCGTCGATCGACGGGCTTCCCCTTCGCCTGCTCGGGGCTCATGTACGCGGCCGTTCCCATGATGACGCCGGCCACGGTTCCGGCCGAGGTCATCGTCGGCGAGCGGGACGACTCCGAGCCGCTCGAAGAGGAATCGGGGATCATCACCTTGGCGAGGCCGAAGTCGAGGACCTTCACCTGGCCGTCCGGGGTCACACGGATGTTCGCAGGCTTGAGATCGCGGTGGATGACGGCGCTCTCGTGGGCCGCCTCGAGCGCCTGAGCGACCTCGAGGGCGATCGGAAGCGCCTCCTCGATCGCTATCGGACCGCGCCGGATTCTCGCCAGCAGATCTTCACCACCCACCAGCTCCATCGCGAGAAACCGGGTGCCGGACGCCTCGTGAAGTCCGAAGACGCCCGCGATGCTCGGGTGATTGAGGGAGGCGAGGAGCTTCGCCTCGCGCTCGAAACGGGCCAGACGATCCTTGTCCGCCGAGAAGGCCGGAGGCAGGACCTTGATGGCGACTTCACGGTCGAGGGATGTGTCCACCGCCTTCCATACCACGCCCATGCCACCCTCGCCAATCTTCTCGAGGAGGCGGTAGTGCGCGAGAGATTGCCCGGGGAGGAGCGTCATAGGCCGGCGAGGATATCACGAGCCCTCTTCACCGCCCTCGTTCGCGCCGGCTCTGCCGCTTACGGCACCGGGATGTCGACGACCGCGCTGAATCCGGTGCTGCTGCTGTGGGTGAGCTTGCCGAAGACCTTGATGAACGCGTCCCCGTGGAGCTTGCCGCAGATCGCCATCCACTTCCTGGAGGGAACGGTCCACATGGGGAGCTTCAGGAGAGTCTTGCCGCTGGTGGTCTTCACCTTGAACGCCGCGTCGGCGCCGATGAAGACCTTGAACCGGTTGAAGGTCGTCGGAGACCATGTGATCGTCGGGGCGACGGAGCAGTCGAGGTCGCCCGGAGCCTGGGGGAAGGTGATGCTGAAGTCGCATGCGTCCCCTCCCCCCTGGCCGTCGCTGTTGGTCTGCGCGGGGTTATAGACGATCGCGCAGTTGTCGCACGCGGTGCCGACGTGGTCGGCATCGCCGTCCTCCTGGCCCGGGTTCACAGCGGCGGCGCAGTTGTCGCAGGCATCTCCGACCGAGTCACCATCCGCGTCGCTCTGGGACGGATTGTAGTCGGAGGGGCAGCTGTCGCACGCGGTGCCGACGCGATCGGCGTCACCATCCCCCTGGCCCGGATCAGCGACGGCGGGGCAGACATCGCACGCATCGCCGGCTCCGTCGGAGTCGGCGTCGGTCTGGGAGGGATTGTAGGCCGGGGCGCAGTTGTCGCACGCGCTGCCGAGGCCGTCGCCGTCCGGATCCGTCTGCGAAGGGTTGTACGCCGAAACGCAGTTGTCGCAGCCGTCGCCATCACGGTCTCCGTCCACGTCCTCCTGGCCGGGGTTGTACAAGGTCGGGCAGCGATCCGCTTCGTCGCAGACGCCGTCGGCGTCGAGATCACCGAGCGCGCAGAGTCCGCTCAGAAGCCGTCGGCCGAAGATCCCCATGACGTCGCCGTCCCGGCCGTCGTCCTGCCAGACCACGTCGATGTTCGAGGCGCCGTCAATCGCAAGAGCCGGCGAAGTCTGAAGCCCCGACGGAGCGCTGCCGACGGCGAACTCAGGGGTCAGCGGCGCTCCGACGGGGTCGAAGCGGCGCGAGTAGATGTCCAGGTTCGGGTCGGATCCCGTCGGTCGGGCCCAGACCGCGACGAACTCTCCCGACGCATCGACGGCGACGGCGGGGGGGGAGTAGAGGACCGAGTTGGAGTCGCTCATCTGGATTTCGCCCGTTTCGGGCGCGCCCGTGTTGTCGAAGACGCGCCCGGTGATCGGGAATGAGCCCGGGTAGACGTCGCTTCCCCAGGCGATCATGAAGCTCCCCGAGTCGCTCAATGCGACGGAGGGGTAGATCTGCGTCCCCGTGGTGAAGGTGTTCACCTGGAAATCGCCCCCGAGCGGGCTCCCCATGCTGTCGAAGCGCCGGGCGAAGATGTCGATCGTGCCCGGCGTGGAAACCGGTGAATCGACCCACGCAACGACGAATTCTCCCGCGGCGTTCAGCGCGACCACGGGCAGGTCCTGCGTGTGCGCGGTTTCGGAGTTGACGATGAAATCCGCGCCGAGGGCAGTGCCGCCGCTGTCGAAGATCCGCGCGGCGATGCCCCCCGCATAACCGTCCTGATAGAAGCTCTGCCACACCACCACGAAGTCGCCCGAGGAGTTCATCGCCACCGAGGGAGACCACTGGTAGTCGTAGGTGTAGGTGTTCACATGGAACTCGCCGCCGATGGGCGCTCCGGAGCTGTCGTACCGCCGCGCGAGAACTCCGATCCGATCTCCGTCCGTGGAGGCGCTGTGCCACACGACGACGAAGTCCCCCGCGGCGTCCATCGCCACCCCAGGCCATGCGGGTGAGCCGGAGGTGTATGCGGAGACCTGAAACTCGGACCCGAGCGGCATGCCGTCGGGGGCGAATCGCCGCGCGCGAATGCTGGAGGTGGAGCCTCCGTACGCGTCCGAGACGACGCTCTGCCAGACGACAACGAAGTTTCCGAGGGCGTCGGCGGCGACCCGCGGCTGAGTCTGGTAGCCGAGCGTGTTTTCGTTGATCTGAAAGTCGGACGAGGCGGCGCAGGCTGGCGGCGCAGGGAAGATCGAGAGAGCCGCGAGGAGGATCGCCGCGGCCATCGGAACGGTGGGGGGATGCTTCATGCGGTTTTTTCTCACGCTCTCTTCGCCGTCGCCGCATCGCGCCGGGACGGTTCCTGTCGTCCCATCGGTTCATCGGTCTCCGGCGATCGAGGCGAGCTGCAAATGTACGGTCACTCCGCGGGGAGTTCCACCACGAATCGGCTGCCCCGGCCGATCTGCGACTCGACCTGGATCGTGCCGTCGTGGAGGCGGACGAGGTGCTTGACGATCGCGAGGCCCAGGCCCGTTCCGCCCGTCTGGCGCGAGCGTGACGGATCGACGCGGTAGAACCTGTGAAAGATCCTGTCGAGGGACTCGGCGGGAATCCCTTCCCCGGTGTCCTCGATCTCGATACGGGCCGTTTGCCGCGAGCCGTTCGCGGGGCCGCTCTCGTCGGGGCGGGCGGCGATCGAGGCCCGCACCGTTACGGAGCCGCCCTGCCGGTTGAACTTGATCGCGTTGTCGAGGAGGTTCTGAAGGATTTCTTCCAGGCGCCTTCGATCCGCCCGCACCAGGATGCCGGAGGGGATCTCGGCCGCGAGCGACACCCCGCGCTGCTCCGCGGCGGGACGGAGCGAGTCAAACATGTCGCGGATCAGCGGCGCGAGATCGACGGACTCCATCTCGAGATGGGCGGCGCCCGTCTCTATCGCCGACAGGTCGGTGAGGTCGTCGAGGATTGCTTCCATGCGATCGGAGTTCTTCCGCACGATCTCGAGGAACCGCCGGTTGTTCGTGGTGTCGTCGATGGCTCCGCCGAGGAGGGTCTCGACGAAACTCTTGATCGTGGCGAGGGGAGTCCGGAGCTCGTGGCTCACGTCCGAGACGAACTCCCGGCGCACGGTCTCGAGCGCCGTCAGCCGGGTGATGTCAAAGAAGAAGCCGACCGCTCCGAGCGGCCCGCCCTGGGGCCCCTCGAGGGGCACGACCGTCAGCTCGAGCACCCCCCCGCCGGCGTGATGGCGGACGATCTCGCGTCGCCGCTCGCCGCGGAGGAGCGCGGCGTCGAACGTCTCGATCACGGAATGATCGCGGGCGATCTCGAACAGCGGCCGTCCCCTGGGATCGCCGATGCCCGGATCGAACTGCGAGCGCAGCGCCTTGTTGCAGAGGATCACCCGGTGTTCTCCGTCGACGACTAGAAGACCCTCGGTCATCCCGTCGAGCATCGTGTCCCGCAGCCGCTTCTCCACGGAGAGGTCCCTGATTCGATCGGAGAGAGAGCGCGTCATCCGGTTCACGGCGGCTCCAAGGCGGCCGAGCTCGTCGCCCGACTCGTAGTCGATCTTCACCGTGTGGTTCCCCATGGCGATCTGGTCGGCGGCGAGGCTCATCTCCTCGATCGGCCTCGAGAACCTGCGCGCGGCGACGTAGCCGAGGATCGCCACCGCGATCAGGGCGACGAAGCTCAGCCCCGCGAGCTTCAGGCTGTAGCTCCAGGTCGTCCTCTCGATCTCCCGGACGGGGATGGCGAGGCGCACGAAGCCGGCGATTCGGCCGTCGCGCCCGACGCGGCGCGCGAGATAGAAGAAGTCGTCGTGCACCGTGGCGCTGCGGCGGCCGGAGGTGCCGACGCCTGTGCGCCGCGCTTCGGCGATCTCGGGCCGATCGGCATGGTTCTCGACCGACGCAAGCGCCGCGGCATCGAGGGAGGAGTCGCCCAGCACGGCGCCATCGGGGGCCACGATCGTCACGCGGAGCCCGAGGTCGGTCCCCGCGGTGTGGGCGAAGCGATCGGCCTCGCTGGCGTCGACTGCCGAAGCGCCGACATCGGGAAGGATGGATCGATCGCGCCCGAGCATGTCCGCGAGGATGCGCGCTTCGGCGTGAAGCCGCTCCGTCACGCGATCGGTGACGCCACGGCGGATGAGGACCTCCGCCGAGAGGAGCACGCCGAGCGCGGCGAGGCCCGCCACCAGAAAGCCGAAGAGCAGCAGCCGATCGCGGAACTTCAACGCAATTCTTCCGGCTGATCGTCCGGCGCCCGCTCCGCCCGGAAGCGGTAGCCGACGCCGATGATCGTCTCGATCCGATTCTGCGCCGCCTTCCCGAGCTTCGCCCGGAGCCGCCTCACGTGCACGTCCACGGTGCGCGTCTCGCCGAAGTACTGGTAACCCCAGACCTGCTGGAGGATCTGCTCGCGGGTCATGACCCGACCCCGATTCTTGACGAGCGCCGAGATCAGATCGAACTCCTTGCGGGTCAAGGTCAGGTCCTTCCCGCCGACGCGCAGAACGCGGCTCTCCGCGTCGAGGAAGAGGACTCCGTCCGAGTACGTCCGTTGAGTCTCGGCCGATCGATCGGCGCGCCGGAGGAGAGCCCGTACGCGCGCGAGCAGCTCCTTCACGGAGAATGGCTTCGTCACGTAGTCGTCGGCGCCCACCTCCAGCCCGACGATCTTGTCGGTCTCTCCGACGCGCGCGGTGAGCATGAGAATCCGGAGATCGCCGGCCTCGGGGCTCCTCCTCATCTCGCGGCAGACGGTCAGCCCGTCGACGCCGGGGAGGCTTATGTCGAGGATGACGAGGTCGTAATGCTGCCGCGCGACCTCGCGAAGAGCCTTCTCCCCGTCGCCGACGGTGTCGACGCGATACCCGCCGTCCTTCTCGAGGCTGTACTTGAGCGACACGGCGAGATCGTCCTCGTCCTCCACGACGAGGATGCGCCGCCGCGCGTCCATGTCAGGTGCGTCCTTCCCCCGCCTGGTGGATCCCGCCGTGGCGGATCATCCGTCCCTCGACGAGGTAGACGACCATCTCGCAGATGTTGGTGGCCCCGTCGCCGATGCGCTCGAGGTACTTCCCCACCATCATGAGGCGAAGCCCCCGGCCGATCGCGTGCGGGTCGTTGAGCATGTAGGAGAGAAGCTCGCGGAAGAGCTGCTCCATGAGCGCGTCCACCTGGTCGTCTCGCGCGATGACCGCCCGCGCCGCCTGCGCGTCATGGCGTACGAAGGCGTCGAGGCTGAGGCGCACCATCTCCCTCGCCAGCCCCGCCATCCTCGGGATGTCTATGAGGGGCTTGAGCTGAGGCTCCGCCGCGAGCTCGATCGCCCGCTCCGAGATGTTGCCGGCCAGGTCGCCGATCCGCTCCAGCTCGGGCGCGATCTTCAATGCCATGATGATGAAGCGAAGGTCGCGCGCGATCGGCTGGCGCAGCGCCATCAGGTCGGTGCAGATCTGGTCGACCTCCAGCTCGAGCTGATCGATCTCCTCGTCGTTATCGATCACGCGCCGCGCGAGCTCCGTGTCGCGCTGCGTCAGCGCCCGGAGCGCCTCCTCTATCGAGAGCTCGGCGCGGGAGCCCAGGAGGAGCAGCGTCTCCTTGAGGCGCTCCAGCTCCTTCTCAAAATGACGTTCCAGCTTCTCCAAGATTCTCCTCTTGATCTAGCCGAATCGGCCCGTGATGTAATCCTCCGTGGTGCGGACGGAGGGGTTCGTGAAGAGCTTCTCCGTCTCGTCGTACTCGATGACGCGGCCGTCGAGCAGGAAGGCGGTACGGTCCGAGACGCGGGCCGCCTGCTGCATGTTGTGCGTCACGATGACGATCGTGTAGGCGCTCTTCAATTCCAGGATCGTCTCTTCGATGCGGGCCGTGGCAGACGGGTCGAGCGCGGAGCAGGGTTCGTCCATCAGAACGACCTCGGGATCGACCGCGAGCGCCCGCGCTATGCAGAGGCGCTGCTGCTGACCGCCGGACAGCTCCAGGGCGTTGTGCTGCACCCGGTCCTTGACCTCCTTCCAGAGCGCCGCCCGCTTGAGCGCATTCTCGGCGATATCGTCCAGCCGGCTCCTTCGCGTCACGCCGTGCAGGCGCGGCCCGAAGACGACGTTGTCGTAGATCGACTTCGGGAAGGGGTTGGGTCGCTGAAAGACCATCCCGACGCGGCGTCGGAGGTCGACGACATCGACGTCGCTCGCGAAGATGGAGCGGTCGTCGAGCCTGACGTCCCCCTCAACCCTGACGTTTCCTCCCATCTCGGCGATCCTGTTGATCGTCTTGATCAGCGTGCTCTTCCCGCAGCCCGAAGGGCCGATCACCGCGGTGATCCTGTGCTCCGGGACGTCGAACGTCACCTCCCTGAGCGCCTGGGTGGAGCCGTAGAAGAAATCGAGCTTCCGGATCGAGATCTTCGTCGGGAAGGTTGAGCTCACGAGCGCACGACGCGCCGCGAGAGACGGGTGCGGAGAAGGATCGCCGTGAGGTTCAGCGCGAAGGTGAGGGCGACGAGCACGAAGGCCGTTCCGTACTGGATCGGACGGGTCTTCGTCGTGTCGGCCGACTGGGTCGCCATCACGAACACATGGTAGGACAGCTCCATGAACTGATCGAGCGGGTTGACCATCGGGATGCTGACGCCGATCAGCGGCACGGTGAGATGGGCGACAGGCAGCCGGGGAAGGTAGAAAGCGCATCCGGTGAAGAGGATCGGCGCCGTCTCGCCGGCACCCCTGCTGACGCCCAGGATGGCGCCCGTGAGGATGCCGGACCACGCCTGCGGCAGGACGACGCGCTGGACCACCTGCCAGCGTGTCGCCCCGAGCGCGAAGGCCGCTTCACGGTGGCTGCGCGGGACGGCCGTCAACGCCTCCGCCGTTGCGACGATGATGACGGGAAGGACCAGGACGGCCAGCGTCGCGGCCGCCCAGAGCATCGCAGGCTGCCCGAAGACGAGCTCGTTTCCCGCGAGGCGATCGAGGCCGCGCCCCACGAAGAGCACGAAGAAGCCGAGGCCGAAGAGACCGAAGACGATCGACGGGATGCCGGCGAGGTTGTTGACCCCCGCGCGGATCAACCGCGCCAGCCGGCCCCGGCCCGCGTACTCGACGAGGTATATCGCGGCCAGGACGCCCAGCGGCAGCGCCATCAGGATCATGAGCATCGTCACGCAGACCGTCCCGAACATCGCGGGAAAGATCCCGCCTTCGGTCATCCCGTCGGAGGGAGGCTGCGTCAGGAACTCCCAGCTCAGGACATGGCGGCCCTCGAGGAGAAGGCTCGCGAGGATGGCCAGGACGATGCCGACCGTGGAGAAGGCGATCGCTCGTACCACGATCGACGCGAGGCGGTCCTTCCGGTTCCTCCACGCGGTCGTCATAGTGCGAGCTTTCTTCGCATCCGATCGACGACGCGCTCGGCCAGCAGGTTGAGCAGGAATGTGATCGTGAACAGGACGGCCCCCACGAGGAAGAGCGACTGGTACCAGTCACCGTCCTTCGGCACCGAGCCGAGCTCCGCCGCGATCGTGGCCGTTATCGTCCGCACGCTCACGAACGGGTTGAGCGTGACCTGCGCGGCGTTTCCAGTCGCCATCAGCACGATCATCGTCTCCCCGAGGGCGCGGCCCACCCCGAGGATGAGGGCGGCCGTGAGGCCGGAGACGGCGGCCGGCAGCACGACCCGCACGATCGTCTCCCAGCGCGTCGCCCCCATCCCATAGGCCGCCTCGCGCAGGGAGTGTGGGACGGCGCGGAGAGCGTCATCGACGAGGGAGGCGATGACGGGGATGACGACGAACGAGACGCCGAAGGCGCCGACGATCGCGTTGAGACGGTAGGTCGTGTGAAAGAAGTTCTGGAGGACCGTCGCCAGGGTCGCCAGGCAGAAGAAGCCGATGACGACGGTAGGGATGCCGGCGAGCAGCTCGACGATCGGCTTGAGGAACTCGCGCGTGCGCCGGCTCGCGACCTCGGCGAGGGCGATCCCGGTGGCCACGCCCACAGTGCCCGCGATCAGGACGGCCGGGATCGCGACGAGAAACGAACCCAGGAGGAGAGGGATGAGGGAGTACTTGGGCCGGCTCCCGTTCGGCTGCCACATGTGAACGTAGACCGCATTCCCGTCGAAGTCCGTCTCGGCCGCTCCCCACCAGGAGGAGAAGGGGATTCGCGCCAGAGCCTGCCCCGCCTCACGGAAGAGGAACAGGAAGATCAGCGCGACGAGGACCAGTGCGACGATGCCGTTGAGGAGGAGGAACTTCTCGAGAAGCCACTCGCCCACCTTCCGGAATCGCGGGTCGCGTCGCGGCGGGACACGCGCGGATCGGGAGGGAGGCGCAGGGGCGCCGGGGCGAGCGGCGGCCGTCTCCGCGGCTGGATCGGCGGCCGCTCGTGCGACCGGCCGATCGAGCCGCAATGGCCTTTCTATGGCGGGCATCTCGTGGGCGTTACTTCCGCGGAAGCGGTATGTACTCGACCTGCTTTACGATTGCCTGACCCTCCGGCCCGAGGATCCAGTCGCTGTAAGCCTTCTTGTCCCCCGTCGGCTGTCCGACAGCGTACATGAAGAGGTAGCGGGAGAGACCGTACGAGTTGTCGTAGACGACGCTGTCGTTGGGCTGCCCGTCGGGGCCGAGCGGGCTGATCGCGGGGCCGGTTTCGGTCTTCTTTATCGAGAGGATCTTCAGATCGGCAGCCTTCGCGAAGTACGAGACCCCGCCGAAGCCGATCCCCCACGGGTCGCGCGCCACCGCCTCGGCGACGGCGCTCGTGCCGGGCATCGTCTGGCAGTCCGGAGCGTAGTCCCTCCCGAGGAGGACCTCGTCCTTGATGAACGAGTAGGTCCCGGACGAAGACTCGCGGCTGTACCGGATGATCGAATGGTCGGGGCCGCCCACCTGCTTCCAGTTGTTGACGTAGCCGGAGTAGATCTTCCCGACCTGCGTCAGGCTCAGCGACGCGACCGGGTTGGACTTGTTGACGACGATGGAGAGCGCATCCATGGCGACCGGGATCTCGACGGGCTCGTGCTTCGCGGCTCGCGCCGCCGCCTTCTCCTCCGACTTCATCTTCCGGCTCGCGTTGGCGAAGTCGGTGGTCCCGTTGATGAGCGCGGCGATGCCGGTCCCGGTTCCGCCACCCGTCACCTGGATGGTGATCCCCGGGTTCTTCTTCATGTACTCCTCGGCCCACCGCTGGGAGAGTATGAGCAGAGTATCCGAACCCTTGATCGTGATGTTCCCTGCAAACGCCTCCGGCAGGGCGAGGGCCGTCATGACCACGGTCAGAACAGCCGCCCCGAGACGGCGCGCGTCGGACAAGCGATTCATGTGTTTTCCTCTCTGATGTGTTGGCGGCCTAGAACTGCAGCTGGAACTGGCTCTGGATCACCCAGTCCTTCCTCGGATTGTTCTGGATGACCTTGTCGTCGAACCCCAGCCCGACGGGCGGGCCGACGAAGGCGGAACGGACCGGCACGTCCACCCTGGTCCCGTTGAGCTTCCACTCCGTCTCGAGCTGGCCGATGTCGGTCTGCCACTTCCAATCGTGCTTGGAGAAGTACCAGTTGATGCCGGCGCGCAGCTCCGTGAGATCGATCTCCTCGCGGACATCGGGATTGCCGCCCAGCTGGGCCGTGGCTTCCCGCGTGACCAGCGCGTAACGCGCGACGATCTCGATCTTCGTCGGGATCACGAAGACGCCCGCCTGAAGACGAAGCCCCGTGTTGTCGAAGGTCAGATCGTCGAGAACCCCGCTCTTCGCCTTGAGGTACTTCAGCTCCGGATCGACCTGCCCCACGATCGCCTGCGCCTCGACCGAGTACCGCCTGTACTTGAACGCGGCGACCGCCTCCAGCTCCTCCCGGCTGTACGATTTCCGGTTGTTGCTGACTGTGCTCCAGCTCGTGAGGAGCGTGGACGTCGCGGCGGGGAAAGTGCTCGATGTCGCCCCCAGGACGTCGGGGGCGAAGGGGAGGATCGCCCCCTTCGGCATGAAGACGTCGGTGTCGTTCGGGATGGTGTCACGGTTCAGCATCCCCGCGAGCTGCAGCGAGAGCTGCGGACGCTCGGGCGAGCTGACCGCCCCCTGCTCGAAGACGTAGGGGTCCAGCGGCTCCCAGGTGACGCGCCCCATGTACCGGAAATCGCTCCCTCCGTCCGCGGCGACGTCGTTCCGCGTGCTGAATCCGTGGTTGTCCGAGATGCCGGTCGAGACCGCGACGTCATAGCGGAACTTCTTGCCGAACGACTGCCCGAAGAGATCGACGGCGGGCTCCTGGTCCACTCCGAAGAAGCTGTGCACGATCGATCGGTCCACGAGGTTGAACTTCCCCGAGGAGATCATCTTCTCATAGCCGAAGGGGACCTTCTGCTGGCCGACGCGGATCTGCGTCCAGGGCCGCGAGGTGATGTCCACGAACGCCTCCTCCAGCCGGATGTTTCCCGCCTGGCCTCCCCCCGGCTTGAACCGCTCCATGTCGAACTGGAACTTCCACTTGATCGACGGGTCGAAGGCGGTTCCGATGCCGAAGAACTTGAACCGGCGGATGTTCAGCTCGTTGTCGACCTTCTGGTCCTGCTCATGCCCGAGGAGCGAGTCGAACATGAACGTGTCGGGGCGCGTGCCGGAGTACTGCAGCTGCATTCGCGTGCCGAAATGAGCCTCGAAGGCGTCGGACTTGATGAAGAACCCCTTGTCATACCCCGTGGTCACATCCGCCAGCGCCGGTCCGGCGCCGAGCAACGCAAGGACGAGGCCGGCCCCGAGGACCATGCCCAGATTCACAGACCGCTGTTGTGCCATCTCCTCCTCCATCGACAAGCGAGTGATTATTCAGATCGGGAGCGCGCGCTCGAGAACCGCCGTGACACGCGCACCATCGCTCACCCTGGTTACGGAGACGCAACCGGCCTGTTAACTCGGTGTGAACTTGTCCGACACGAGGTCGTGCTGCGAGATACGAAGGCGGGTGGGGTCGGAGGAGGCCCGGAGCATCGAGTTCACGCCGGGAGGCATCACCTTGGTGTTCGGGCCCATCCTCTCTTTCCCACGAGCTCGGTGATTCCGCGTCTGACGTCATCCCGGATCTGACGGACACGCGCCGGAGCCTGCCCCCCGGGGTCTTCGACCTGCCAGTCCTGCCTTTCCACGCCAGGAAGCAGGGGGCACTCCTCCCCGCAGCCCATCGTGACGAGGAGACGGGCGCCGGCGGCGAGCTCGGACGTGAGAAGGCGGGGGGTGGCCGTCGACAGATCGATGCCCACCTCCCGCATCGCCGTGACGACCTCCGCGTGGACCTGTCGCGCGGGGGTCGTGCCCGCGGGGATCGCCCGCGCCAGGCCGGGATCCGCGATCTCATTGAAGAAGGCCGCCGCCATCTGGGAACGGCCTGCGTTCTGTCGGCACGCGAAGACGACTCGATCCATGAGATCACTCCAGCGCACCGGGCTCGCGACCGTGGCGACCCATATCTGCACACGCGGGCAGGGACGCGCAACCCTGTTGGCGCGGAGGGAGCTCCGTCCGGAACCGAACTGCCGCCGACCCCGCCGCGCGAGATTCAGCGGATTGGGAAGAGGGTCGGGCCGGCGCGTACGGGGACGACGAACGGAACCGGAGTGAAAGCCGGCTCCGAGTCTTCGATATGACCGCGTCGACCGCGCGACCTATGTTTCACCGGACCCCCCGCGGAAGGATCAACCCCATCTTCCAGCGCACCGAGGAGGAGATGAGATGGCCCAGAAGACCGATTTCTACACGCTCCCGGACGAAGACGTCCTGGAGTCACTGAGGAAGGACGTTGAAGGGATCGCCCGACCGGCAGGAACCTCCGGGGCGCGGAGCGGCGCGGGTGCGAGGCGCGCCGAAGGCTCGGGTGCCAGGAGGTTCGCGTCCTCGTCGCAGGGAAATACGAAACCGGTGATCGCCGCGAGCCTCTCTCTCTTCGTCTGCGGGGCGGGCCAGGCCTTCAATCGGCAGGTCAAGCTGGGCGCTCTGATGTTCCTTCTCGCCGTTTTCGCGGGCGCATCCCACTGGGGGATGACGGCGGCGTGGCCGGAGCTCGTCAGGGTGGGTGAGATTCTCGGCTTCGGCGAGCCGCAGCTGATGATGGTAACGGCGTCGATGGACCTCCTTCTCCTAGGGGTAATACTGTCGAGCGTTCTCCAGGCGTATCAGCGCGCCGAGTTCGATGGAGGGCGCTTCGAGGGATACAACGAGCCGGTCCTCTCCGGGCTGGCGTCGCTTCTCGTTCCCGGCTTCGGTCAGATTCTCAACGGCCAGATCGGCAAGGCGGGGATCTTCCTCTTCTGCCTCCTGGCGGGGGGACTCGTGGCGGCGTTGATCCGCTTCTCTCCGCTCCTCCGCATCATAGGCGTCTCGCTTCCGAGCGATCTGCTCGCGACCGCCCTCGGACCCGTGGCGGCGTCGGTCCTCGGGATCGGGTTCATGGCGTGGATCCTGAGCGTCTACGACGCGGTCCTGGTGGCGAGCCTCCGCCGTCGCCTGACGTGACCTGAGCGCGCACATATCCGGGTTCCGCTCCCGGGATGTTGCTTCCTCCCGCGCGCGGGAGGATGATCCTCCCGGACCTGTCCCGACACCCTCTCGGAGCGGAGCGTTGATCTCAGCCTCGCCGATCACCCCGCTGCTCATCAGCCTGAAGGTCGCACTGACGGCGACGGTCGTGATCCTGCCGCCGGGGCTCCTGCTCGGTCTGTTTCTCTCGCGCCGGCCCTTCCGGGGGCGGGTTCTTCTCGAGACGATCCTCTATCTCCCTCTCGTCCTCCCGCCGACGGCGATCGGGTACCTCCTCCTGCGGCTCTTCGCGCGCGATGGCCCGCTCGGCCCGCGTGTGCTCGGATTCGATCTCGACCTCCTGCTGACGTGGAAGGGCGCCGCTCTCGCATCGGCGATCATGGCCTTTCCCCTCGTCGTGCGCACCGCCCGGGTCGCCTTCGAAGGGGTCAACCCGCGCCTCCCGGCGATGGCGCGAACACTGGGGTTTCGGCCTGTCCGGGCCTTCTTCGAGGTCACTCTGCCGCTCTCGAGGAACGGATTGCTGGCGGCGACGATCCTCGGCTTCAGCCGCGCGCTGGGAGAGTTCGGCGCCACCGTCGTCGTCGCGGGAAACATCCCCGGGAGGACGCAGACGATGGCGCTCGCGATCTTCAATGACATCCAGGTGGGGCGCGACGACGAGGCTCTCCTCCTCGTCTCCATGACGGCGGCGATCGCATTCGCCGCAATCCTCTCGGCCGAGATCCTTCTCCGGGATCGGCGGGGCGCCACATGAGCGGCGGCATCGAGCTCGACTTCCGCGTACCCCTCGGCCGTTTCACGTTGACGCTGGCGTGGAAGACCACGGATCCATCTCTCGGTCTCTTCGGACCATCGGGGGCGGGCAAGACGACCGCGCTCGAGGCGATCGCGGGCCTTCGCCGCGACGCCGAGGGTCTCGTCCGTGTGAACGGCGAGACGTGGCTCGACACGGCGCGCGGCGTGCGGCTTCCCCCCGAGGAGAGGGGCGTCGGCTACGTGCCTCAAGATACGCTGCTCTTCCCCCACCGCGATGTGATGGGAAACCTCACGGCCGGCCGCCGTCGCGCCGATCGCGCGGGCGCGCGGCTGCTGTCGGCGGAGAAAGTGGTCGAAGTCCTGGAGCTGGGAGAACTCAAGAGCCGGGCGATCACGACGCTCTCGGGGGGCGAGCGGCAGCGTGTCGCCCTGGGGCGCGCGCTCTGCTCGGGGCCCGGGCGCCTGCTCCTCGATGAGCCCCTCGCATCGCTCGATCTTCCCCTGAGAAGAAGAATCCTCCCGTATCTTCTCAGGGTGCGGCGAGAATTCGGCGTTCCGACGATTCACGTCTCGCACGATCCGGGCGAGATCCAGGTGCTGGCCCGTGAGGTCACCGTTCTCGCCGCCGGCCGGGTCGTCAGGCAGGGGCGGCCGGACGACCTCTTCATCGATCCGCAGGTATTTCCGATGCGGGAGGGGGGTGAGATTGAAAACCTGTTCCGGGGGACGATCGTGGAGATCGCGCACGGCGCGGCAACCGTCGAAGTGGAGCCCGGGGTGAGGATCACGGTCTCCGCGGATGCCGGGGAGACGGGGGAGAGCGTCATCGTCACGGTGAGGCCGGAGGACCTGATCCTCGCCGTGGATCCGCCCACCGGTCTTTCAGCGCAGAACGTCATCCCGGCGATCATTCACGAGCTTCGCGAGGCCGGGACGGGCCCCGGGTCGCCGGCCCAGGTCCTCGTCGCGCTTCGGGTCGGCCGGTCCGACGAGCGCATCGTAGCCACCGTCACGACGAAAGCCCGCGACCAGCTTGCGCTCGCGGCCGGCCGGCGCGTGCATCTCATCTTCAAGGCGCAGGCGTGCCGGATGCTGCCGGGGTGACGCCCGCGATCCGGGGACGTTTTGATATCTTGCGCGGCGCGCTGATATCCTGCGCGGCGCGCGGTGGGCCCGGCGCGCGGGTCTTCCATCCCACGAGAGGATCTCGAAAGTGTCAGCTTCGCGTCTCACGTCGATCCTGATCGCCGCCATCCCGGTCGTCTGCTGCTTCTCTCTCGCCTGCATGGAGAGGAAGAGCGCACCCGTGGTCAGGCCGGGGGGGCCGGCGGCGACGGATGTCTCCCCGACCGAGGCTCCGAAGCTCGATCCTGCCGTCCGCCAGCTCGAGGAAAAGGTCAAGGAGATGGAGCTGTCCATCCTCGAGAAGGATTCACTCATCCAGGATCTCAAGGCGCGCGGGGAAAGCCAGCAGCGCCTTCTCGACGAAGCGATCCAGGAGGTGGTGAGGGCGAAGGCGAAGCTCCTCAGCCTGGACTCGCGAGCCGAGGCGGCATCCCAGATGGCGGAGACCGAGATTGCCCTGAAGACCTTCGAGGGCCAGTCCGCCGGCGGGCAGGAGAGCGAGCTGCAGCAGATGCGCCAGCTGCTCCAGATGGGCTCGAAGGAGTTCGAGAACGAGAACTTCGGTGGGGCTCTCTACCTGACGGTTCAGGCCAAGAGCCGCATCCAGGCGGCTCAGGTGAAAGCCCGCGCCTCGCAGAAGCTGGATCTCGGGAGCGGCGAGATCCAGTTCGCGGTCCCCCTGGCCCTGAAGGTCGCGAGATCGAGCAACGTGAGATCGCAGCCGGACGTGGGCGCCTCACTCATCGTCACTCTGAGCCCGGGCACCCCGGTCACCGGCTACTCCCACAACGGAGAGTGGGTTCGCGTCGTTCTCGACGACGGAACTCGAGGGTGGATCCACCAGAGCCTCCTGTCCGCGAAGTAGAAACCTCCACAGCGCGGCGCGGAGCGTGATGGCGCCCCTCGCCCCTTCCCGACTTCCCTTCCGGCCGTGACAATCCGAGGAGTTGTCTGCCGATACCCTATAGGCAATCCGGCGTAGGGGGACTCTCGTCCGGTTCGTGACCGCGGGCAATCTCATTGAAAACACGGCGCTTACTCGGAATGGGCCCGGTCTGGAATGGAGGTTGCTGTCGTGATGCGGCAGGAGGTGTTCTCATGAATCGCGCAATCATGTCCATCCTCGTCGCTGCCCTCACGCTTCCGGGGTGCGGCGCAAGTTCCCGGAACAGCGCCGACGGCTCGACCGCCGTTTCGGAGAGTCAGGGGACCTCGGGCTCCGAGATCGGGATGAACGATTCGTCCTCGGAGACTATCGTCGTGCCGGCGGGCACGCGAATGAACGTCAGGCTTGACACCGGGCTCAACTCCGGCCGAAACCGGACCGGTGACACCTTCTCGGCCTCCGTAGAGGAAGCCGTTCGAGTCGGCGGTCGCACGGCGATCCCCGCCGGCAGCACGGTCCACGGCACGGTCAGCTCGGTCGTGCCCGCGAAGCAGGGTGCCGGCAACGCGCTCATGGTGCTCGCTTTCAATCGATTGGAAACCCCGGACAATTCCTCCACGACGCTCGTCGCGAGCCTCTCCCGGCACTCGGAGAGCAAGAAGAAGCGGAACGCGACGATCATCGGCGGCAGCGCGGCCGGTGGGGCCGTGTTGGGACGGATCGTCGGCAAGAACACCCGAGGCGCCGTCGTCGGGAGTCTGCTCGGAGGAGCGATAGGAACGGGCGTCGTCATGTCGAAGGAGGGAGCTCAGATCGACTTTCCCGAAGGGACCGTGCTGACGATCAAGATCGACGAAGAGGTGCGTGTCCCAACCATGTCCTGACGGGAGGTATCGATGAAGACTCTGGTCTGGAAGTCCTTTCTCACCGTCGGCGGCGTCCTGGCTCTGCTTCTCTCCGGCTGCGGGCAGTCCTCCGGCCAGCCGAGCAAAGACGAAGCGCAGGAGAGACATCACGCGATGGAGGACGCCGTCGTCACGGCGCGGATCAAGACCGCGCTCCTCTTCAACCGGCACCTGAATTCGTTCCGGATCAATGTCGACACGGACGACGGTCGCGTGACCCTCGCGGGTGCCGTTCCGACCGGGATCCAGAAGGACCTGGCCGGCGAGATCGCAAAGAACGCCGCGGGCGTGAAGAAGGTCGACAATCAGATCCAGGTGTCGGAAGGGAAGATCGATGAGCCCGACGAAGTGGAGCGGACCTTCAGCCAGGCGGTTCTCGACGCCACGACGACCGCTTCGGTCAAGATGGCGCTCGCGGTGGCCGGTGGTGTGAAGGCCTCCGAGATCACCGTCTCGACCCGATGGGGGACGGTGACGCTGAAAGGGACCGTCGGAACGAAGGCTGAGAGAGGGTTGGCCGTGAAAATCGCCGAGGACTCGGCCGGCGTGAAGGAAGTCGTCAACGAAATCGACGTTCGCGGGTGACGGGAATCAGGTGCTTGCGGGGTTTACGGCCGGGGTCGAGAGGCGCGCCGCGACGACGCGATCACGTCCCTCCCTCTTGGCCTCGTAGAGCGCGATGTCTGCCTGGCGGATCACTTTTTCCGCATCGCTCCCGCACTCCGGGAACGAAGCGACCCCCACGCTGAGCGTGATCGCCCCGCCGTCGGCGTGTGTCCCGAGGCGGCCGGCTGCGACTCCACTTCGAATGCGCTCGGCCGTGCGGAGAGCCTCCTCCAGCCCCGTGTGCGGCAGCAGCACGAGAAACTCCTCCCCGCCGTATCGCGCGGCGTAGTCCGTCCCCCTGAGCGTCTCGCGGAGGACTTCGGCGAGGCCTCGAAGGACCGCGTCACCGGCCTGGTGCCCCTTGGTGTCGTTGAAAGTCTTGAAGCGATCGATGTCCATCATGAGGATACAGATGGGGAAGCCGTGACGCGCCGCGCGGCTCAGCTCGGAAACGACCGTCTCGTTCATGTGCTTCCGGTTGCGGAGACCCGTCAGGCCATCGGTGATCGAGATCTCGTGAAGCTCCTCGTTCTTGGAGAGGAGCGCCTTGTTCGTGGCCTCGATCTCCTCGCGCGCCTTCCGCAGCCGGGCGACCATCCGGTTGAAGACGACCGTCAGGTAGCCGACCTCTCCGCCGACGGAGACCGGGAGATCCACATCGAGGTCGCCCGTCGCCACCTCTCCCGCCCCCTTTGTCAGCCGCTCGAGAGGGCGAACGAGCGAGAGGCCGAGGAGATACGCCGCGAAGCCGACCCCGGCGAAGATCGCCGCCGTCAGCAGAATCGTGAAGTTGCGGATGTGGGCGACCTCCGCGTATTCGACCCCCCTGCTCTTCTCGGCGACGACACCCCATCCGAGGCGGCTCGTCGCCGCGAGCGTTCCGACGACCTCCTCCGCGTCCGGATTCACGAACTCCGTGGGCGTCCCGCTCGCCCCGAACAGATCCTTCGTGACGGCCGGAGGCAGGCTGGGCGGTGCGTCGCCGTCCTGGGGCGGTGGAAAGCTGCTGACGATCAACCCGCCGCGCGTGATGACATGGAGCAGCTCCCTCTCCTCCTGCCCCTGACTCTTGAGGATCGCGTCGATCCCCCGGAGGTTGACCCTTCCCGCGATCACGCCAAGCAGGTCCTCCCTCGATCCTCGAATCGGGCCGACGAGGACCATCGATCTCGCGCGGCGTTTCGCATCCCAGTAAGGCTCTCCCAGGACCAGCCCTTCGGATGAGACGAGATGCTGCCAGTCCGCGGGGAGGGCGATATCCGAAAGTTCCTGGGAATTGGTCGCCACGACCGCGCCGGTCCGGTCGAAAACCGCCAGCTCATCGTAGTCGGCAAAGCGGTGACCCACGGACTTGAGGTAGTCGCCCAGCCTGTTCCGCGCGAAGCTGGTCTCGGAGGAGGGGGGCCGCGCGCCCGAGAGCCGATCGAGGTTCTCCGCCACCTCGTACGAGCTGGCGAAAACCCGAAGCTCGTACTGCCGCTCCTTCAGCCATAGATCGAGCTCCCGGGCTTTCTGGGAGGAGATGCTGGTGAGCTCCTTCGAGACCTTCTCCTCCAGGACTCTGAGATTGTTCCGGTAGGAGAGAAAACCCATGCTGATCGACGGAAGGAGCGTGGCGACGAGGGAGAAGGCGATGATCTTGCTGCGGATGCTGTTCAGGCGTGAGACGCCCCGGAGCTGCGCGATCGTCTTCTTGATGTAAGTCAGGAGGTGCCTCCAGATGAGGGCAGAGCCAGCCACGCCGATCCGCGAAAAGTTACCTTCCCGCGCCTCGCAACGCCAGTGCCCGAAATGCGGCGACCGGGGCGAATGGGGAAGCCGGAGGCGGCCGGCGTTTCAGGCCGATAGTCCGTCGTGCCGCCGCCCGGCACGCCTTGTCATCGACAACCCGAGAGTCCTGAGAACCGTCGCATCCCGCAATTCCGTCAGTACTGCACCTTGCGGAGCGCGTCATCGAGAGACGATGATGTACCGGACGCGCAGTTCGCGCGCCAGACCGGAGGGGACGTGAAACGTTCTTCCCGCTTCCGATGCCTGGACTGCAAGGCAACAATGAGCCGGCTCGGAGCCCTGTTCCACCTTCTGATTTGCCCGTCTTTCGGCCAATCGGCCTACGAGCCCGATCCCTAGGAACGGCCGTACCCTCTCGCGGCGTGGTAATCTCCGCGTCGTGAAGACTCCGAACGCCGGTCGCTTCATCGGTGTCGCAGCCATCGCCCTGACGCTGCTCCCCGTGTGCGCGCACTCGGGGGGGGCCGCTCTCGAGGGCGCGAAAGCGAAGACGGCGTCGAGCGCCGATCAGATCGGCGCCCCGCCCGTGACCCGCCGGGGGGAGGTGCGGGAGACTTTTCATGGCGTCGAGATCGTCGATGCCTATCGCTGGCTGGAGGATCAGAACAGCCCCGAGACGCGCTCGTGGATCGACGCTCAGAACGCGCACACCCGCTCCCTCCTCGAGAACCGGCCGGCGCGCGCCCGGATCAAGGATCGCCTCGCGGAGCTGATGCGCGTCGATCACGTTCAGGCGCCGATCGAGCGGGGCGGCCGGTACTTCCTCTGGAAGAAGAAGGCCGCGGACGATCTCTCGATTCTTTTCATCCGCACGGCTCTCGACGGCGAGGACAGGGTTCTGATCGATCCGCACGCGCTCAGCGCCGATCACACGACGAGCGCGACGTTGATGGATGTTTCACTGAACGGGAAGATCCTCGTCTACGGGGTGCGGCGCGGCGGCGGGGATGAGGTCGAGATGCGGGCCTTCGATGTCGACAGGCGCGCCGATCTGCCCGACGCCTTTCCCAAAGCCCTCTACGACGGCGTCTCGCTCATGCCGGACGGCTCAGGCTTCTACTACACCTGGCGAAGCCGTGCGACCGGGGGGCGGATTCGATATCACGCGATCGGAACCGCCCCGGAATCGGACCGGGAGGTGTTCGGCGAGGGTCACGGTCCCGGCGACTGGATCGGCGGCAACGTTTCGGAGGACGGTCGCTACCTGATCCTCTCCGTCCAGCATGGATGGGCGACGAGCGACGTCTACATCAAGGACTTGAAGAGCGACGGCCCCATCAAGCCCGTTGTCGATGACCTGAAGGCTCTCTTCGAGCCGTGGGTCGCGGGCGACACGCTGGTGATGAAGACGGACTGGGAAGCGCCGAGGGGCCGGGTCCTCGCCGTGGACCTGAAAGAGCCCGCTCGCGACAAGTGGCGGGAGGTGGTGCCTCAGGGGCCGGACGCCATCCAGGAGATCTCGCTGGCGGGAGGCAGGATCTTCGTTCACTACCTGCACGATGTCTCTTCGAGGGTCAAGATCTTCTCGCTCGACGGCGCGCGGCAGGGGGAGATCAAGCTGCCGGGGCTCGGTTCGTCGCGGGCCCCCTCCGGGCGGTGGGAAGGCAGGGAGGCCTTTTACGATTTCACCTCGTTCACCGCCCCCCGAACCACATATATATATGATACGGCGACGGGGGAGAGC
>Ga0137394_10000697_pt1 | contig 23384 bp, 35 predicted proteins | sample czobulk116metaG_FD_108278 | JGI IMG/M metagenome (GOLD analysis project Ga0137394, IMG submission 108278) | Vadose zone soil microbial communities from Angelo Coast Range Reserve, California, USA - czobulk1.16 metaG | ecosystem: Environmental > Terrestrial > Soil > Vadose zone | place: USA...
ACGCAATCTCCTGGCATTGATATTACTCCTGCTCATACTACAGTACCCAGGTATCACTGCGGTTGCAGACACCACTGATGAGTCTACAAAAGATACTTTTAGGAATCTTGTTTTGCTGAGACAACCTAACAAACTCCCGATATGCCTTCAAGTCTCGCTACCCAATTAGCGCAATCGACTTCTCTCAATGCTGCCCTCCTCGTGGACCGCGCACGACGCAAGCCGACTCAGTCGTACCTCTTCACAGGACGCGAGGCGGAAAAACACGACCTCGAGTCGATACATGCGCTTGCTTACAATGCCTTTATCCAACTTTGTCAATGGAACCCCGCGATCCAGGGCTATGAAAACGCCCTGTTTTCCGACGCCGCGAAGGGATTGGATAGAACACTCCTACCCGTGGTCGAGGCGAAGGAAGTAGACGAAAATATCTCTGCTTTTCTGCCCTTGCTTGGGAAGAATCTGATGGAGATGCCTACCGGGAGGGTGTTGGAATGGCTTGTCCGTCGCTTCCGGTGAGTCTTGTCAGTCCTGGGATTGAACTCAGAATAAGCTAATGGGATGCAGGATCAACGAATTCAACATAGAAGACGTCTTGTCAGTCTTTCTCCCATACCACGACTCGCCCCACTTCGCCAAGATGGCCACGATACTTCATATAAAGTGAGCATGTCTTCCAAAGCGCCAACCGTTCGTGTTCTAGACGCCCATCACCAGACACGATGCGCCCTGGAGCTTTCTGAACGCATATAAGTCAGCCGCTCAATGCGTGCCAAGAACAGCCCTGGCAACGGAAATGCTTCGCAACGTTGTTGTCGCGCGTTTCGTCGCGTCTGCTCTCCCAAAGGCTATCAAGGAGAGGACAACGCACCACGCACTGATCGCCTTTCATACTTCAGTTCTCCTCGAGTACATCTCGAGAGCAAAAGCATTAGATGACGTCGCCCTCGTCTTTCTTCTACCAGCCATGTTGGAACCCTTGCAGGAGAGCGCTCTCAGGGCAGATAGTCTCACCAAAGATGTAGTTGTGAGAGCGCCATTTCATCTTCCCTTCCCTGAATTGTGATAGTGATCTCTGCGTAGCTCTCCAGCCTCGTGTTACTCTCTTCTCTATCACAAAAATGCCTCTTGCAGAGCCCCGCGGTCAAAGTGATCCTCGGTGCAATGGCATCTTGCTCGTCAAGAGTGGCACCGCAACAGTTCGTTAACGCCACTATATCTGTACTCAGCCCGCAAGATCAACTTGATGAGCTCCCCGGCCCATTCATCCAGGCTGTACTTGGACTGCCGTGGGTCTTTATATTAAAGCAAGGATTCTTAATTAACCTCGGGACCGATAGGGACATTCATGAGATCATTTTGGACATGACACTTTGGTCTGGATTCGAGAAGTTGATCAATCCGATGATCTCGCCATTAGTTGACAGGTAGATATTTTGACTTACGTGTATGTCAACTGCTCACCGGATTACACAGAGTAGAGCAATCAACTGCCTTTTCTATATTAAGCGCACTTATTTCATCTAGTAATCTACCTAATAGCATACTCAAGAGCATCACCACCCACTCGATCAACACCGCTCTCGAATCCAACTTCTCGCAAACAAGGAACTCACACCGTCTGCTAGTATCCCTGCAGCAGAGACATCCGAATGTCGTCGAGGACGTCTCACGTCTGAGCATCGATGAAATTGAGGGTCAGGAGGAGTCTATCGGGCAGCTGCTTCTATCTTTGTCCGTGGTAGGAAGAATCGGTTCCCATTCCGGCGTAACTGTTTCATACATCTTTCGGCAGAAGACCTCCCATCCGCGAGAGACTCCGGGGATGGACATCGTGATTGCATCAATGGACGTGAACAGTGAAAGACGGGCCGCTGCTGTCCACGCCATGCTTCACACCCTCCGCGAATCGGCGGCGCCCGATTCCGAGACCTTGGTTGGTACACTCGGTCATCTTCCTCACAAGCCCTAACCTCGGTCGTTCTCCCTTACAGAAATCTTTGCGTTCCGCCTTTGTTGCAAGGGTGCATGACCCCTCGGTCGCTGTCCTCAAGGCATTGTATTCCGAACCATATGTCCTTCTTCCCATCCTACGTTCCGATCCGACTCCCTTCATCAAGACAGTGTCCGAGGCAGTCGTTGCAAAATCATCCCAAGCTTCGCGTGCTATTCTACGCGCACATCTATCCTTCCTCGCTTTGCACTTGCTACCCGTAGTTTCACAAGATGTCGTCGAGGACGCCTTCTCACACGCGTTTTTTCCCTTCTTATTGTTCTCAAAGCCGAAATTCCGCACTGCACAAACTGTATGGGAAATTGTGGAAGCTGCACAGCAAAGCGCCCCGGACGTCGGGCTTGCGCGATGCGAAAGCCTCGAAGGCTGCGTCGAAGCAGTAAAGGAGGAAGAGAGGCTGTTTCTAGAGAGGGCTACGACTCGGAAGGACAAGTCTGATACCACTGCGTTCGAGAACGCAGAAGTAATGGGCAGAGTAAATCTGGCTGTTGCTTCACGGATGGCAGGTGAGTGCTGCTTGATTTTAAGATAAGTTCGCCTACTGAATGAGCGATATAGAAACTATACTTTCCTCGAACGAGTACACCAAACGATTGGATTCTTTATTACCGAAACTCTCCGACCCAGACCCCCATGTGCGCAATCTTACTTACCTAGTCACCCGCGCACTGCTTGGGATGGTTTCTGGAGAGCATCAGATCGACGCAACTCAACGGGTCCTTGATGCCATGGCACTTACAACACTTGAAGAAATGGATGGATTCCTAAAGGGTGCAGACACTCTACAGGAGGTCGGTCATATGTATATATCACGATAGTGTGGAGACTTATCATCCGGTTGTCCAGTTCTTGAATGATACCAACCTGGGCTTCAATGTGGTCTCAAAGCCCCAAAGTCGTCATACGCTGCACTGGTTGCAGACATCGCTTCTCTGCGTGATCCCAATACTTCCTCGACCACCTGGCGACACTCTGAATTTCACCGATTCTCTGCAACCGGTAATCACCTCTTCGATCGATGCTTCCGCTTACTCACAGGCTTCCTAGGGCAAACAAACCACGCGATGCGCTAAATTTGTTCGATTGATGCGATCGATATACAAGTTGACGAATTCTTCGTCTTCTCTATCCGTGATACCTGCATCGCTTCTGCGGGCGCAATTCATCCACCTCACGGACGACGTCCTTGCCTTTTTGGTCGGAGTCTGGTTATCAGAAGAAGACGCGTGGCTACGCAGAACCGCGCTGTCACATGCTTTCGCGTTTATCGCGGCGCACGAGGCGACAGAGAATATAATCGACTTTCAAACTGTGCTTCCTGCGCTTCTCGTCGCGCTGGGAGATCCCGATCGAGGAGTCAGGCACCAGGCATCCGAATGCGTGCGACTTCTCGCCCGGTTATCGAAGGCGAGGCAAGCATCGGGCGTATACGCTTTTGATACCATCTACGAGAAAAGCTCTAGTGAGATTCCTACGTGATGTTCCAGTTTTAGGTGTATCCTGATTGGCAGCAGGTCGCCTCAAGTACCTCAGCTGGGAAGATTACCAGAAATATACTGAGGCAATCGCGACATATAGAGAGCATTGCATCCATGATTCCAAGTATATCAGAGTTGTCCATCAACAATACTTGGCACGTGATCCTTCCGATAAGAAGAGAAATATTGCGTGAGCGTTTTTGTTGTCGCGGATCTAGTACGACTCTTAAGAATCATTCTTTTAGTAGGCATAGGCGACGGGTCGCAGAATACCTCTTATCCCACTTTGCGAGCTGCGGGCTGCCAGCGGTCAAGCTATTTCTTGGTGCGCTATTGGAGGGGGTGTCGGACAGGGCCAAAGCTGAGGCTCTGTCACCCACAATCCAAGCCCTTGTGGACAAGGAACAGGCATCGGAGTGGGAGAAGCTGTTCGGGCTGCAGTTCGAGGAGTTTGTTACCATCACTATCTCTGCGTTAGACTCATCGGTATCTGGACACCTCAATGACACCTCCGGCACACTCTGGCCTATCTTTTTAGACGCGATAAATTGCTATTTCCAACCAGGTAAGTGTCATACACCCGGCCATATGAAGCCTCTCGTCTTACTCATCCTAGGCTCACTTACTCTACCGAGAGAGGTTCTCTCCAAAAATTTGCAAAGCGGTTTGTTCTCCCGCTTGTCTCTTGATCGCCAGACGGAGTTGTGCGGGTCCATCATCACCATCGGTGCTGGGTCATCTGATGCCGTGCGACTAAACTTTCTTTCAACGACCATCATGATGCTAACCCACTCGCCCAGAAACCATACTGTGTCTCACTTCTTGCAAAACTCTTGGGCGAGGCGCAATTGCTTGTCCAGCTGGTGACTGAGCTTCGACCCAAGTCCAAAGATACACCTGACCGTGCGACGAAGCGATCCAAAGTTGCTAAGTGAGCCGCCCTGCCTTTTCTCCGCTTCTTGGTGGTAACTCATTAATGCAGGGAGGATGAGTCACCTGCCGACTCCTTGGGAAGTTTGGCGTTCCTTATGGAGGTCCTCAGTGGTATTCCCCTTCCCGGAGACAGGGACCTTATTTCTTGTTTGCTGGAGACTCTGAATGTCTCGCGCTCGGAGGGACGACCCATGGCAGGCGTCGCATATACCGAACAACTACTGATGTCATGCATACAAAATGCGTCAAGTGCTGCCCAGGTAATGTCGCTTTAGAAATGGGGAGGTGGTTCTTAATCTCACCGCATCCAGGACGCTGGCGAGACGTCTTTCACTGGCATCCGCCTGGACATACTGGTGGACATCATTCGAGGTTTGTTCATTTTCTAGTAATAGGTTGATATCCGAATGAGTACATCTATCTAGCATCCGAGAGTCCACAGACCTTCAACCAAGCGCTATTACTCGTCGCCAGCCTCGCCCGTGTTGCCCCGAAGTCCGTTCTGCACAACATCATGCCCGTGTTCACTTTCATGGGCTCCAACGTATTCCATCGCGATGACAACTATAGCTTCCGCGTCGTCCAAAAGGTCGACGTTTTGTAATTTGGTCTTGCTTATGTCGCTCATGTTGCATCAGACCATCGATAGTATCATTCCCCTCATGGTCTCCTCGCTGAAAGAGAGGCATACTTCTCGCGAGAGCCTGCTAATAGCTTCAAAAGATTTCTTACGCGTTTTTACGGACGCGACGAATCACGTTCCGCGTCATCGCCGCACGCAGTCGGTTTTTGCCTTCTCATGCTTTATTTGCCCCTTGATATTTCTGGATAGGTTTTACATCCATCTCGTGGACGTGCTTGGCCCGGAGGAATTCCTAAGCATCGTCTGCATGCTCATTGTTGCGAAGGCAGACAAGCGACTTGTCAGGCTTCAAGGTCGTGACCTTCGCGCGGCGCTTGCGCTTCCTTTGTCCTTATTACAGCATTATTCCCCGAACATACAGTTGCCTGTGAGTGCAAGCGCGTTACCACACTACTCGGTCTGACATCGCCACCGTCCTAGGTGCTCATCGAGATCTTGAATGAGGCTCAGCGTCTAATACTCGGCCTTGTCTCTCCCGATTATTGGAAAGCGGGATCAATTCTGCTAGGGGATTCTCAGTAAGGCTGCGGGGCGAAACTTCATATGTTCGCTAACCTTTTCCATCAGTGATGACGAACAGGCATCCCTATTAATTCCCCACGTCAAGCGCCGAGCCTGTGCATTGGTTCTCTTCACCGGATCAGCTTTCGAGGGGCCTTCTCTATCCTCCTCGGACGCCGATCTGGGAAGCTTCAACAAACTAATTTCTGCATTATTGGAGATTTCAAGTTCCCAGCACATTCCAGGCATCGCAAGGGAACACGGGGATCTTGCTGAAGTCGCACAAGCCGCCCGCCTCGCGGTCTCAGAATGCATCAGATCTATGCATGCAACACATTTCGTTGTCTCAATAGCCAATATACTGAAGGAAGGGAGACCCGACGAGCAGGTGTCACGGAGTGTCCTGGCCGAGTCGCTTTACGTATTCGTAGACAAACTACCTTCAGTATCGAGGTCAATCCGAGAGGAAGCCAGCTTGACCATCACGACAATCATTTCCGAAATCAAGCGATTCCTCCCGCTGGAGGATGAAAGCCTTGTGGGCGCGGCCCTCCGCGCACTGAGAGTTATTGGCGCATCCATTGTACCCGGAGAAGAAGGTCCCCTAGTGGATTGTTTGCCGCTGGTTCTCACTGCTTCGAGGACTAATCAGCTTACTGCTGCCGCAGTTGATGCGTTGCCACCATTATGGTAAGTTTTGTCCGAAGTTCTTCGATCCCCCTAATCTGATCTTGTCACGGTAGTACCAGCCTAGGACCCCGGATCATCCCGTTATCTCGGGATATCATCCAGCTCGGGGTCGGTGTCCTCCGAGATTCCTTCCCGGCCAAGCAAGGTGGATTCTGATAAGATTGGAAGTACACCAGCGCTCACGTGCTTTTCAGGGGAGGTCCCGTCCCTCGTCGAAGATGCCTTGTCCATTCTTCGCGCAGTTTTCGAAACCATTCCCACGTTTTGGGGATCCTCGGAAATAGCGAGCGTATTTCGGCTGTACTTTGATACCCTGGCTTTGGGGTCCACTAACGAGATCAGCTCTTTTGCGAGACACGTAGCGTCCAAAGCGCCTACCGCCGTCCTGCTTTCAACATATTTTGAGACTTGGCCCTCAGTTTCAAGTGCTCAAACCGGAGTGAGTTGCGGGTGGATTTTTCTGCTTTCCTTAGGTTTGCTCAAAGTCACCCCCCGTAGGAGCATGTTGCTGGTTACTTCGAGCTGTTCAGGCGGAGCCTTCGCGCCGCGCCTCGGCCGCCTGTGCTTGAGCACATTCGACCCGCGTTCAGGGTTTTCCTCGAGGGGCTCGACCTACGGAATAAACGCCGAGATGTAGAAATCGTAAAGGTATGCAACGGATTTTCTTCGTCCCTTCTGTGGTGGCTGAATCCGTGGTACAGATGGAAAGCGCCGTGGTCGGTGCATTTGTTGAGTTTGTCACAAAGTTGAACGACACGGCATTCAGGCCGTTATTCCGCAAGCTGTTCGATTGGGCGTTCACAGGTAAGCCTCGAAACGTGATGTATCACCGCATGCCCTCTCTGAATTGTCCGTCCTCAGTTCCAGAGTCAACCGCTGAGAGGAAGATTGCGTTCTGCAACGTCTATATAGGCCTCTTGGATTACTTCAAGGTGATGATTTCACACACACCGTTCTCGGTCCGATAAATACCCATCCATTAACGCGCGTTCTCGTGGTGTGTATGTAACGACAGTTGTTGATGACGCCGTACCTTTCCATCCTCCTGTCCCCCTTTGTCGAGTTATTACGAAGTTCAGACGAGCAGGAGGAAGACAACCCCTGTGGACCAGCCCAGCTCTGCGTCGTCCAGACGCTTACAAAGAGCATGACCGTGGACGAAGGAGGTCCGTCCGTAGTACTTACTCCCTCCGACGTCCAGACTGACACGATCCATTTTCCCCTCAAATAGCGTTCTGGCGTGACGACCGCCTGCAACAGGTCACGCCTGTCCTGGTCGGGCTCGTCGGGCTCGCAGGCGCGGAGCACGACGCAATGCACAGGCCACACGCATCGGGTGGCAGCGGCAGAGAGATCGTTTCTGCTGGTCTCGTAGCGCTCTGTGACACCGCTACGGACGACGCGCTGCTCAAGCGGCTCAACCTGGACGTGCTGATGCACACGCGCGCGGACGAGGTGCACGTCCGCATCTTTGCGCTGCAGTGCGCGCGGGCGCTCTGGACGGCACACGGGAGCAAGCTTATCGGTGCGTGCGGCCTCATGGCAAATACCTGTCTTAAATGCGCACATTACAACTAGGTTTCGTGGCGGAGACGGCAACATTCATTGCCGAGTGCGCCGAGGACGAGCACGACGGTGTGGTCTCGGAGACTCACGCGCTCAAAGCGGCCGTAGAGGCCGCGACGGGCGAAAAATTTGAGGGCCTATAGAGTTAGGACAGGCCAACAAAACCGGTCGACTTGTGCCGGTGTACAACAACTCACAAACAAATAAAGTCATGCTTTTAACAATGCTCTCTTTTCTTTGTTGCCTTTACTATGTTTCAGCTAGATAGAACAAAGGAAAACAAAAAGAAGGGGGGGGGCGAAAGCATAAAAATAGATAGTGAGCGTGATGACAGCAGTTGGGAGGGAACGAGACATGGGCGATGGATGACCTTGACTGGAACCCGTTATTGTGAAAAGAATGTAAAAAGACAGTGTCGGATTATTGTAGCGGGTATTATTATCCTACCGAGCAGTTGAAGGGGGTGAAGGGGGAGGGAGGGGAAGACAATTGAAGCGCGCTTAGGCTATGCAAAAACACCAGGAGATGAGATGAAAAAAGAAATACCACGTGTCCCGTATTTCGTATTTGTTGTCGTAGTACATAATCAGTCAGAATCGCTACTTTGTAGAAGTAGCTGCTCGTCGATCATCTTGCACTGTCCCAGCAGTCGGACAATCTCTGAGCGAGGACACGCAGTCCGTACAAAATCAGTCTGAGTGGAGGAGGGGTTTTAGAACCGCGATCAACCAAAAAAACTCTTCAAGGCAACGCACATTGAGCAGCTCGTCCGGATCTGGTCGCGAAGCGGCGGGCTGAGAACATAAATGGAGGAAATCGTGAAAAGATCGTGGATAGGCGTCGGGCTGGTGCACGGGCGGGAGCTGCGTCCCGACGATGCGACGCGCATCTTGCGCGTCCGCGAATGGCGGGTCACCGTGCACCAGCTCCCACGTCGTCGCGCCGAGCGACCACACGTCGACCTTGAGCGGATCGTAAAAGCCGCTGGAGTGGGCGAAAAAAAACAAATAAGCATCATCCGCCTCAGAATCCAAATAAATAAGGGGGGAGTATGACTTACGTTCGCATTTCTGGTGCCTAGAGGAGGGAAAGGGGATGGGATTGAGCTGACCAGTAAAAAGGTGAGGATCGCTTCATGACGTACCTGCCAATAAATTACTCCAACAGAATCTGAGCGCTTGAGTGTCCCCGGCGGCGAGCGTACCGCGTTCGAAAAGTCCGCTGGAGTTAAATAAATCCGAAACGAAAAGAGAGAGAGAGATACATGAGCGGCCGAAAAGCGACACAATGGTGGAAAAACAAAACACGCACATAGTTTGACCACGCCAGATCTGCTCAGAAGCAAGTTATCCGAGCGCACGTCCCGATGCGCAATGTGGTGTTTGCGGATGTAAGACAAAGCCAGGAGGACCTACACACATACACCGAACCCGACCCATCGTCAGTCAGCCAATCAGTCAGCAACCCAAAAAGGAGTGAACATTGAGAAGAATTCGAGAGTATCACTCACGTCCCACACGAATCGCGCGACCATCCTTTCCGGAATCTCCACCACCCCAGTCCCAGCACCCTCCTGAATCTCGGAATTCGCCCAGTCCGAGCCCGACAACCACCCCGCTCCCGCATCTTCGCCGACGACAGCCAACACGTCCGCCAGGCTTCGATCCAAAAGTTCCATACCGATCCACAAGCTCTCCTCCACGACGTCAACGTACAGCTGCTCCATACGGAGCACATTCGCATGCCGCAGCGTGCGTGCGAACTCCAGTTCGCGCCGCAGATCCATCAGTTTCTCCGTGCCGCCGGGCAAGAGCGGCACGCGCTTGATAGCGACGAGTTCATGCTTGTGTTTCTGCTGCGCGCCGCAACCCTTTTCTACTTCCTCTTTCTCCGGCGTCGATGAAGGTGAAGATCTCCCCGACGCTGGCGAGTGTGGCGTTGGTGGCCGAAACTGGGGGGCGACGATAGGCGCCGCCCGCGCCGAATAAACCGAGCCGCTCTCGCCCTGAGCGATCTCCTGTAGATCTGTGAAGAGCGCGCGAGGATCTGCCGAATCATCGATAAACTCGGCAAGCGGTAGCACGACGGCCGCAAGCCATGCGGGATAGCGTGGCGTGGCCGCACCCGTGGACGTGAATGTTGGTGGCACGATGCCGTTCTCGGCTTGTTCAGTTTGCTCCGTTGACCCCCACGATAATGACGATGACGTCGGAACGCTATTGAAGCCCTCCACGTCGATGGGAGGAACGGGGAGTGGCGGTCGGCGAACGGACATGGGAGGTGCAGACGGGGGCGGCGTGACGTATGGACCCTGCATTGGTGCCCTCTGTATCTCCTTCTGTGCCTGTGCCTGCGCATGCTCTTCACTTACCGGCTCGGGGAACGAAGCGCGTAGGGGTGAAGGCGAAGGCGAGGGAAGCGGCGAGACCTTCCGCAGGCACCTGCACCCTCCGGAGTCCTCCTGGCTATTTGGCGCCGAAGTTAACGCAAGAGTGCCCACAGGGCTCCCCGACGTGCCATCCTCATCGCTACCAGCAGCGTCGGAGCTCGAATCGCTCTCGTCATCATCGTTGCCGTCATCGATGTCATCTTCGTCTTGAACGATCTCCACGAGGTGTATAGGCGATCGCTCGCGACCGCGCTCCTTACCCTTGACCGTTGAGAAAGCTGGTGGGGTTGTGACGACGTCCGCGCGCACACGCCGGACGATGCTCGCGCCACGCACAATCGTCGCGTGTGTGAGGGTGTTGGTGGATGCGCTACTGTCGCGACTGCTGTCCCTCCGAGGGTTGAATCGAATCGTGAGTTGCGAGTCGCGAGATGTTATACCATGCGATGACGATGATGCCGTCTCGAGCTGAAAACCCGGTGAAGCGGGCGATCCAGGGCCGGGCGATCCGACGCCATTGGCCGCCGCCGCTTGCCCCTGCATCATGCCCATGAGTTCATGATAGAGCGGTGAGGCAGTGTGCGAGTAATCATGCTCGACCATCTCTTCGTCTTCCTCGTTCCCATCTTCGTCTTCCTCCGGCACCTCCTGGTGCAATACGATGGTTGGGAGAGTCACGCTCGGCTTGGTTCTGTGCTTGCTGCCTACGGAGTTGGACAACAGTGTCGTGGAAGCGCTCGCGGACGAGGTCGAGGCGGATGAGCCCGGGCTGTCGCGCAAGGCGGAGGGGATAGAGGAGAAAAGGGAAGCCGACCACGACGACAGGTCCTCCAAGGTGTCCTTGCGGAGCGATATCCGCGGTGGAATCGAGAGTATTGTGGGCCGCGGTCGACGGTACTCGCTGCTACTGCGATATAAATCATGGTCCTGCGCCCTTTGCTCCTCGCGCCCTTCCTCTGTTGCTCGCGTTGGTGCCTCCACAAGGCCCGCTGTGGTATCACGTGGTGCAACGTTAGCAGGCAGTGAAACCAGCGGTGGAGTCTTGATTCGACTTTGAGGCGCCGAAACGGGTGAAAATTCCGCCTTTTCTTGGGGTCGCGGCTGCATGGCATCCTCCAATGTGATGGGCGGTGGAAGACCGCTGGGCACCGAATCGTCAGAGTATACAGGCGGGGGGGACGTTTCATTGACGACGCGAAACGGCCTGCGTGGGGGAGGCTGGATCCTAAACCGCCGTTCGTCGCCGTTGACACTGCCACGGCGTGACGGTGGAGTGCGTGTCGACTTTGCGGAATTGCTTCGTGACAGTGGTGGCTGCCGCGCCGGCGCCGGCTGTATGATGGGTACCGGCGCAGGTGGAGGCACAGCCATTAGTCCATTCGGAGTGTGTCGTTGATGAGTGACATAGACGTATTGTGCTTCTGAAGACGTAGAGCGACCATCCGGGTCAGTTGATTCGCCAGAGGTGCCACCGCCGGACGCAGGTGTAGGTGGGGGAGGAGCAGGAGCAGCCAGGCTATGACTGTGTACCTGAGGCGCCTGGGGTGCGGGCGGGAGCGGCAATGGAGGTGGCGGTACAGGCGGTCCGGCACGGACTGATCTCTCCGACCGGGCTATTGATCCATCTGACCTTTGGCGACGTAGAGAGGATGAGCGCACGGGCGGGTTAACAGTGGATGTCGGAGACTGCGAGCGGGAGATCGAGGGAGGGCAATCTTGTACAGAGGAGGGAACTGGGATGCGGTCGCGACGACCGTTGAGTATAAGCGCGATCTCGGCTTCCGAGTAACCGAATTCTGCCAAGGTTGACGACCATGCGGGTGGGATGCCTTGGAAACTACAAAGAGAAGGGCATTGACACCCCCGTACATGAGGGAAAAGAAGAGATTGGAAATTGTGGGAACGTACGCTTCGTCGATGTGGATATGGTGCTATATTGCCGCAAGTATCCGTATCCGTGTGAGTATGGTGTGAGTGAGTGCGATTGTGGGTAAACGATCATTCCACGCGCGCGGCAAGGAAAAGAAATGACAAAACAAGAAAGAAAGAAAAAAGTCAAGGCCATGTGTAGATGTGACGTGAAAAATGGGGGCTGACCTGAAAGTTCCAAGGGCGAGAGATGGACTCGTCATCACTAGCATCTTCGGCGCTGGCCACGCGCGAGCTCTTGTTCGCAGAGCGCCTTCCTATGTTAGATAACTTGCGGATGAAGCTCTTCTTGCCACTGCCCGAGCCTGAATCCGGCGACAGAGTAGACGAAGACATGGAGGCAGAAGGCGACTGGTGCTGGTGATACCCGGGCGGGGGCGGATGAACCTGCTGCGGCGAAGAGGATTGTAGTACACGGCTGGGGCTGGGTGATGGAGAACGGGTTGATGAGGCCCCAGTGGGATTTGTCTGTTTGGGACTGGCTGTGGTAGCGACTGATTGGTTGGAGAGGGAGAGGAGGGATGGGTTGTTTGCGGAAGGGTAAAGATAGACTGCATCCTTGGGCGGAGGTGGCGGCGGCTTTGAACTTGCGAGCCTGAATATTTTCAAAGTCGAGAAACGGGACGAGGAGTGTTGGGTCGTCGAGGCCATTGGAGTTCTCGACGATGTACGACCCGGACGACTTGAGTCGACACCAGAGCCAGGTACGGCATTCCCCATGTACTTTAGAGCGGAGATTGAATACCCGTGAGACGGTCATCTGGCTCCGAAACATCGCAATGAAAAAACTGATCCATGCGTCTCACACTCACACACACGTCAGGCCTGCGATCAGTCAATCCTATGACACTCTCGCCACGTTGGCGAATTGAACTTGCGTGATGAACAAATGTGAAGGACCCGGACGGAAATATCGCCGACTTCCAGAGCCGAAGGCTACACCAATAATGGCTCATCCTTCGGCCTCTTCATCCCTTTCAGGAAACGCTCGGACTTGAACGCCCCGGGATCATGATTGCCCCCAGGCATGCATGCGAACAAGACCGCCCGTCCCACCTCCTTCCCTTCGAGACACCGACTTGACACGGCTTTCCGTTTTCTGTCCTGGGAAGTCTGCGCGATATAGAGCAGGGACATGAGCTGCCAACGGTGAGCATTGGGCCCTGGGAAGTCACGTGCGCCCGGTGTCAGATTTCAGCCATGCACGACTCTGAACATTTGGGTACAAGCACAATATATCGCAGGAACGCGCGAGTCCTGCCGTACCTCGTCGCGTCCGAGGGCCGAAAATACGTACTGGTCGGTTCGACGATGCGGCGCTCGGCGTAACACATGGCCGGGTAACTCGTGAAGGGTGGGCAGGGTGAAATGCGCCTCCATCCTAAGAGAAAAACGGAATTAAACCAAAAATGAAGGCGTACGGCGACATGCCTCCGGTCTATTGACTACACGATTGAGCGTCTGGGTACACATATGGACGCCGCCTCGCCTTTGTACTTGAAGAAAAAGACATTCTGAATCGTTTTCTCTCAGATCGCAAACGGCTCAACTTCGCCACGTCGAGCTGGACGTCTACCCTCGTATCATACTAGCATCTCGCGTCCGAGGTTCTGCAAGGAATGACGTGTTTAGTACCATCAGAAAGACCAATATAATCGTCGCCAGAGAACGGGGTGACGAATGCACATATCACGAGTTAGTACAAGTACGCCACACACGGCCCCGAGAAGGCCTGCCAGTGGCGCTCATGCGTGTGGGCGGGCGATACTTGTAAGTCGCCCATGCTGAGGGATCATGTAGGACTTGGAATTCGATCAGCGTGTAATTATCGACGTTCTCTCTACAAGGCAAACCTCACTCCGATGCTCTCCGAGGGAAGGTTGCGCGTCACTAGCTTTTGATATCGATTTGATATTTCAACCAATCGTGGTGCCTATCACAAAAAAGTGACGGCAGCCTATAATTGGAAATTAGTGCAAATGGGGAAAATTTGTTGTCGCGACATTGGTCTTTGCGTCCTCTGATGACCCCATTACTGCAAGCACAAGACGTAGGCTGTGTGCCTGCTCGACCGAGACTTGGGGTTCAAAACAAAACAAAAAAACGAAAACAAAAACATAGATAGCCGCTGCTGGAGGACGCTAGCTAGGATGGAAGAGAAAAAGAGAGATGCGGTGCGTTGGGTCGGGCTTCCAACACGTGCGATCAATCAATCCCACGAAACCGCAGTCGCAGGTTCTGAACGAGCAATCACAATCAATATTGTATCCGGCCTATCAGGGCTTGTGATTTGTTCCTCTTCCATCAGGGCGCAGAGTGCTGAACCAAACTTGGCCAATTGATAGCAGCTCTGTGGAGGTGGAGCGAGAAGTGCGCGTCAAGCGCAGCCAGCCAGAAGACGACTTGAGGGATTGCTAGGGTCGGTTCTCTCTTGTTCTCGTCGAACGGGGGAAGCGTGCGAAGGCTACTACTGCTTGTACGTGTGTATGTATAGTGGTAGGTTCTGGGGCTCCACTCCACCCGTGGAAAGGTGCCTTGGAATGTCCTCTGATCAGAACCGAATCCAGGGAAGTGCCAGTGGGCGAAAGAGCGCTGACAGAAAGGCGCCGAGTGGCTGCCCACTAACAAAGCAAACACCACAACAACACGGCTACAGCAAATCTACCAGCGATTCTCCGGAGGCGGAGATAGAGATATCTGTCTGGGACCCTTTTTCTATTATTGTGGCCAAATAGCAGGACAATCCGGATCGACGGGTTCTATATGTGGGATTTTCGAAAAAGAATATAATTAGTTTTATGAAATTAAGCCCGTTCACGTGAGGATAACGTAATTGAAAGGGCCATAATCCTTAGTTGGCCTGTTGGCCTGGCCTTCACCTCCAGCTTTGTCTCCAATTATCCTCGCAACACCCTCCTTCCCCGTTCCTTCTGTCCTCTCCCGAGTCTTCCCCCGGTCACCTACGAACACTCGCCTCAAATAGTGTCGGCCAACCACTCCGGACCATGGTAACCTCTTACTTTCCTCCGATCTGACGTGCTTTCTTCTCACTACTTCCCTCTTTGCCTTCCTCGCAGTCGCAGCCGCACAACGCCCCCGAGTCCTCCCACCACCAGTCGTCCCCCATGGAACACGACTCGCACCACGATGCTCACGTTCACGGCCTCCGCCTCATCCTCGGTAGCATCCTCGCTCCCGTACGACCCCCTTCCCTATCTCCCCCTCTTCTTCTCATGTGTGTTACCGTTTTCTTGACTTTCTCCCCTTCTCGTATGCAGAAACGTCCCTCGCCACCGTCGCACTCGGGCTCATACCCGGCGTCCGGCACCGCATCCCCGTTTCACCACTGGCAACACCACCCAGGGCCAGTGACGGGCTCGGTTTCCGGACACGACACGCCGCCCCTTGCGTCGTCGTCGTCATCTCCGCCGCACGCGAGTCCCGTCGTGCCGCATCACCAGCCTCACTTCCAACAGCCGTATCAACATGCGCATCAACCAACGCCGAGCATGCACCCCCACCTCAACCATCACGCTCATGTCCACCCGCAACCGCAAACCCAGCCGCAGCCGCAGCCACATACACATACACATCCATACGGGCCCTCGCGCCTGAACTTCACCGTGCGCTCGCACCCGCGCCACCTGCCGTAGCGCAGCTGGCCGGGGCGCCGCTTGCTTTTCATCCGTAGGATTACTAACACGTGTTCTTTCTTTTTATGTCACTTTTACCCCGGCTGTAGCATTCAAGTGGCTCGACGCCCTCCGAGTCGTTGTCACCGTCACCTACGCCATCGCCTAGGCTTGCGACCCCTCCACCGACACTGGACCACACTCCGCATCCATATCCGCATGAATCTGCGGTCACTGATCCCCCACCGATCAAGACGGCGGGGGCTGCGAACGCGGATGCCACGGATCCAAAACGTGCCCGCTTCATCAAGACGTTGCAAGGCAAGAGTGCTTGGGACGCCATGATACATGGCTCGTGGGTATGAGCATCGTTGACGCATTTGATGTTCGGGGTAGTAAAAGTTCCGATTACCTCTGACCTTCCTCTCCTCCTCGGTTTGTATTCCTCGCTGTATGTGTGTGCCTCGTCGTGTACTGTATGTTCATTTTTGCCTTGCACCTGATCCTCCTGTTGTACGCGTGGCCTCACACGCGCGAGAGCGCGTGTCGCCCCTACCTTGTAATACTTGGGTGCATGGTCTTAGAGTTACCCCCTCCCGTATATCTCCGCCTGTTAGCCTCGTTACTGGGCCCGTTACCTTTTAGAAGAGACGATTGATTACACCCTACCCGTTCTGGCTTGAATGAAGGGACAAGAGAAGAACCATGAAGCAGCGTGAAAACACTCTTTCTATCGAAAATTGCGTACTCAGACCTATGAAAAGGGACGCCGGGAGCGCCTTGGGAGGTTCGTCGGATGATAATACGAGTTACTAGGATAACGGCGAACCACGGAACATCTTGAAGGGCTCAAGCGGAACGCCGCCGATGAGATGAAATGATAAAAATACACGATAAGCACGGCCTTCCGTCCTTCGCCGCTCCACCGTGTATCAATACAGTACTAACTACAGCCGCACAGTATCAGAATAAGAATAAATGCGTGCCAATCACGACCAAGAGTTCTCTCTCAAACTTCTTCTCTTCCCCCTCCTTCCTCCCCCGGATCTCGCGCCGCATCTCGGAGAGAAGGCGAAACCTTGGCAAATGCCGGCATGAACCGTGCCAACCACTTTGGCAACTGGGGCCAGTGTCACACCACACCACACTAACTGCCCTTTTTCCCGCGTTCCAGAATACTAGTGAATTATTGTTTTTGAGCGGGTTGTTTGTTTCGGGATGACGATGATATGGGGAGCTTGAACTTGAACTTTGGAGGGGCTGCCTGCGAATGATCACGGCGCTCGGCGAGCTACGATGATTATGAGTAAGTGGGAAGGGGAGCGACGTGCTGGGAAAGTCAGCCCTTGGAGGTGTTGTCAACAAATTGCTTTGATCTGGCCACAGTGACTCGGATTCACGGAGGACGGAGGGGGACGTCGAGACTGATGAGTGACTGAATCACGTGCTGATACTAAGAGGCTTCGTAGTCACCGCATCCCACAAATCCGCAACATCATCCCTAACGTCTCGCTTATAATCACATTTCTCTGTGATGCCTAATTGCCTGTCGACTTTAAGTTGTCTTCCGTTCATTGGGAGGCCTCGCCAACACCCGCACCGCACTAGTCGTGAGCCCCGGGATGGGGGGTACGTTTCCTTATCTTGTTATGTTCTTCCACATTCTGAGTAACCTTAACAGACACAGACCACATAGCATATCTATCTCCTCTCCCCTAAGTGCACCTACTAGTAGCTATTTACCACAACTCTGGAGGTACGCTTCCTGTCCTGCGATCTTGTGCTGTGTTTATCGACGTGTGAGTAAACCCATCCCAGGGCCAGGAACTCACCGCGTACATCAATCCACGATCTCGACGACGATTCGCTTCTCCATGTCTTTTATCTTTTTCGACCGAATTTTCGCGACGTGGATGAATTTGGATACTATCTGTGGAACTTGCTTGGCGAACGCTGGTGGTACAAGTTGGCGCAAGTTTGCCGAAGGTGGCGGTACCTCGTCCTCGGGTCAGCCTCTCACCTGTGTCTCTCCCTCCTTTGTACAGCTGGCACGCCCGTGGCGGACATGCTGGCACATTCGCCTCCCTTTCCCCTCATTATCTGTTACGATGAGCGGGTTCAACATCTCTCCGCAGAAGATGAAGAGGGAATAACCCTCGCACTCGGCCACCACAATCGTGTGCGATGCATCTACCTTTCGTTGCATGTTCCACTTTTGTCGAAGCTCATCTCTGCAATAGACGACGAATTTCTGGCACTGATTTTCTTTTGTCTCGGGGCTCCGACCCAGCACGATACTCGCATTGCACTTCCCCCGACATTCGAAGCACCGCATCTACGCTACCTTTTTTTGGCTCACTTCGCTTCCCCAATTGGCTATTCTTTTCTTTCAACTGCCATTGGCCTTGTCAAACTCTCGCTGGAATGGATCCAGCCATCCACATACCCCCACCCAAACGACTTTCTACAACATCTTTCTCTCTTACCTCAACTGGATACAATAGTCATTTACTTTCGCTCCGCTGTTCCCAAGCGTGACATCGAGAGGCAACTGTTGCATACTCCGGTCATCACACACGTCACACATCCTAACCTCCGCCTCTTTGAGTTCGTGGGTGTAAGTGGTTTTTTGGAAGCCATTCTCGCTCACATGGCTGCCCCTCTCCTCGAGACGTTCAGTGCGCGATTCTTAACCAGCTTAACTTCTCTGTCCCACACCTCCAAAATTTTATGATGACCGCAGAAAAACTCAGGTTTAGCAGTGCCCAGCTCATATTCCATCACAAGGGAGTTGCCATGTTCGCATATGCCCATGTAGAGGCCAAGTCGAATAATTTCAGCCTTGAAGTTCCTTGTAGATACCTCGACTGGCAGGTATCCTCTATGACACAAATTGCCAAAGTCCTCAACCAATTATTCTCCGAGGTGGTGGATCTCACTCTTGACTACAGGGAGCATACTTTATCGTCAGAGTGGCATAATCAAGCCGACCGCACACAGTGGCGCGAACTTCTCGGAACCTTTACAAATGTGAAAATCCTTCGTGTTCACAATGGTCTCGTTGGTGAGCTCTCTCGCTCTCTACAATGTGATGAAGAACCATCTCCGAGTCTGGACGTCCTACCTGAGTTGAAGGAGCTTGTATGTCCTACGGGATGCGTTGATGACAAGACGTTTTCCTCGTTCATCCATGAGCGTGATGTTACTGGTCAGCCTGTCAGCCTCATCGGAAAGGCCTCTCCAATCCTTCAAACTCACTATACGCTCTATTCCTCAAGTGGCGTAACCTACATCGAACCAGACCCAGACCCTCTACCATAGCCGAATCTGCCAGATGCGAAGCGTGGGCATGCCCAGACATGCTGCCAAACCAGGAATATAGCCCCGAAATCCCCCTTATTATAATCTTCATCCCCCGCCATTCGCCCACCGCGCATGTCTCCCAACTTCATTACGATCGAGGTACTCCCATCATAATGGGAGTTGTCCATTTGAATCCGTTCATCTCTTCATTTTCCATTTATCATGTTATATATTGTATTTGTCATCGCTGTCCCAATACGACCTGTTTCGTTAACTGTAGAGTATTATGTAAATGAAGGGATGTTTGGACCGCGTCTTCGCGTTGTCCTCAATAATTGTCAAATGCGCGTGGACCAGAACTGAACGAAAGACCGCGTGTCGCTGTCGCGTGACCGTCACCGGGTCGCGTGCGGCTGTGGGAGCGGCTCCGGCGACCGTGTGCCCCAGGACCTGCTGGCCGTACCTGAAAGGGCATCGAGTCGTCGTTATCCCGCGCGTGGACGTCCGCGCCTTCCCTGATCAGCAAGTGCGCCATCTTCTTGTCCATCGACGCTAGGTGCAATGGCGTCACGGTTTTGCGATCCTTGTCCTCCGCATTCACGTTCGCGCCCCGCGCGAGTAAGCGTTTCGCGACGTCGACCGTGACGGCACCTTGCTGAGATGCGATGTGCAAAGGGGTCCAGCCCATGTCGTCCCGCGCGTTCGGATCCCCGCCGTGGTCTAGCAAGACGTCCACTACGTCGGGCGGGCCGCGACACGATGCTTTGTGCAACGGCGTCGAGTTCTTGGCCTTCACATTCGCATCACGCTGGATTAGCAGACTAACGAGCTCAACGGTTCCGTTGTCTGATGCTAGATGCAGCGGGATGGAGCCATTATTATCCAGGGCAGTCGAATCGGCGCCGTGGTCAATGGGCAATTTGACAACCTCAAGGCTGCCATTGTCCGAGGCTTGATGCATCGGAGTCGAGCGACTGTCGTCTTGTGCATTCACATCCGCGCCATTCTGCAAAAGTAGACTGATAGCGTTGAGGCTTCCTCTAGCCGCTGCGAGATGCAAGGGGGTGAGCATCTGGTTGCCGGGACGTTCACGTCCGCGCCGTGCGCCGTGCTGACTTAGCATTTCCACAATGTCAAAGTGTGGTTAAACCAAGGTGTAAAGGGGTCGACCTGGTGTTGTCAAAGGCGTTCACGTCAACGTTATGTTTGATCAACAAATCGACAACCAGGGAGTTCCCCGTGGCCGATCCGAGATGCAAGGGAGTCAGCCGTCTCAGGAATGCACATGGGTATTGTGATCGAGTAGAGCCTGGACCACATTTTCATTCAAGTCTCCATTAAGCTCCATTGCCTGATGCAACATGCAATGGGGCCAAGCTCATGTCATCCTGCATGTTCACGTCGGCGCCGCCGTCAATAAGCAGTCTTACAACATCGAGATTTCCGCTGTTAGACGCCACGACCAAAGGAGGCGAGTGGCCTGACTTGGTTGCGTTCACATCAACCCCAAAGTCTAGTAAAAGCTGGACGAGCTCGGAGTGTCCCCTCTGTGCGGCTACGTGATGGCGTCGAGTCCTCGTCATCAAGAGAAGTCACGTCGGCACCATATTCGATTAACAGGCGAGCAATGGAGAGTCGTCCTTGGTACAACGCTGCATGGATCGCCATTGTGTAACGACCACCTCGCCCATCTATATGCCCCGGATGATTGACGATAAGGCCCCTTGCTAGGTCGGGGAGTTCGAATAGTGTAGCATCATAAAATGGGCTAGCACTAGGAGTCGGGTGGGTGGGTTTAGCCTGATGCGATGGACTGGCATTAGGTGCAATTGGGTAGCTCGGCGTAGCGTGATATGGTTGGCCAGCAGCAGGTGGAGTCGGGTAGCTCTGTGTAGCACGATGTGCTAAACCAGCGGCAGGGGGGGTTTGATAGCTGGGTGCAGCATAATACTAGGAGTCAGCATCAAGGGGCATGCGCCCGGGGTAGCTCGGTGAAGCATGATATGGTTGGCTGTAGGTTGGCTAGCAAGGTGGAGCCGGGTAGCTCGGTGCAGCATGATATTATAACTAGCAGTAGGAAAGGGGGGGGCTATTTAGCTCGGTGCAGAATAATACGGTCAGCTTTGATCTGACAACGAGAGGATGGAGGACGACGGGTCGGAACTCGAGATGAGCGCATGAGCGCTTGAATCACGTGTCATTCAGTTAGAACCGAGATCAACTCACATATCCATCATCCCTAACGTCTCACTTGTCTCGCTTACAACCACATTTCTCTGCGATGCCTAATTTCCTGTTGACTGTAAATTGTCTTCCACTCATTGTGAGACCTCGCCAACACCCACGCCGCACTAGTCGTGAGCCCCAGGATGTGGGGTACGTTTCCTTATCTTGTTATGTTCTGCCAGATTTTGAGTAACCTTAACAGACCACATAGCACACCTATCTCCTCTTCCCAAAGTGCACTTACTAGTAGCTGCTTACCACAACTCCGGAGGTACGCTTCCTCTCCTGTGATCCTGTACTGTGTTTATCGACGTGTGAATAAACCCATCCCAGGGCCAGGAAATCACCGCGTACATCAATCCACGATCTCGACGACGATTCGCTTCTTCATGTCTTTTATCTTTTTCGACCGAATTTCCGCGTCGCGGATCAATTTGGATACTCTCGGTGGAAATGGCTTGCCCAACGCTGGTGGTACAAGTTGGCGCAAGTTTGCCGAAGGTGGCGGTACCTCGTCCTCGGGTCAGCCTCTCACCTGTGTCTCTCCCTCCTTTGCACAGCTGGCACACCCGTGGTGGACATGTTGGCACATTCGCCTCCCTTTCCCCTCATTATCGATTACGATGAAACTATTCAACACCTCTCCGCAGAAGACGAAGAGGGAATAATTCTCGCACTCAGCCACCGCAATCGTGTGCGGTGCATCTACCTTTCGTTGCATGTTCCACTTTTGTCGAAGCTCATCTCTGCAATAGACGAAGAATTTCCGGCACTGATTTTCCTTCGTCTTGGGGCTCCGACCCAGCACGATACTCGCATGGCACTTCCCCCGACATTCGAAGCACCACATCTACGCTATCTCATGTTGACTCACTTCGCCTCCCCAATAGGTTATCCTTTTCTTTCAACTGCCATTGGCCTTGTCATACTTTCGCTTAGATGGATCCACCCATCCACTTACCCCCACCCAAGCGACTTTCTACAACATCTTTCTCTCTTACCCCAACTGGACGAACTCCACATTAGCTTTCGCTCCGCTGTTCCTAATCGTGACATTGAAAGGCAACTGTTGCATACTCCGGTCATCACACACGTCACACATCCTAACCTCCGCGTCTTTGAGTTCGCTGGCGTCAGTGGTTTCTTGGAAGCCGTTCTCGCTCACATGGCCGCCCCTCTCCTCGAGTCGTTCAGAGTAAAATTCTTCAACCAGCTTAACTTCTCTGTCTCTCACCTCCAAAATTTTATGATGACCGCAGAAAAACTCAGGTTTAGCAGTGCCCAGCTCATATTCCATCACGAGGGAGTTGCTATGGTCGCATATGCCCATGTAGAGGCTGACTCGAATAATTTCGGCCTTGAGGTTTCTTGTAGATACCTCGACTGGCAGGTATCCTCTATGACACAAATTGCCAAAGTCCTCAACCAATTATTCTCCGAGGTGGTGGATCTTACTCTCGACTACAGGGAGCATTCTTTATCATCAGAGTGGCATAATCAAGCCGACCGCACACAGTGGCGCGAACTTCTCGGATCCTTCAGTAATGTGAAAATCCTTCGTGTTCACAATGGTTTTGTCGGGGAGCTCTCTCGATGTTTACAATCTGATGGAGAACCATCCCCGAGTCTGGACGTCCTACCCGAGCTGAAGGAGTTTGTATGTCCTACGAGATGCGTTGATGACAAGACATTTTCCCCGTTCATCCATGAGCGTGAGGTTGCTGGCCAGCCTGTCAGCCTCATCGGAAAGGCCTCTCCAATCGGTCGCGCTCGCTATACGTTCTATACCTCAACTGGCGTAACCCATATCGAACCAGACCCAGACCCTCTACCATAGCCGAATCTGCCAGACGCGGAAGGTGGCAAGGCTCAGACATGCTGTCAAACCGGGATTATAGGCTCGAAGTCCCCCTTATTATAATCTTCATCCCCCGCCATTCCCCCACTACGCACGTCTCCCAACTTCATTACGATCGAGGTACTACTATCATGTCTAGTTTGTGTAAGCATACCAAAGCATGTGAAATATTCTACATATGTCGATATTATCCTACCTCGTTTCCCCGACTTCTGGCTGGGA
>Ga0137394_10000698_pt1 | contig 23383 bp, 22 predicted proteins | sample czobulk116metaG_FD_108278 | JGI IMG/M metagenome (GOLD analysis project Ga0137394, IMG submission 108278) | Vadose zone soil microbial communities from Angelo Coast Range Reserve, California, USA - czobulk1.16 metaG | ecosystem: Environmental > Terrestrial > Soil > Vadose zone | place: USA...
GGCGGACCCGGCTCGGCATCGTGCGGAGCTTCCAGATCCCGAAGCCGTTCGTCAGCATGACGGTCCTGGAGAACCTCGAAATCCCGCTCGAGTACGCGGCGCACCGCCGATCCGACGCGGCCGACGCCGATGCCATGGAGATCTTGAGCGCCATCGGGCTCGAGTCCAAAGCCCATCTGCGGCCCGCCGGGCTCACCCAGATCGAGATGCGGAAGCTCGAGCTGGCCCGGGCCATGGCCGCGCGGCCCAAGCTCCTCATCTCCGACGAGGCCATGGCCGGGCTGTCGAGCGCGGAGGTGGACGACATCCTGGCCATCCTCTTCCGCCTGAACGAGCGGGGCATCACCATCATCATGATCGAGCACATCATGCGGGCGGTGATGCGCTTCTCCGAGCGCATCGTCGTACTGGACGCCGGGGAGCGCATCGCCGAGGGAACGCCGGAGGAGATCGTGCGAAACCCGGCCGTCGAGAAGGCTTACCTTGGCGAGTAGGATCGTGGTGCGGAACGTGGAGGCGGGCTATGGCGCGGTGCGGGTGCTCCACGGCGTCTCCATCGAGGTTCGGGAAGGGGAGACGGTCGCCCTCCTGGGCGCCAACGGCAACGGCAAGAGCACGCTCCTCAAGTGCATCATGGGGATGGTGACGCCCGAGTCGGGCGAGATCTTCCTGGAAACCGACGGTGGGCAGATCGATCTCACGCAGAAGACCACGGAAGAGATCGTGAGCCTGGGCATCGCCCTCGTGCCGGAGGGACGGCGGCTCTTCCCCAAGCTGACCGTCGAGGAGAATCTGCTTCTCGGCGCCTACCGCGCGGAGGCCCGCGCGGGCATCCCCACCAACCTCGCCTTCTGCTTCGAGACCTTTCCCGTGCTCCACGTCCGGCGGCGCCAGCTCGCGGGCAGCATGAGCGGGGGTGAGCAGCAGATGCTCGCGGTGGCCCGCGCCCTCATGTCGTCACCGCGCATTCTCCTCGTCGACGAGCCCTCGGTGGGATTGGCGCCCATCCTGGTGTCCCGCGTCATCGCCAAGATCAAGGAGCTGAAGGAGCGATATCAGCTCACCGTGCTCATGGCCGAGCAGAACTTCAACCAGGCGACGAAGATCGCCGACCGCGGCTACATCATCGTCCACGGGAAGATCGAGTTCGAGGGCCGGAGCACGCGCGAGCTTCGCGAGAACGAGCTGGTGAAGAAGTACTATCTCGGCGTGTGACCCACCACGCATGCCCCGTCCAGTAGACCGAGGAGAGCCATGCTGACGCCTGCCACCATCGACGCCACCGCCCGCGAGTGCCTCGAGATGCATCGGACGCGCGCCCGCTATCGCCCCCTCGCGGCTTCCGTGCGCGCGGCGCCGCTCGACGACGCCTATCGCGTTCAGGACGCGCTCCATCGGCTCATGGCCGAGGCGGGGCGGGGCGAGATCGCGGGCTGGAAGATCGCCCTGACCTCGAAGGCGATGCAGCAGATGACCGGAGTGGACCAGCCCGCCGCCGGCGCCATCTTCTCGACCGTGGTGCACCCCTCGCCGGCGCGGGTCGACCTCGCCGCGTATCATCACCTCGGCGTCGAGTTCGAGGTGGCCGTGCGCCTCGGCGACGATCTGCCGTCGAGCGGCGGGGCCTGGACGCGCGCGTCGGTGGCCGACCGGGTCACCGCCTGCCTGCCCGCGTTCGAGCTGGTGGAGGACGGAGACGCCGACTACAAGACGCTCGACGCCTTCACCCTCGTGGCTCAGAACACCTGGAATGGCGGGGTGGTGCTCGGAGCGCCGGTGACGTCGTGGCGCGGGATCGACCTCGAGCGCGCGGTGACGCGCGCGTGGCTGAACGACGAGGCCGCCGGCCAGGGCAAGACGGGCGACGCCCTCGGTCATCCCTTCGAAGCGGTGGCATGGCTGGCCAACCTCCTCAACCGGCGCGGCCGCATGCTCGGTCGAGACATGATCGTGATGACGGGCAGCAGCATCACCACCAAGTTCCCGTCGCCGGGCGACCGCGTGCGCTTCGCCATCGAGGGGCTCGGCGACGCGGCCCTCGAGGTGACACCCTAGCGGGCCGATGTGGACATACAGCGTAGGGACAAGAGCGGCCTGCCCATCATCCTGACCGACAAGTAGCGGATCCGCCGCGACCTGACTCGCGGGCGCCGGCTCGACTCCTCTCACGCCCCGGCTTATAGTTGGCACATCGTTCGCATCCCTGCGAGCGCGCCAGCGTCAGGAGGACGAAGAGATGTCCGAGTCTCCGCAGCGAGAAAGGGCGACCGGCGCCTTCGACGCGATCATCGTGGGGGCCGGGTTCGCGGGGCTCTACATGCTGCACCGGCTGCGCGGGCTCGGACTCTCCGCGCGCGTGTACGAGGCGGGCCGTGGCGCGGGCGGCACGTGGTTCTGGAACCGCTACCCGGGGGCGCGCTGCGACGTCGAGAGCATGGACTACTCGTACTCGTTCTCGGACGAGCTCCAGCAGGAGTGGACGTGGACGGAGCGGTACGCCTCCCAGCCGGAGATCCTGAGGTACATCAACCACGTGGCCGATCGCTTCGACCTGCGCCGAGACATCCAGCTCGAGACGCGAGTGACCGCCGCGCGCTTCGACGAGGCCACGAATCGCTGGGCGATCCAGACAGACCGCGGCGACCGTGTCTCGGCCCGGTTCTGCATCATGGCCACGGGCTGCCTGTCCGACGCGCAGGTGCCCAAGCTCGAGGGCTTCGAGACCTTCGAGGGCACGTGGCATCACACGGGCCACTGGCCGCACGAAGGAGTCGACTTCAGCGGTCAGCGGGTCGGCGTCATCGGCACGGGCTCCTCCGCCATCCAGTCGATCCCGATCATCGCCAGGCAAGCGGCCCACCTCTTCGTCTTCCAGCGGACCCCGAACTTCAGCATCCCGGCGCGAAACGCGCCCCTGGATCCGGAATACGAGCGGCGGGTGAAGTCGAGCTACGCCGAGTTCCGGCGCCAGGCCCGCGAATCGCGCGTCGGCTTCGTCGTCGAGCGCAACGACCAGTCGGCCCTCGAGGTGTCATCGGAAGAGCGGGAGCGCGCGTACGAGAGCCGCTGGAGCCGCGGCGGCCTCGGCTTCAACGCGACGTTCGCGGACCTGCTCACCAGCAAGGACGCCAACGACACGGCCGCCGAGTTCTTCCGCGCCAAGATCCAGGCCACCGTCCGCGACGCGGCGGTGGCCGAGATGCTGTCGCCCCGGGACTATCCCGTCGGCACCAAGCGGCTCTGCGTCGACACCGACTACTACGACACGTTCAACCGGGACAACGTCACCCTCGTCGACGTCAGACGCGCGCCCATCGAAGCGATCACCCGCCACGGTCTGCGCACGCGGGAGGCCGAGTACGAGCTGGACAGCCTCGTGTTCGCGACGGGCTTCGATGCCATGACGGGCGCCTTGCTGAGCATCGACATCCGCGGGAGGGCTGGCACGACGCTGCGCGAGAAGTGGGCGGCGGGGCCCCGCACCTACCTGGGGGTGGCCACGGCCGGGTTCCCGAATCTCTTCACCATCACCGGACCCGGCAGCCCCTCTGTCTTGAGCAACATGATCGTCTCCATCGAGCAGCACGTCGACTGGATCGCCCACTGTCTCGTATACCTGCGCGAGCGTGAGCTCGGAGGCATCGATGCCAGCGTGGACGCGGAGGATGAGTGGGTCGCCCACGTCAACGAGGTGGGCCATGCCACCCTCTATCCCTTGGCCAACTCCTGGTACATGGGAGCGAACGTCCCCGGCAAGCCGCGCATCTTCATGCCGTACGTCGGCGGGGTGGGGGTCTACAGGCAAAAATGCGATGACGTCGCGGCAAAAGGCTACGAGGGGTTCACCCTGATCGCGTGAGCGTCATCCGGAACTGGGGGGAGCGACCGCCGCTCCTCCCCAGGCCCCCCAACGGGTCGCCTGCATCGTGGCCGTGAGCGCCGTACCCGGACGCGAGCGCGGGGCCGATGAGCCCGTCAGTTCGTCGCCGAGACGGGGGTGGCACGCCAGATCCGTCGCGCACCCTTATCGATCTTGAGCGCGACGACCGCCGCGCCCATGAGGAATCCGCACGCCAGCACGTACGCTGCCCCGTAGCCGCCTGTCGTCTCGAACAAGGCGCCGGCGAGCCAGGAGCCAAGGGCGGATCCCGTCTGGTGCACGAGGAAGATCAGGCCGAAGACGGAGCTGACGGAGAAGCGTCCGTAGATGTCGGCGGTCAGCGCCGAGGTCATCGAGCCCGTGCCCGCCATCGTGATGCCGCCGAGGACGGCTACCGCGAGGATGGCGGCCGGGTTGTCGCGGATGAGGAAGAAGCCGGCGAAGATGAAGATACGGCCGGCGTAGATCGCGGCGAGGACGGGGCGGCGACCGAGGCGGTCGGACAGCGCCCCGAGCATCACCGTGAAGCCGATGCTCGAGCCGCCGAGCACCCCGAGCGCCCACGACGCGAGCATGGGCGAGTAGCCGTGATCGGTGAGCATGGGGATCCCGTGCGCGGAGAGCAGGCTCATGGAGAAGCCACAGGTGAAGAACGAGCTCGCAAGCTGCCAGAAGGCCAGGGTCTGCAGCGCCTCGCCCCCTCTCACCCGACGCTCGACGGCAACCGCGCCGCCCCCCGCCGTCGGGAGCGCGCCGTCGGCGGTGAGCCCCATCGACTCCGGAGAGTCGCGGACCACCCACAGGCAGAGGGGTAGCACGACCACGAGAATCCCGGCCGCGATCAGCATGTACGTCGTGCGCCATCCCGTGGTGATGATCAGCCAGGTCACGCCGGGCACGAGCAGGCTCATCCCCGTCATCGACGCGCTGCCGAGCACGGAGAGCGCGGTGCCACGCCGCTTGCTGAACCATCGGGCGACCACGCCAGAGGCGATCACGGGCCCGGTGCCGGCGAGACCGAGGGGCACGAGCACGCCGTAGACGGCGGCGAACTCCCAGAAGTTCCGCACCATCGCGGTCAGCACGAGCGAGGCGACGAGAAGCAAAGTGCCGGCCGTGGTGACGGCGCGCACGCTGAAGCGGTCGAGGGCCATGCCGGCCAGCGGCATGAAGACGCCGTAGAGGAAGAGGCTGAGGGCGATCACCGCGGAGAAGCTCGCGCGATCGAGCCCGAGGTCACCGACGATCGGCTTGAGGAACGGCCCCACCGCGTGGCGGACGCCCGTCGACATGAACGTCGTGACGGAAAAGGCCGCCACCACCCACCAGCCGTAGAAGACCGGTCGCTCCCTCACGGCGCGCTTCCCGGGACGATGCCGGCGGGCAACGACTCGACGTGGGCGCAGATGTCGCGGGGGCGGGTCAGCCAGACGCGCTCCCCGTGCCCGAGAATGTGCTGCAGAGCCCGGCGGAGCCGACGGATGCGGTACGGACGCCCGATGACGAACGGGTGCAGCGAGATCGGGCACACGAGCGGCTGGCGCGCCGACTGCGCCAGCATCTCGTCGAACTGGTCCACGATCATGTCGGCGAACTCGTCGGCGGTGTACCGGTACCAGACGATCCCGCGGGTGTCGTTCACCTCGATCGGATACGGCATGGCGAGGATGCGGCCCTTGCGCGTGCGGATCCAGATGGGCTGGTCGTCCATCGTCCAGTCCATCACGTACCGGTAGCCCGCCTCCTGGAGCAGGTCCATGGTCACCGGGCTGTTGGAGAGCCAGGGGCTCATCCAGCCGATGGGCCGGGCTCCTTCGTGGCGCTCGATCGCCCGCGTGGCGCCGTCGATCAGCGCGCGCTCCTCGTCCTCGTCCAGGTGACCCTGCTCGTCGGAGTTGGTCAGGCCGTGGCCCAGGATCTCGTCGCCCCGCGCGCGCAGCCGCGCGGGAATGTCGGGCGCCATCTCGTAGACCGCGGTGTTCATCTGCGCCTCGGCGGGGATCCCGAGCTCGTCGAGCAGCTCGAAGAGCCGCCAGATGCCCACGCGGTTGCCGTAGTCCCGCCAGCTGTAGATGCTGTGGCTCTGGGCCTGGTCGGGCGGCGCGATGGCCGCGCCCTTGCCCTCTCCGAAGCGGAAGGCCTCGATGTTCAGGGCGACGTAGACGGCGAGCCGGCGTCCGCCGGGCCAGGCATAGTCGGCGCGCGTCGTGATGTTCGAGTACTCGTAGCGTCCGTGGGTCGGGAGCATTCCGCTATCATACGTCGAGATCGAGGCCAGGGAGACCGCTCATCGCCGTCGGCGATCGACGGGAGGCGGCGGTCGCCGCTCGACGGCGGGCGATCCCCGTCAGCTCCGGCCCGTCGTCCGGCGCTCGATGGTGGCGGCGATCTCGTGCCCCATCAGGGCGCCCCGCTCGGCGAACTGGCGACAGAGCCCGGTGTAGCGCGCGGGGTCGAGGAGCGCATCGACCTGGGAGGCGGTGAGCCCGGCGCTCACGTGCGGTTCTTCGGCCAGGGTCTCGCGGAACGGGCGCGCCTGGGTGACGGAGGCCTGCGCCGCGTCGTAGACGGCGTCGTGGGCCCGCTGCCGGCCGATCCGCTTGCCGAGCTCGAGCATGAGCGCCTCGGCCATGATGAGGCCGCCGGACAGATCGAGGTTCTCCCGCATCCGGTCCGGAAACACCTGCAGCCCGTCGAGCAGCACCACGAGCCGCTGCAGCATGTCGCCCGTGAGCTCGCAGGCGGGCACGAGAGCCCGGCCCATCATGATGCTCGTCGTCCGGTCGGCCTCGTGCTCGGTCTGCATCGCCTCCAGGGCCAGGGGCACGAGGGCCCGGATCTGCGCGGCGGCGGCGATGATGTCTTGCGACAGCTTCGGATTGCGCTTCTGAGGCATGGTGCTGCTCCCCACCGTGCCGGGCGGCACCGGCTCCTCGAGCTCTCCGAACTCCTGCTTCATCAGGGTGTAGATCTCGCGGCCGATCTTGCTGCACGTGGAGGCGAGCATGCCGAGCACCGTCACGTACTCGGCCTGGTGATCGCCGATCGTGCGCGCGGGCATGGGCATGGCGCGCATGCCGAGGCGGGCCGCCATCTTCTCCTGGGTGGCGAGACCGAGCTCTCCCAGCGAGGCGAGCGTCCCTGCGCCGCCCCCCAGCATGGCCACGAACACGCGGCCCTCGCAGCCACACAGACGCTCCACGTGGCGGCCCAGCTCGTCGATCCACACGGCCACCTTGAAGCCGAAGGTCGCGGGCACCGCGTGCTGGCCGTGCGTGCGCCCCGGGAGCAGGACGTCCTTGGTCCGCTCGGCGAGGTCGGCGAGCGTGGTCAGGATGGCCGCGAGCTGGCGCAGGAAAATGTCATGGGCGCGCCGCACCTGGAGCAGCTGGCCGGTCTGGGTGACGTTCTGGGTCGTCGCCCCCCAGTGCACGTAGCCGCCGGCGTCGCCTTCGCAGGCGCGATCCAGCTCCCAGACCAGCGGCACGAGGGGATGCCCCGTGCGGGCCAGGCCTGCCCGCACCGCCTCGAGGTCGAGGTACGAGAGGTGCGCCTTGCGGGTGATCTCGCGGGCGGCGCCGTCGGGGATGATGCCCAGCTCGGCCTGCGCCTGCGCGAGGGCGGCTTCGACGTCGAGCCAGGACTGGAAGCGCGCGGCCTCGGTGAACAGCGCCCGCACGCCCGGGTCGTCGATCCGGAGAGAAGTCGGCTCTTCCAGCATGAGAGCGATCTCTCGCACGGCGGTCACGGATTGTCAACGATGCGGCAATGGTGGGCGGCCCGTGTCCGCCCCTTGCCTCCCCGTCGTCCGTCGGCGTAGCATCAAGGGACTCAGGCGCCCGGAGGGCAGCCATCCATGACAGACACGGCAACGATGGCAGTGCGACGGCTCTCTCCGGTGGCCGGCGGAGAGATCACCGGGGTCGACCTCTCAGAGCCGCCGGGGTCCGTGTTGACGACCGCCATCGTGAGGGCCCTGCTCGAGCATCAGGTGCTCGTCTTCCGGGACCAGCACCTCACCGCAGATCAGCAACACACGCTCACCCTCCATTTCGGCCCGATCGAAGAGCACGTGGCTCGCCGGCCCGACGGGGCGCGGTCGCCGGTCGTGCACCTGGTCCAGAATCTCGACGAGAACGATCACCCCACCTCGTCCCCGCGCGACATCGGCAACTACTCCTGGCACAGCGACAAGTCGTACCACGCGATGCCCTCCTTCCTGACCATGCTGCACGCTCTCGAGCTGCCGCCCGTGGGCGGCGACACGCAGTTCGCGAACACCGCCATGGGCTACGCGGCGCTTCCGGAGGCGACCAAGCGTGAGATCGCCGACCTCAGGGTCGTGCACAGCTGGGAGGCGAGCCGGCGCAAGCTGGGCGGCGGCCGCCTGGCCACCGCGGAAGAGATGCTCGAGCGGCCCCCGGTGACTCATCCGCTGGTACGAACCCACCCCGACACGGGGGTGAAGACGCTCTACCTCGGCCTGCACACCTCGCATGTCGTGGGCATGGCAGAGGCGGAGGGGCGTGCCCTCCTCGACCGACTGCTCACCCACACCACGCAGCCTTCGTTCGTCTACGTCCACCAGTGGCGGCGCGGTGACCTCGTGATCTGGGACAACCGCTGCCTCCTGCATCGAGCCATGCGGAACTACGAGATGGCCAGGCACCGCCGTCTCCTGCAGCGCACGGTGGTCCGAGGCACGGCCCCCTTCTGAGCAGCCGCGCGGGGCAGCGGGCCGGCCGGGGCTTGACCAACCGCCCGCGCCAGTGCAGATTCGGCGTGGCCTCGTGGGATGGGCCGCATCTCCGCGAATCGGAAGGGGCGGCCCCGGCATCTCAAGAGCGAAGGACGACTCCAGGAGGGTGAGGAAGACATGGCGATCGTGACCGTCTACACGAACATCGGCTGAGGCCCCTGTCATCGCGCGACAGAGTATCTGTCGCAAAAAGGGGTGGCATTCGTGGAGAAGAACGTGGGGCGGGACCCCCAGGCCCGTGAGGAGCTGATGGCGATCGGCATGACCTCCCTCCCCGTCATCATCATCGGCGAGACGCGCCTCGCCGGGTTCAACCCCGCCAAGATCGACGAAGCGCTGGCGCAGGCCCAGGGATGAGCGAGCCCGTCAAGCCGTCGCAAGCCAACATCGACAAGATGTGGAGCTACGCGCGCAAGTACGCGGAGAAGTCGGGGACCTCCCTGCACCCCGACGTGGGAGTCACCGAGACCGTGGTGGAGGGTCTCGCGCGCCACATCGAGCAGGTCGGGCGGCCCCTCTGCCCGTGCAACTTCTACCCCGACCCCCAGGCGGAGGCCAAGCTGCGCCGCTGGATCTGCGCCTGTGATGAGATGCAGAAGTGGAAGTATTGCCACTGCCTGCTCTTCGTGGCGGCCGATGGCCGGCCGATCACCGAGCACCTGCCCGAGGATCATGAAGGGCGCGCCGCCTACGGGATCGTCAAGGACCCTCACCCCGACAAGGGACGGGCCACGGCCCGTGTCCTCGAGCGGCAGAAGACCGAGGGCGCGGGCGAGTAGCGCGATAGCGGTCGCGCTCGCCCGAGAGCATCACTTCGTCCGGAGGATCTCCCGCGCGGCGTTCCAGCCCGGCGCCCCCATCACGCCGCCTCCCGGATGCGCGGCGGCCCCACAGAGGTAGAGACCCTTCAGCGGAGTGCGGTAGCCTGCGTAACCGGGCACAGGCCGGAACGAGAAGAGCTGGCCGGGCGTCATGGCGCCCTGAAAGATGTTGCCTCCCGTGAGGTTGAACGTACGCTCGAGATCCAGCGGGGTGAGGACCTGGCGGGCCAGCACGGCGCGGCGAAAGTTCGGCGCGTACTCGTCGAGCAGGTCGAAGCAGCGGTCCGCGAAGCGGTCGCCGATGTCGTCCCAGCTCGACTCCCGCAGCGCGTAGGGCGCGTACTGCACGAAGATGGACATGAGATGCCGGCCCGGTGGCGCCACCGTGGGATCCACCACCGAGGGAATGGTGCACTCGAGGAGCGGACGCTCTGAGGGGCGGCCGTACTTGGCATCGTCGTAGGCGCGCTCGATATAGTCGAGGTCGGGGCAGACATGGATGGTGCCCCGATGCTGGGGTCCCGCCTCCACGCCCGGGCAGGCGCGGAAGCTCGGAAGCTCGGCGAGCGCCACGTTGATCTTGAGCGAGGCGCTCTCGTAGCTGATCCGGTCCACCGCCGCCACGAACTCCGCGGGAAGCTCCGCCGCATCCAGCAGACGGCGAAAGGTCACGCGAGCGTCGGCGTTGCTGGCGACGATGGACGCGCGATACTCGTCGCCCCTGGCGAGCGCGACGCCCGTGACGCGACCCGCCCGGACCAGGATGCGGCTGACCTCGGCGTCGCAACGGATGTCCACGCCGAGATCGCCCGCGGCCCCGGCGAGCGCCCGGGTGAGACCGCCCATGCCCCCGCGGACGTAGCCCCACGTGCCCCGCTTGCCCCCCGTTTCGCCCATGACGTGGTGAAGGAGCACGTAGCCCGTGCCGGGCATCGAGGGGCTCGCCATGGCGCCGATGATGGCGTCGGTGGCCAGCGTCGCCTTGAGCTCGTCCGACTCGAACCAGCGGTCGAGGAGGCCCCGCGCGGCACCGGTGAGGATCTCCACGACGTCGGAGGCGGCCGCGCCGAGACGGCTGAACGATCGGCCCAGCGTCAGGAGCGACCAGAGGTCGCGCACGCCGGGCCGCAGAACGTTCGGCGGCGGCGCCGTGATCGTCGGCTCGACGAAGGCCGCCACCCGATCGAGCATGGCTTCGTACGAAGGAAAGCGCTCGGCGTCGCGCGCGCTGAACTTCGAGATCTCGCGGCGGTTGAGCTCGGCATCCGATCCGAGCAGGAGGGAGCGGCCGTCGGGAAACGGCGTGAACGACGACGGCTGCCGGGCGAGGACCTCGAACCCGTACTCGGCGAGGCGGAGGTCCCGCACGATCTCTTCGCGAAAGAGGCTGTTGACGTAGGCTGCCGTCGAGACCTGGAAGCCGGGAAAGGTTTCCTCGGTCACGCAGGCCCCGCCGACCAGGTAGCGACGCTCGAGCACGAGGACCCGCAGCCCGGCACGGGCAAGATAGCACGCGGTCACCAGGCCGTTGTGGCCCGCGCCCACGACGATGGCGTCGTAGTCCCCGTCCCGCATACGTGCATTATCGCCGACCGCCGCGTGGACCTGCGGGGCGGCTGGTGACGTGGTCAGCCGTCGTAGAAGGCCGGATCGTGCAGGCCGAGAATCGAGCGCTGCCGCTCGCCGCGAGCCCGGGCGAGCGCCTCCGGGGCCACGTGGTTCACCTGGGCCGTCGTCCGCACACGCTGGGCAAGATCGCGCCGTCCATAGTGCACCTGCAGGAAGTACCGGCCGCGCCCCCCCGTGGCCGGAGTGCCGCGGTGCCACGCGTCGGAGACGAAGAGGGTGACGTCGCCCGCCCGCCCGGCGAGGAGCGCGGGGGGACGGCCGTCGTAGGTTAAGCTCGGGTCGTGGTGCCGATCTAGCGGGGCGAGCCGGCCCGATCGATGGCTTCCCGGGACGACGGCGGTGGGCCCGTCGGCCTCGTCGCAGTCGAGGAGCAGCAGGTGCGCACCGATCGCGAACACCGGATACGGAATGCGCTCGTCCCACTCGACGTCTTCGGGCCGGGGGATGTGGGGGCCGGAGTCGCAGTGCCAGGGGCCGCCGGAAAACTCCGGGGAATTCCGCCAGGCGGTGTTCGCGATCACGTGGCAGTCGTTGCCGAGCAGCGGCTCGATGACGGCGAGGATCCGCGGGTGGGCGAGGGCGGCCTGGGCCAGCGCGCTGCGGTTGTACATCTCGTAGCGGAACTCGTCCGTTCGGCCACGCTCCGGGGCATACCACGCGAAGACCGAGTCGATCTCACGGCGGAGCGCCTGCACGTCGTCCGCCGTGAAGACGCCGCGGATCACCGCGTATCCGTCGACTTCGAGCTGCCTGGTCTCCGGGGGCGCCTCGCCTTCGTAGACGCCGAGATTCTTCGAGAGCCGCTGGATCATCGCGCGTTTTCCTCACGGTGCATGGGACAGAAAAGATCGAAGATCGAGTCTACCAAAGCGATCCGAGGTGGCCAAAGCAAAAGGCCGGGCGCGACCCTCTGGCCGGGAGGGCGCGCTCGTGATACTTACCAACAGACCGTGACGCCCCCGAGGACCGGGAGGAGAGGATCCGAGCGAGCGGGAGCGCGCGCCATGACCAACGCGCGCCTCCTCCTCGCCTTCGCCGCCATCGAGTTCGTGCTCTTCCCGATCCCCATCATCACCCTCTTCTGGAAGGATCAGATCGGGATGTCGCTCACCGACATCATGATCCTCCAGGCGATGTTCGGGCTGTCCGTCGTGCTCTTCCAGTTCCCGTCGGGGTACTTCGCTGATCGGGTCGGGTACCGCGCCTCGCTCCTCGTAGGCGCGGCGCTCCTGATGGCGGGGTGGCTCGTCTACACGCGCGGCACGACCTTCTGGGCGATCGCCGTCGCCGAGACCGTCCTCGGCGCGGCCAGCGCCTTCATGTCCGGCGCGGACCGCGCGCTCCTGTGGGTGTCGCTGGAGACGGCCGGCCGCAGCGACCGATACACACGCTGGGACGGGACGGCCCGCGCCGTGTCGCAGACAGCGGAGGCGCTGAGCGCCGCCGCCGGCGGGTGGCTGTACGCCATGGGCCCGCGCTGGCCGTTCTGGCTCCAGGTGCCGAGCGCCGCCCTCGCCGTCCTCACCGCGGCCATGCTGCGCGAGACGCCACGCCTCCCCTCCGCCGACCCCCGCTCTCACGCACGCCGGGCCCTTCACATCCTCGGCTTCACGCTCTGGCACCATCGCCGGCTTCGCGCGGCCCTGGCCCTCAGCGTCGCCCTCGGCCTCTCCACGTTCGTGGTGATCTGGCTGATCCAGCCCTACATGCAGGCGCGGGGCATCCCCCCCGCGTGGTTCGGCCCCCTCTGGGCGGGCGCGCACATGTGGCTCGCCGCGGTGTCGCTGGCGAGCGGGCGCGTGGCCGGGATGCTCGGCGCGCGCGCGAGCCTCCTCGGCTGCTGTCTGCTCGTGCTCGTGGGGTACGCCGGGCTCGCCCTGAGCTCGGCCGCCTGGGGCCTCGTCTTCTATCTCTGCTTCATGACCATCCGGGGCCTGCAGGGGCCGATCCTGGCCAACGTGATGCAGCAGGACGCGCCCGCGGAGGACCGGGCGAGCGTCCTGTCGATCGCCGGGCTGCTCTTCCGGCTGTCGTTCGTGATCGTCGGTCCCCCCATCGGGGCGCTCGTCGACCGCGCGGGCATGGAGACGGCGCTCGGCGTGCTCGCCATCGTGCTCGGCGCCCTGGGGCTGCTGGCCTTTGGGGTGTTTGCCCGCGCCCACCGTCAGAGGGACGCGGGGACGACCGCTATCCCTTGACGCCGCCCGCGCCCCAGCCCGCGATGAGATAGCGCTGGATGGCCACGAAGAACACGAGGGCGGGGATGGTGACCATGACGCCGGCGGCCATGATCAGCCCCCAGTCGACCACCGCCATGTGGAAGAAGTCGTTGATGCCGATGGCGAGCGTCTTCAGCTCGTCCCTGCCGATGAGCACGAGGGCGAACAGGAAGTCATTCCAGGCCACGATGAAGGTGAAGATGGCGGTGGCGATGATGCCGGGGAGGGCGAGGGGCGCCACCACGTAGCAGAGGGCCTGCGCGCGATTCGCGCCGTCGATGAGGGCGGCGTGCTCCAGCTCCACGGGGATCGACTGGAAGAAGGCGCGGAGGATCCACAGCGCGTAGGGGAGGGCGAAGGAGATGTAGGTGAGGGCGAGGCCGAGGAGCGAGTTGACGAGGCCGAACTCGCGGGCGAGGAGGAAGAGGGGCACCAGCATGATGATGGGCGGGAACATGTAGGCGAGCAGCGTCATCCGGGCCACGAGGGTCCGGCCGGGGAACGCGTAGCGGGTCAGGCTGTAGGCGCCGATGACCCCGGCCGTGACCACGATGACGGTGGTGATGGCGGAGACCACGATGGTGTTCTGGAAGTACTTCCAGAAGTTCGTCTCGTAGAAGAGCTTCCGGTAGGCCCGCAGGTCCCACTCGTGCGGCCAGAAGGTGGGCGGGGACGCGAGCAGCTCGTGGCTGACCTTGAGCGAGGAGACGAGCATCCAGTAGAGGGGGAAGGCGCAGAACACGAAGAGGCCGATGCGGAGCGTCCACTCCGCGGCGGACGACACGGGCCGGCGGGATCCGCGACGGCCGCGCGAGCTCCGCTCAGCCATCGGTCTCGTCCGCCTCGGGCGGGAAGGCCACGAAGTAGATCGTCACCGCCATGAGGAGGAGGGCGAGCATCACGTTCGACAGCGCCGCGCCCATCCCCGCCTGGTAGTAGGTGAACGAGCGCTGATAGGTGAAGACGGGCAGCGTGCGAATGGCCTCCCCCGCGCCTCCGCCGAACCCGAGGAGCCACGGCACGTCGAACTTGGTGAACATCCAGATCCCGCGCAGGAGCAGCACGATGAGGAGGACGTTGCGGAGCTGCGGGAGCGTGATGTGGACGAACTGCCGTACCGTGGAGGCGCCGTCGACCCGCGCCGCATCGTAGAGCTCGAGGGGGATGGTCTGCAGGCGGGCGAGCACGTTGACGAGGACGAAGGGAAAGAACGTCCACACGGAGAGGACGATGAGCACCCACATGATGGTGGAGTGGGTCAGCCACGCCTCCGGCATGCCGGGGATCCGCAGGGCGCCCAGGACGTAGGGGATCACCCCGTAGAGATCGTTCATGAGCCAGCGCCACACGAACACGGCGATCACCGTGGGAATCATGTACGGGAAGAGGGCGACCCCGCGCAGGAAGTCGCAGCCCGCGAAGCGCCGGTGGAGGATGAGCGCCCCCGCCACCCCGACCACGATCTGCAGGGCCGTGCTCATCACCGCATAGACGGTGGCCAGCCAGACGCTGCGCCAGAAATCGGGGTCGGCGAGGATCTGCGTGTAGTTGCCGAGGCCGACCCAGGCGCTGGTGGCGCGCAGCGAGTGCTTGGCGTAGAAGCCCAGCCAGACGTTGTAGCCGACGGGGAAGATGGTGAAGGCGAGGACGAGGGCGACCGACGGCAGGAGCAGCCCGATCCCGGTCAGGGCCTCTCGCCGGCGGCGCGAAACGCGGCCCGGGACGGCTACGAGCGTGTCGGCGCGGACAGACATGACGATGGCGGGCGGCGCGGCGGGCCGTCGAAGAGACGGCCGCCGATCTCCGCCCGCGCATGCTCCCTAGCTCTTGGCCTTCCCGATGATGTCGCGGGAGATCTTGTCGCTGGCTTCCTTGGCCGCCACCTTCGGATCCTTCCCTCGCTCCACCACGGCCATGACCATGTCGGCCAGGATGGGCGCGGCCGCCACGTCGCCGATCCACGGCACCAGCATGTCCTGGGGATTGCACACGAGGAGCGGGTGGGCGCGGCCGATCTCCACCCACTTGAGCTGCGCGTCCAGCCAGGGCTTCCAGCGCTTGCGCTCGGGATGCCCCATGTAGGCGGGGTCCTGGAAGTCCTCCTTGAAGATCGAGAGGAGATGGACGGGGACGGAGTCGCAGTAGCGCCGGTAGTTCTCCTTCTTGAAGAAGAACTTGAGGAACTCCTTGGCGGCGGCCTTTTCCTCCTTGGGGGCATCCGCGTAGAAGACCCACGGCTCGTTGTCGAACTGGGTCAGGGGCGCCTTGCCCATGGGGCCGATGGTCTTCGGCCACATCTGGAAGATCTCGGGGTTCCGCTTGTCGGGCGGCGCGTACTGGTCGATGTAGCCGGCGGTGCGGCCCCACATGTAGACCTGCGACGTCTTGCCGGTGGCCCAGGCGGAGAGCGTCTCCAGGTAGTCGTGCGATGCCCAGCCGGGCGGCAGGCTCGGCTTGACCTTCTTCCAGAACTCGAGCATGCCCAGGACCTGCGGACTCTCGAGGGCCGGGTTGCCCTTGTCGTCGAAGAGGCTCCCCCCGTTCGATCCCGTCCACATGTAGACGTCCTCGTTGACGAAGAACGGGATGCCCGCGAGGGAGACCCCGTAGTACTGGGGCGCCTTGGTGAGCTTGGGCAGGTCGCGCAGCCAGTCGTTCCACGTCTTCCAGCTCCTCGGGTCGACGCCCGTGCCCGCCAGGTAGTCGCCGCGGCCGCCGAGGTTGTCGGCGCCCCAGGCGTGGGTGAGGCCCCAGTACTTGCCGTCGGGATACTTGAGCCAGCGGAGCACCGACGGGAAGATGCGGTCCTCGCCGATGGCCTTGACGAGGTCATCGATCGGCTCGATCAGCCCCTTGGCTCGGAACGAAGTCACCACGTAGGTCTGGGTGTGCGACGCCGTGGGCGGGCTCTTGGCCGCCATGGCCGCCTGGAGCTTGCGATCCATGTCGGACCAGCCCATGCCCTCGGCCTGGATCTCGATGTCCTTGTGGACCTTGTGGAAGTCCTCGACGATCGCTTTCACGGCCGCGCGCGTGGCAGGATTGGGCTCGGTGTCCCACATCGTCACGGTGATCTTCTTCTGCGCGCGGGCCGGCCGGGCACCGCCCACGAGGGAGGCGGCGGCCGCCCCGGCCGTGGTGGCGCCGAGCCGCGCGAGGAACTCGCGCCGCCCGATCACTCCCGCCCGATGCTCGGTGACCAATTGCCGGAGACCCGGATCGCTGTCCCAACGCCTCATGGTGATCTCCCTGTCAAGGTGCCTCAGGGCCAGGAGCCTGACGCGGATGCACTCGTTCGTGAAGGGTTGGCCCAGCGGCGCACGCGACGCGGGCCCGGGGAGACTATAGTCCAGGGCGGGTCCCCACTCAACGTGATGGTATAGACTGCCCCCGAGACGTGAGCTAGCCATGGCGCCATCGTTCCCGATCGTCAGGCATCCCTCGCCGGGGAAGCGCAACCCGGTGCTGGTGAGCGTGCCCCACTACGGCACGGAGGCGTTGCCCCACATCACCCGCGACGACTACAGCGAGCCCTGGTTCGAGACCTTCGCCTACGGATTCGCGGACACCTTCGTGGGCGATCTCTACGGCGAGCTGCACGAGCACGGAGCCACCGTGCTCGCCACGCCGTTCTCGCGCATGTTCGTCGACGTCAATCGCCGCCGCGACGACTTCGAGCACCACGACGGCGAGGTGCGCTCGCGGCGAGGGGTGGTGCGCACCCATACCATGCGGGACGTGCCCATCTTCACGCGCCCCCTCGGGCTCGCCGACGTCGAAGAGCGCCTGCAGGCGCTCTACGATCCGTACTACGCCGCCCTGGAGGAGCAGCTCTCCCAGCTCCGGCACGCCTACGGGTACGCCATGCTCCTCGATGGCCACACGGGGAGCCCGCGCCGGATGAAGGACCATCAGGTGATCATCGGCACGCGCCACGACGCGACGTGCGCCCCGCAGCTCGCGGCGACCGTGGCCGGGATCTTCACGCGCCACGGCTTCGAGGTGCACGACAACGTCAGTGGCTACACGGGCGGCAACATCGTGGCCACCTTCGGACAGCCCCGGACCCGGCGTGTCCACGCGCTTCAGCTGGAGATCAACGCGTCGCTCTTGATGACGACCACCCGCGACGAGTTCATCGCCCAGGTGTCGCGCGGGGGAATTCCCGAGAAGGCCGAAGCGAGCATCGCCCGCGTTCGCCAGTGTCTTCGCGAGGTGCTGGCGGCCCTCCCCTCGGTGCTCGCGACCGTGCACGACTCCTAGGTCCTGGGTGTCCGGCCCGTGAAGCGCCTCCCCGCCCGGCTGTGCGCGCGGCCGCGCATCCTGTTTGTCGGGATCAATCCCTCGCTCCGCTCCGCGGAGGTCGGGCACCACTTCGCCGGGCGCGGGAACCCGTTCTGGCGGCTCCTCTACACCGCGAAGCTGATCCCGGAGGCTTTCACCCATGAGGACGACGCGCGGCTGCCCTCATGCCGTCTCGCCCTGACCAACATCGTCCCGCGGGCGACCCGCGCGGCCTCCGAGCTCACCCCGGCCGAGTTCCGGGCCGGGCGCGCCCGGCTCGCCCGGGTCATCGCGCGCGCGAGGCCGGAGATCGTCGCCTTCGTCGGCGTCACCGTGTATCGCGCGTTCTTCGGGCCGCGCGCGCGCCCGGGCGCCGGAGCGAAGCCGGAGCGGGTCGGTGACGCCCGGGTCTTCGTGCTTCCGAATCCGAGTGGCCTCAACGCCGCGTATCCCGGCTTTCGGGACAAGCTGGTCTGGTTCAAGCGGCTCAAGCGCTATGCGGAGCGGTCGCGGGATCAGGCCCCTTGACCGGGCGGCTCCGAGTGGCCATCCTCGATGTGGCGAGGAAGAGGGCGCAACCGTCACGGCCTTGCCGTGGCTCACCCGAGCAAATCGTTCAGGGATCAGGAGGAACGGGAATGACGACGACCATGCCCGCCACCATCGAGCTCCAGACGCAGTCGGCCAAGGAGGTCGTCGATATCACGAAGCGCGTCGAGGCGCTCATCGGCGGCGCGACGGGCGGGAGCTGCCATCTGTTCCTCAAGCACACGACGGCGGGCCTGCTGGTGGTGACCAACGAGAGCGGCGTCCCCGAGGACATCATGGACGTCCTCCAGACGCTGACCCCGCAGATCGCGTTTCGACATGATTCGCGGGCTCACGTGGCGGCGCATTTCCTCAGCGCCCTCGTCGGTCCGAGCGTGCATATCCCGGTGCGGGACGGCAAGCTCGCGCTCGGCGAGTTCCAGCGGATCGTGCTCATGGAGTTCGAGGGGCCGAGACGGCGAGAGGTCGAGGTACGCCTCCTCGCGGACGCCTGAACCATGAATGAGTTTCTCGGGCTGGAGGGCAAGATCGCCGTGGTCACGGGCGGGGCCAGCGGCCTCGGTCAGGCCGTGGCGCGCGGGCTCGTGCACGAGGGCGCGCGGGTGGTGCTGGGTGATCGAGACACCGCGGGACTCGAGCGGACGGCCGCCGAGCTGGGCGGCCAGGTCCGCGGGAAGCGCACCGACGTCACGCGCCTCGATGACATCGCCGCCCTCTTCGCGCTGTGCGACGAGGCGTTCGGACCCGTGGAGATCCTCGTCACGTGCGCCGGGATCATCAGCTCGATGAGCCTGGCCGAGATGACCGAGGAGGAGTGGGACCGGGTGCTCGCCATCAACACCAAGGGCACCTTCTTCTGCATCCAGGAGGCAGTCAGGCGGATGATCCCGCGGAAGCGCGGGCGCATCATCACCATCGGCTCGGACAGCGTGGCCCGCGGGGGCGGACGCATCGCCACCGCGGCCTACACCGCGTCGAAGGGCGCCGTGGTCGCGCTCACCCGCAACATCGCCCGCGATCTCCTCGGGACGGGTATCGGCGTCAACTGCGTCAACCCCGGCCCCATCGACTCGCCCATGCACGCCCCCCTCACCGCGGAGCAGCGGGCGCGCGTCACCGGCAGCATTCCCCTCGGCTGGATGGCGAAGCCGGAGGAGATCGCCAACGGGGTCCTCTTCCTCGCCTCGGGCCGCGCGGCCAGCTTCATGTATGGGACCAACCTGAACATCGACGGCGGCACCCAGATGGGCGCGAGCTGACGCCCAGTCAGGCTCAGGCCCGGTTGATCAGATACACGCCGGCAGCGATGACGGCGCCGCACACCACCACGCCCCTGGTGATGGGCTCACCGAGAAAGAACCACGCGCTGCCCGCCGCGAAGACGGGAATGAGATAGGAGTAAGCCGTGGCCACACCCGCGGGCACGCGCTGGAGACCATAGGCGAAGAGCTGGTTGGAGGCGATGGTCACGAGAAGGGCCATGGCGGCGACGAGGACCCAGGCGAGCCCGCTCATGGCCATGGTCTGACGTGCCATCGTCGCGGCGTGCGTCCATCCCGTGAAGAGGAACAGCGCGGCCGTCCCGACGAGAGTGGCATGGGTGGTCACCTGCGTCACGCTGTGACGGCGCAGCAGATCCTTGAAGCAGAGGACGTAGCCGACCCAGGACAGTGAGTTGGCGCCCATGTACATCATGCCGAGGACGTGGTGCTCGCCCCCGCCGCTCGGCGGTTGCCCGAGGAGCACGAGGGCCAGGGTGCCGAGAAGGGCGAGGGCGAGCCCGCCGAGCTGCCGTCGCGTCGTGCGCTCGCCCAGCAGCAGGGCACCCAGGAGGAGCACCCAGGCGGGCTCCGTCATCCGCACGAGCGCGGTATTCGCCACGGTGGTGTAGCTGAGCGCCCAGTAGAGGGTCAGGCTGAACATCGGCACGAGGGCGATGCCGGCGGCGAGCAACATCACCCGCTCCCGCCACGTGTACCGCGGCGCCTCCGCGCGCGTCAGCACCGCGTAGGGAACGTAGAAGAGCCCGGCGATCACGAAGCGCAGCCAGGTCAGCGTGAGGGGATCGATCTCCCGCAGGACGATCTTGACCATGATGGAGTTCGACGCCCAGAGCAGGATGACGAGGAGGAGGGCGGCGGCAGCGGCGCCCGGGGCCGATCTCACAGAGTGAGCTTGTACGCCTGGCCGCCCTTCATGATGAGGTGAAGGTTCTCTCCGTTCTGGAAGACGCGCAGGTCCTTGAGCGGGTTGCCCTTGACCACGATGAGGTCGGCGTATTTCCCGGGCTCGACGGAGCCGATCTGGCTCTCCATGCGGAAGATCTCGGCATTGACCCGCGTGGCCGAGAGGAGGACCTCCATGGGCTTCATGACCTGGCCCTTGAGCTCGAGCTCGGTGGTGCGGTGGGCCTGCATGTCGCCGAGCAGATCCGAGCCCGAGCCGATCTTGCAGCCGGCCTTGTAGGCGTAGGTCAGCCCCTCCACGCTCTTCTCCCGGGCCATGTTGATCTTCTGGATCTGGTGGTCGCCGATGCCGTAGCTCTTGCCCTCGCGCCAGATCGCCTCGTAGGTGACCATGGTCGGCACGAGGAAGGCGCCCGCCTTCTTGATCTCCTGCGCGGCTTCCGAGGTGATGAGGTTGCCGTGCTCGATGCAGCGGACCCCCGCTTTCACGGCGGCGCGCACGGCCTTGCCCGAGTACGCGTGGGCGAGCACGTACTTGCCCACCGCCTCCGCCTCCTCGACGGCCGCGCGCATCTCCTCGATGGTGTACTGCGTGGTGTCGAGCTCGTCGCCCGGCGACATGGCGCCGCCCGAGGCCATGATCTTGATCTGGTCCACGTCGTGGCGCAGGGTCTCGCGCGCGGCCTTGCGCACCTCGTCGGGGCCGTCGGCGATGATGCCGATCATGCCCGTGCAGCACTCGATGGGATCGTGCCACTCCGCGCGGCGTCGCTTGTCGCCGTGCCCGCCCGTCTGCGAGAGGTACTGCCCCGAGATCAGCATGCGCGGGCCCGGGTGAATTCCTTGCGCCACCGCCTCGCGAAAGCCGTAGTCGGCCCCGCCCGCATCCCGCACCGTGGTGAAGCCCTGCAGGAGCGCCTGCTCCATGCGGCGGATGGCCTTGGCCACGATGAGGCTCGGGGGCAGGAGGCGGTGCTGGTCCGTGATGTTGCCCTCGACGGCGCACATGTGCACGTGCGCGTCGGTCAAGCCCGGCATCAGCGTCCGGCCCTTGAGGTCGAGGGTGGTGATCTTGCCCTTGAGAGGGCCGACCTTGCCCGAGCGGATGACGTCCTTGATCCGCTCACCCTCGATCACGACGGCGGCGCCGTCGACAGGCTCCTTGCCCGTGCAGTCGATCAGGAACGCGTTCCGCAAGACGGTGATGGCCATTGACGGTCTCCCCTTACTTCTTCGCGACCTTCGCCTCGAACATCCACACCTTCTCGTCGGCCCGGGGCTGCCACTCCACCCAGTTGGCCACGCCGTAGAGGTCGTGCTGCTGCCAGAGGAAGACCCAGGGCACCTCGGCCGCGACGAGCTGCTGGATCTCGGCCCAGGCGGCCAGGCGCTTCAGCGGGTCGACGATGGTGACGGCCGTCTGGATCTTGTCCTCGAGCGGCTTGTTGCCGCCATAGGACGAGTACGTCATGGAGCCCTGGAAGAGCTGCTCGATAGTGCCCTGGGCATCGAGGGCCGGCCCCCAGCCGAGGAAGAACATGTCGCCCGTCGTGCGGTTCTTGATCTTGTCGAGGTGCGTGCCCCACTCGTTGACCACGACGTTGACCGTGATGCCGAGCCGGCCGAGCTGGGCGGCGACGGCCTGCGAGATGTCCTTGTCGAGCGGGTAGCGGCCCGAGGGCGTGTCGAGGGTGAGGGTCAGCGTCTTCGGATCGACCCCGGCCTCCTTGAAGAGGGCCTGGGCCTGCTTGGGATCGTGCTTGAGGCACTGGACCTTGGGAGAGTAGTCGGCGTTGATGGGCGAGAGCACCCCGCACATCTTGCTCGCGCGTCCCCGCAGCACGTTCTGGATCAGCTCGTCCACATTGACGGCATGGGCGACGGCCTTGCGCACCTTCAGGTCCTGCATCGGCCCCTGCTTGAGGTTGACGAGGGCCAGGTAGTTGATGCGCGAGGAGACGGTGGCCCGCACCGTCGCCTTGCCGCTGGCGTTCACGAGGTCCACGGCGTGCGGAGGCACGTCCTTCATGATGTCGATCTCGCCGGCGAGAAGAGCGGCGAGGCGCGCCGAGAACTCCGGGATGAAGCGGAAGGAGACCTTCTTGAACTCGGGCTTGCCCTTCCAGTAGTCGTCGTTGCGCGTCACGATCAGCTTCTCGTCGCGTACCCACTGCGAGAACTTGTACGGTCCCGTGCCCACGGGCTTGGCGAGGAGGCCGGGGGCACCCTGCTCCTTGAGGGCCTTGGCGGGCATGATGAGGACATCGCCGAGGGAGATGCGGTCGATGAGCCCGGGCCACGGCTTCTCCGTGACGAAGCGGACGGTGTAAGGGTCCACGACCTGGACGTCCTTGACGAGGCTCCAGCGCGCCGCGTAGTGCGTCTTGTGGGCGGGATCCTTGAGGTACGCCATCGTGGCCTTGACGCAGTCGGCGGTGAATTCCTCGCCGTTGTGGAACTTGACGCCCTTGCGCAGAGAGAACTCCCACGTGGTGTTGTCCACCACCTTCCACGAGGTGGCGAGCATGGGAATCGGCTTGTAGGTCTTGGGGTCGCGGTCGACCAGCCGATCGTACATGTGCTCGACCATGTTGTTGGTCGTCCAGTCCACGATGGTGTTGGGCAGGAGCGTCCGGGGCTCCGCGGCGAAGGCCACGATGACTTCCTCCGCCTTCATTCGATCCTGGCCGAGGACGGGGGCGGCCGCGGCCAGGATGGCGTATGTGGCTACGAGCACTTTCAGGATTCGCACCAGAGCATCCTCCTTGTACGTAGGCTTGTGCGGCTGCGTCTGTCTAGAACGTCTTCACGTATCGCGTCATCGTCGGGTCGTGCCGGTAGCCGGCGCGCTCGAGCGCATTCCAGAAACCGACCGCCCATGAATGATCGTGCTCGACGAGGGCGGTGATCCGCCGCGCGCCCAGGCTCGCCAGGACCGCGTCCACCTCGCGCATGAGAGCGCCCGCGATCCCGCGCCGCCGGTACTCCGGCAGCACGGCGAGGCGATAGATGTTACCGCGCCAGCCGTCCCATCCGCCGATCACCGTGCCGACCAC
>Ga0137394_10000699_pt1 | contig 23373 bp, 28 predicted proteins | sample czobulk116metaG_FD_108278 | JGI IMG/M metagenome (GOLD analysis project Ga0137394, IMG submission 108278) | Vadose zone soil microbial communities from Angelo Coast Range Reserve, California, USA - czobulk1.16 metaG | ecosystem: Environmental > Terrestrial > Soil > Vadose zone | place: USA...
GCATTGTTGAAAATTAGTTGAAAGTTGGTGGACGAAGAGGAGGCAGCGGCGTGAGCGTGAGACATGAGGGTAGAAAAAGTTTGTTCGTGCTGAGAGGGCCGCGACGGTTGTAGTTGTTTGCAAGGCCTAAGAACACTGCCTCGTGGACCCTATGACAGCGACGCAGGGACCAGGTGCATGACAGACATCGCAAGGCGTACTTAGACTCGACCGGACTCCTCGAACCATTGCTCATTCCGGTTTATCCGATCATTTGCCTTTACCCGTCCCTACAAGCACAATTTCTCGCTATCACGTCCCACAGTGTTTTCCGGCGCGCTCCGCCGCCGTCACGACAAAGTCCACGACCATCCATCATCACACCTTCCACGAGGAGACCAGCCGCCGCCATCACCACCTCTATTTTCAATGAGGTTGCCCACTTCTCGTGGCTCGAGACGCTCTCCATAAGATGAACCCGCACCGGATACGTTTTATCTGCGAAAAGCTTCTCGAGGTACGGCGCGACGAACAGCCCTGTCCTACCCATGGGGCCGCTGCAGCTGAGCCACCGCACGAGTAGAGTCGTGGAGGGCATGGTCGATGCGGTGGGGGTATATTGTCCGAGGTGCGTTTTTTCTGTTCCCTGCCCCTGAGGCCAACTGTGCCGCCTTCTATCCCCTATCCCCCCTCCCACACGCCTCACGTTTTCGGACTCGTATTGATGATGTGTCCAGAGCTTCGCGCCTCTCGGCGCAAACACGCTCGCTATCGACGCATCAAGGGAATATCGGCGTCGCGACGCGCCACAACGCGGCAGACCCGGACCTCGCGGCGCTATCGTTCCCTCATGCATCGGCTGAGACACTCTTGCAGGAGGCGAAGCGGTTCTATGTCGTCTGCTCGATGGAGGTCGTCGAACACGTCGACAACCCGGGCGCGTTCCTAAGATCATGTGTGAAGCTGGTCAAGGACTCAAGGTACGTTTTATTTTGTTGCTGCTATCTTGATCGACGAGTCTTTGTGCCTTTTTCTTATCTCCGTTTTCCTTTTTTTCTGTTCGTTGCATTTAACCTGGCGGACGCCTTTTCCTCTCGACGATCGCACGGACACCGCTCTCTTATCTCCTTACGACCTTGGCAGCCGAGAAGGTGTTTCGCCTCGTCGAGCCTGGAACACACTCCTTTTCTCCTTTCTAAAATCGTGAATCCAGCGAAGTTCGTCGGTTTCTTCGCAATACCTCTTGCAGGGAGCTCTCAACCATGAATTTCCCGGGTTTATGCCCATGGAAGCTGAGGTACGCGGAATCGCCTATGTTCCATAGCTGGGTGATTGGGTATTGGCGCCGTGGTCAACAACGTCTTGGTTGACACAGGCAAATTACTTGTTTTGGGTACGTAGACCCTCGGACATATAGAGAACTCTTCATCATTCGTCGTGCCCCTCCGAGTGATACGGGCCTCTCGCTAACAGAAGACGACTCGAATGACCACACAATTGTTGATTCAGTCCGGATGAAGGAATAGATGATACGGGTGTGAACACAACCCAAGGAAAGCGATATTGTACAGAAAGGAATGGAAATAAGAAACTATGATGGGGGTCGTTCACCCCATACGAGACGTTGGCGCTGTGCGCGGGTCGCTCCGAGCAGAGCGACCAAAATCATCTATGCGACGACCATCAAAGCCAGCGTAAAGAGAGCGACCGCCAAGAGGCTGGCGGGCAGTCGGGCGAGCGCGCTGCGATTCTGCGAGCTCGTGGTCGAGCTGCAGGATGCTTGTGCAATATAGCGTGTCCTGACCGTCCCTGCGGTAATAAAAACAATCATGACATTGACGGCGGCACTGCGGCAGCGATGTAGGTCAGCGCCGGTCTCCGGGGAATCAAGAGTACTAGTGCTGCATTCGGCAATCATCGAAGGGAGAAATGACGGTAGGTCTCCTCTTCGGCCGACTTAAAGTTAAAGCTTTAAAATTTAAAGACCCATGGCAGGTTTCGTGGGGGCCAATTCCGGAGATTAGAGTCTTGAACTCGTGCGGTAGGCGCTTCTATAGATTAGAAATATCGATGCCGTACCATCACAAGCCAGGGCCTCGTCGCGGTACAAAGTACCGACGCTATTCCTTACACTATCCTAATTGCTCTTAGTAGATCCAGACTTATTCACATATAGCAGCATCCAACGTTAGGAAGGAATAGTAGACATGGCACGTTCGGTAGATACAGTAGACTTGGTATCCACCGGCTGCCAGTGCTCTCACCTGGCGCCATATTCTCTGCCTCTGAGTAACCTCGTCATCTCGTCATGATTCTTTTTCGTCCTCTTCTTACGTGAAACAACCTGCAATGGGGTCTTGCCCATCTCGTCGACGGCCCGTACATCAGCACCATGCTCAAGAAGTATACGTGCTGCCTCCAGGTGGCCTTTTCCCACTGCAACGTGCAGCGGGGTTCCCCCTTTGTAGCCCCGCGCGTTTACATCTGCACCATGAACAAGCAATAGTCGGACGATATTCGGGCCATTCGGCGTAGGATTCCTCGACGCATCGTGCAATGGGGTCTCATTTGCGCCATCCCGGGCGCTAATGTCTGCATTATACTTGATCAGTTCCTTCACCAATCGGAAATCTCCGCTATAAGCCGCAGAATGCAGTGGTGTCACCTCAATACTGCCCTTGATGCTCGGGTCCGCGCCGTTGTGATGGAGTAATTCGGCCGTCTGAAAATGTCCCCGTGACAATGCTGCTACTAGGGGTGTTATATTATAGCCACCACGTGCATTTACTTGTTCTGGATACTTGACGATAAGGTGTCTTGCGAGATCTCGTAACCCACAGAGAGAGGCGTAGTAGAGAGGACCACCTAGTGACTCGCTGGAGTCGGCGAATAGAAAAAAGACCCCGTTGTAGGAATGAGTGTCCATGTCGTACAATTGGAGCCAAGCCAAAAAATGTGGCTTGTCTGGGTCGAAGAGATATTCTATCGCTTGGTGAATGTGCGTCGAAACATCCTTAAATCGGGCATGGGAAGCCCAATGTTCAGCAGCGTATTGGGCGAGAGGAAAGCTCTTCCGAACGGCGTTCTTCTCAGCACGACCGTCCAACTGCAGCAATACGCTCAAGCAAGCTTGAGCCAGGATCGTGTGCGCGGACTCCAGATCGACGTGATAACACGAGATATCTCCGCTTGAAGTACCGAGGCGAGGCGACGTCAGGAATTCTTTCACCGAGAAGTGCGAAAACTGCACAACTCGGGAATGACAATTGTCGACAATAGTGATTAAGCTGGAGCATGACGAAAGAAGTGCTTGTTCTTGATCCTCCCAACGCCAACTTGCATTCAACTTCGGGAGTCCTTCGGCGTCACCAAAGTGAAATGCAATGAGTTCCGCAAGCTCCTCCACCCGAAGTGGTCGGATAGCCACAACGAGGCATTGCAGTAGACGTCTTGCGTGGTCGCGGTTAGGCTTCATGACCTCCTTCAGTATACGCTCGTATGTCCCGTCCAATGATTCGGGCAACTCATCCAACGTACGCCGCACACTCGATGAGAGACAATGTCGTAGGACGTCCAACTGGCAGAATACCCATCTCCACCTGTTCAAAAATTAGAAACTGAATCACGAGCGTAAAAGCAATTCGCTTACATGCCGTCGGCTCTCTCAGAGAGTGTCCTGATCACGAGATCCTTGTCCTCCTTCCTCCATCTTCTCATGATTGGCTCCCGATCTGAGTAAACGACTGACCGAACATAGTCCTCGATATCCTTCCTTTGTCCAGTTTGGTCGTGCAAGGACACACGACAACAAGTCAGAGGTTCGAGGATATTCCGTACGTCGATCTCTGGGCGGCTTGTGACACATATCCGCAGATTCGGAAGGCGAAGGTCGATAAGGTCCTTCACAAATTGAAGAACCCGTTCACGGGGGGATGGAATCCCAGAGGTATTGGGACACTCGTCGATGGCATCGATGATAAGGTAGCATGGCCGAAAATCCAGAACTGTGAGCATTTCTCTGAGACATTTGGTTAAATCATCATCGCTAGGCTGTCGTGCGCCGCTGTCGTGAACCGAATAAAGATGCGATAGAATGTCGCAACGAGGACCCGAGCGAGCAGAAAGCTGGGTGAGAAGAGAAAGGACCAGGTCACGCCAGTGTTGCTTGTCGGTGTCTCGAAAGTCAAAATAAAAATAACCCATTAAAGCTTGTTCAGTCTCACAAACGTTTTCGATATCCCGGATTATCGTGGAACTGATGGACGAAGTCAGCGACCGTTGACAGAAATTTTCAAGTGATCCACAAACCTAAGGATGCTCTTGCCAGAGCCAGCTACAAAATACGACGCACGTCAAATGGTGTCATGATGATGAGCAGGACAGATGTGCACGTTTTCCATGGATCCAAAGAAGCGAACCCGTCGACTTCCAGTCCTTAAACAAGCTGCCTTGAAAGAACCACGTCGCGGATCCCTTATGATGGGTTGAACGTGCGATGTTATGGTTGGTGGATGGGTCCGGTGGAGAGAGCCATCTGCGAAGATTCTCCCGCAATTGGTTCCCTATAGAAACTTGTGAGGTCCCAGAGTTGCAAGGATGAGGTTAGGGGATGACGCACGTTTCACTTGATCCACATCGTTGGCCGTTTGTTGCGTCACTAAGCGTATGAGAGTTAAGCGCTACTTCATCAGGTTGATTGAGGATACGTTACGCACGGTCAACGACCTCTGCGACCTTGTCATCAACACTGGCGACTCTATCGTTGACTTCAGCCACTTGATCGTCAACGGCAGCCAACCTATCATTAACCTCAGCCACATGATCGTCAACAGCAACCACCCTGTCGTCAACAGCAACCACCCTATTGTCGACGCCCCTCACTCTATCATCAACAGTACGCGTGGCTTTCAGAATTTGAGCGGAAGCCATCCGAGCCTCCTCATGCGTTAACGTGTCTAATCTCTTCAGCGCATATTCAATATCTGGCTTTCCTGCCAACTTCTTCAGAAATCGTTCTGAAAAAATTTCAGCCAACCTCGATGAATTCAAACGTGAACGACTCACTCGTTCGGCCCTGTTTAATCTCTTGTGTCGCGATCGCAAGAATAGCCAGAACCTCCACCATGATCTTCATAATAACATCCATCATCTCCGGAGATGGTGCCACCTCGGTGTAAACCTCGAGACGCCGGAAGAAATTTTCCATGCGCTCGAAGATATCGATGAGAGCGTCTTGACTTGCACAAACACCCTTGGCCGCCTAACATCTCGATGTTATAATTGCCCCTGCAGAAGGTATACTACACGAGGATACGCACCAAAAGGAGGCCGGCGACTCCAACAAAGATGACTTTCGCAGGAGAAAATACCTGCAAATAATCATGAACATGGAAATTCCAGATGATCCCATGTATTGAAACATACCAGGCCGACACCCTCTCCAAGTGCCACAGAGAACGCACAGAGGACATTTACAGTAGGATTGAGCCACCGCGATAGCCTCTCATCGCCGGCTCGAGACTGATTGAGCTCTTGGACTTGTTGAAGCACGAGGAGAACGGCGCCTGGAGAGTCGCAAGCCTGTAGTTGGGCGGCAAGTGGGTGATCGAGAAGGTTGCTCTTTGTGCGCTTTTCGTATGATTTCAAGGCAGTATTGAAGATTTGCTGGAATTTGGGGGACGAAGAGGGGGAAAGAGGGTGCGTGTGAGACATTCAAGTAGATAGAGAGTTTATTCGGACGATGGCACCAGTCGGGTGGATGATGGGGAAAGGGAAGTTGTTCGCAGGGCCTAATACACTGCCTCGTGTAGATCCTTGCCATTGTCATTGGGGAAAGGGAAGTTGTTCGCAGGGCATATGACACTGCCTCGTGTGGATCCCTGTCATGGCCCATTGATGCGATGAAGATGCCCTGGATATGGAACATAGGCGCGCAGGGCGCATGACATCCAGTCAGGCACGGCAAGTTAGAGGCTGCAAGGCGTGCATTCGCCATGGGAAACGGGATAATCTTCTCGACAAGACTCCCGACTGTTCGACACTTCTGTGGCCCCAAGCCGGAAGGGAACTCTGCTGACGGTTGGATGAGCCTGAACGCCACGGTTGTTGGCACTGGTCGTTCGTCTAAACAGATGCAAACAAATACTCTCTCACATCAGTCTCGGACATGATTCATTCCTCCACGCCTCGCGCTTTCCTGTTCCTTGTGCGCTCCACTTCATCCACTTTTTTGCCTTCGCCCGTCGTACGCGGTTCTACAAGCCGTCGCTATCACGCCCACAGTGTTTTCCGGCGCGCCTTACCACCTTCACGACAAGTCCACGACCATCCATCGTCACACCTTCCACGAGGAGACCACCCGCCGGCATCACCACCACCTCCAATTTCGACGGTCAACGATGCTGAGATTGCCCACTTCTCGCGATTATCCGCGCTGTGGTGGGACGAGCGCGGCGAATTTGCCCTCCTCCACAAGATGAACCCGCACCGGATGCGTTTCATTCGCGAAAAGGTGCTCGAGGTGCGACGCGACGAACAACAACTCCATGATGATGAGGATGCCGCTACGCGTCCGATGGAGTCGAGCCGCGTGCTGGAGGGGATGGATGTCCTGGACGTCGGATGCGGCGGGGGTATATTGTCCGAGGTTGCGTTTTTCTTTCTCATTCTTTGCCCCCATCTGACCATACTCCCTCCGCTCCCCTTTCAAACTAATTATTGACGACGCGTACAGAGTCTCGCGCGTCTCGGCGCAAACACGCTCGCTATCGACGCGTCAGCAAAGAATATCAGCGTCGCAACGCGCCACGCCGAGGCGGACCCGGGCCTCGCGGGGCTGTCCTTCCGACATGCGCCAGCCGAGATGCTCGTGCAGGAGCCGAAGCGGTTCGACGTCGTCTGTTCGATGGAGGTCGTCGAGCACGTGGACAACCCAGGTGCCTTTCTGCGGTCGTGCGCCGAACTCGTCAAGGTACGTTATTGCCTGTCCTCCATCCATCCTCCGTATAACCTTTTTTGTTGCCTCTAGCCTGGCGGACATCTCTTCCTTTCGACGATCGCACGGACGCCACTCTCTTATCTCCTTACGATCTTGGCAGCCGAGAAGGTGTTCCGCCTCGTCGAGCCCGGAACACACACCTTTTCGAAGTTCGTCAATGCCGAGGAGCTCGTCGGTTTCTTCGCAAAGCCTCTGACAGAAGGCTCCCAACCGTGGATTTCTCGGGTGTATGCGCATGGGTTGCCGACGCGCATGGAAGCCGAGGTACGCGGGATTGTCTATGTTCCATGGCGGGGTGATTGGGTTTTGGCACCGCGTTCGACGACACGTTGGTCGACACAGGCAAATTACTTCTTTTGGGTGCGCAGACCCAAAGATAATGCGTAGTAGAGACATTTTTACCATCCGTTATGTCGCACCGCGTGACGCGCGCCTTTCTCTAACAGGGGACAACGGGACACAGTTGTTGATTCAGTCCACATGAGGAATAAATAATACAGGTGTGAACAAAAACCCAAGGAATGCAATATTTGAAGGAGAAGCGAGTTAGGCCGTGCAGGGGCAACCATGCCAGTAAACAAGAAATGAAAGGAAATAGGAAACTACGACGGGAGTCGCTCACCCCATACGAGACGTTGGCGGTGTGCGCGGGTCGCTCCGAGTAGAGCGACCGAAATCATCCATGCGACGGTCATTAAGGCGAGCGCGAAGAGAATGCGCATCGTAGCCCGCAACCGCCAAGAGACGGGACCCCTGGAGGTGAAGATGGCTTCGTACCAGCGCTCGTACCAACTGCGATTCAACCATCTGAGATCTTGCGCGAGCGCTTCTACCTAGATGGAAAAAACCAAAAAAGGCCCGATGTCAGGACCAGCAGCAACGGAAAAAGTGTACAGCGTATATCGCCGCCAAAACACCCTGACGCACCTTGCGACGACCCGAGTCATACACGAGCTGCACCTGGCTAGCTTGCGTGCGGATGGCAGGCAGTCGGGCTTCGAGCTCCGCGAGCACGCGGAGCGATTCTGCGAGTTCGTCGTCGATTTGTGGAACGCTCGTGCGCAGCGTGTCCTGACCCACCCTGCGGTATTTACGCTGAAGGTGATTGTAATGGGCGGTGGCGACGTGGGTCAGCGTTTCCCGGAGGAAGGACGAAAGAGGAGCAGCGGCGGATGGCGCACTTTGACGGAGGTGAAAGAGTCACGGATGATGCTTTCTAGCGCCCGACAGTTACTGAGACCTTCGAGGAGCTTTTCCTGTGACTGGTGATCAGCACCGGCCGATGATGATGTATGAGATGTAACGAAAGGGGGTTGTTATGCACACCTCGAGGTCCTTGAGCTCGTGCTCGTACGTGGCCGATCTCTGCAATGACGACTCGAGGACAGAGCTAGACAGCCTGCGAGAGAATACAATCAGTATGTCTTGGATTCGAAGACTCGCTGTGCGTACCCCATGCGAACACCAGCAGACTCTGGATCGAATGCGCGCGATTCGGAGGAGGCCATGGGCATGTAAACGAGAGGGAAACGATAGCAATGTGTGGAAAGAGGATGAGAGAGCGTGAAAGGAAGAGACAGGGCGTGTTTTGTTTAAAATTTGGCTGGGACGGCGCATGCGTTAATAATTTGATTTCTTCGATAATCTTACTCACAACCCACGATTATGACGGCATCATATGATATCGCAGCCATGCGGCCGTAATTCTCAGCCTCGTCCCTGCGCTGACCGTTAAAATCGATTTGATCAAACCCCGCACTGGCGCGACCTGTGGACTGCCGAGGAGACATGATCGAAAAGAGGGCCGAAGGGCGCAATGGCACAACCTTGTTGCTGCGTAAAAAAAACTGTTTTGCTGTGCATATTTATTCAGGTCCCGTGGCTTGTCACGCGCCCAGTCCCGTCTGTCAATTGTCATGTCATGTACCGACATCCATCGGAGAAACCGGAAAGCCTTTTTTCTCTCCTACGGCCCTTTCTATTTGTAAATCGCACACACTCGAAGTGTCCTTCCGAGAGAGTTCTTGCGAGAATAAGCCGCAATTTTGCCTTGGGGAGGCCCATGCTTATTACGTTCCGTTGTATCATACTCAGGGTCATGCGCTGCAGAAGGCGTACAAAGTAGAAACGGGCAAGTCATGCTGCGATCGCGCTACACGCCAGTTTGTGTTTGCCGACTCGGAATCGGAATCGACCGGCTCGTACTTGTGCAATAAACACAACCCAGTCATCTGCAGAGCTGTGAAGAATTAATGTCGAAGCTATCGCCCCCTCGGAAATGGCCTTTGTAAAAAATTGCGAACGCAAGGCACGCTTAAGTGCCTTTTATGCAACTCTCGTTGCGGTGCGGCCTCGGACGTAGCTTCCTCCGAGTGACCGCATACACAGCTCTTTACGCTGGAAAACAGCTCGAACAAGTCAGATCCCACTGAGAATACAGTACCGTCGCAGTAAGGCACGAACTCTGACGTTCAACGTTCAACATCGGCACCTTAAAAGCATGACCATCATGATGGTATCGGTGACGCGTGTACTCTTTTGCGTTTTCGCAGTCCGTCTTTCAGAAATTTCAGAACTTGCAACATTCGTTACGACGTGCTCTTCGTCTCCCACCTCCCACCCCCCATTCTAACGCATTTACCGAAGGCAACTTAGCAATGATAGCACCTATATGACTCCTTCTCATTTTTTTTTGCAAGGCCTCTTGCGATCTGCTGGTGTGGGTGAAAAGGACGAAATATCCACATTAGATCCAAACAAAACATCCGACTCTGAGGGAGAGCGCATTTGAGCATTGGGCCTGGGTAGGATGTTCGCATGAAACACGCGGTCCAGTCTTCTGTGAGACAAATCCCCATTAGACTCGGACAGATAATGCTCATTCCGGCTTAAAGTCGTGTCCGCGAGAATACGAAGCGGCTATGACGCTGCAGATGTAGTTATAGGAGTTTTGAGAGGATATCCGTACCTTGCGCGCTTATGGTCCAGCGATCACCTGACGCGTAGAGAGGCAGTAGTACTACACTCCTACTTTCCCACTCATCCATAACTACTGTCCCCTCCGCACGAACTAACTCACACCTACCCACATGTCTCACGCCCAACCTGCTGCCGCCGCTTCGTCCCCTAACTTTCAACTAATTTTTAACAACGCCTTGAAAGCCTACGAAAGGCGAACGAATAACGATCTTCTTGCCCACCCACTCGCCGCCCAACTCCAGGCTTGCGACTCTCCAAGCGCCGTGCTCCTCATGCTTCAACAACAAGTCCAAGAGCTCAATCAGTCTCGGACTAGCGATGAGAGGCTTACCAAATGGCTCGATCCCACTGTAAATGTCCTATATGCCTTCTCCGGGGCGCTCGGGGAGGGCGTCGGCCTGGTATACTTCACGACATGTGATCGTGTAAGGTTTACAGGCTCATTTTATTCGCAGGTATTCTCCCCCGCGAAAGTAATCTTTGCTGGAGTCGGCGTCCTCCTTCTGGTGCGTATCACTTGTGTTTCCCCATTTTAACTTCGCACGGGAATTCTGACATCAAGGTGTCAGGCGGCTAAGGATGCTCGTGCGAGTCAAGACACACTCATTGATATCTTCGAGCGCATGGAATTTTTTTTCCAGCGTCTCCAGGTCTACACTGAGGTGGCACCGACGCCGGAGATGATGGATATGATTATGAAAATAATGGTGGAGGTGCTGACTATTCTTGCGATCGCGACAAAGGAGATCGATCAGAGCCGAACGAGTGAGTCGTTTGTGTACGAATACACCGCGGTTGACCGAACTACCCCCAGAACGATTTCTGAAGAGGTTGGCAGGAAAGACGGACGTTGAAGATGCGTTGAAAAGGCTTGACAAGTTGACAAATGAGGAGGCTCGGATGGCTACTGCTCAAGTTCTCAAAGCTACGCGTAATATCGATGACAGTGTGAAAGGTGTCGATGATAGAGTTGCCGCTGTCGACGCTCAATTGACTGGCGTCAACGATAGAGTGGTCGGTGTTGATGAAAGGGTGAAGGCCGTTGATAGCAAGGTCGCCGAGATCATTGTTGGTGCGTATATCATCCTTAGTCAGTCACAAATAAATATTTACCCCTCGTACTAGACGGGAAGCAAGCAAAGGTAGTCCTAGACGAAGTGAAATGTCCGTCATCTCCTAACTCCATCCGTGCTGACTCTGGTCTCACACGTCCCTTGTAGGGAACCAACTACGAGAGAACCTTCGCAAATGGCTGTCTCCACCGGATCCATCCACGAACCATAACATTGCGTGTGCTGCCCATCACGAGGGATCTGCAACCTGGTTCTTTCGAGGGAGCATGTTCAAGGACTGGAAACTGACAGGTTCGCTTCTCTGGATCCACGGAAAACGTACGCATCTGTTTCCTCCCAAGTCACTACATCGTTTGACAGTGCGTTATGTTTTGTAGCTGGCTCGGGCAAGAGCGTTCTCTGGTTAGTGAATTGCTTGAGGGTCTCTGTCAACGGTTGCTGATTTCGTCTACCAGTTCTACAATTATCCAAGATATCAAGGCCATCTGCAAGACCGGACAAGCTTCCATCGGTTATTTTTATTTCGATTTTCGGGACGTTGATAAGCAACACGGGCACGATCTTGTCCACACCCTTCTCACCCAACTTTCTGCTCGCTCGGGTCCTCGTTGCAACATTCTGTTACGCCTTTATTCTGATCACGATAGCGGCGCGGAACGGCCTAGTGATGATGATCTGAGCAAATGTCTCAAAGAGATGCTCACACACTCGGATCAACGCCCGGTCTACCTTATTATTGATGCTCTCGACGAGTGTACCACTACTTCTGGCATTCCATCCCCTCGCGAACGGGTTCTTCAACTTGTGAAGGATCTTGTCGACCTTCGCCTCCCGAATCTGCATATATGTGTCACAAGCCGCCCGGAGATTGACATACGGAATGTCCTTGAACCACTCACTTCCTGTCGTGTGTCCTTGCACGACCAAACTGGACAAAGGAAGGACATCGAGGACTATGTTCGGTCGGTTGTTTACTCCGATTCGGAACCGATCATGAAAAGATGGAGGAAGGAGGACAAGGACCTCGTGATCAAGACGCTCTCTGAAAGAGCCGATGGCATGTAAGCAAATTGTTATACGCTTCTAGTTCATAGTTTGACCGTCAAACAGGTTCAGATGGATATTCTGCCAGTTGGACGTCCTACGATATTGTCTTCCACCAAGTTTGCGGCGTACCCTGGATGAAATACCTGAATCATTGGACGAGACGTACGAGCGTGTGCTGAAGGAGATCAAGAAGCCGAATCGAGAACACGCTCGACGTCTGCTGCAATGCCTCGTCGTAGCTGTCCGGCCACTTCGGGTGGAGGAGCTCGCAGAGGTCCTCGCCGTTGACTTTGATGGCGCTGATGGTACTCCGAAGTTGAATGCAAGTTGGCGTTGGGAAGATCAAGAGCAAGCACTTCTGTCGTCATGCTCCAGTTTAATCACCATCGTCAACGCTCATTCGTCACGGGTTGTTCAATTTTCCCACTTCTCAGTGAAAGAGCTCTTGACATCGCCTCGCCTTCTTTTGTCAAGTGAAGATGTCTCGTGTTATCATGTCGATCTGGAGGCTGCGCATACGACCTTGACTCAAGCTTGCTTGAGCGTTTTGCTGCAGTTGAACGGCCGCGTTGAAGAGAACAGGGTCCAAGAGAGCTTTCCCCTCGCCCGATACGCCGCCGAACACTGGGCTACCCATGCCCAATTCAGGGATGTTTCGACGCACCTTCGTAAAGGGATGGAAGATCTCTTCGACATGGGCAAGCCACATTTTTCGGCGTGGCTTCGATTACATGACGTAGACACCGTAATCGGGACCAGGTCAACCTTCTATATGTTCAGCCCGAACACCAAGTCAGAGGCTGGTCCCATCTACTACGCCTCTCTCTGTGGACTCCACGATCTCGCAAGATGCCTCATCGTCAAGTATCCAGAACAAGTGAACGCTCGTGGTGGTTATTGTGTGACACCACTAGTCGCAGCATTGTCGCGGGAGCATTTTCAGGTGGCAGAGTTACTTCGTCACCACGGCGCGGACCCGACTGTTCGGGGCTATAACGAGAAGACGCTGCTGCATTCTGTCGCATATTATGGAAATCTCCAGATGGTGCAAGTGTTGCTCAAGTATAATGCGGATATCACCGCGGAGGATGTCAAGGGTCGTATTCCATTGTCGGATGCATCGGAACGTTCTAAGCCACGTGGCGCGAGTATCGTTCGATTGTTGCTTGATCATGGTGTAGATGTAAACGTACGGCTGAGGTGGGGCTCAACGCTATTGCATCACGCGGTGACGTTTGGCAACCTCGAGGTGGCACGTGTGCTGCTCGAGTATGGTGCTGATGTACAGGCGGAGGACAAGGACGGCAAGACACCAGTGCAGATTGTGGCCCGGAATCGTGACGAGATGAGGCAGTTGCTTTTAGAACACGATGCCAAGTGAGAGAACTTGAACGTGGTGAGTTCCAGGAATGCTCTATTGGTCCAAGAAATCCCGAACACCGCGTATCTTTGTGTACAGCACATTCACTTTGTTCCCTTCGTAATGCAATATGCTACAATAATATATGAATGTCGTAACGGCTAACGATACTTACTCGGCCCACATCAAGGAAGGGTGAGACAGTCGCATTGATATCACACAGCATGAAGGTACCAGGTCTCACCCTCGGCATTAGACCTAGGAAGCCTGCTATAGGTCTTCAAATGGCCGAAGACCGAGACGTAACATCGGGCCACGGACGAAAGTAAAGGACATTCGACATTCCTGTACACCGCTTTGACAGTAAGCATGTGCAGGCCTGGGCGTTGATGATGCTCGAAAATGTGGGTGTGACGGGGTAGACGAGGTAGCTAGCCCTCTCTGCCGCCACAATCATGGCGAGGTTATAAGAGCGCGTCGTCCGTACAACCACCGAATGGATGAAATATCTTGTAATAGGAAATGATGGCAACAAATGACATCGAATAGCTTCAGTTCCCACACGGGCGACTCGGCAGACATGTTGTAGTGCGAGGTCCCGGTTAGGGTTCGCGCGGCAACGAGTTCGTTCGCACCTGGATCTTTTGCGAGTTAGAGAGGGAGGAGGGAGGAGGAGAGGGAGAGAGAGAGAGTGTGTGTGTGTATGCTACACACACGCGGCGCGGGCGACTGGACGATGGGTTCGACGGGAAACGTGGGGACGAGGCTTGACGAGACGTGACGAGACTAAATGTGTCGAGAAGAAATAAATAAAAAGGGATGCTAAAGGCCGGGACTTGGGGATGACGGACAGCGCACGGGCTGTAAGACTTCGGTCGGTCGGGCGAAAGATACACGCGGGCCCCTAAACGAGGGACTGAGAACGTTGGACGGCTCGGCGGTGGCTTCGAATATCGTCGGTCGGTCAAACGAGAAGGGGAGCGCGCGGAGGAAGAAGTGGGGGGGAAAAGTGCCCCCTGCTGTAACCTGGTCTTTCGACCTTGCGATAGTGTGGCTTTATAAAAGAACTTGTAGCTAATAACAATCTATCCTACTGGTACTAGGCTAAGGAAAGGGAGATCTAGACTGCACGAGCGCGCGAGAACGAGGGTGACACTCGGTATCGAGGCGACGAGGGGTCCGGGGCACGAGAGGGCTGGAGCACCAAGCCGCTCCGAGCCTGGCGCACGCCCGTTCTCTACAATGTCGACAGTAAGAATCACGGGTTTCGTATCGAGAGAGGTGAGAACCCCCGGCCTGCCAATGGGCACGTCGTCCGAGTCAGCAATCGCTCTCAATCGCGAGCTCTCAGGCTACTCTGGGAGTCGAGAGCAGAGGGTCACGTTTGGCCCGAAGTATGCGAATGAACGTGCCTCAGTCAATATACCCGCTGCACCCGACGTCCAGGATGTCCACGCCCTCGAGTGACTCCAGCATGCGGCTCGGCTCAAGGCTTAGCTTGGCCCCGGTGGCAGCCGCAGCATGAACCAATTAACTATTGTCTGATCGGCCCGCTGAGTCCGGGGCAACATATACGCAATTGCACACGTTAACGCGCGAGGCCAAACCATTCCAACTGCTACCATTGTACAAAGACTCAAATTAGATCTTTATATTCATGTTTCACTGGCAGTTCGAGTTACAAACCCTTTTGTGCGTGCATGAAACACGCGTGTTGTCACACCCACGTGATGGGCGTCACGTCACTATTACGCGTTTGTCCTGCGTCTCAGATTGCTCTCTCGAAGACCCACAGCGAAGTTCTCACCCACTACCCATACTGCATATGGATGCTTCGCTCGATGAAGCCTCGACTTCGGATGCTGATGAACGCGAGATTCTCCAAGCCGCACATTCTGATATGTATTGGGGTCGTGTCGTTTCGACGAAGCATCTCAATTTGCGCCCTTCAAACGTGTTGTCCGACCAGGGTGATGACATGTGAGAAATAATAGGTGACTCTCAGGTGTGTACCATTGATGGGAACTCTACTATGCCAGGCAAAGGGGTTCGTCTTGGGCGAATCGGAGCGCTGCATATATCCGAAACGCCCATTCTTCTTCCATCCCGCATCCAGGTCTGTACACGTCGTCACCAGCGGCAAATGGGTCTGTATGCCCAACGACCTCGGAAATCTTCACCACTCCCGGCTGCACCGGTCGCGAACCGCCTACGCCACCTCCAGTCTCATCACTTCCCGCCGCGTCGCCTTCTATCCCATCGTCATTTTATCGCCGTCACCGCCCGCCAGAACCCAACGCCAACGGGACCGACTCAATATCGTCGTCTCCAGATCCTTTGCACCTACTACTATCTCCTACTAGGCATGATGCCGATGCCAACGACCATAACTCTTGTCCTACTGACGAAGATGCGGTATTTCCCATGACGTCCAGCAGCGTGACACTAGATCAGGATGATGGCGAAGAGCAAGGTGCATCCTCGAGCTCGAGTAGGCATGGTCCTTCCAGGGCTAGTCCGCGGCCGGTCAATCTACGGCAGTATTCACCGTCGTCCGATCCTTTCACGTCCCCTGCTCCAATAATCGATGGGAATCATGATCGAACCCCGGCGCTCGGAAACGGTGCTGGTGCCGCTGGAGGGAGGTACTCCATGCGTACTCGCCAGCCTCGTCAAATGAAACCCTACGCCTTTGACCGCCTCGAGTATAAGCACCAGCTGAAATACCACCCGGATGCCATAGTCAAACTCAATGGTTATCGGAGTCCCGTGGAATCCTTGTCGCCGCACCCTTTGTGCTCAGATGAAGACGACACCGACGGCGCTGCAGAGAATGTTGCAGGTCCCTCCGAAGGCGCACAAGTTCTTCCACGCACGAAGCGGAAGAGGAGACATCGCACAAACACAGAATATCCCTCTGTTCCGCCGCCGACTGCGCATCGGAGGATGTCCAAAGCGCAGGTGTCTCTGCCGTCCCCGCCTCCGGCAAGAAGATCTACAGACTCACTTGCAATTGCGGGCACTGCAAGGGGAGCATCTATGCCTGATCTGGGTGGCGATGACAGTCCAGAGAGAGCGACGACATGGTACCCGGATGTATTCAACGACTTCTCTAGCGGGCTGGGTAGCGATGATGTACCTTTGAACATCCGCCACGACGATCTACGTGACAATCACACCCCTCCGCCCCGGCTCAAGCGCAGACGGGTAATATTTTTGCTTCATACTGATTGCCTATAGGTTAATGTGCATCCGTAGCGAGCCCCGCTCAAACTTCCGCACCTGTCACCCCTGGCACCTTCACACCACTCATCAGGGCCTTCCCCCCCTCTCTCCCAACAGGCGTCTTTAAGGACCATCAGCTCGAATTCAAGCTCCGACACAAGTTCATCGAGATCAGAATCAACGGAGGGGTCAGATGACGTGGTTCTTCTGTCTGATGGGTCTGCTATCATGCTTGTTGACGATCATGAGTCTTTGCCTCCCCTTAAACCGGACCGTTCCTCACACCCAAATACCCAGAAGCGACGTTTGCAGCCATCACTATACCCCGTGATCACAGATTTCTTCGTTCGTGCTCCCCTCGAGAAGAAAAAGAGGCTCCGAAAACAACGAATCGTCCCGCCTGAAAAATCAAGTCGACTCAAGCGTGCCTTGGGAAGGCTTGGGGCGACCGGTACTGCTCTCTGCCATCGTACCTTTTTTCTTCTTCTAAATTCATCTACGCTTCGACTCTGCTAGATAAACGGCCCGCGGAGCCATCAAACTCCAAAGCTCGTACCAGACCGCGACGCGAGCGCCCACACCGACCTGCGGACCTTTCCGTATTTACACATGCGGGCGGTCGGGTGCTGTCTGGGTGGCAGAGAAGAAATGCAGTCACCATTGACACAGAGGATATCTCCTTTCACAGGGCGTTAGCACCCTTGGCGCATATCGCACGTCCACCTCCTCCAATTCGCCCCTCATTTCGACCACCTCATGCCAGGCGAAAGCCACGGCAAGCATCGCGGGGACCTGTTGACCGAATCGCGTCTTCGACAGCGTTGAGAACGGTTGACACTGCGCTTGACGAGAAGACACGACACCGTATTATTGTCGACTTTGACATACCGCTTCTCTCGTCGGGGAGGATATATGCAGCCAACTCGTACCTCGGCAAGGGATGGCTCCACGAGCTTCTATCTATCATTTCTGGCACTCCACCTTCTCATCCACCTCCTGCCGTTGAAGTTGATAGCCACGGCCTATCGTCCGTCTCTACCGCCCTCGACTATACCGTTTTTCTACCTAGTGCATGTGATTCGTTCGCTAAAGTGTTGAGCGATCCCCTGCCAATGTCGCACGAAGCATTCACGAGCTGGAACGCTAAAATGCACTCCGTCTGCTCGCTCGTTACTTGGATATTAGCTTCTACAGAGGGCAACGATGCCCACCTCATCCGGAGCGCGACTCTGGAGTATACTGGGTCAGTTGTTGCCCGTATCGACAATGCGCTCGGGGATCATGGAGAGCGAGCGAAGTCACTCTGCTCGAGCATCCTATGTCTGTACTGGTTTGCGGTTGAGTTGCTGGTCCGCGCGTGCCGGAGCATCACGGACATCGACGAGGACCTTTCGACAGCTGTCAGCGCCCGCGTGGTAGGAATGGCAAATCGGTTATTACGGGTCGGTGTGCAGGCTACGGTCTCACATGTCATCGACAACCATGAGCCTCTTGATGACTTTTCCTTATACCCTTGCGCGGCCGAACTATGGATCTGCCTGGTCCACCTCGGTACATTCCATGGGATGGAGCCCGGGGCTCCTGGGAAGAGTCATTTCCCATCGATTTTGGAGGTCTTCCAGCAAGGCCTGGCCGTTTCTGACTCATCCGCGCAAGGGGGGCTCCACGCCAGCGAAGAAATCTGGTGCACCTTGTTTGGTTTATGTGCTCTCTCCCAATTCTCTGCCTATGGCGTATCGACATCCTCCACCCGCATGGGCACGTCGTGGGAGATTGTCCTACTCGCCCTTGACCACATCCGACTCGTCGCCGATCCACAAATTGATAACGCCCTCTCCACTCGAAGCTTACGCCGGCGCGACGGGTATATTCGACTTGTGGTGTCGCGGTGCCTGATCCTGCACCAGCGCTGGTGCTGGCGACTTGACGACGATGCCTCCGCGGTGCTCTTCCGGCGCCTAGTCGACATATTCAAGAGCCGGAAGTTCGCCGACCTGCGAGGTGAGATCGCCGGCTTCGCCGCATTTGTGCAAGAGAGCGAGGCGCGCCTTCTCGCGGAGCACGCGAGCACAGACAGCGCCTTCACAATCTTCCTCAAACTCATCTTTGCCTCTGCAGAACAGATGCGACCCTCCCTACGCGAGGACGAGTACCTCGGACGAACGAAGAAGCTCCTCTCGCTCGTGACCCCAGTCGGCTCTGTCCAGCTGAGCGCGCTCCGCTCGCCATTCGACGAGCAGCTCTCAATGCTGTACAACCGCTTCAGCTCGCTTGCTCTGGCGATCCGCATCCTCCCATCCGCGGAGAATGTGCTCTACCGCATCTCCCTCGCGCGGCGCTACGTCCACTTTGGTCGGTCCGCAGCGGTCACGCGTTCAGTGTGCATCCGCGCAGCCAACTTTCTCGCGTTGCAGGCGCTCGACATGGCGCTCCCCATAGGGCCGACGCTCGAGTGGACGTCGGAGATCGCGCGGATCTTGATCCTCGAGTTTCGCGCGGCGATTTCCGTTGTCGCGGGTGAGACTGCTGCGTCCCCGGTCAACGGTGACGTGCGCGCAAGTAGGACGGAGCTAGTACAATGCACGCAGCTTCTTCTGTCTGGGCTTCAAGACATGTGCCGCGTGACAACTACCTCCGCGGGCAAAGACACGGACACGGCTCTAGAACTGTTGCAAAAAGGCATGGATTTTCCCCCAGGCCTGGCTCCTTCACCTATTTGCTGACATGCTGTAGCGCAGGATGCCTCTTCTCCGTCCTAGCCGAAGCAGAGCTCTGTGTCATTCCGACGATCCAGACGCTCCTGCGGGGTATCCTCGAGATTCACCTCACGTATGCTTTATCCTTGCAAGAGGAGGAAAGGCCGCCACAGGAGCAGGATCCAAAGCCTCAGCCAACGAACCAAGATCAAGTAGAGAGCCAAGACGAGTATGGCCAGTTAGACCTCGACTGGGACGATCCTACGGTACTTGCCGCTCTTGACAGCGCCGCCGAGCCTGTGCTAGTCTCTGCGCCTGTCGCGGTGCCAGTGCCCGCGACGACAATGAAGTATACATACCCATCTCTAGTCGAGGTTCGTCGGTCGCATGTCACTCACCCAATGCCTCGTTTTGAACTTGACCACCAATACACGAACGACAGCATATCAAAAATGCGACGGCATCCCCCGCAATCTTCGAGAATTTCATCACTGCATTTGAGGACCAAAGACAGCAACATCGACGGACCAGTGGCGAAAGTGTATCATAGATCAAACCTCTCCCTACACCTCTTTCCCCCTTGCTCAGAGAGTGCACCTGTATACTGATCTCCCGGTAGACTAGCAATTGTATTTCTCACAACATGCATTTAGTAAACGATCATAGCTCCAACTCCAGAGACGTGTGGAGAATATCATACAGTAGCCCTTAAAGCTCAGGCCTCTTTCTCGCGATCTTTGTCGCCTGCGCGGCGTGCTCGATGATCGTGAGCAACACAAACCCAGAAGTGCCACGACTCGTGTGTGAACTAGACCCCTGCCATTGGATGTGCTACTCGTGGCCTATGATGCCTCAGTGTGAAGAGGCGACCAGACAATCTCACACGTAACCCAAGTTACAAAGACCGCTTTATCATTCGCAGTGAGGACACCTTGTACTTTGACAAGGACAAAGCCGGGTATTTCTGTTAACGAATGACCAGCATGATTCCTTGCTGAGAAAGACGGGTCTCATGACGGTACTTGGGAAACTTGAAATTATGTACAACAAGTCGTCTTGCATTTTAACGATGTATACTTTGCAACCTTTCGCCTTGCTTCCCCCGCTTTGAAAAGAGACCTATCCTGCAAATCCTGGATATCCACGTGCTTTGAAGTCCTCAACAGATTCTGCAACCACGTCCTTCAAAAGCGTCGTCTGCGTCAGCCCAAGCAAATCCTCCGCTTTCGTCGTCTGGAGTTTCATGATCAACGGAATGTCCTTCGTCGAGCCTGGCTCGCCACGCGGTACATTTGGGATGCCGAGCTCCGCAGCCGCGTCCACTTATTTTATTGGTTTTTTTTTTTCCAATTTTTTGTGCGATGTCGTATCAGGTTCCCGAATGATAGGATAGGACGGAAATAATGCAACGTACGCAAGTCCTGGTAAAAGAAGGATCCAGATCTGACGATGATCCTCTCGCCGCCAGCAGCAGCCACACGCGTAGCGCGCACATGTGCCTCCGCCGCGACGGCCACATGCACCCAGTTTCCTTGATCCCGCAGTTGCTCACCTTTCCTCGCGCCAGAAAGGGTGTCATAGATTTCGCGTTGAGAAGTGTTGATGTCCTCGACCGTCGGCGCGGGGCTGAGCGAGGGCTGTAAAAACGCGTGGAACCGTCAGCGATGGGGTATCTGAGAAGCGAAAAAAAAAGAAGAAAAAAATGAGGCTTGCCCCGAAGAGCCACGGAGGGTTGATGACGACGAGATCCCAAGAGATCTCAGACTTATGAGCGGCGATGAACTCCCACGCGGCCTTCTCCGCGAGCGTCTTTGACGCCTTGTAGAATGCCCCTGGCCCTGCCGCGGAGCCCTTGGTCTCTACCGCCTCTATCGCGGAGTTGTTCCAGGAGCTTTCTGTGAAAATGCGCGGTACTGGGGTGTCTTCTCGGACAGCGGCCACAGAAGAGGTAAGTACAACACGCTTCATGGTGCTACCGTGTTTCAGGACGGAGTTCAGGATTGAAGTAGTTCCCCGCACGGCAGGGATGATGAGATCTAAATATATACTTGTTCGTCCAGAAAAGGGCGACCTTCCTGAGAAGAAAAAGATGGATCAACATACCGTCCGGGTTGCTAGACTTGAAGTGAAACGGAGAGGCGGTGTGGGCGATGGCGTCGACACCCCTGACAGCCTCATCAAATGCCCCATCCTTGGTGATATCTTCGACAACGACGAGCTCAAACCGATCCCCATAATCGGAAAAGCTTTCTCTAAGGAATGCGCTTTTGGACAAGGAGCGAACCGTGCCGCGGACAGAGTATCCCGCCTCTAGGTAATTCTTTATGACCCAAACGGCGAGATAACCGTTCGCGCCTGTGACAAGGACTTTGGCCGGGGAAGAGACGGCGACCATTGAGAGTAGAGCTTAAGAGAGAGAGACGATATCGGTACAAGTGATGACGTCGTTCTTTTATATTATCACGGCGGGCAAGGCCGCTGAGAGGCAGAAACGGATAAGCCAGGTCTGCTTATTAATGTCCAATATATTGCCTCTTTCAATATTTTAAAACAATTAGAAATCAGGATGGCAACTTAGAGGGGCTGATTATATCATAAAATATTTAAAACAAATTGCGACTCACAGGAAAAACCATTTAGCCTTGGGAAAACCCTTAGATGATTTTTCCAACCAACCTTTCAATTGTTCAAGTCTCATATCCGTTCTTGCCCGTAAACCGCTAACACGTCATTATGTGCATGGTACTGGCCGGGCGGCCCCCTCAACTAACCCGCATCTGCACCTGGCAAAGCCTGAGGCCTGAGGTGGCAAGGCGCTCCTAGCCAGGCTAGCCTTCCTGAACGAGCGAGGCACGTTCTAAACCGTTAGAGGAGCCCATCGGTCAAGGATAAGTACCCTGGTCCCGCCCCCGCTCATTACTCACCTGTACCAATAAACATGCCTTGACACCTGTAGTAACGTCAGATCCTCGGGCTTTTCTAACGCAAGTCACACGGAGACCCACTGGCACTCTCCCCCCCTGTTGATACCCAAGGCCATTAATCTCCTACCTAATCTGAATCAGTTCCCGTGATGCTTCCCTCTTGTGACTCATATCTCATCAAAAAACCTAGCTGAGGTGGCTTCATTCATTGTCTCCATCGTCGGTGGGTTGAAGGCCTCATCATAGTTCTCGACCAAAAATGCTTTATACTCAGAGAGCGACAGTCCATCCCTGCTCTTCGAGTCGGGCTCGTCGGATGACGACAAGAATGCCGCAGAGCGTGTTGACAACTTTTCTCGGCTCAGGCCTCTTGCCCGACTCCCTGCCAACTTCATTGCGCACGCCAGCTTGCTCTAAGATCGCTGTTTCACGATCAAGTCGCGAACCAAGTCACGGCATATACGAGTGACATCTTCTCGCGCGGCTGGGCGCGTACTTCGAATGCTTCACACTGATGGCCTACGGCGCCTCGGTGTGTTGAAGAGCGACCATACTAATTGATACAGAGAGACTTCGGCAGAACAAAGCTCTTCTGAAAGGAATTGCATTAAGGTAGCAGATTTCCTTGCCGAGTCAGACAGTTAGTCGCCAGTTACTGATCACATATTTAATGGCATTGGAAGGCGCCTGATGCTACAAGTCTTCCTCTTCCTGCGTTCCAAACGTGAACTAATAGGTACTCTCCAAGACAACCACTCGCTTCGTCCTTCTCTTCGTAGTCATGAGGCCTATGTAGTAAATCCAGGATATTCACGCGCTTTGAAGTCCTCGGCCGATTCTGCAACCATGTCCTTCAAAGGCGTCACCTGTGTCAGTCCGAGTAGCTCCTCCGCTTTCGTCGTCTGGAAAGTCCATAAAAACTGGATGTCTTTCGTTGAGCCTGGCTCCCCACGTGGCACGTTCGGGATGCCGAGCTCGGCAGCCGCATCCACTGATGTCATGCGGGTCACATCAGTTTAAGATAGAATGGGAATGAATAGCTAACTTACGGAAGTCCTGGTAAAAGTAGGATCCGGATCTGACGATGATCCGC
>Ga0137394_10000700_pt1 | contig 23366 bp, 21 predicted proteins | sample czobulk116metaG_FD_108278 | JGI IMG/M metagenome (GOLD analysis project Ga0137394, IMG submission 108278) | Vadose zone soil microbial communities from Angelo Coast Range Reserve, California, USA - czobulk1.16 metaG | ecosystem: Environmental > Terrestrial > Soil > Vadose zone | place: USA...
CGAAAGCCCATTGCCAGTCACGGTTGGCCCGTCTGGTCTTGGCACAACGCGGATGAAGCCTCGGGCATCGTGGGGCGATCCTGCCAGAGTGTACCGGAGAGGTCAAACCGGAGCGACGGAACGACACGCCGAGGTTCTGGTTTGACCTTCCCGACGTACTCTGGCAGGATGGGCGCGAGATGAAAGGGGTCTTTATCCGCGCTGTGCCAAGGTAAGAGCCGGAGCCCTCCGCCGGCCATGCCCGCGGAAGGGGCCTTAGGTGATCTACGCTCTCGCACCCAGCGATCGGCGCGAGGGGATGGCGGTGTTCCTCGAGAAGGGGCCGGCGGTCTTCTGAGGTCAATAGAAATGGCGAAAACTTACGCGGGAAAGACCTGGGACGACTTCGCCATCGGGCAGGAATTCTGGACCGGAGGTCGCACCATTACCGAACACGATATCCTCACTTTCTCGGGGCTCACGGGCGACTTCAACCCCCTGCATGTCGACGAAGAATTTTCGCGTGACTTCAGCCCTTTCAAGACCCGCATCCCGCATGGCCCCCTCATTCATGACATGTATTTGGGCTTGGTCGACCGGATCGGAATTCTTCAAGGCACGGTCCTTGCGATGCTTGAGCTGCGCTGCAAATTCTTGGCTCCGGTCCTCGTCGGTGACTCCATTCACGCTCGGATTGTTGTGAAAGACAAACATCCCAACAAGAATCCCGATCGTGGCGTCGGCACGTTCGCGGTGACGTTGTTCAACCAGCGTGACGAGCCTGTGCAGGAGGCTGAGCACGTGTTCCTCCTGCGACGTGCGCAGGCAAAATGACACCTTTCTTGCCTCCCAGGTATCGACCGATCCTCGTGGTCGACGGCGGCGCGTGGCCGGGTGGGCGTGAGTTGGTATTCGGAAGCAAGGCACGGTAAGCATGAGGGAGGTGTCACATGCGACGAAGCGACCGACTCACTGGCGTTGTGATGAAGGCGTTCGGCGAGAGCCTCCCTCCAACCCAATTCACCAACGAAGACGTCGCACGTTGGCACGGCAGAAGGGATGCCGACTGGATTCACGAGAAGATCGGCAATCGATTTCGGAATACACTCTTTGATTTCCGCTCGAACCAACTCTGCACCGACCTTGATGAAGATGACCTGGCCTATGAAGCCAGCCAACGGGCGCTGAAGACCGGAGCGCTCTCAATCGAGGACATTGACGCGATTCTCTTCGCGACGATCTCGCCCACCCATAACGTGTTTCCTGATTCTGCCTGCACTCTCCACCGTCGGCTCGATGCGCCACCGAACACAGCCGCCATCACATTGACGACTGGGTGCGCGGGAACCCTGAACGCAATGATGTTGGCATCTTCGATGGTCCAGTGCGGACAAGCACGGAACGTGCTCGTGTGCAGCACCAGCGCGATGTCTGCCTACATTCGGCCTGACTTGAAAGACGCAATGTGGCTGTACGGATCGATCTTTGGCGATGGGGCCTCAGCCATCGTCGTCGGTTCGGACACGTCTGCCGAGGGCAGCCACAAGGAGACCCGCGGATTCTCCTCATTCTTCACCGGTGCGAATCCGGACAAGGACGTCGCAGAGATGCGGTTCGGTGGAACGAAACGCCCGCTCCATTCCGGCAACGTCGTCGAGGCGCTCGCGGGTTTCGTCAACTTCAACTTTCGCGCGGTGCCGGGGAACCTGAAGATGGGCTTCACCCAGTTGTATCGGCAGTCGGGCACGAGAGACGAGAAGGAACATGAGCAGCCGGACTGGGTGCTGTTCAACATGAGCAACGCCCGCGTTCAGGAAGAATGGCTGCGCGAGCAGGGGATAGGGGCGGATCGCTCGTACTTCAATCAAGAACGGGTCGGAAATTGCGGTGCCGCTTCGTTAGGCCTTGTCCTCGGCGAGTTCGTCGAGGAACGCAAGCCGGCGCCGGGCCAGCTCGCACTTCTGCTCTCCGTGGGAACTGGCCTTCAGTACGCCGGGGTTTTCTACCGCTTTTAGAGAAAGCCGAAAGTGCTCGACACGACTGGAAAGTGCGCTGTCGTTACTGGGGCCAGTCGCGGGATCGGGCAGGCCATTGCCCTACGCTTCGTGGAGGGGGGTTACAAGGTCTGGGCGATCGCGCGGTCGGAGGAAGGGCTTGAAAAGCTGGCGCGATCGGCAGGCAGCCAGATTCATCCACTTCCGATTGACCTCTCGAAGCCAGACCAGGTTGTGGCAGGCGCCCGTTTGATCGCACAGGCCGGTGCACCCGATGTTCTCGTCAACAATGCCGGAGTCACGAAGAGCTCGCCGCTCACGCAGTTGGCGTTGGAAGACTTCGAAGGCGTCATGGCAGTCAATCTCACGGCCGCATTTCTTCTCTGTCGCGAGCTGCTACCGAAAATGGCCGAAGCGAAGCGCGGCCGTGTCATCAACATCGCGTCTACGGCAGGGGTCAAGGGTTTCAAATTTGGCGCGGCCTATTGCACCTCGAAGCACGCCTTGGTCGGGCTGACACGCGCACTTGCGATCGAATTCGCGGGACAAGGTGTCACGATCAATGCCATTTGCCCCGGATGGATCGATACCGACATGCTGCGGAACCTTTCGCGATCGATCGCGGAGGAGAATCAACGCGCTCCGGAAGCCGTGTTAGAGGCGTTCCGCCGTTTGAATCCGATGCAGAAGTTCATCGCTCTGCACGATGTTGCCGAGCTCGCCTGGTTCCTTGCCTCACCGCATGCAGCAACCGTGACGGGATCCGTTTACATGATGGATGCTGGAGAGACCGCGTGAGCTTTGAGGCGCCCGCTGTCTTGTAACATGCTGGACTGGTTCGCATGCGCGTGGGAGCTCTCTGCTTCTGGAAGTTCAAGCCCGCGTGATCCGCTTTCTGGTGTTTGCCTGCGCTTTGTGCTAAAGCCGGAGAGAACCGATGGACGTCCTTGCCCTTCATGCCGCCCGCCAACCGGGCAAGCCCGCGCTCATCGAGGGTGAGCGCGTCTGGTCCTGGCCAGAGTTCGTCACGCGCCGGAACCGGCTGGGCCATGCGCTCCTCGGGCTCGGGCTCGACCCCGGCGCCCACGTCATCATCTATGCCAGCAACTCTCTCGAGCACTACCTGGCGGCCGCGGGCGCGCGCCCGGCCGGACTGATTCCCGCGCCCATGAACCACCGTCTGGTGGCCGGAGAGGTCGCGTACATCCTCGACCACTCGGATGCCGCCGCCGTCTTCGTGAGCGACCAGTTCCTCCCCGTGTGCGAGGCCGTGCGAGAGCAGGCGTGGAAGGTTCGCCACTGGATCCTGATGGGCGAGGCGCGGCGCGACTGGGCCGTGCACCTGGACGATCTTCTCGCCGAGGGCAGTCCCGAGCCGGTGGAGCTACCGGCCGACACCGGCTTCGGCGCCTCCCTCATCTACACGGGCGGTACCACGGGCAAGCCCAAGGGGGCGCTCCGCCGCAGCGTCGACCCGCAGGGCCTGATGGACACGCTGCGGGCCATGGATCTCCTGGATCCGAGCCATGTCCACCTGGTGGCAGGGCCCATGTACCACTCGGCGCCGGCCGGCCTCGCCCTCTACTCACACCTGGTCGGGGCGACCGTGGTGATCATGCCCAAGTTCGACCCCGAGCGCGCGCTCGAGCAGATCGAGCGCCATCGCTGCACGAGCACCTTCATGGCGCCGACGCTCCTCAAGCGCATCGTGGACCTCCCCGCATCCGTCCGGGCCCGCTACGACGTATCCTCCATGAGAACCATCATCATGGCGGCGGCGCCCTGTCCCATGAGCGTCAAGGAGGCGGTGATCGCCTGCTTCGGGCCGTCTCTCTACGAGTTCTACGGCTCGACCGAGCTGGCGGTGAACACCATCCTCAGACCGGAGGACGTGCTCCGGAAGCCCGGATCGTGCGGACAGGCCGCCCCGGGCCGGGAGATCGCGCTCCTCGACGACGACGGCCGGCCCGTGCCCGTGGGCGACCCCGGCGAGCTCTACGTCAGGCGTTTCTCCAACATCCTCGACGAGTACTACAAGGATCCCGAGGCGACCCGGGCGATGCGTCGCGGCGAGTGGTACTCGGTGGGTGACGTCGCGCGGATGGATGCCGACGGCTTCTACTACATCTGCGACCGCAAGCGCGACATGATCATCTCGGCCGGCGTGAACATCTATCCTGCCGAGGTCGAGGACGCCCTGCACCGCCACCCCGGCATCCAGGACGTGGCGGTCTTCGGCGTGCCCGACGACGACTGGGGCGAGCGCGTCCACGCGGCCGTGCAGCTCCAGGCGGGAGCCCGGCTCACCGCCGAGGACGTCACGGCCTTCGCCCGGCGCCATGTTGCCGACTACAAGGTTCCGCGCGAGGTCTCCTTCCACGAGGACTTCCCGCGCGATGCGTCGGGCAAGCTCCTCAAGCGCGTGCTCCGCGAGCCCTACTGGGCCGGGCGCGCGGTCCGGATTTGAGCCGCGTGATCCCGGCACCCCGATGAGGCTCGCCGGCCCGCGCCCCTGCGTCGTCCTCGCTCTCCTCGCGCTTCTCTCGAGCCCTGCCCTCTCCCGGGCGCAGGGGATCGCCACCCTCCTCCAGGGCGAATTCCTGTTCGCGAGCCCGCCGGAGGGATGGATCGTCGGGCACCGCTCCCGGCAGGGCAATGCGAGCATCGTCGAGTGGCTCCTCTCCACGCCCGTCGCCGACGGCTTTGCGCGGCGAAAGGGGTGGACGGAATCCGGCGGCTGTCTCTACCTGCGCATGCTCACCGTCCTGCCGGACATGGGCAAGTCCATCGGGGGTCCCGTCGTGGTGGCGGCCGCCCTCGGCCAGGGCCCGCTCGGCAAGACGGGGGCGGTCGCCGAGACGGTCAATGTGCTGGCCCGGGCCGTGGCCGACAATCGCCCCGCTACTGTGATCGCCAACGTCAGCCCCGCGGCGGCCACCTCGCCCGCCGAGGATGCCGTGAAGGCGGAGACGGACGTGGCGGCCCTGCGCGATCTCCTCGTCGAGCGGGGCATCACGCCCGCGCGCATCGTCACTCGGCCGAACCCGTCATGCGAGGGCTAGCCGCGAGGGCCGGCATGATCGCGCGCGGGGGCGGGGGGAGGGGAGGTGCGCGCCCATGAAGCTGCCCGCCGCCTCCCTCACCGTCAAGATCACCGTGCTCATCGTGATCGTCCTCATCGTGGGCTTCGGAGTCTCGACCATCCTGACCATCCAGCGCGAGTCCGATCTCCTCGTGGAGCAGAGCAAGGGCGCGGCGCGGCGGCTGACCATGACCCTCATTGCCAGCATCGAGAGCGCCATGCTCCAGGAGCGCCCCGACATCACGCGCGGGCTCATCCAGGAGATGCAGAGCACCACGCCCGTGGAAGGCCTCACCATCTACCGTCACAACGGTGTCGAGGCCTTCACGGACCTGGAGACCTTGAAGGCCGTCTCGAAAGAGGCGGAGCTGCCCAAGGGAGTGGCGGCGAGCATCGAGAAGATGGCGCGCCCCACCGGCGCCGTCATGACGGGCCCGCTCTTCAAGAAGGCCGTGGACACGCTCCAGACCCAGGAGTCGCTCGAGGAGCAGAACGGCGTCGTGCTCTTCACCCTGCATCAGCCCATCCCGAACCAGGAGCGCTGCCAGGGGTGCCACGGCACCGACCACAAGGTGCGTGCCGTCGTGCGCGTGCAGACTTCCATGGCGCCCGTGCTCGCCGCCGTGCGGGCCCAGCGCAATCGCCAGATCATGGTCGGCATCGTCACCATCATCGTGGCGGGGGGCGCCCTCGCCCTCGTGATGCGCTCCGTGGTCGTGCGCCCCATCCAGAGCCTGGCCCTGGCCGCCCGGCGCATCGGCGAGGGTGATTTCGCGGTTCGGGTTTCCGCCGACTCCGGTGACGAGATGGCCGAGCTGGGAGGGGCCCTCAACGACATGACGGCGCGGCTGGCCACGGCCAAGCAGGATCTCGAGACCCGCAATGCCGAGCTGGCCTCCACCCTGGAGGACTTGCAGGCCTCGCGCCAGCGCCTGGAAGTGCTCGAGCAGCTCAAGGGCGAGCTGTCCAAGTTCGTCCCCGACGCCGTCAAGGAGCTGCTCGAGCGCGACCCCACGGCCACTCAGCTCCAGAAGCGGCAGGAGGAGGTCTCCGTCCTCTTCCTCGACATCGCCGGCTATACGCGGCTGTCCGAGCAGCTCGAGGCCAAGCGTCTCAACCAGCTCGTGCAGACCTACTTCTCGGGTTTCCTCGAGATCATCCGCGCGCACCACGGCGACATCAACGAGACGGCGGGCGACGGGCTCATGGTCATCTTCCAGGGGCAGAGCCGGAACGAGCCCGGCCGCGCCATCGACCACGCCATGAACGCGGCCCGCGCGGCCCTGGCCATTCGCGCCCGGACGGGGGAGCTGAACGAGGAGCACGCGGGCGTCTTCCCCGAGATCGCCCTGCACATGGGCATCAACACGGGCGAGGCGCTGGTGGGCGCCACCAAGATCGGCGGGGCCGGCTCGCAGCGCTGGACCTTCACGGCCACCGGCCCCACCACCAACCTGGCCGCGCGCTTCGCGGGCTCGGCCCAGGGCGGGGAGATCGTGGTCGGCCCCGCCACCGCCGCGCGCATCCGCATGGCCTTGGTGCTGGAGAATCTCGGCGAGAAGAGCTTCAAGAACGTCTCGCAGCCGCTGCAGGTATTTCGCGTCGTCCCGCCCGGCGTCTACGACAAGATCGCCTGATGCCTTCGCGGCCCCCCGGCCACGGCGGGTATCTGGCCGAGGGCTGAGCGGTCATGGCCGTCCCGAGCCAGCTCCGATTCCTGCGCCCCCGCCGGCAGCGGCCGTTTCTCGGCACGGCGGGCGGGCCGTACATCCAGGCCCTCGAGGTGTTCGCGGTGCTCCACTGGGCCTTGTCGATCTACGTCGCGTTCATCCTCTGGCCGAAAGCGCTTCCCGACGTCATCATGCCGACCCTGGTGCTCGCCGCCTTCTGGAGCCCGGGGCCGGGGAGCCTGGCGTTCGTCATCGCCGCCTGCGTCTCCCGCGGGCTTCACGCGCTCTGGATCACGTGGGGGTTGCGCGCGCTCTTGACCGCCCCGCGCGAGCCGCTGCACTTCCGGCTGCTGCCGGTGATCTGCGCGCTCGCCGGCGCCATCCTGATCGCCACCGCGCTCCTCCTCTGGGAGCGGCGCCGGCTCTTCGCGCCACCGGGGCTGCCCGCGCAGCGCTGGCGCATTGCCGCGGGCATCCTGGTGGCCCTGGCCACCATCAAGCTCTCTTGGGTCGGTCCGCTCCTCCGCCTGACCGTCTATGGGGAACTGCGCTGAGGTCAGCAGAAGAGCCTCTCGCAGAGTCTTCCTATTGGTGTCATAGCCTCATTGCCTTCGGAGTATGTTGCCGACCGACCTCCATGTCGGGAAAGCTCCCATGTTCGATCCCCACTACGAAGTTCTTTCCGCCTTCCCCTGCACATGACGCGCGGACTCGCATCTTTGGTGTTGACCTTGCAAAACAGCGATTGACCTGCCGGTCCATCCCGGGTATATCTCGCGCACCGATAGGACTTGGTCGCGTATGACGTACGACGTAGCCCAGCTCGGGATGCGCACATGAGACCGGACAAGCTTGTTTCTCCGGACGCGAGCTCGTGGTCTTCGACATGAGACGCGACCGTCCGGTAAACCGTTCGGTCCGCTCACGCGTGCGAGGCTGGCTATGGACGGCGGCCGAACGATCCCTCTTCTGGTCGGGTATCCTCCGCGTCGTCCGCGCCCGACGCAAGCTGCGAAACCGTGCTCTCGTGGCGGCCGTGACCATGCGGCAGGGAGCATGGGGCATCTACTACCGGAGCCGCCGCACTGTCCGCACACGTGTATGGTACCGGGCGCGCGCGTTGCACGCCGCCACACCTCAAGCGCCCCGCGGACGATCATCGGCGGACGAGCGGTTCGCCCGCTCCGAACGCCCCCTGATCCGCTGGGTGAAGGGCGATGGTCTCGACGACGAGGTGACGCGTTCGGCGATCGCCCAGGCGACCAGGCTTTTCGGAGACACCGTCGACTACTGTGTTGCGATCAACAACATCGACGTGGACCGGGCCCGCCGCGTGGTCGAATGGGCGACGCAACCGGTGCACATCTGGCGCCAGGCGCCCGAGGACAATCCCGCGCTGGCCGAGGCGCTCGACCTTGCCGGCTGTCCCCCCGAGCGCTTCGGGTATTGGTGGAAATGGTTCCCGTCGCGCGTTCGTCCTGGCGCCCCGGAGTGGGTGCTCGATGGCGATCAGACCATCGTGAGCAAGCCGCCCTGGTTCGAGGTGTGGGCGGCAGGCTATGACGTGGTGCGGGTCTCCCAGGATGATGCGTCGGTGCCCGAGCGTATCTACGGGCAGTACGCGAGGAAGGTGACGAACCGCCACCGACTCTATTCGGGTCTCCTCTCGCTGCCCCCCGGCCTCGATTTCTTCGAGCCCATGCGGGCGCTCCTGGCTGCAGAGCCCCTCGTTCCCCCGCATGATGGACGCTGGAACCAGAGCGAGCAGGGCTGCTTCGCCGCCGCCTTCAATCTCATCGACGTCAAGCCCATCCCGCTCCACGAGTTTCCGTTCGCTCGAGCGTGGGACAAGGAGCTGGACTACGGCACCCTCGGCCGGCAGACACCGCCGCCGTGGGGCTATCATTTCGGGGGGACCTTCAAGGTCTCTAACCCCCACTTCGAGCGTCTGGTGGCGTCGGGCGAGGTCTTCTGGCGGACGGACGAACCGAGCCGCATCGAGCGGGTGACCTGGCTCCGAAACTTCGGGCAATGGGGGCGGGAAGGATGGTCCATGCATCCGGCCCACGTCGCCCTCGTGGATGCTCGCTCGCGGGACTTCCGCGGTCACCCGGTCTTGGAGATCGGCACCTCGCGTGGCCAGCTGGCCGCGCTCATGGCAGAGAACGGCTGCTTGGTGACCACGGTCGACCGCGAGGATCGCGGCGCCCGCTTCAACCTCCAGGGTCTGCGCGTCACCGTCGAGATCGCCGACGGCGCCGAATACCTGGCGAGACGGCGCGAGCCGTTCTGCCTCATCGTGGTCGACCTGCACGGCAATGACGAGGCGACCTGGCGCCGCCTCTGGCCGCTGCTCAGCGGACACGTGGCCTCCGGAGGCGAGATGCTGCTCTACAACTCGCACCTGTGGCGGATCCCGGAGTGGCGCGATGAGACAGGTCTCCGATGGGTGATGGACACCCAGCTCGCGGACTGGAGCGTCGAGATGCACGAGGAGCCGGCACCCGGGATGCTGATTTGTCGTTCACGCTGATGGGCAAAGGCAATGAGTCGCCGTCCGCGGCTGCCGCGTCCCCAGTATCCGGTCGTGCGTAACGCATTGCTCGTCCAGCCTCTCCAGAGCCGGCGTGGCTCCAAGCTATGATGACAGGAGGGTCCACCATGGGCGACAGCAGCCTCGGACACGTTCCGAGCGGGCGGCACTGGGAGTTCGACGGAAGCGTCGCGGCCGTGTTCGACGACATGCTCAGGCGCTCGATTCCGCAGTATGAAGTGATGCGTCACGCCGTGACCGAGCTCGCCAAGCACTATGTCAAGCCAAACACCGCCGTCCTCGATCTCGGCTGCGCGCTCGGCGAGGCCCTGGCGCCACTCGCGGAGTCCTTTGGCGCTGGCTGCCGGTACCTCGGAGTGGAGGTGTCCGGCCCCATGCTGGAGGCCGTGCGAAATCGCTTCCGGCTCCTCATCGATGCCGGAGTGGTACAGATCCTGGATCTCGATCTGCGCCAAGGATTTCCGCGGGTCTCCGCCAGCGTGATTCTCAGCGTCCTGACGATCCAGTTCACGCCCATCGAGCACCGGCTGCGAATCTTGGAGGATATCCATACCGCGCTCCTTCCGGGTGGCGCGTTCATTTTCGTTGAGAAAGTCATCGGAGCTACCGCCGCGTTGGACCGCGACTTCGTAGAGCTCTACTATGAATTCAAACGCGCCGGCGGATACACGAGCGAGGAGATCGAGCGGAAGCGCCTCAGCCTCGAAGGGGTGCTGGTACCCGTCACCGCCCGCTGGAATGAGGAGCTATTGAAGACGGCGGGTTTCAAGCAAGCTGACTGCTTCTGGCGATGGATGAACTTCGCCGGCTGGATCGCCATCAAGTCCTGACCACCGAGCCATGGCTGACCTGTGGGGAAGGAAGCGTCAGTTCCTCGAGTCCTCGTGGCTCGAAAGAAGGGCCGCGATCGAATGGCGGGTGGATCGGTGGCGAGCGAGACACCGGAGACGGCTGCCGGGTCAGCTCAACCGTTATCGACTCCAGCATCTCGGTCGGCTGTGGATGGCACGGGCCGGGGCGCAGGACTTGTACCGGGACGCCGAGCCCCTGATATCGGTTCTCATGCCCACCTACAACCGCGCCGAACTGCTCCGGGAGCGGAGCGTGGCCTCCGTGCTCCGGCAGACCTATTCGCGTTTCGAGATCGTCATCGTCGGGGACGCCTGTACGGACCACACGGAAGCGCTGCTTCGCGACGCTGGCGATCCCCGCATCCGCTTCTACAACCTCCCTGCAAGAGGCATGTACCCGGAGGATCCCTATCACCGGTGGCTGGTTGCCGGGTCCGCGCCGGCCAATGAAGCCCTCAGGATCGCCCGCGGGCGGTGGATCGCGTGGCTCGACGACGACGACGAGTTCTCTGCCGATCACCTTGAGGTTCTCCTGGCCGCCTGCCTCGAGCGTCGGTGGGAGTTCGCCTACGGCGTCATGGAGATGGAAGTGGAGTCCGGGACCTGGCGTCGCGTCGGTTCCTACCCTCCCGAATGCGGCCGCATTTGCAATGCCTCGGTTCTCTACGGTGCTCATCTGCGCTTCTTGCGATACGACCTGAACGCATGGCGCCTGGACGAACCGAATGACTGGAACCTGTGGAAGCGCATGTGGGGCGCCGGGGTACGGATGGGATTCGTCGATCGGGTGGTAGGGAGACACTTCCTGGAGCACAGGCCGCCGGAGACCGGCTTCCCCGGGAAGACGAGGGGGGGAACCGGCAGGTGAGACTCCGACGGGTCGCGCGGCGCTTCCTTGGTGGGCTACCGAGGGACGAACAACGACCAGAATGGCAATATCTACCGGAAGGGTGGCGCACGTCCGATCCCCGCGTGACGGGGTGGAACGTCGAGAGCATCGTGGAGACGCAGCGGGCCAAGTGGCCGGAGGTTCTCCGCCTCATGAGCGACACGGGCCCTCTGCCCGTGCATCTGTGGGCGCACGATCTCTCCAGGCCTGGCGCCGCGGCGAGCACTGTGCTCATGGCATTCGGGTATGTTCTGGCCCTGACGGCGTGGAAGAAGGACCGCGTCTCCCTGCTCGACTGGGGGGGCGGAGTGGGACATTACAACCTCGTCAGCCAGGCCCTCTTTCCACGGCTGGAGATCGAATATCACTGCAAAGACGTCCCGCTCCTCTGTAAAGCCGGGCGAGAGCTACAACCCTCGGCGAGTTTTCACGAGGACGATGAAAGCTGCTTTGCTCGAGACTACGATCTCGTGCTCGCGAGCGGGTCTCTTGAGTATTTCGAGGACTGGAAGAACGTGATGCGCAGGCTCGCGGGGGCGAGCGGCCAGTACGTCTACATCGCCCGGCTCCCGATCGTCCGCCGGACCGGATCGTTCACCGTGATTCAGCGACCCTACCGGCATGGGTATGCCACTGAATACGTGAGCTGGATTCTGAACCGGCAGGAGTTCCTGGGTCAGGCGGCCAACCTGGGCTTGCGTCTCGTCCGCGAGATCTTGCTGGGCGACGGCCCCACGATTCACGGCGCACCCGAGCCGTGCGAATTCAGTGGCTTTCTTTTCTCTCGCGCCGAGGCCCGGGATGGCGGCTGATCGCCACTTCAAGAACTGCCGCGTCCTCATCACGGGAGGGCTCGGCTTCATCGGCTCCAACCTGGCGCGACGGCTCGTGGAGCTCGAGGCCGAGGTGCTCCTCGTCGACAGCCTGGTGCCCGAGCATGGCGGGCGGCTGTTCAATGTCGAGGACATCCGTGATCAGGTCACCGTCGAGCTGGCGGATGCGCGCGACGAGGAGCGGATGGGACAGCTCGTTCGCGGGCAGCACTACCTCTTCAACCTGGCCGGGCAGACGAGCCACATGGACTCGATGCGCTTCCCGCAGCAGGACCTGGAGATGAACTGCCGGGCGCAGCTCTCCGTGCTCGAGGCCTGCCGCCGGCACAATACGGACGCGCGCATCGTCTTTGCCAGCACCCGGCAGGTCTATGGGTGCCCGGACTACCTGCCCGTCGACGAGAAGCATCCCGTGCGGCCCGTCGACATCAACGGGATCAACAAGCTGGCGGGGGAGTGGTATCACCTCCTGTATCAGCGCGTGTACGGGCTGCGCACGTGCGCCTTGCGGCTCACGAATACCATCGGCCCGCGCATGCGCGTCAAGGACGCGCGTCAGACCTTCCTCGGCCTCTGGATCCGGCATCTCGTCCAGGGCACACCCTTCGAGGTCTGGGACGGCGAGCAGCGCCGCGACTTCACCTACGTGGACGATGTCATCGAGGCCTTCCTGGCCGCGGGGACCAGCGACGAGGCGGTGGGCCACGTCTTCAACGTCGGCGGCGCGGAGCCCATCAGCCTGCGGGATCTTGCCGAGCTGCTCATCGAGCTCAACCGGGGCGGGGAATATGCCCGCCGCGCCTATCCGCCGGAGTACAAGCGTATCGACATCGGCGACTACTATTCCGACTACGGTCTCATACGCTCGATGCTCGGCTGGGAGCCGCGCGTGTCGCTACGAGACGGGCTGGCGAGAACGCTCGAGTTCTATCGGGAGCACCTGCACCACTACCTCTGAGGCACCGGGACCGGTGCTTCCTGGCCGCATGGCTCTCACGCCTCGCGCGACCAGGAGGCGAGGTTCCAGAGGTTCGAGCCCCAGGGCGTGATGTCGACCCCGCGCAGCTTGTGGGAGACCGCGGTGGCTTCGTTGCGGATGAGGAGGGGGATGACCACGCCCTCCCGCACCACCATGTCGTTCATGCGGATGAAGAGGGCCGCGCGCTTGACGGGGTCCAGCTCCCGCTCGGACGCCCGCCACAGCCGGTCGTAGTCTTCGTTGCGCCACCGCGATCGATTGCCGAGCGACCACTTGTTCTCCTTGGAGGAGATCTCCCAGGACGCGAAGCTCTCCATGAAGCGCTGAGGGTCCGGCCGGCCCATGAACAGGGAATACATCTGCAGATCGGCGTAGAAGTGAGACGCGGTATCCGGGTTGGCCGGGTCCGAGGAGAAGAAGACGGATGCGACGACGGCTTTGAGCTCCATGTCGATGCCGGCCTTGGCGGCCGCCTGCTTGATGATGGCCTGCGTCTTCTGGCGCGGCGTATTGATCGACGTCTGGAACAGCAGCTTGAGCCGCCGGCCATCGCGCGCGCGGACGCCGTCGGCCCCGCGCTTCCAGCCCGCGGCGTCCAGGACCTGGTTGGCGCGATCGACGCTGAACTCCCATTTCAGGTTGGGCGACTGGAATCGACGCGGCAGGTTGAGGAAATTGGCGGTGAGCTGCCCGAGCCTCCCGTAGATCTGCTCCTGGATGGTCGCGCGATCCACGACGAGGCCGAGGGCCGTGCGGACGGACGTGTCGGTGAGGAAGGGGTGCGGCGCCTTGACGCTCGAGCGCTCGCCGTCCACTTCCTTCAGCGGATCGGTGAAGTTGACCTGGATGAACTCGGGCGCGCTGGTCGGGGTGACGAGCACCCGGCCCTTGCCACCCTGCTCGAGCCGCCTGAGCACGTCGTCCTCCGCCTGGACGTTCCAGGCGAAATCGTACTCCCCCGTCTGGAGCACCGCGCGAGCCGCCGAGACGGCCTCCCCGCCGCCCTTCATCTCGAGCGTGTCGAAGAACGGACGGTTGGTCACATGGTAGGCGGGGTTCACCTCCGCGCGCACGGTGTCGCCGGCCCTGAAGTCGACATGGCGGTAGGGGCCGGTGCCCACGGGCTTGAGATTGGCCGGCGCCTCGCGGGACCTGGCGCCGCGATACGCGGAGAAGACGTGCTTGGGAATGACGAGCCCGCCCCCGCCGCAGAAGGGCTCGGACCAGAACGGCGTCGCCTGCTTGAAGACCACCTTGACCGAGTGCTCGCCGAGCTTCTCCACGCGGTCGAGATCCTTGTAGAGGGAGATCGTGGTCGCCGCGGCCGCCGGATCGGCGGCGAACTCCCAGGTGAAGATCACGTCGTCGGCGGTGAAGGGGCGTCCGTCGTGCCACTGCACGCCCTTTTTGAGGTTCCATACGACCCACGTGCCATCCTTGGCCACGCCGCCGTTCTGCGGGCTCGGCAGCTCCGCGGCCAGGAACGGCACCAGATTGCCCTCGGGATCGAAGTCGGCGAGCGGCTCGTAGAAGATGCGAGCGCCGGCGAAGTCCTTGACGCCCACGGACAGGTGGGGGTTGAGGATGGTGGGTGCCTGCCAGAAAAGCAGGCGTAGCGGGCCCCCACCGCCGCGGCGCGCGGGGGCCGCGGGCGCGGGTCGCGTCTGGGCTCGTCCTGCCCCCGCCAGCAGGTGTCCGGCGATCGGTGCGCTGAGCCCGAGGCCGATCATGGCCTGGACAAACTGCCGTCGGCTCAACCGGCCGCGCCGCACCTCGCCGATCAGCTCCCGGAGCGCTTGCTCGTCCATGACCTTTCCTAGCATCCAGGTCCGTGACAGTCAATCGGGCGAAATCTGCTTGCCAACGGGCGCCCTTTGAAGGATGCTCGGCGCCACACGTTGCCCAGCCCCGGTACCCGAAAACCGGGCGATGGAGGATTTCCTTACGGCCTGAACGTCCGCTCGGGTTCAACCCGACCAAATTCCCATCCGGGAGGTCACGCTCATGGACCTGCGACGCTCCTTGTCCGGACTGACCGTCCTCGCCAGTATCGTTCTTCTTCTGTCGGACCAGGGCGTGGCCCAGACGCCCAAGCGCGGCGGCACCCTGCGCGTGTCGTACGGGAACGAGATTGCCAACCTCGATTTCCACACCGCCCCCGGCTACGAAATGATGTGGGTGGCCATGAATGTCGGCTGCGGCCTCATCAACATCACGTCCGACGGTAAATTCGTGGGCGATGCCGCGGAGTCCTGGCAGATCTCGCCGGATGCCCTCAGCTACACCTTCAAGCTCCGGAAGAACGTCCTCTTCCACGACGGCACGCCCGTCGACGCGGCCGCCGTCAAGTTCAGCATCGACCGGCTGATGGACCCCGCCACCAAGTCGGGCATGCGCACCTTCTACGACCCCGTGCACTCGGTAGAGGTGCTGGACCCCCTGACCGTGCAGATCCGGCTCAGGCAGCCCTATGCCTTCATGCTCCACATGCTCGCCGCCTACCGGACGGGGCTCGTGCTCTATTCCCCCACCGCGACCCAGAAGTACACCTTGCAGGAGCGCCAGCAGGGCAAGCCCGGCGCGGTCATTGGATGCGGGCCTTTCCGACTCGTGGAGTGGAACAAGGGCAGTCAGCTGGTCATGGACCGCTTCGACAAGTACTTCGTGCCGGGGCTGCCCTATCTCGACCGCGTCGTGATCCGTGTGATCAAGGATCCCGTGACCGAGATGGCCGCCTTCAAGGCGGGCGAGATCGACTTCATCGCCTCCTTCTCGCCCGAGCACGTCGACACCCTCCGGGCCCACAACCCGCGCGCGCAGATCCTGACGGGCAAGGAGACCACGCCGATGCTCGCGGCCATGAAGGTGACCGTGCCCAAGGACGGCAAGCCCATGTCCAAGGAGCGCGCGCCGCACCCCATCTTCGGCGACTTGCGCGTGCGCAAGGCCATCGGCTGCCACGGGATCGACCGGCAGGAGATCGTGAAGATCGCCTTCAAGGGCCAGGCCACGCCGTGGGTCGGCATGAACCCGCCCGGCACCCTCGACACGGTGGACGTCAACGCCATGTGCCCCTACGACCAGGCCAAGGCCAAGGCGCTCCTCGCCGAGGCCGGCTACGGTCCCCAGAAACCGCTCACCTTCGAGCTGATGACCAACACCGAGAAGAGCGTGTTCAGCGTCATCACCACCGTCATCAAGGAGCAGATGGGGCGCATCGGCGTGACCGCGAATATCCGGCTCGTGGACAAGGTCACCTGGATGAACACCACGCTCCAGGACGGGCCGTGGGACATGTACGTGGAAGACCTGCTCTCGCTCATCACCCTGGACAGCAACGCGTACCTGTCGAACAGCACGTCGTCGTGGAGCCACCCGCGCCACAACGACCCCAAGGTCGACGAGTACTATGCCCGCTACGCCCGGGAGCTGGACGCCGGCAAGCGCAGGGCCATCGCGAAAGAGCTCGTGGAGTTCATGGCGGACAAGATGTACTGGAACAACATCTCGGGCTCGCCCTTCTACATGGTGGCGCAGCCGTGGATGAAGGGCTACACGTACAACGCGGAGTTCGAAGTGCACTACGACAGGGTCTGGCTCGACAAGTAACGGGCGGGGCATGCGCGTCTACCTCCTGAAGCGGCTGCTCAACATCGTGCCCACCGTCCTCATGATCACCTTCGTGGTGTTCGTGATGATGCGCTCGGTTCCCGGCGACCCCGTGGTCGCCCTCCTCGGCGATGCCTACAACGAAGAGGATGCCGTCCGCGTTCGCCAGGCCTACGGCCTCGACAAGCCCGTCCTTCTCCAGTACGTGATCTGGCTCGGCAAGCTGGTCCAGGGCGACTGGGGCGCCTCGATCCTGAGCGGGCGTCCCGTGCTCCACGACGTGCTGGTCCGGCTGCCCGTCACCCTCGAGCTGATCGTCCTGTCGATGGCCGTGGCCTTGGCCATCGCCATCCCCGCCGCCATCATCGGCGCTGTTCGCCAGAACACCTGGCCCGATTACGCGGCCACCACGGTGGCCATGATCGGCGTCTCCATTCCCGAGTTCTTCGCAGGCATCCTGCTCCTCCTCGTCTTCTCGTTCGGCCTCGGGGGGCTGCTGCCGAGCTCGGGCTGGATATACCTGCCCGGCACCTGCCCCTCGATCGTGTGCGGCGTGAGCTTCTGGGGCAATGCGATGCACGTGCTGATGCCCGCGGTCGCCCTCGGCATCGGGCGCGCGGCGATCCTCACCCGGCTCCTCCGCGCCAGCATGCTCGAGGTGATCCGCACCGAGTACGTCACCACCGCCCGCGCCAAGGGCGTGGGCGAGCCGAGCATCGTCTTGAAGCACGCGCTGAAGAACGCCCTCATTCCCACCGTCACCGTGATGGGGCTCCAGGTCGGCTTCTTGATCGGCGGGGCCATCGTGGTCGAGACGCTCTTCGCCATGCCGGGCCTCGGCACCTTCGGCATCGACGCCATCATCGCCCGCGACTACCAGCAGGTGCAGGGCTTCGCCCTCATCACGGCCTTCGCCTTCGTGGTGATCAATCTCTTCGTGGATCTGACCTATACGTTCTTGGATCCAAGAATTCGCTACGGAGCCTGAGAGGGACCGATGGCGGAAGGCGACGGAATCGGCCCCATGGCGCGCCAGCCCATTCGCGGGGGGAGCCTCAGCGAGGCCGAACTGCCGGTCGTCGTCTGGCCCGCGGTCCGTGAGCGCTCGCAGTCACCGATGGCGCAGGGGCTGCGCCGGCTCCGCCGCAACAAGACCGCGCTGGTGGGGGCGGCCATCGTGGCCCTGCTCGTCGTCGTGGCCATATTCGCCGACGTGCTCGCGCCCCACAGCCCGACCACGGCCGACCAGACCCGGACCTTCCAGCGCCCGAGCTGGGAGTATCCCCTCGGCACGGACCAGCTCGGCCGCGACATGCTCAGCCGGATCATCCACGGCAGCCGGATCTCGCTGGCCGTGGGCGTGTCCTCGGTGCTCCTCGCCCTCTTCGTCGGGGTGCCCCTGGGATTGATGGCCGGGTACTACGGGGGCCGCATCGACGCGACGCTGATGCGGCTGATGGACCTGATCCTGGCCTTTCCCATCTATCTGCTCGCCATCATCCTGATGGTGATCTTCACTCCGACGGCGGGAATCCTGGGCACGATGAAGGTCACGGGCGCCATCGCCATCGTGCGCATTCCCATCTATGCCCGCCTGGTGCGCGGCAGCGTGCTGTCCATCAAGGAGAAGGAGTACATCGAGGCGTGCCGAGCCCTCGGCGTGCGCGATCCCTCGACCCTGCTGCGCCACGTGCTGCCCAACTGCCTGGCCCCCATCATCGTGACCACCACCCTGGGCATCGCCACCTCGATCATCGTGGAGGCCACGCTCTCGTTCCTCGGTCTGGGCACGCAGCCGCCCACGCCGAGCTGGGGCTGGGACCTCAAGGCCAACGTGGCCTTCATCCAGGCAAACTCCTGGCTCTCGCTCTTTCCGGGCCTGGCCATCTTCGTCACCGTCCTCGGCTTCAACCTCTTCGGCGACGGCCTCCGCGACGCCCTCGACCCGCGCCTGAAGTAGGTCGGGGTGAGGCGCCGCCTGCTTGACTCGCGCCTACCCGCAGAGCCAGATCGGCTCGTAGATTTGCCGGGGGCGTTCAATACCGACGAGAGTGATTCGGAATCTTGGAGGGGAAGGAGTCCAGCGACCAGGAGACGTGTTGCGGATTGCCAGGCTGGCGGGCTCGCATCACCCGCCAGCGAGCAGCGGGCTAGCGGGCGGCGGACAGCTCCAGTGGCTGCGCCTCGAAGGGCACGCCAGCGGGGAAGCCGACCAGCCTGATCTCAGGGCGAAGCGTGATGCCCAGCCGCGACTCCACGCGCTCGCGCACCATCTCCATCAGCGCGAGGACATCGTGATGCGTGGCCCCGCCACGGTTGACGATCAAGTTGGCGGCCTTCGACGAGATCTCGGCGCCGTTCACGCGCTTGCCGCGCAGGCCCACGGTCTCGACGAGGCGGGCCGCGCGATCGCCTGGCGGGTTCTTCCAGACGTAGCCCGCGGTGGCCAGGGCGAAGGGCTGCGTTTCCTTCCACACCTTCAACCGGTGCTGCAGGGCCTTCTGGACCGCCAGGGCCGGACGGCGCTCGAGCTGCAGCCGGCAGCCCACGACGATGCTGTCCTTCGGCAGATCGAAGCTCTGTCCGCCGGCGGGTCCGTTGGCCCGGTGCTCGCCCATCGTCCCGTCGGGGTGCACGAAGTAGATGGCGGAGCAGTGCTGGAGGAGCGAGCCTTCCGAGGTCTTGGCCCTGGTGGCCAGGGCGCCTCCGACCGTGGCGGGAATGCCCGCCAGGTACTCGAGGCCGCCCAGACCCTGCGCGGCGGCTTCTCTGATGAGGGCGGAGAGCGGCATGCCCGCCCCCACGGCCACCTCGTCTCCGGAAAACTCCGCGCGGCTGAGAATGCCCTGCAGCTTCACCACCACGGCTTGCAGGCCGCGGTCGGAAACGAGCAGATTGTTGCCGCCGCCGATGATGATGAGCGGGAGGTCTTCCTGCTCGGCGAAGGCCAGGGCATAGCGGAGATCGTCGAGGTCCTGCGGCATGATGAAAAACTCCGCGGGGCCACCGATCCGCAACGAGGTGTGGAAGCTGAGGGGTTCTCTGAACCTGACCGCGCCGGCGATTCGCCCTAACATCTGAGGCCTCCCATCCGTCGGCCATCGGCCGAGTGGCGTGAAGTTGCGTTCGCGCGCCTCTACTGCATCGTGGGTGCCAGGGCGCGATATCCAAGGTTATCCGTCAGTTGGCTGACAGTGGCCGACGGTGGCTTGACGGTGAGTGTCACGAATAGTGACGCGGAATGACAGTTAGCTGGGCGGCCCCCTCCGTGGTCCCGACCTCCCGAGCTACACATCAGGAGTTGCAACGCTCTCGTTTGAGAGCTACCCTGGAGACGACAAAGGAGCAGCGATGGCCAAGCGACGCAAAGCCATGAAGCGGTCCACGGGGGCAGGCACCGCCCGCCGGCATACCCGGGTACGGGCCCGCGCGCGCCCGAGCGGGTTGTCCAAGCGGGAGATCCCCCCTTTCATGCTGTTCGTCGCCCGGGAGACGCCGGCCGCTCAGAAGATCGACATGATCCGCGCCGGCGTGGGCGCGCGGGTGGTCGACGACATGGTCGCGTACCTCCAGGTGCCGAAGGCGGTCATCTTCGCCCTCCTGCACACGCCCGAAAGCACGGCGCACAAGCTGATCAAGGACAATCGCAACCTGGATGCCGCGGCCTCCGAGCGCGTGGTGCGGGTGGCCGACATCACGCGCCTGGCCCAAGCCACCTTTGGCGCTCGCGAGGCCGCCACGCACTGGCTCAAGAGCGTCAACCTGGCCCTGGCCGGCGTCACGCCCCTGTCGATGCTGGACACGGAGCCCGGCGCGGGCGAGGTCCGGAGACTGCTCCACGCGATCGATGCCGGTGGCGTCTTGTAGTGGCCGGGGCGGTTGTCTGGCGGATCGCGCGGCGTCCCTTTGCCCTTGACCCCCTGGGCCTGGGGGCGCGGGACAGCGGCGGCCGCTGGAACCACCTCGGCACCGCCGTCATCTACGCGGGGGGCACCATCGCGATTGCCGCCCTCGAGAAGTTCGTGCAGCTCGCCGGGATCGTGCCCCCGGACCTGGTGCTGGTGCGACTCGAGCTTCCCGCCAAGCACTCCGCGGAGACGCCCAGCCTGGCCCAGCTTCCCCGAGGCTGGAATCTCGTGCCCGCCACCCCGGCGAGCATGGACTTCGGGACGGCCTGGGCGCGAGAGCTCCGCTCGCTGGTCCTCCACGTTCCCTCCGCCCTCGTGCCCGAGGAGCTGAACGCGGTGATCAATCCCGCCCACCAGGAGTTCGCCGCGGTCCACATGCTCATCGAGCGCGAGTTCCGCTACGACGACCGCATGTACCGGCCGCGCCGCCCGTAGAGCGCGCGGGCGCTTGCGCACGAACTCGACGCTCGGCTAGCATGCCCGCATGGCGGGCGAGCCGGGACGCGCGACGATCTCCCCTCAGGCGGGTGCATACCCATGACCGAGCAGGAGCGACAGGTCGAGCTGGACTATCAAACGTACAAGAGCCTGCTGGACCTGTGGGCCAGGGAGAACCCCATCAAGACGACGAAGCTGCAGACTCTCCTCGCCGTGAACGCGCTGCTCGTGTCGGCGGTGAATATCTCCGGGGGGCAATGGTACGTCTACCTGGCGGGGGCGATCTTCAGCTTCATCTGGATGTTCTCCATCGGCCGCACCTCGTTGTTCCAGGACGTGTGGCAGATCAAGATCGCCGAGGTGCAGCGCCGGCACCCCGGCGATCCGCGCTTCGCCATCCTCGACACGGCGGCGGCCCAGCAGCGCGCCCGCCCGCTCCTCCGGGCCTTCGGCGCCATCTCCTCCAAGTGGTATCTGCTCTTTTCTCCCCTCGTCTTTGCCCTGGTCTGGCTGGGAGTCTTGATCCTCTCGCTTACCCGCTGACCGACGTCGGCGGATCTCACCCCGGTCGGCCGCGGACCATTCGAAGACACCGCGAGGAGGATTGCCAATATGGCCAACGCGAAACGACAAGTCCTGATCGTGCACGGCTGGAGCGATTCCTACGAGTCCTTCCAGCCTCTCAAGAGCCTCCTGGTGGCCGCGGGCTACCAGACGACCCAGGTATTCCTGGGCACCTACGCCTCCATGCGGGACGACGTGACCTTCGACGATCTGGCCACGGGGCTCCAGCGCCGCTTCGTGGAAATGACGGGAGCCGGCACCCTCAAGCTCGATCCGTTCTCCCTCGACGTCATCGTGCATTCCACGGGCGGTCCCGTGGTGCGTCATTGGCTCAACCACTATCTGCGGGACGTCTGTGGCGGCGATCTTGCCCGCTGTCCCGTCCGCTCGCTGATCATGCTGGCCCCGGCGAACTTCGGCTCGCGCCTGGCCGCGCAGGGCAAGTCGGCCCTCGCCAAGCTCTTCAAGGGCGGCATGGAGCACGGCTTTCAGACCGGCAAGCGCATCCTGGAAGGGCTCGAGCTGGGCAGCCCGGTACTGTGGCGGATCGCGGACGGCGACCTGTTCGCGAGCGAGCGTCGCTACCCCTGCACGCCCCAGGGCCCCTTCGTGTACGTGCTGTCGGGCTCGGACACGTACGGGCACTTGAAAGGGCTGGTAGCAAAGGGCGCCAACGAAAACGGGTCGGACGGCACCGTCCGCGCCGCCGCCGCCTCGATGAACAGCATCAGGATCAACGCGAACTATACCCGGCCGGATCAGCCCGAGGCCCAGATCGTCTTCCAGCCGAACGAGCCCTTCGCCTTTCGCATCATGCCGGGCATGAACCACTCGACGATCGTGCCTCGGGGCGAGGTCACGGCGACGAACGCGACCTTCGTGCAGATCCAGGAGTGCTTGCGCACCTCCACGTCCGAGGAGTACAAGGCCCTGACCGACCAATGGGAGCAGGACACCCAAGCCTTCTTCGCGGCCGAGAAAGCGAAGCCCGCGGATCAGTCCGTGGATCCGCACCAGCAATTCATCGTGCGCGTGCGGGACGAGATCGGCAATGACGTGACGGACTATCGGCTGGAGTTCCACGTGGTGGACAGCTCGATTCGCGGCAGCGCGTGGCAGAACGACGAGGAAACGCTCCGGAAGCTCCAGGCCTACCAGGACCTCACCGTGTTCCTCACCGATGAAGTGCTCCTCGACGTCCAGCCCCACAGCGTGAACCCGAGCTACCGGACGTTCTTCGTCAACCTGCGGCGCCTCGAAGAGCTGCGGGCCCGCCTGCAGGCCGATGCCCGCCGCCCCTACATCGGCATGAATGTGGACGCGGTTCCGCGGGGCCTGGGGCTGACCTACGCCACGGATCAGCTGCGCTATTTCCCTGTCGATGGCCCCCTGCAGACCAAGGGCGGGCAGCCCGTCACCTTCTTCAAGGAGAGCACCTCCACCCTCGTGGACATCGCCCTGCAGGGGGTGCAAGGGCCGGAGGTGATCCGGGTGCTGTGAGCCTCGACACTCGGCTCGGTGTAGGCCCGGGGGGACGAGAATTCGTGGCAGACTGTCTTTCTGATTGTCTCGCTATCTCAAGCCTTTTCCGCGGGGAGAACCGGTGATGACGGCCGGGCTTGAGCAACGGCAGGCAGGGACGTGGGTTCGCTATCATTCGCCGGCCGGGCGGTGGGTCTTGCTGGTCACCGTGCTTGGCTCTGGACTGGTGGCCCTTGACGCGACCGTCGTCAATACCGCCCTCCCCGCCATCGGCCAGGACTTCGGTGCCAGCCTCACGAGCCTCCAGTGGATCGTGAATGCCTATTCGCTCACGTTGGCAGGTTTGCTGTTGCTCGGTGGCTCGCTTGGTGATCGTTACGGCCGCCGGCGGTTGTTTGTCTTCGGCATTCTCTGGTTTGCCGTGGCATCCTTGATCGGCGCCATCGCGCCGAACAGCCCGGCGCTCATCGGTGCCAGGGCGCTTCAGGGGATCGGAGCCGCGCTGCTCACACCCGGGAGCCTCGCGATCATCGA
>Ga0137394_10000701_pt1 | contig 23345 bp, 19 predicted proteins | sample czobulk116metaG_FD_108278 | JGI IMG/M metagenome (GOLD analysis project Ga0137394, IMG submission 108278) | Vadose zone soil microbial communities from Angelo Coast Range Reserve, California, USA - czobulk1.16 metaG | ecosystem: Environmental > Terrestrial > Soil > Vadose zone | place: USA...
AAACTCACCGGGCCGAGCGACTGGCGTTCGATCCGCGTCTCACCCTTGGTGTAACGATAGAGCTCTTGGCGGCCCTCCGGCCCCACCGGTGCGATCAGCCGGCCGCCGACGCTCAGCTGCTCGAATAGGGCGGGCGGCACGGTGTGCGGCGCCGCCGTCAACAAGATCCCGTCGTACGGCGCGCGCGCCGCCCAACCGATGTTGCCGTCATCGTGACGGAAATTGACGTTGCGAATCTTGAGTTCGCGCAGGGTGCGGCGCGCACGCGCCACCAGACTGGCGATGCGCTCGATGGTGTAGATTTTTTCCACCAAGGGCGACAGCACCGCCGTCTGATAACCGCAGCCCGTGCCGATTTCCAATACCTTGCGGACCTCCCCGGCCGAGAGCAGAGCCTCGGTCATCCGCGCCACCACGTAGGGTTGGGAGATGGTTTGGCCGAACCCGATGGGCAGCGCGGTGTCCTCGTAGGCGCGGCTGGCGAGCGCCTCGTCCATGAACAAATGCCGCGGTACGTTGCGAATCCGATCGAGCACGCGCTGATCGGCAATGCCTTGCTCCTGCAAGCGCTGCACGAGGCGCTCTCGTGTGCGCGCCGAGGTCATGCCGATACCGCTGAGTCGCGGGCCTTCCATGAAACTACTCAAGGTTGAGCCACTTCTGCAGTTCGGGCAGAGCGGCATGACGCGTCAAATCGATCTGCAAGGGCGTGATGGACGCGAAGCCCTCGGCCACGGCATGAAAATCCGTGCCGGGTCCGGCGTCCTGGCCCGCACCGGCATTGCCCACCCAGTAGACATTGCGGCCTCGCGGATCCTTCGCCTTCACGATCGGCTTGCTGCGATGACGGCTGCCGAGCCGCGTCACTCTGATGCCCAGTAGCTGGCCGTCAGGCAGATCCGGCACATTCACGTTGAGGATGACCGGCCCCACTTCCGGCCCGTGCAGACGGTCTTGCGACATTTTGCGCACGAGTTGCGCCGCCACCTGCGCGGCGGAGGCGAAATTGCGCGGACTTCCCGGTTCGACGCAGAGCGACACCGCGATGGCGGGCAGGCCGAGGAATCGACCCTCGACGGCGGCGGCCACCGTGCCCGAGTACAATGTGTCGTCGCCGAGATTGGCGCCGTCGTTGACCCCTGAGACCACGATGTCGTGTTCAAAGTCGAACAGGCCGGAAATCGCAAGATGCACACAGTCGGTCGGCGTCCCGTTGACGTAGTAGGCATCGGCGTCGTAACGCGCCGCGCGCACCGGCACGTCGAGGGTGAGGGAGTTGCTCGCGCCGCTGCGATTCCGATCCGGGGCCACGATGGTCACGGCGCCCAATGGCCTCATCGCAGCCCCAAGTGCGGTCAGCCCCTCGGCACGGTAGCCGTCGTCATTCGAAAGAAGGATTTTCACGAGATCTAACAGCCTGCCCCAAGCTGGCGGGTGTCGCCGTGCGGACTATACTGTAACGCTGGAAACCCCGATAGCCGATCGAGTCCACTATTCATGGTCAAACAACGGTCCACAGATGCTGAAACATTTCGCGCGGCGGTGCGTGATGTCACCCCTTTGGCGCAAACGCCATCCGTGGCAGGCCTCGCCGCACCAAAGCCGCGTGCGCGGCCGCGCATCAACCCCGCGCCCGTGCCCGGCGACCTGCCGCTGGTCGGCGACCTGCCGCTCGTCGAGGGACTGCCGGCGTACGAATCGGCTCCGGCGGCGGATGCCGTGTCCGGCGACGAGGCGCTCTCCTTTCAGCGCGCCGGCGTGCGCATTCAGGTCATGCGCCGGCTGCGCCGCGGCTTCTACCCGATCGATGATGAACTGGACCTTCACGGGCTCAGTCAAATGGCGGCGCGCGGCCAGCTCGCCGAATTCATCGCGCGCAGCCGCGACCGCGGCTGCCGCTGCGTGAGAATCATCCATGGCAAGGGCAATCGCTCGGGCGCGCGCGGCCCAGTTCTCAAAGCCGCCGTGAACCTTTGGCTGCGCCGGCTCCCGGACGTCATGGCATTCGTGTCTGCGCGCGCCATGGACGGCGGTGCCGGCGCCGTGTACGTACTTCTCCGAGCCTAGTGTCCTGTCCCATAAATAACTTGCTCGATCCGCCCGCGGATTTTCGTGCCGGGCAAGGCGCGCCGACGAGTTAAGATAGTTCAAAGGGTACGGGCGAGGAGGCGCAACGCCGCCCGGCGCGAAAAGACGCGGCGCAGCGAGTGAGTTATTTATGGGACAGGACACTAAGCTGAGGTAAACGATGAATCCGATCAGAGCATGGGCCGCCCGGCTGATTCTTGCTGCAAGCGTGACCACCCCGTCATTGGCTGCCGACACTTTCGATCTAGTCAGCGAGAGCGAGGCCGCCACATGGAACGCCGTGCAACCCAGGGAGTCGAAGGATTTCAGCACGCGAGACCTGCGCGATGACAACTCAGCGCCCACTTGTCATTCCACTCCCGACAATGACGCGGACAATCCGCAGATACGGATTGTCGCGCCGCCTCTGGGACGGCCCTTGACGGCGCCGCTCGATATAGACATTCAGTTCGTGCCGACCAGCAGCGCACCCATCCGTCCCGATACCTTCCTCGTGTGCTACGTCGGGCTGGTCACCATGGACCTCACCAAGCGGATCACCGATCGGGTTACGGTGTCTGAAAAAGGGTTGCACGTGACCGGGGCCCAGCTGCCGCGCGGCCGCCACCACCTTCTGCTGCTCATCGCGGATCAGCGCGGCCGACTAGGCCGGCGTGAGGCGGTGCTCGATATCTACTGATCCATGACGAATGCCGCAACCCTACCCGCCCTAGTCCTGCTGCCGGGGCTTGACGGTCATGCATCGACTGGTATCTCGGCATAGTGAATTTTGACCGGTCGGCATTGCCTCATTCGCGCCCGTGGTGCGGCAAAACCGCGCGTCCAACACCTGCCCGTAGCGTCGGCACCGTGCGCCGACCAATTCCAGTATTCGTGCGGCGGGGTCAGGAGAGCCTGCTGGCAACTGCGTTCTTCGTTGCCGGCAGGCTCTCCTGACCCCGCAGCGCGACCGCTACCACAATCCGAATGCTGACCCGGTCACTCCTCGTCCGCGTCGAGTTCCGGGACGCCTTGAAATTCGCATATTTCGCGCAGCACCGCGGTGGCGAACTGGCCCCGCCTAAGCGAGAAACTCAAGGTCAGAGTACTGGCGTCGCGCTCCACGGATAGCTCGCGAATCGCGCAGCGCAGTGCGCGCCGCTCCTGCGTCAACCCTTCGGCGGCCAGCAAATCGGCGACCGCCGCCAATTCGCGCGACACCTCGAGTTCATGCTGCAGCGCCTGACCCTCGCTCGCCGGCCGCCCGCGGCCCCAGAGAGGACCCGAAGGGTGAACGTCGAACACGCTGAGGCGGCGGCGCAATTCATCATCGACGGAGGTGACGTGGAAATGGCTGCCGCTGCCGTCGAGACTGGCCACATCTCCCGGAGCGAGCTGCGACCAATCGCCCGCCTCCACGCGCCGCGCGAGCAGCGCATTGAACAGGAGTGATCGCGCCGCCGACAGCGCAAAGCTGCGCTCCGCGCGGCCGCGCGGAGCAACTCCGCTTTGCACCCATGCCGCGACCCGGTCGAGATTGTAGCCGTCGCGCCCGAAGCGTTGCGGTCCGAAATAATTGGGCGCTCCGTGCGACCGCAGGGCGTCGAGTTTCGAATCCAATTGTTCGCGCGTCCACGTCACATTGCGCAGGCGGATGCGGAAACGATTGCCGGACAGCGCGCCGCGCCGGAGCTTGCGCAGGTTGGCGCGCGCTTCGAGCACCTTGAATTCAGCCGTACGCACATCGGTCCAAGACTCGGCCGACGTGCCGAGATTCGGCACGCTGAACCACTGCACGGCAACGGCGTGACGATCCTTCAGGCCCGCGTAGCCCACGTCGCCGCCCGGCACGCCGGCCAGGCGGGCAATCTCGGCCGCCACCCAGCGGGTATTGGCGGTGCGTTTCTCGACGCGCAACAGCCAGTGCGGCCCTGTCCCCGACGGCTCGAAAGACAATTGCTCCTCGACATGAAAATCTTCAGGGGCGGCTTTGAGCTCAGCCGGCGGCAGCGGCGCGCCATGCGCCCTCGGCGGGTGCAATGCGGCGCGCGTCCACGCGTTCACGGCCCGAGCAGCACTGATGCGAGCGCGGCCAGCCCTTCGCCGCGACCGATGAATCCCAGGCGCTCCGTGGTCGTGGCCTTGATATTGATGAGCTGCGCCGGGACACCGAGATCAGCGGAGAGATTCGCCGCCATGGCGGCACGATGCGCGGCGACGCGCGGCGCTTCGGCGAGCACCGTGACGTCCGCATTGATCAATTTCAACCCCGCGGCCTGCATGCGCTTTGCTACCACCCGCAGGAACACGCGGCTGTCGGCGCCGCGGTAGCGCGGATCGCTATCGGGAAAGTGCTGGCCGATGTCGCCGTCGCCCATCGCGCCGAGCACGGCATCGCACAGGGCATGAATGACCACGTCGCCGTCCGAATGCGCCACCACACCCTTGGGATGCGCGATTCGCACGCCGCCCAGAACGACGTGGTCGCCTGCGCCGAACGCGTGCACATCGAAGCCTTGTCCGACTCGCATCGGCGTATCCTCCGTCATTTTCAACACCCTCGCGGCGACGATCAAATCTTCAGGACGCGTCACCTTGACGTTGAACGGCGAGCCCTGAACCAGCGTCGGCCGCAACCCTAAGCGCTCGACCGCCTGCGCCTCATCGGTCACCGCGATGCCGGCGAGCGTGGCTTCCTTCAGCGCATGGCGCAACTCCGCGAACGCAAACACCTGGGGCGTGAGCGCGCGCCACAACCCCTGGCGATCCACGGTCGCAACGTGATCTCCCAATTCGCGTTTGACGGTGTCGACGACGGGCGCTGCGAGGACCGCACCCGCGCTGGCCGCGGCGCCCGCAGGCCGCGCGCGGCCTGCGCCGACTGCGTCCAGCAAGGCGCCGAGGTCGGCTGCATTCAAACACGGCCGCGCCGCATCGTGCACCAGCACCCAATCAGCCGCGGCGGCTTCCAGAGCCAGCGCATCCAGGCCGTTCGCCACGGTGTCCTGCCGATTGACGCCGCCGATGGTGGTTCTGAGCTTCGGACTTTGAAGCTTCGCGGCGACGCGAGGCCACTCTGCATCGTCGGCGGCGAGCGCAACCACCACCGCATGCACGCGCGGCTCGGCCAGGAGCGCGCGCAGCGACCATTCCAGCACCGTGGCGCCGAGCAGCGGCGCATATTGCTTCGCGCCTAAGCCCGGAGCCGAAGCAGTAAAGCGTTCACCGCGGCCCGCCGCGGGAACTATCGCCCAGACGCGCGGCGCCGCGAGAACCGGCATCACTGCGCGCGAGCGGTGACGGCGGCAGCAGGCGCGGCGGGGGCTTGGGTGGTCGCGGTCACGACTTGGTAGAAGGTTTCGCTGTTGCCGACCATGCCCAGCTCGCTGCGGGCTCGCTCTTCGAGCGCGGTCAGACCCACTTTAAGATCAGTCACCTCCGCAGCCAATTGCCGGTTGCGTTCACGCTGCTCGCGATTGGCCGCGGCCTGCGTGTCCACGGCAGCCTGAAGGCGCGACACCTCGCGCAATCCCTGATCGGAGATCCAGAGGCGGTATTGCAGCAAAACCAGCGCCAGAGCCAGTACGGCGGAAAAAATCCTCATGGGGTCAGGAGCTTAGCATGAACTCTTAAGAAATTGGTACCGACAATGCACGCGCGCCGGCAAAAGCGGCCTTATCCTTGAGCTCACCCTCGATCCGCAGCAGCTGGTTGTATTTGGCGATGCGGTCCGAGCGCGACATCGAACCGGTCTTGATTTGGGTGGCCGTGGTTGCGGCGGCGATATCGGCGATGGTCGAGTCCTCGGTTTCACCCGAGCGGTGCGAGACCACGGCGGCATACTTGGCCTGGTGCGCCATCTCGATGGCGGCCAGCGTTTCTGTCAATGTGCCGATCTGATTCGGCTTGATGAGAATCGCATTCGCGATTTTCTTGGCAATGCCTTCGGCGAAAATCTTGGTGTTGGTGACGAACAAATCGTCGCCCACGAGTTGCACCTTGGATCCCAGTTTCCGGGTGAGAATGGCCCAGCCGTCCCAGTCGCCTTCGCTCATGCCGTCCTCGATGGTCACGATCGGGTACTTGGCCGCCAGATTCGCCAGATAATCGGCAAACTCGGATGACGTGAAGTGCCGGTCCTCGGATTCGAGGGTATACACGCCGTTCTTGAAGAACTCGGTGCTCGCAACATCAAGGCCCAGATAGATGTCCTTGCCCGCCCGATACCCCGCTCTGTCAATGGCTTCCAATATCGTCGTGAGAGCCGCCTCATTCGACGGCAGATCGGGCGCGAAGCCGCCTTCATCGCCGACCGCGGTGTTCAGCCCGTTGGCATGCAATACCTTCTTGAGCATGTGGAACACTTCGGCACCGTAGCGCACGGCTTCCGAGAAGGACGGCGCGCCGATCGGGAGAATCATGAATTCTTGAATGTCGACGCTGTTGTCGGCGTGTGCACCGCCGTTGATGATGTTCATCATCGGTACGGGCAGAGTCAGATCGCCGGGCCCGCTCAAGTGCCGGTACAACGGCAGGCCATTATCGCGCGCGGCCGCGTGCGCCGCCGCCAACGACACGGCCAGAATGGCATTCGCGCCCAGGTTGGATTTGAAATCCGTGCCGTCCGCTTTCAGCATCCTGGCGTCGAGCCCGCGTTGATCCTGGGCGTTGAAGCCGATCAGAAGATCGCGCAGCGGCCCGTTGATATGTGCGACCGCTTTGAGCACGCCCTTGCCGGCATACCGCTTCGCGTCCCCGTCGCGCAATTCCACGGCCTCGCGCGAGCCGGTGGAAGCGCCGGAAGGAACCGCGGCCCGGCCGACCACGGCGGAATGCAATATCACATCCGCTTCGACTGTGGGATTTCCACGCGAATCGATGATTTCGCGGCCGCGGATATCGACGATACGACTCATCGGAATTCTCCGTGCCGGATACGCCGGCATTGATTATTCATGACGTGGGAGGATGTCAAAGCAGGGTTTCCTCGAAAGGTTGCTTTTTCACCGCCCTGTCCAATTCCTTGAGCGTGGCCAGGAGCGAGGCCATGCGATTCAGGGGCCATGCATTCGGGCCGTCCGACAAGGCTTTCGCCGGGTCGGGATGCGTCTCCATGAATATTCCGGCGACTCCCGCGGCCACCGCGGCGCGCGCCAGCACCGGCACGAATTCGCGCTGCCCGCCGGAAACATCGCCCTTGCCTCCGGGCAGCTGCACCGAGTGCGTGGCATCGAACACCACGGGACATCCTGTGCCGCGCATGATGGCGAGGGAGCGCATGTCCGACACCAGATTGTTGTACCCGAAGGAGAACCCACGCTCGCAGACCATGATGCCGGCATTGCCGGTGGAACGCGCCTTGTCCACCACGTTCTGCATTTCCCAGGGCGACAGGAACTGTCCCTTCTTGATGTTCACGGGCTTACCCTGCGACGACACAGCGACGATGAAGTTGGTCTGACGGCACAGGAATGCCGGCGTCTGCAGGACATCGACGACGGCGGCCACGTCGGCGAGCGGCGTATCTTCATGCACGTCCGTCAGCACCGGCACCCCGATCTCCGCGCGCACGCGGGACAGCGCTTTCAGGCCCGCATCGATGCCGGGTCCGCGAAAGCTGGTGCGAGAGGAGCGATTGGCCTTGTCGAATGAGGCTTTGAAGATGAACGGGACACCGAGCTTGGCCGTAATTTCCTTCAGGCGTCCCGCGACATCGAGCACCAGTCCCTCGCTTTCGATGACGCAGGGACCCGCAATCAGGAAAAACGGACGCTCGGACCCGACCTCGAAAGAGGCCAATTTCATGCGGTCGCGCGCCCGGGCTGCAGCGCGGCGCGATACTGGCGGGCCGCTCGGACGAATCCCGCAAAGAGAGGATGGCCGTCGCGGGGCGTCGAGGTGAATTCCGGGTGAAATTGACTTGCCACGAACCAGGGATGCGAGCGCAGCTCGATGAATTCCACCAGGCCGTCGTCCGAGAATCCCGAGAAGCTCAAGCCGGCCGCGGTCAATTCCTCGAGATAGTGATTGTTGAATTCGTAGCGATGGCGATGGCGCTCGAATATCGATCCCTTGCCGTATAACGAGTGCGCCAGGGAGCCGGGCACCAGCTTCGCCTCCTGTGCACCGAGGCGCATGCTGCCCCCTAGGTCGGATTTCTCATCGCGTACTTGTTGACCGCGCTCCAGGTCCTGCCACTCCGTGATCAGGGCGATCACCGGGTGATTGGTGGCGCGGTCGAACTCGGTGCTGTTCGCTCCCTTCAACCCCAGCACATTGCGCGCGTATTCGATGATCGCAAGCTGCATCCCGAGGCATATGCCGAGATAGGGAATACGGTTCTCGCGCGCAAAGCGTATGGCTTGAATCTTGCCCTCGATGCCGCGGTCGCCGAAGCCGCCCGGAACCAGGATGGCGTCCATGTTTTGCAGCGCCGCGGGACCCAGACGCTCGATATCCTGCGATTCGAAATAATGAATGTTGACGCGGGTGCGCGTCTTGATGCCGCCGTGCATCAGCGCCTCGTTCAGCGAAATGTACGAGTCGCGGATCTGGACGTACTTGCCCACCATGCCGATGTCGACCACCGCTTCGGGGTTCTGCTTGGCGGCGACGACCGCCCGCCATTCGGGCAGATCCGTGGGCGGCGCGTCCAGGCGCAGCTTGTCCACCACGATGTCGTCCAGGCCCTCGTCGTGCAGCAGCATCGGAATCTTGTAGATGTCGTCGGCATCGACCCCGGAAATCACGGCGCGCTCCTCGACATTGGTGAACAAGGCGATCTTGCGGCGCTGCTCGTCCGGCAGCGAATGCGCGCAGCGGCACAGCAGAATGTCCGGCTGAATGCCGATGCCGCGCAGCTCCTTGACCGAATGCTGGGTGGGTTTGGTCTTGATTTCGCCTGAACCTCCGACGATGGGCACCAGCGTCAGATGCATGTACAGCACTTGATTGCGTCCGAGCTCCACCCCCATCTGGCGAATCGCCTCGAGAAACGGCAATGATTCGATGTCGCCGACCGTGCCGCCGATTTCCACCATGCACACATCGGCGTCGGCGGCGCCCATGCGGATTCGGTACTTGATTTCGTCGGTAATGTGCGGGATCACCTGCACCGTCGCGCCCAGATAATCGCCGCGCCGCTCCTTGGCGATGACACGCTCGTAAATGCGTCCGGTCGTGAAATTGCTGTTGCGCCCGGCGGTCATGCGCACGAAGCGCTCGTAATGACCGAGATCCAGGTCGGCCTCGGTACCATCGGCGGTCACGAAAACCTCGCCATGCTGGAACGGGCTCATGGTGCCGGGATCCACATTGATGTAGGGATCCAGCTTCACCATGCTGATCTTGAGCCCGCGTGCCTCCAGAATGGCTGCCAGGGAGGCGGACGCAATACCCTTGCCCAGCGAGGAAACGACGCCGCCGGTGACGAATACGAATCGAGTCATGTAGTCACCGCCGATAAGAGCGAATCTTCACGCATTAAATATCGCGTGCAACGACGCTCGAGCCAAATGAACAATGGGAATTCGACGGGAGTTCAGGTTAGCAGAACATGAGGCCTGCGACAATCCACTTAGACAATAATCGGTGCACCCTCCCAGACGAGCGCGAAACCCGGCTCGAGCGGAGCCGCGCACCAGCGCGCGTCCACCCAAAGGTCGGCGACCGCAACCAGGGCGTCGCCCGCGAACACCAGCGGCAGCGCGTCGCGCATCCACGGCAGCACGCCTTGCGACTGACACAGGTGCTGCACGCTCCGGCTCCTGGCTTTCACGGCGGGCTTCAGGACCTCACCTCCGTCGCGCCGGCGTACGATCACGGTCTCCGGCAAGCGTTGCGGGTCGATGCCGCCGATTTCCGGTTCCCAGCGCAGTGTTCCCAAATTCGGCCCCAGATCGATTCGCGAATCGAGTGCCGCGCGCCAGTGCCGCGTCCCTTCGAGGCGCGGCGGTTCTGCCTCCGTCAGGAACACTCTCTGGCGATAGCGCCGCAACGCATGATCGCCCCACACGATCGACGGCAAATGATCGGCTTTCGCTTCGAAGATTTGCCTCAGGGCCTCGTTCAAGCGTGCAGCGGCCGGCGGCTCGACATTGGCATCGCAGAGCCAGAACCGAAGCGCATTGATCCGTTCGGGCGCACTCATCACCCGCAGGCCCGGCACCGACAGGGCGTCGCCGTCGCGCAATCGGCCCACATCGGCCGCGGCCGCACGATCCAGCAAATCCTGCGCATCGGCCGCATGCCCGGCGGTGCGCGCAAGCGTCGCCGCCGCGCCGGGCCAACGCGACTCGATCAAGGGCCAGACTCGCCGGCGCAGGTAGCCGCGGTCAAAACGCAGATTCTCGTTCATGGGATCCATGACGGAAGCGCCGGCCGCGCGCGCGCCGAAGGCAAGCAGCTCGCTCTGCGGTACATCGAGGAGCGGCCGCAGATGCCAACCGCGTCCCAGCGGCCGGCAGAGGGGCATGGCCGACATGCCCTTGAGACCCGCGCCCCTCAAGGCCTGCAGCAGCAGCGTTTCCGCCTGGTCTTCGCGGTGGTGTGCCGTCAACAGACACTCGCCGGGCTTGAGCTCCTCCTCGAGCGCGGCGTAGCGCGCATCGCGCGCCGCGGCCTCGATCGATGCGCCGGGCGGCGTCTCGACGACGACGCGGATCACGGTCAGGGGAATCTGGAGGCGCCGGCACAATGCCGCGCAGGACTCGCCGAAAGCGGCGGCGGCAGTCTGCAAGCCATGATCGACATGTACTGCGCGCACCCGCAGGCCGCGAAAGCTCGAGTCCAGGGCAGAAGCGGCCGCCAATAAGCCCGCCGAATCCGCGCCGCCGCTCAAGGCCACCACCAGCCCCGTGGCGCCGGCGGGGGTATGGGCGTCAAGGACCGCGCGCAGGGAAGCCGCGGAAAAGATAGTGTCCTGTCTCACAAATACCTTGCTCGATCCGCCCGCGGATTGTCGTGCCGGGCAAGGCGCGCCGACGAGGGAATATTTAAAGTGCACGGGCGAGGAGGCGCAACGCCGCCCGGCGCGACAAGACGCGGCGCAGCGAGTAAGGTATTTGTGAGACAGGACACTAAGCTTCGCGGAACACACCGAATCCGCGCAGGCGCGCTTGCCGCGCATCGAGCAATTGCGTCACCGGTTGATTGCGGAGTTCAGCCAGATTCTTGATCACGCTCTGCTTGACGGCCTCCGCCATGCCCTGCGGGTCGCGATGCGCGCCGCCGTGGGGCTCCTTCAGTACTTCGTCGACCAGGCCGAGCTTCTTGAGCCGCTCGGCCGTGCCGCCCATGGCGTCGGCCGCGATTTCCTTCTTTTCCGTGCTCTTCCACAAGATGGAGGCACAGCTTTCGGGGGAGATGACCGAATACACACTGAACTGCAGCATGATCAGCCGATCGCAAACGCCGATGGCGAGCGCCCCGCCCGATCCGCCCTCACCGATGACCACGCTGAGCACGGGCGCCGCCAAATTCGACATCTCGAACAAGTTGCGCGCAATGGCTTCGCTCTGACCGCGCTCTTCGGAACCTATGCCGGGATAGGCTCCCGGCGTGTCGATCAGCGTGACGACCGGAATGCGGAACCGCTCGGCCATCATCATCAGGCGCAGCGCCTTGCGATAGCCCTCGGGCTTGGGCATGCCATAGTTGCGCCGCACCCGCTCCTTGGTATCGCGGCCCTTCTGATGTCCGATCAACATCACCGGCGTCCCCTCGAGCCGCGCCAATCCGCCGACGATGGCAAGATCGTCGCTGTACATGCGATCGCCGTGCAATTCATGCCAGTCGGTGAAAATCATGGATACATAGTCGAGCGTATAGGGACGCTGAGGATGGCGCGCCAACTGCGTTATTTGCCACGGTGTCAGGTTTGCAAAAATGCTGCTGGTCAGCGCCCGGCTCTTCGATTGCAGCCGTTTGATCTCGTCCGAGATATTGACGCTCTGGTCCTTCCCTAAGAATTTCAGCTCCTCGATCTTCGCCTCGAGCTCCGCAATCGGCTGTTCAAATTCTAGAAAATTCATCGCCATGAAGACGTTTCCTCGCCACGAACATCATTACGTGGACCATACGTTAAGTACCAGCCGTCGCGGCCCACCAGGGCGGTAAGCTTATCGAGTAATTCGCGCGACGCACGCACCGACCAAGTGTCCGCCAAATTGAGCCTTCCTAAGTAATCGGATCGGTTGACCGCCACGCTCACGCCGCAGGGACCGCGGAGGTATGGCCGGAGCATCTGTTCAAACCGATTCAGGCCCTGCGGCCCGTCGAATTCTTCCGGCCACCGCAACCAGAGACGGCGCGCGAAACGCTCTCGCGCCCGGTCGATATCCATCAGCGACTTTGCCTGCAGTCGCCAGCCTTCTATGAAATCGTCGAAGCGCAGGGTGCCGTCCACGATCAGGATCGCGTCCTTGACGATGATGTCGCGATGCTGCTGAAAGATCTCCTCGTACAAGCTGACCTCGAGCCGGGCACTGCGGTCGTCCAAGATCAGTGTCACCCGATTCGGCCGGCGGCGAATCTCGAGCACCAGGCCGGCAACGGTGACGGCCTTGCCGGCCGACCAGCTTCGCGTGCCGTCGGCGGCCGCCGCGGGCTTGGGACCGCTGACGACGTCCGCCAGGCGCGCGCATCCCAAGAGCTTCAAATCCGGCTCATAGGGGGTGATCGGGTGTCCGCTCAGGAAGAGACCCAAAGTCTCGCGCTCGCCCGCCAGCCGCTGCGCCTCGCTCCAATCCGTCACCACGCTGTCCGGGGCGGCGCTCAAGCCGAACAGGTCCACTTGACCCACGCTCATGGCACGAGAATTCTGCTCGCCCAGATGCATCGCGCGATCGAGCTCAGCGGTCAGCGTGGCGCGATTCGGCCCGATCCGATCCAAGCTGCCCGAACGAATCAACGCGTCGAACACGCGCCGGTTCACCCGCTGCAGATCGATGCGCCGGCAGAGGTCCGGGAGGCTCGTATACGGTCCGTTCGCGGTGCGCTCCTCGATGATGGCTTCCACGGCAGAGGCGCCGACGCCTTTGATGGCTCCCAGCCCAAAACGGATACTCATGGCACCCGAGACGTGGAAGGCATACACCGATTCATTCACGTCGGGCGGCTGGACGGCGAGGCCCATGCTGGCGCATTCGTCGATCAGCGTGACCACCTTGTCGGTCTTGTCCATGTCCGAGGACAGAACCGCCGCCATGAATGCGGCCGGATAGTGTGCCTTGAGCCAGGCCGTCTGGTAGGACAGGAGAGCGTAGGCCGCCGAGTGCGACTTGTTGAAGCCGTAGCCGGCGAATTTCTCCATCAAATCGAAAATATGCGTGGCCTGCGCGTCGCGCACACCGCGCGCCACCGCACCGCTGACGAATACCGAGCGCTGCTTGGCCATTTCCTCGGCCTTCTTCTTGCCCATGGCGCGCCGCAGAAGATCCGCTCCGCCCAAGGTGTAGCCCGCCAAGATCTGCGCGATCTGCATGACCTGTTCCTGATACAGGATCACGCCGTAGGTTGCCTCGAGCACCGGCTTCAGATCCGGATGCAGGTAATCGATGGTGGCGCCGGTGGTGTCATGCTTGCGCGCAATGAAATCGTCGACCATGCCGGATTGCAGCGGCCCGGGGCGGAACAAGGCCACCAACGCCACGATGTCGCCGAACCGGTCGGGCTGCAGGCGGCGGATCAAATCCTTCATGCCGCGCGATTCGAGCTGGAACACCGCCGTGGTCCGGCAGCTCTTGAGCAGCTGGTAGGTGGCGGAATCGTCCATGGGCAGAGCGCTCATCACCAGCGGCGCCTCGCCCATACTCGAGCGCTTGGCATTGATGTCGCGCACCGCCCAGTCGATGATGGTCAGCGTGCGCAGTCCCAGGAAATCGAATTTCACCAGCCCGGCGGCCTCGACATCGTCCTTGTCGAACTGCGTCACCGGCGTCGTGCTGCCCTCTTCGCAGTACAGCGGCGTGAAATCGGTCAATACCGACGGCGCGATGACCACACCGCCCGCATGGGTGCCGGCGTTGCGCGCCAGGCCCTCGAGGATTCGCGCCAGGTCGATGAGTTCCCGGACCTCGGAGTCGCCCTCGTACAGGCGTCTGAGCTCCTCTTCTTGCTCGAGCGCCTTGTCGAGCGTGATGCCGATCTCGAACGGAATCAGCTTGGCGATCTTGTCCACATAGCCGTAGTTGTGTCCGAGCACCCGGCCCACGTCGCGCACGACGGCTTTCGCCGCCAAGGTGCCGTAGGTGATGATCTGCGACACCCGCTCGCGGCCGTACTTGTTGGCGACGTATTCGATGACTCGGTCGCGGCCTTCCATGCAGAAGTCGACGTCGAAATCCGGCATGGACACGCGTTCGGGATTCAAGAATCGCTCGAACAGCAGATCGTGCTCGATCGGATCGAGATCGGTGATGCCGAGCACATAAGCGACCAGCGAACCCGCGCCGGAGCCCCGGCCGGGTCCCACCGGCACGCCGTTGTCGCGCGCCCACCGGATGAAATCGGCCACGATCAAAAAGTATCCGGCGAATCCCATGGAGCAGATGACGCCGAGCTCCAGATCCAGGCGGGCCTCGTAGCCGGAGCGCGCGGCTTCAGCCGCCGCAGGCGCCTCAGGCTCGGCGCCCCGAGATGCCACCAGGGTGGCGCTCCGCGACGCCATGAACCGCGCCCGCAGGCCGCGCGCCGCCTCCTCGCGCAGGAAGTCTTCGGTACTGCTGCCGGCAGGCACCGGATAGGCCGGCAGCATGGAAGCGCCCAAGCGGATTTCCAGGGAGCATCGCTTGGCAACTTCCACCGTGTTATCAAGCAGTTCTGGCGCATCCTTAAAAAGCTCGGCCATCTCCGCCGGCGATTTCAAGTACTGCTCTTCGGAATAGCGCCGTACGCGGCTCGGATCGGCAAGCAAGGCACCGTCGTGGATGCATACCCGCGCTTCGTGCGCCTCGAATTCCGCGCGCGTCAGAAAGCGCACATCGTTGGTCGCGAGCGCCGCGACACCTCGCTCCAAGCTCAAATCGATGACGGCGTCGGCATAGGCATCCTCACCTGCGCGGCCCGTGCGCTGGACCTCCAGGTAAAACCGATCGCCGCACAGCTCCTGCCAACGAGTCAGGCACCGTGCAGCCTCATCGTCGCGGCCGCGGGCTATCGCCTGTCCGATGTCGCCCTCTGCGCCGCCCGACAAGACAATCAGCCCCTGCAGGACGTCGCTCTGCAGCCAGCTGCGTTCCAGCATGGGCGCACCGCGATGCTGACCTTCCAGAAAGGAACGGGTCACGAGCTGCGTCAGATGCCGATAGCCCGCAAGATTCTGGCAGAGAAAGACCGCGCGCGACGGAGGGGCGCGCTCACCCACTTCGCGAATCCACGCGTCCACTCCGATCAAAGGCTTGACGCCGGCGGCCAACGCCTCCTTGTAGAACTTCACCATCGCAAACAGGTTGCTTTGATCGGTCAGTGCAACCGCCGGCATCCCCGCCGAGGACACGGCGGCCATCAGCTCCGGCACCCGCACGATCCCGTCGACCAGGGAATATTCGGTGTGCAATCGCAGATGGACGAATTGCCTCAAAGCTCCACCCTCAGTGCCAGCCGCACCGGAGCGAATGAGCGCCGGTGCAGGGGGCAGGGCCCGTGCAGCTCGAGACGCCGCTGGTGATCGGGCGTGCAGTAACCCTTGTGAGTTGCGAAAGAATATGCGGGATATAGTGTATCCATGTGATTCATATAGCTATCTCTGGCCGTCTTCGCCAGGATAGAAGCGGCGCTGATGGCGGGTACCGTCGCATCGCCATCCACGATGGCGCGCGCAGTGAGGGTCTTGCCCAAGCCGCCCAGGTACGGCAATTTATCACCGTCCACCAACACATGATCAGGCGTCAAGACCATCGCCAGCAGCGCGCGGCGCATGGCCAGAAAAGTGGCCTGCAGTATGTTCAGGGCATCGATCTCGGCCCGGTCCGCCCAGCCGATACCGAAACACAGAGCCTCGCGCCGGATCACCAAATCCAGGGCGGAGCGCTCATCCGGGCTCAGCACCTTGGAATCCGCGATGCCATCGATGCGACGCCCGGGACGCAATATCACGGCTGCGGCGACCACGGGCCCCGCCAGAGGTCCGCGACCCGCCTCATCGATCCCGGCCACTCGCCGCGTCATATGAGCAAAGCCACGATAGCCTGCGCCGCGCGAGTCCCCGCGTCGCGGCGCAACTCGGCGTGAATTCGCGAAAACTCGCGTTCGAGGCCGCTGCGGCGTTCGCCATCCTCCAGCCACATCAAGAGCTCCGCTCCGATCGACTCCGGGACAATCTCCTCCTGAAAATACTCGCCGACGACGCGCCGATCCGCAAGTAGATTTGGTTGCGCAAAAAATTTGACTTTGACCAGATTCAGCCGGCGCAGGATCCAGGCGGTCATCGCCCCGAAACGGTACACGACCACCATGGGCCGCTTGCACAGGGCCGCTTCCAGACTCGCCGTCCCGGAGGCCACCAGGACCACATCGGCCGCGATCAGCGCCGTCTGGGATTGGCGGTCGATGAGCTGCACATCGAGGCCGGGCGCATGGCGCGCGAGCGCCTCGGCAAAAATCTCCCGTGTCGCCGCGCTCGCCATCGGCGCGATGAATTTGAGCCGCGGGCGCTGTGCGGCGAGCCAACGCGCCGTTGCGGCAAAATCCCCTGCCAGCCGCGCGACTTCGCCGCGCCGGCTCCCCGGCAGCAAGGCCACGACCCGGGCGTTTGCGTCCATATTGAGGACACGGCGCGCGCTCGAGCGGTCGACCGTCATCGGGATGGCGTCGGCGAGCGGATGTCCGACGAACTCGGCGCGCATGCCGTGTTCATCGTAGAAGCGCTTTTCGAACGGCAGCACGCAGAGCACCAGGTCCACGGACTCGTGGATGCTGCGTGCCCGGCTCTGCCGCCAAGCCCAGACCTGGGGACTCACGTACTGGACCGTCTTGATTCCGGCGGAGCGCAGGTCGCGCGCCAGGCGCAGATTGAATTCCGGTGCATCGATTCCCACGAATACATCGGGTTTGGCCGCCAGAAACGAGGCACGGATGCGGGCGCGCAGGCGCAGCAGGCGCGGCAGATCGCGCACGATCTCGAACAAGCCCATCACGGCCAGCGACTCGGCCGGCTCCCAGACTGCACACCCTGCCGCCTGCATTTTTGGACCGGCGACTCCGAAGAACTCGGTGTCCGGCGAAAGACGGCGCAGCGCGTGGATCAGATCGGCGCCCAGCGTATCGCCTGACGCTTCTCCAGCCACCAAGCCCACCCGCAGTGGAGCAGACATTGCTAGCCGGAATGAACAACGGAAAGCTCGTTGTTCATGCTACCGGACGATGCTGCGTTCGCTGCGCTTGATGAATTCGACGAAGGGCCGGATCTCCATCTGGGTCTCGGCCGCTTTCTCGAGTTCCTCGAGAGCCATCTTCAGTTTCAGCCCCGAGCGGTACAGCAATCGGTACGCGCGGCGTATGTTCAGGATCTGCTCGGGGGTGAAACCCCGCCGCTGCAAGCCTATCGCGTTGACGCTGTGCGGCACCGCCGGGCGTCCCACCGCCAGCACATAGGGCGGAACGTCGCGAGTCACCATGGCGTTGTGCGCAATGAAACAGTGCGCGCCGACCTTGGTGTATTGATGCACGGCCGACAGGCCGCCCAAGGTCGCCCAATCGCCGATTTCCACGTGCCCGCCGAGCGTGGCGCAATTCGCCATCACGATCTGGTCGCCGAGACGGCAGTCATGAGCCACGTGCGAATACGCCATCAACAGATTGTCGTTGCCGATGAGCGTCACCCCTCTGTCGTGGGTGGTGCCGCGATTCACCGTGACGGATTCGCGAAATACGTTGCGGTCGCCGATTTCGAGCAGCGTGGGCTCGCCCTTGTATTTCTTGTCCTGCGGCGCGTCGCCCAAGGACGCGAACTGAAAAATCTTGTTGCCGGTGCCGATGCGCGTCGGTCCGTTGATCACCGCGTGCGGGCCGATCCAGGTGCCGGAGCCGATGACCACATCCGGACCGATGACCGTGAACGGACCGACCTCAACGTCCGCCGCCAGCTGCGCTTGCGGCGATACCACCGCGCGCGAATCGATCATCCCGCGTCTCCCTTCGCGTTCGAGCCCGTGGTCTCCGGAGCCACCATGATTTCCGCCGACGCCACCTCGACGCCGTCGACTTCGGCCAACCCGTGAAACTTCCAGATTCCCTTGAAGGCACGTTTGAACGTGACCTTGAGCACGAGCTGATCGCCCGGCTCCACGGGCTTGCGGAATCGCGCGCTGTCGATGGCCACGAAATAGAACCGCGTATTGGCGTCCGGGACCACCTTCGCAGTCTTGAATGCCAGGACGCCCGCGGCCTGGGCCAGCGCCTCGATGATCATCACTCCCGGCATCACCGGTCGATGTGGGAAATGTCCCGGGAAGAACGGCTCGTTGAACGTCACGTTCTTCAGTGCGAGAACCCGCTCTCCGGGCACGCATTCCAGAACGCGATCCACCATCAAGAAGGGATACCGATGCGGCAGTTGCCGCATGATCGCTTCGATATCCATCTTCTCGGCTTCAGCCATCATCGCTCCTTTGCGTCCAACCGCCGTAAACGCGCCACCATGCGCCGCCACATCCGGGTCTCCACGGCCGGCATCCCGCTCGAGTAGCTGCCGGCGTGCTTGATCGAGGCGCTCACCAGGCTGACGCCCGTGACCACCACGTCGTCGGCAATCGTCAAATGACCGGCGATCCCGACACCGCCGCCGATCATGCATCGTTGACCGATCGTCGTGCTGCCCGAAATGCCTACGCAACCCGCGATGGCGGTATGAGCCCCTATGGTCACGTTGTGGCCCACTTGTATCTGATTGTCCAGCTTGACCCCATGCTCCACCACCGTGTCGTCGATGGCGCCCCGATCGATGGTGGTGTTCGCACCGATCTCCACGTCGTCGCCGATGGTGACGCTGCCCACCTGGGGCACCTTCACCCACGTCCCCGCATCGGGCGCGAAACCGAAGCCGTCGGCGCCGACCACCGCTCCGGAGTGAAGAATACAGCGCCGGCCGATGCGCACTCCGGCATATAGATTGACTCGCGACACCAAGCGCGAGTCGGCGCCGATCTGCGCTCCTTTCTGCACGATGCATCCAGGACCCACGACCACGCGCTCGCCGATGACCACGTCATCCTCGATGACGGCCAGCGGCCCCACGTTCGCCGAAGCCGCTATGCGCGCGCTCACCGACACCACCGCCGTCGGGTGAGTTCCCGGCGCCGGGTGCGCCTGAGGATGCAGCAATTCCGCGATCCGCGCATAGGCAAGATAGGGGTTGGGATCGATCAGCGCGGCGACGGGGCACCCTGCCGCATGTTCCGGTCCCACCAAGACCGCGGTCGCGCGCGTGGATTCCATCTGTTTGCGGTACCGCGGATTCGCCAGGAAGCTCAACGCGCCGGCCTCCGCGTGCGACAAGGTCGCGACGCGCGAGACTCGCAGGCTGGGCTCGCCGCGCAGCCCGAGGCCGAATCGCACGCTTAAGTCCCCTAGGCTGTATTCTCCCTGCACCCGCGCACCACCTTGAGCGCCCCTATTTACCGCCAGGGGGCTTGGCCGGGGTAGTCGAAGTCGCGGGAGTCTTGGGTGCGGGTGCCGCGGCCGGCAAGGTCGCCGGCTTGGTCGCAAGCACCGCCAATACCTGGGCCGTGATATCGAGCGGACCCTTGGCAAAGAACACACCGTCGCCCAGCACCAGATCGAAGCCCTGGGCATTGGCGTACCCTTGAATCTCCGTGACGAGGTAGCGCTGCACCTTGCCGATTTCCTCGTTACGGCGCGTTGATGCGTCGTCCTGGAATTCGCCGGCCTTGCGCGAGAATTCACGCTGTTGGTCGCGCAACGTCTTCTCCGCCTTGGCGCGGTCGGCCTCGGACATCACTGCGCCTTCTTTCTGCAATTTCTCGTCGCGCGCCTTCAGGTCGTTCTGCAACGTCAAGAGTTCGCGGCGGCGGGGCGCAAATTCATTTTCAAGGGCTTGCATCGCTGTCTTGGTCTGGGGCGCATCCTCCAGAAGCTTCTGGAAATTGACCACGCCCATTTTGATCTCGGCGCTCGCCGGGCCGGACATCACGAGCCCGCACACGCAAAAGGCCAATAAGGGAATGCTGCGATTGAAAGTCGACATATTTATATTTAAGACCTCAAATAGTGAGCGGTCAAAATGCTTGACCGATAGAAAATTGAAAGCGCTCTGTTTCGTCGTTGAATCTTACCGTGTTGCCGGAGAACGCATTCAAAGGGACGCCGTATGAGAAACGGAACAGACCCAAGGGTGCAAGCCACTGCACCGCGATCCCGGTCGATCTTTTCAGGTTAGCATAATCGAAGTGATAGTTGACCGGCGTCGTGTCGTCGAACCCCAAGAATTTGACCTTATTGCCCGTCTGAAATACGTTGCCCATATCATAAAACCAGCTCACCCGGGCGGCGCTTTTCCACTTTTCGGGCACCGGGAAGATCAATTCCAAGCGGTTGACCACGCGAAAGTTTCCGCCGTACGGGTTGCCCAGGCCGATATTGTCTCGGGGCCCCAAGCGGCTCTCGCGATAGCCGCGGATGCTGTCCGGCCCGCCGGCGAAGTAGTTCAGATAGGGAGGCAGCGCGGTGGTACGACCCAGCGCCGAGGCATAGTCCACCTGGGCGTTGAAGGACAACAGCCATTTTCGCCAAATGGGGACGTACTGAAGATATTGGAAATTGGTGGCGTAGTAGCGCACGTCGCTCGGGGGTATGGTGTAGCGCCCCGAAACGCTCAAGTGCAGGCCGCGGTCGGCGAACAGAGCCCGGTTGCGCGCATCGTAATTCCATCCGGCCGTGAGCTCATAGGTATAGAAGTTGGTGCCGTAGACCGTGTACGGATTGTCCAGGGAATTGACCACGCCGTCGCCGTTGGTGTCCGTGAGATCGCGGGTGAAGGTATTGCCGTTCTGCTTGACCCAATCCACGGCCTGCTGGGCGCTGTACCCTTGCGAGACCACCAGGGTGTTCTTGTTGGCGGATACGCCGGCCTGCAGGTATTGGTACTCGCTGATGGGGTAGGACCACTGCAGCGCGCCCGTGATCTGCTTGGTCGAGAACGCCGACGACGCGGCGACGAATTGCGTGATATCCCGGTAGGTGATCGAACTGGTGCGGGCCACACCGTCGATGGTGGTGTAGGGATCCGTATGCGAGAACGCGTAGCTCTTGCTGTATTTGCCGGCGTTGATTTCCAACGCGATGCGATCGCCCGTTCCCATGAAGTTGCTGTGAACGAAGTTGCCGTTCAGGCTGATGCCCTGCGATTGGGAATAGCCGATGCCGCCGCCGAATTGCCCGGGTAATCCTTCCTTGATGTTGTAATCCACGTCCACGAGGTCCGCGCTGCCCGCCACCGGCTTGGTCTCGAACTCCACTTTCTCCACGTACGGCAGGCGCTGCAGCCGTTCCTTGGACCGTTCGACCGCCGAGTTCGACAGCCATCCACCCTCGAGCTGGCGCATCTCGCGGCGCAGCGTTTCGTCGTTGATCGCCGTGACGTTGTTGAAATTGATGTGGCGCACGTATACGCGATTGCCCGGCTCGATGAAGAACGTGAGCGAGACGGTTTTCTTCTCGTTGTCCGGGGTGGGCACCGGATCGATCTTGGCGAATGCATAGCCGTCGGCGCCCAGCCGGTAGCTCATCAGTGTCTGCGAGCTGGTGACGGCCTTGCGGGAAAAAATATCGCCGGGGTGAATCTGCAGCAGTTTTTGCAGCTGCTCCTCTGGCACCACCATCGTGCCGGCGAGCTTGATGTCCGATACCTTGAAAACATCGCCCTCGCTGACGTTCACGGTGATGTACATGTCGTCTTTTTCCGGCGCGATGGCGACTTGCGTCGACTCGATCTGGAAATTGGCATAGCCGCGGTCCATGTAGTAGGAGCGCAGTTTCTCCAAATCGCCCTGCAGCGATTCGCGCGAGTACCGGTCGTCCTGCTTGTACCAAGACAGCCAGTTCGGGGTTTTCAACTCCAGGGTGCCGAGCACGTCCTTCTCTTTGAACCGGGTGTTGCCGACCAGGTTGATCTGTTCGATCTTGGCGCGCTTGCCCTCCTTGATGTCGACGATGATGTCGACCTTGTTGCCCGGCAGCTCCGTGATCTTGGTATCGACGCGCACGGCGTATTTGCCGCGGCTGAAGTATTGGTCGGTGAGGTATTGCTTCACTTCATCGAGCACCGAGCGGTCGAAGGTCTTGCCGGTCGCAAGGCCCACGTTGCGCAAGCTCTTTTGCAAGTCCTCGGTCTTGATGTCCTTGTTGCCCTTGAGCTCGAACTTGGCGATGGACGGCCGCTCGACGACCACGACCAGCAGGGTGTTGCCGTCGCGGCGCAGTTCCACGTCGCGAAAGAACCCCGTCGCGTACAGCGCCCGCATGGCCTCGCCGATGCGCTGGCCGTCGAGGTGATCGCCGATGTTCACGGGCAGATAGTTGAATACCGTGCCTTCGGAGATTCGCTGCAGACCTTCGATGCGAATGTCGCCGACGGTGAACGGCTCCTGCGCGATTTGCGCGCGCACAGCCGATCCCAAAGGCTGGATGGCAAGGGCCACCAGGCACGCCAAACGCAATTCAAGCCGCACGCGACAACGACCGATTGCTGTTTCGATTGATCATGATTTCCCGTTAATTCAAATGTCTTGATATATCGTTATAGAAGGCGAGGCTCATCAACACGACAAGGAGCGCAATTCCGAGCTGCTGACCGAACAGCTGGGCACGCTCGGACAGCGGTGTCCCCTTCACCGCTTCCACCACCTGGTAGACCACCTGGCCGCCGTCCAGCAACGGTACCGGCATCAGATTCAGCACGCCCAAGCTCACGCTGATGATCGCCAAAAAAGCCAAGAACGCGGTCAATCCCAGGTACGCGCTTATACCGGCGAATTCCGCGATGCTGATCGGACCGCTGATGTTCTTTGCGGACACTTGGCCCGTCACTATCCGCCACAGCATCTGCACGGTGAGCGAGGACATCTCCCAGGTCTTCGCCACGCCGCTCAAAGCCGCGTCGATGGGACCTGAGCGATGGATTTCCACCAGCCCCGGCGGCCAGGCTCGCGGCCCTTCTTGCAAGGTGATGCCCAGCCGGCCGATCGCTCTGCCCTGCTCCACGACGCGCGGCACCGGGGCCACGATACGCAATCGCTTGCCCAAGCGCTCGACTTCGATCGAAA
>Ga0137394_10000703_pt1 | contig 23312 bp, 17 predicted proteins | sample czobulk116metaG_FD_108278 | JGI IMG/M metagenome (GOLD analysis project Ga0137394, IMG submission 108278) | Vadose zone soil microbial communities from Angelo Coast Range Reserve, California, USA - czobulk1.16 metaG | ecosystem: Environmental > Terrestrial > Soil > Vadose zone | place: USA...
CGACCACGGCGATCAACCTGGCGGGAGCGCTGGCCCAGGATCCCCAGGCACGCGTCCTCCTGGTGGACGGCGACCTGCGCGTTCCATCGGTGTCGGAGCAGCTCGGGCTGGGCGGCGCGACGAGCCCTGGCCTGGTGGAGGCGATTCTCGATCCCGGACGGGGTCTCGATGACGTGGTGCGCGGCCTGCCGCTGTTCAACCTGTCGGTGCTCCCTGCCGGGCGCAGCCCCTCGGCCCCCTACGAGGTGCTGAAATCATCGCGCCTCGGGGACCTGCTCCAGGAAGCCCGCCGGCGGTTCGACTACGTCATCGTCGACACTCCTCCCATCGTCCCCGTCCCGGACTGCCGGGTCATCAGCAAGTGGGTCGACGGTTTCATGGTGGTGGTGGCCGCCCACAAGACCCCCCGCAGGCTCCTGGAGGAGGCGCTGAACGTGACCGAGCCGAGCAAGGTCCTTGGGCTCGTCTTCAACCGGGACGACCGGCTCTTGACGCGAGCTTACGGCTACTACGGCTACGGGCAGCAGGGCCGGGCGCGCGCCGTCGATCGGGGGCGCGGTACCACCCCACGGAGGGAACCATGTCCCTGACCCTGGCGTTCCTGGAGGGGGGCCTCGTCTCCGCCGCGGCCTGGAGGGCCCTCTTCGGGTCGAAGGCGCTGCTGCATGCGGCCATGCGGCGGGCGCGGCTTGCCGAGCGGGTCCTGATCCTGGGGACCAGCCCCCTGGCCGCAGCGCTGGTGCGCGAAGTCGGGGCGGGCCACCGCGCGCGTCACGTCATCGCCGGAGTCGCCGAGGAAAGCGTGGCCGGCGAGAGGGGCCTGGCGACCGGTCCGGCCCCCGTGCCGACGGACGCCCTCGGACCCATGATCGAGCTGACCCGTCCGGACCGGATCGTCGTCGCCATGGCGGAACGGCGGAGGCGGCTGCCGCTGCGCCAGCTCCTCGAGGCACGGGCCCGTGGGATCATCGTCGAGAACGGCGCCTCCTTCTACGAGCGCCTTACGGGCAAGGTCGCCTTCGAGTCGCTGGCCCCGGGCGACCTCCTGTTCGCGCCGGAACACCATGCCCCCCTGGCATCCCGCCTGGCTTCGCGGGCCCTGAGCCTCCTCGTCTCCCTCGCGGGGCTTCTCCTCCTGGCGCCGGTCTTCGTGCTGGTGGCCGTGGCCATCAAGCTGGACTCCCGTGGCCCCGTCTTCTTCGTCCAGGAGCGCTCCGGCGAGCGCGACCGGCGCTTCCGGCTGATCAAGTTCCGCACCATGCACCCGGCCAGCGCCGCGACGTCGGAATGGGCGCGCGACAACGACGACCGCATCACGCGGGTCGGCCGATGGCTGCGCACCTTCCGCCTCGACGAGCTGCCCCAGTTCGTCAATGTCCTGAAGGGCGACATGAACCTCGTGGGGCCCCGGCCCCACCCTGCCTGCAACGTGCCTCTCTTCCGCGAGCGCATTCCGTACTACGCCCTGCGCGGGACCGTCCGGCCCGGGATCACCGGCTGGTCGCAGGTCCGCTACGGCTACGCCAACAGCCTCGAGGAGGAGACGGAGAAGATGCGCTATGACCTGTATTACATCAAGCACGCCTCTCCCTGGCTGGACCTGAGGATCCTGCTCGACACGGTGAAGATCGTTCTCTTGGGTCGCGGAGCCTCGAAAGCCCTGTACCCCAGTGGGGAAACGGCGCGGCCGTTGCCCGGGCTCGGCAACCGGGCGGCCTGACGAAATGGTCCGCCGCCTCATCCGGCTCCCTTGCCTCCAGCCGGATGGCCCGCGGGTTCCCCCCCGGACCCGGGCGGCCAGAGAGGCGGCGGACCTTTCCGTCGAGGCGCGGGGGGAATGATGCAGAGAGAAGCGACGGGGGGATGGTGGCGGCCCCGGGTGGGGTCCGGCGCCGGCGAGGTCGCGCGCTGGCCGATCGCGGGCTCTCTGGCGCAGGCAGGCGCCGTGCCGTTCGCGGCGCTGCTCCTCTTCACCTTCATCCTCGTCGTCGCTCCGCAGGCCATCGTTCCGGCGCTGGAGCCACTGCACCTTGCGCTGATCACGGCATGCCTGGCCGTGGCGACCTGCCTTTTCAGCCGCCTCGCCCGGGGCCTGCCGGTCGTCGGGCTCGAGGGCGAGATGCGCATCGCCTGCGCGCTCTTCGCATGGGCGGCGCTCACGATCCCCTTCTCCTCATGGCCGGGGGGAAGCTACGCGTACCTGGTCGACATCTACCTCAAGACGCTGGTGGTCTTCTGGCTGGTCGGCCAGGCCGTGGACAGCGTGCGCCGGGTCCGGTCCGTTCTCTGGGCCCTCACCCTGATGGCGGTCCCGCTGGCCCTCACGGCGGTGGCGCACTTCATCTCGGGGGAGTACATGCTGGAAGGGTCCCAGGCGCCGGGCCGCAGGATCATCGGCTACGACGCGCCGCTGACGCAGAATCCGAACGACCTGGCCCTGATGCTCAACCTGATCCTTCCCCTGAGCATCGCCCTCCTCCTGGCCAGCGAAGGATTGGCCCTCCGGGTCGCGCTGGCCGCTCTCATCGGCCTGAGCGTCGTCGCCACCATCGTCACCTTCTCGCGGGCCGGCTTCCTGACCCTGGCGGCGACCTGCACGATCTATTTCGGGAAGCTGGTCCGGCGCCCCGGGCGCGGGTGGGCCTGGGCGGGCCTCGCGGCGCTGCTGCTCGCCATCCCGTTCCTGCCGTCGGACTACCTGGGCCGCCTCGGCACGATCGCGAACGTCGATGCCGATCCGACCGGTTCGGCGCAGGCCCGGCTCGGCGACACCATCGCCGCCTTGAGGTACGTGAGCCGGCACCCGCTCGTGGGCGCCGGCGTGGGGATGAACACGCTGGCCCTCAACCAGGTACGGGGTCTCTACTGGACGGCCGTCCACAACGCCTACCTGCAGTGCGCCGTCGAGCTGGGCCTGCCGGGCCTCATCCTGTTCCTGTTGCTGATGCGATCCTGCATCAAGAGGGTCGCAACGATGCGCCGGGCGTCCGCCGGCCGGCCGGCTTTGCGGGAGCGCTTCCTCCTGGCCGAAGGGATCCAGATGAGCCTCGCCAGCTTCGCGCTGGCCGCCCTCTTCTATCCCGTCGCCTACCACCTGTATTTCTACTACGTCGCCGGTCTGGCGATCGCGCTCGAACGGGCGTGCGCGCGCGAGATGCGGCCATGATCCGGGTGGTGGGCGACAGCGCCGGGTTCGATGCGCTCCGAAAGGACTGGAATGACCTGCTGGCCGACAGCCGGTCGGACGGCCTCTTCCTCACCTGGGAGTGGCTGCGCACCTGGTGGCGCCACCTGGCCGAGGATCGGCGGCTGTCGATCCTCGTCCTGAGCGACGCCGGCCGGCCGACGGCGATAGCGCCTCTGGCGCTGTGCAGGTCGCGAGGGGTGCCGCTCTTCCCGTCGCCGGCGCTCGAGTTCCTGGGCTCGGGGACCGTCGGCTCCGATTACCTCGACCTGATCGTGCGCCGGGGCCACGAGGAGGAGGCTTTGCGCGCCATGGCCGCGCACCCTCTCGTGGAACGGGCGGTCTTCAGCCTGCGGCGCGTGCGCGGCGACTCCAGTCTTGCGTGGGCGCTCGCCGTGCGGTTGGGGGAGCGCGGGGGGAGCCAGATCGCCGCCGCGTCGGAGGTGTGCCCGTTCATCCGGCTCCAAGGCCACACCTGGGACTCCTTCATCGAGTCGCTCGGCCCGGAGCACCGCTCCAACCTGCGCCGGCGGCTCAAGGCCCTCGCCTCGCGATTCGAGGTGAGGTTCGAGCCGGCCACCGACGAAGCGGGGCGGCGCGAGGCGCTCGCGTCGCTTCTGGCTCTGCACGAGATGCGCTGGCGGCCGCGGGGCGGATCCGAGGCATTTCACACCGCGGCCCTGCGCTCGTTCCACGAAGAGATCAGCCGGCTGGCGCTGGCGCGCGGCTGGCTGCGTCTCTACGTGCTGCGGCTGGACGGGAGGGCGGTCGCCGCCCTCTACGGTTTCGCCTACGGAGGCCGCTTCTACTTTTACCAGTCCGGCTTCGATCCCCGCTACACCCGCTACGGCGTCGGGCTGGTCACCATGGGCCTGGCGATCCGGGCGGCGATCGAAGAGGGCCTCATGGAATACGACCTGCTGCACGGCGACGAGGCCTACAAGTTCCTCTGGGCGCGCGAAGTGCGCCGCCTGGCGCGCCTGGAGATCTACCCTCCGGGCGCGTGGGGAGCTCTGCAGCACGGGTCGAGCGCCGTGTGGGGAGCCACGCGTGGCCTGGCCCGCCGCATGGTCTCGTGGGCGGGCCTGCTGAAGCCGGCCCAGGCGACGCGTCCCTTGTCAAGGCAGGATGCCGATGGCTCGCGCGTCCATTAAGACGGGCATCGCCCGCGCCCTGAGCTGGACGGGGGCGGGTTCGATGGTCGGAGCGCTCGCCGCGCCGCGCGACATCCCCCTCATCTTTGCCTACCACCGGATCGTGGACGACTATGCCGCCCTCGCGGGGCGCTCGCTGCCCGCCATGATGACGAGCGGCCGCATGCTGGAGCGCCACCTTGACTGGCTGGGACGCCGCTTCCGCTTCGTGTCGCTTTCAGAGCTTGGGTCCCGGCTCGAGAGTGGCAGGCGCTTCGAGAAGCCGGTGGCCGCCGTCACCATCGACGACGGCTACGCCGACACCTACCACCACGCCTTCCCGATTCTGAAGCGCAAGGGCGTTCCCGCGGCGGTCTTCGCCGTCACGGACGCGGTCGGCACGTCGCGCCCCCCGGCCTACGACCGCCTCTACCTGCTCCTCCAGCAGGCCGCCTCCGAGGGCCCTGCCGCCGGTCGCGCGCTGTCCGTGGATCTCGCGGCGCTCGACCTGCCTCTTCCGCCGCTCCAGGGTCGAGGCGAAGGGCCGCTCGATCCCTTCATGGCCATGCGCCGCCTGCTCGAAGCCCTGCCGCAGGCCGGCCTGCAGCAGGTGATCGCCGCCCTCGAGGCTCGCTTCGCGCTCGACCAGGCCGCTCTGGCCCCCCTCCGGCCGCTGACCTGGGAGATGCTCTCCGAGATGCACCGGGCGGGCTTCACGATCGGCTCGCACACCAGGAGCCACGCGCTTCTGACCAACGAAGCCCTCGAGACGGTGATCGACGAGACGGCGATCTCGCGGCGCATCCTGGAGTCGCGGCTCGGGATCAAGGTGGAGCATTTCGCCTACCCCGATGGCCGGTTCGACGCGGCCACCGTCAAGGCCGTGGCCGCCGCGGGCTACCGATTCGGGTACGGGAGCTGCCGGCACCGCGACCTCCGCTATCCGCGCCTCACCATCCCACGGCAGTTCCTCTGGGAGCAGTCCTGCCTGGATGCCAGGGGGGAGTTCTCCCCGGAGATCATGGCGTGCCACGCGCGCTGGCTCTTCGATCTCGTCTCCGGCTGCATGCGGGACCATGCCGGGCGTCCGCGGGAGGCGGCCGGGACGGGGGGCCCTGGCCTCGCCGCGGCGCCCCCCGACCTGCGGGGCGCCTGAGGCGGGAGGGGGAAGGGATCATGTGCGGCATCGCCGGCATCGTGAGCCTCGATGGCAACCCCGCCAGCGCGCAGGAGGTGCGGCGCATGTGCGCCGCCCTGACGCACCGCGGCCCCGACGACGAGGGTTTCTACCTTGGACCGACGGCGGCCCTGGGGATGCGCCGACTGAGCATCATCGACCTGGTGACGGGAGCCCAGCCGGTGCGCAATGAAGACGGGTCGATCTGGGTCGTCTTCAACGGCGAGATTTACAACTTCAAGGATCTGCGGCGGGACCTCTCGGGCCGCGGCCATTCCTTCTACACCTCGACCGACACCGAGACCATCGTGCACCTGTACGAGGAATACGGGGAAGGGTGCGTCGAGCGGCTGCGAGGCATGTTCGCCTTCGCGCTGTGGGACGAGCGCCGCAAGACGCTTCTCCTGGCGCGCGACCGGCTCGGGATCAAGCCGCTCTACTACGCCGAAGTGGGCGGGAGGCTGATCTTCGCCTCGGAGCTGAAGGCCATCCTGGAGCTGCCCGAAGTTCCGCGCGAGATCAACTGGAGATCGGCGTCCCACCTCTTCTCCTTCCTGACGACCCCGCCGATGGAGAGCATCGTCGAGGGAGTCCACAAGCTGGAGCCGGGCTGCCTCCTGGTCGTCGCCCCCGGGCGGCCGGCGCGCCTGCAGCGTTACTGGGACGTCGCCTTCCGGCCGGAGACCGGCACGAGCGAGGGGACCTTCGTGGAGCGGGTGCGCGATCTCCTCGAGGAATCGGTGCGGCTCCACCTGGTCAGCGACGTCCCGGTCGGGGCGTTTCTCAGCGGCGGGCTCGATTCCAGCGCGGTGGTGGCGACCATGTCGCGTCTGGCGTCGGGCCGGGTGAAGACCTTCTCCGTCGGCTTCGGCGAGAGGGATTTCGACGAGACCTCCCACGCGCGCATCGTGGCGCGGCGCTTCGGCACCGATCACCGGGAGGTGATCCTGGGGCCCGACGTCGCGGATTGTCTCGAGGACCTGGCCTGGTACCTCGACGAGCCGTTCGGAGACTCCTCCGCCATCCCGACCTACATGGTCTCGAAGCTGGCGGCGGAGCATGTCAAGGTCGTCCTGTCGGGCGACGGCGGGGACGAGCTGTTCGCGGGGTACGACCGCTACGTGGTGGAGGCGCGCGAGCGCCGGTACGAGGCGCTGCCGGCCGTTGCCCGGCGGGCCCTCGGGGCCGTCGGGGCCGCCCTGCCCGAGGGGATGAGAGGGGCCAGGCTGCTCGAGCACGTGTCGCTGTCGGGCGCCGACCGCTACCTCGACGCGGTGACGCTCTTCCGCAACCGCGAGCAGACGCGCCTCTTCCGGCCCGAGGTGCTGGAGCGCATGGCCGGCTACGACCCCTGGTCCTGGCCGAAGGAGGTCCTGGACCAAGCCGGCGGCGGCTGGCTCGCTGCCCTGCAGTATCTCGACCTGAAGGCCTACCTGCCCCTGGACATCCTCACCAAGGTGGACCGCATGAGCATGGCGCACTCGCTGGAAGTCCGGGTCCCGCTCCTCGATCACCGGCTGGTGGAGCTGGCGGCGACGATCCCCCCGGAGCTGCGTCTCTTGGGCGGCTCGACGAAGCACATCTTCAAGAAGGCCCTGCGCGGCATCCTGCCGGAGGCGATCGTCGACCGGCGCAAGCATGGCTTCGCCATCCCCCTGGGACGCTGGTTCCGGGGACCGCTGCGCCAGGCGGTGCTCGACATCCTGCTCTCGGACTCCGCCCGCCGGAGGGCCATTTTCGACACTGCCTCCATCGAGCGGCTGCTGCGGCGGCACCAGCGCCGGCGGGACCTGGACCTGCACCTCTGGACGCTCCTCTCGTTCGAGCTCTGGTGCCGCACCTTCCTGGACCGCCGCCGCCCGGCTCCCGCGTGGGACCGCCGCCCGGTGCTGCGCCTCCCCATCCCCGGCCAGGCGCGGGCCGGGGAGGGGTAGGCCGGGCCGGAGCCACGGTCGTGAACGGTTCCTTGAGGTGGCGGCGTCTCGCGAGCATGGGGGTCGACGAGCTGGCGGCACGCGGGCGGCAGGCGGCCTGGACCCTGCTGGAACGTTTCGGCGTGGCCGGCGGCGCCCACGCGCCCCGGAGGATGGCGTTCGATCGCGGGAGCGGGAGGACGCGCCGGGTCCCGGTGGCCGGCTTCCCGGAGGCGGGGCGCGAGCGCTTCTTTCCCGGCGCCTTCGACGCGGCGTCCGCCTCGTTCCTGCGCGGGCGCATGCCGTGGGCGACCGGCCGAGTCCTGGCTGCGGCGGAATCGGCCTGCGCCGGGCGCTTCGATCTCCTCGGGTACCAGGGGCTGCGCTTCGGCGATCCGATCGATTGGCACCTCGACCCCGTGTCGGGGCGGCGATCCCCCCTGGTGCACTGGAGCCGCCTCGACCCGCTGGATGCCTCCCGCGCGGGGGACAGCAAGGTGGTCTGGGAGCTGAACCGTCATCAGTGGATGCTCGCGCTGGGCCAGGCGTACCGGCTGACGGGCGAGGAACGGTTCGCCGAGGCGTTCGCGCGCCAGGTGGAGAACTGGATGGAGACCAACCCTCCGCAGAAAGGGATCAACTGGGCGAGCAGCCTGGAAGTGGCGCTGCGCCTGATCTCCTGGATCTGGACCATGGCGCTCGTCGCCTCATCGCGGGCCCTGACCCCCGGGCTCCGCCTCCGCCTGGCGGGATGCATCGGCGCGCACGCGCGCCACATCGAGCGGCACCTGTCGCACTACTTCTCGCCGAACACGCACCTGACCGGCGAGGCGCTCGGCCTGTTCTATGCCGGGGTTGTCTTTCCCGCCCTGCCCGGCGCCGCCCGCTGGCGCGCCCTGGGCGAGCGGCTGCTGGCGGAGCAGAGCGAGCGGCAGATCCTGCCGGACGGGGTGCACTTCGAGCTGTCGACCTGCTACCAGCGCTACTCCGCGGAGATCGACCTGCATTTCATGATCCTGGCGCAGCGTCAAGGCGTCGCCGTGCCCGAGGCGATGCGCGCGCGCCTCGGGAGGATGGTCGATTTCCTCCTGGCCGTGCGCCGGCCCGACGGGTCGGTCCCGTCGATCGGCGATGACGACGGGGGCGCCCTCCTGCCGCTGGTGCGCCGGGCGCCGGGAGATTTCCGGGGGTTGTTCGCGCTGGCGGCCGCCTTCCTGGGTCGCACCGACTTCGCCTGGGCCGCCGGCGGGCCGGCGCCCGAGGTCCTCTGGCTCCTCGGGTCCCAGGGGCTCCAGAGCCTCGAGGCGCTCGACGCCGCGCCGCCCGCCCGCGCGCCTTCGCGGCTCTTCCCCGCGGGCGGGTACGCCGTGATGCGCAGCGGATGGGAGCGCACGGCGCATCACGCCATCGTCGACGCCGGACCGCTCGGCTGTCCCGTGAGCGGCGGCCACGGCCACGCCGATCTCCTGAGCGTCCAGTGCTCGGCCTTCGGCGAGCCGTTCCTGGTCGATCCCGGCACCGGCGTCTACGTCGCCGATCGGGCCTGGCGCGACCACTTCCGGGGGAGCGCGGCGCACAGCACCGTCGAGGTCGACGGGCTGGCGCAGGCGGTCCCCGACGGCCCATTCCGCTGGCGCAACCGGCCCGCGGCGCGCCTGCGCCGCTTCCACTCCACCGAGCGCTTCGACCTGCTGGATGCCGATCACCGCGCCTACGGGCGGCTGCCCGACCCGGTTCTCCACCGACGGCGGGTGATCTTCGTCCGGCCCCGTTATTGGGTGCTGGTCGACGACCTGGAAGGGGCGGCGGAGCATCGCGTCGACCTGCGCTTCCAGTTCGCTCCGCTCCCGGTCGGGATCGACGACGATCTCTGGGCCAGGGCCCGCGGCGCCTCGGGGGCCGGGCTCCTGGTGCGGGCGTTCGCCCGGGTCCCGCTCTCTGCCTGCCTCCTGCGCGGGGAGAGCGCGCCTCTTCAGGGCTGGGTCTCGCCCGGATACGGCGGCGTCATCCCGGCGCCGCTCCTGGTCTACGGAGCCCGGGCCCGCCTGCCGCTCCGGGTCGTCACCTTGCTCTACCCGATCGCCTCGTCGCTCGATCCTCCTCCCCTTGTCCGGCTGACCGGGGAAGCGGAGAAGGATCCGGCGGGCCTGACCCTCGCCGTCGCGGGCGGCCCGGAAGAGACCCTCACCTGGGACGATGACGGCGTCGTCCCGCGGCAGGCCTGAACCGCCCGGTCACCCGACCCTTCCATGTGCGGCATCGCCGGCATCCTTGACCTCCGCGGCCAGCAGGTGGACGAGGCTCGCCTCATCCGGATGAGGGACACCCTGCGGCATCGCGGCCCTGACGGCGAGGGGACCATCGTCCTCGGCTGCGCCGGCCTCGGCCACCGGCGGCTGGCGATCGTCGACGTGGCGGGCGGCGCTCAGCCGATGTCCAACGAGGACGGGACGATCTGGCTCGTGGCCAACGGCGAGATCTACAACCACGCCGAGTTGCGCGCCGAGCTCGAGACCCAGGGCCATCGCTTCAAGACCCGGAGCGACTCGGAGGTGATCGTGCACCTGTACGAGGAGGAGGGGGAGCGCTCTGTCGAACGGCTGCGCGGCATGTTCGCCTTCGCCGTCTGGGACGGCCGGCGCAGGCTCCTCCTCCTGGCACGCGACCGCCTGGGGATCAAGCCTCTCTATTACGCGCGCTCCTCCGACGAGCTGGTCTTCGGCTCGGAGATCAAGGCGATCCTGGCGTCGGGCGCGGTCCGCCCCGCCTTCAACGAGGCGATCCTGCCCGAGTACCTCGCCACCCGCTTCGTCGCGGGAGAGGAGACCTTCTTCCGCGGCGTCAGCAAGCTGCTGCCCGGGAGGACGCTGACCTGGTCGCAGCGCGAGGGGTTCCGGGAGCGCCGCTACTGGACTCTGCCCGCCGTGCGCGAGGGCCCGCCCCCCACGCTGCGCGAGGCGGCTGCGGAAGTGCGGGAGAGGCTCTGCGAGTCGATCCGGCTCCATCTGATGAGCGACGTCCCGCTGGGGCTCTTCCTGTCCGGAGGGCTGGACTCGAGCGGCCTCCTGGCCCTGATGGCGCCGATGGTGAAGGAGCCGGTGCGCACCTTCAGCGTCGGCTTCCGTGAGCCGGGCATGAGCGAGCTCCACTTCGCGCGTCTGGCCGCCGCCTCGGTGGCGGCGGAGCACCGGGAGGTCGTGCTCTCGGCGGAGGAGTTCTTCTCCGCCCTCCCACGGCTGCTCTGGCACGAGGACGAGCCGATCGCCTTCCCGTCCAGCGTGCCGCTCCATGTCGTGTCGCGCCTGGCGCGCGATCACGTGAAGGTGGTGCTGACGGGAGAGGGTGCCGACGAGCTTTTCCTCGGCTACAACCGCTACCGCGTGACCGCTTGGAACGACAGGCTCGCGAGGGCGCAGGGGAACGTGGTCCCCGGGCCCCTTCGCGCCGCCATGGAACGGGTCATCAGGAGCCTCCCGAGACCGGTCCGCCGTTACGCGCAGCGAACCTTCCTCGCGCTCCCCCCCGGCCCGCGCGGGCTCTTCTACGAGAACTTCGCCGTCTTCCCGGAGGTTCTGCAGCAGCACCTGCTGGCCGACCCCGCCCTGCTCAAGGCACGCGATCCCTACGCCGCCGGATTGCGCTGCTACGAGGAGGCTTCCGGGGGGGCGCTCGATCGGATGAGCCGGGCCGATCTGCAGACCTATCTCGTCGAGCTCTTGATGAAGCAGGATCAAATGAGCATGGCGGCCTCGGTCGAGAGCCGGGTGCCGTTCCTCGACCACCCCTTCGTCGAGCATGTGGCGGCCCTGCCGGGCCGTTTCAAGCTGCGGGGATGGCGGACCAAGGCGGTGCTGCGGGAGGCGCTGCGCAACGTGGTGCCCCGCACGATCCTGGCGCGCGGCAAGATGGGGTTCCCGGTCCCCGTGGGCCGCTGGCTGCGGGGCCCTTTCTGGCCGCTGGTGCGGGAATTCGTGCTGGGGCCGCGCGCCGCCGGCCGGCGCCTGTTCTCGGCCGACGTCCTGCGCAGCCTGGCGGAGGAGCATCGCAGCGGCGAGGGGGAGCACGGCGACCGGCTCTGGCTCCTGATCAACCTCGAGATCTGGCAACGGATCTTCATCGAGGGCGAGGATCCGCTCTCGTTCGGCCGCGCGCTCCGCGCGCAGCCGTCCCCGTCCCTTCAGCGTCCGGTCAGCGCGTTCGAAAGGCGCGCGTGAGCCGCTGACCGGTGGACGCCCGCCTGCTGTTCTGGGTCGCGGTCCTGCTGCTCCTCTACGAGCACGCGGGCTACCCGCTTCTGCTGCGGATCTGGGCCGCACTCCGGCCGAGGCCGCCCCGCCGGGCGCCGATCCTTCCCTCCGTGACGGTTCTGGTCGTGGCGCACGACGAGGCGGAGAGAATCGAGGGGCGCATCGCGAACCTCCTGGCCCTCGACTACCCGCCTGAGCGGATCGAGATCCTCATGGCGTCCGACGGATCGACGGACGCCACGGTCGGCGCAGCGCGCCGCTACGAGCGTTTGGGCGTGCGCCTCGTCGCCTTCGCTGCGCGCCGCGGGAAACCCGCGGTCCTCAACGATCTGGTGCCGCGCGCCCGGGGGGACATCGTCGTCCTCGCCGACGCGCGGCAGCGGTTCGAAACGACCGCCCTGCGCGCGCTGGTCGCGCCCTTCGCGGACCCGCGCGTGGGCGCCGTCGGCGGCGAGCTGATCCTGCTGCAGGACCCCGAGGCCTCGACGGCGGAGGAGGGGATCGGGCTCTACTGGCGCTACGAGAAGTGGGTGCGGCTCAACGAGAGCCGTGTCGACTCGACGGTGGGCGCCACGGGCGCGATCTACGCCTTCCGCCGCGACCTCTTCGAGCCGATCCCCGAGGACACCCTCCTGGACGACGTCCTGATCCCCATGACGATCATCCGGCGTGGGCACCGGGTGGTCTTCGAGCCGGGCGCGCGCGCCTACGATCAGGCCGCCAAGACGGCGCGGGAAGAGTGGTCCCGCAAGGTGCGCACGCTGGCCGGGAACTTCCAGCTGTTCGCGCGCCACGGGTGGCTCCTCGACCCGCGGCGCAACCGGCTCTTCATCCAGACGGTCTCGCACAAGGGGCTGCGCCTCGTGGGGCCGGCGCTGCTCGTGGTGGCGCTGGCCGCGAGCCTCCGGCTCGCCGCCGATCCGCTCTATCGCGTCTTCCTCGGCGGCCAGGTCGCGTTCTACGCCGCGGCGCTCGCGGGGGGGCTCCGGAGGAACGCCGGGAAGCGTCCGGCCTTCCTGGCCCTGCCGTACGTCATCTGCCTGCTGAACGGAGCGACCGTGGCGGGGCTCCTGCGCTTCCTGGGAGGGCGCCTGGCGCCGACGTGGGAGCGCGCCTCAAGCCGGCGCCGGGCCGCTGGCGGGGCGGGTTCCCCGGGCCGTCTCGAGCCCGAACCCGTACTCCTTGCACCCCGGGGTGGCCAGGGAGAGGTAATGCCCCAGGATCCGCACCACGAAGAGGCTCCCAAAGCACCGGTAGCCCATACGGTGCACCGACTTCAGTGAGTCGAAATTGTCGGCATCGACGAACGATACGAGCCCCCGATGGCCGCGCTGGCGGTAGGCCTCGAGCGCCTTGGTCATGCCGATCGCATGCAGCCGCCGCCCGCGATGTTGCGGGTGCGTGAAGCCCTTGTACATGTAGATGTACCGCGGGTCGAAGCTCAGGCGCAGGCCCTCCGTGACCTCCGTGGCCGTCTTCGAGTACCAGCCGTAGGCCACCAGGGTGCCTCCCGCCACAATCCCGTAGCATTCGTCGCCCTTGCCCAAAGCACGGCGCAGGAACTCCTCCGTCAGCTCGTACTCCTCCCGCCCGCAACAGCCGGCGAGCGTCCGCTCGTCGAGGAATCCGCAGCGGTAGCCCTCGGGGACGCCTAGGTACGCCGGATCGGGGTCCTCGATGTGGAAGCCCCGCAGGATCCTGATCAAGACGACGCGATTGAGAGCCTTCAGGGCGAAATAGAAGGCCGTTCTGGTCGCGCCATGCCGCGCCAGGCTCGCCCGGACCCGCCCCACGATCGAATCCCCTCGCATCACGCCTCCCGGCGCCCCCCCTCGGACACGAGAACCCTGTTGACGAAGGTACGACCACCCCGCGCCTGAGTCAACCGGGGCGGGGCCCCGGACCGAAGGGGGGCGATGACCGGGCGGAGGCCTGCGGGCCGCCCCCGCGGCGTCCGGGGATTTCCGGCCCCCAGCGCGGTGAATTCTGCGCCCGCCACTTGCGCGATCACCCTGATGGTTCGGCGAAGCCGGTGATGGCATCTTGCCGGGCGAACGCAACGGGGTCCGGTCATCCGGGCCCGGACAAGGAGGAGTCGTGACATGAGACACGCTGCCCCAAATCTTCGCAGGCCGGGCGCGGCCACGCTGTCGCTGGCCGCGGCGCTGTGCTGGTCGACCGTGGCGCACGCCCAGACCGCGAGCGGGAGCGCCAAGGTGGTGCAGGCGACCCTGCTCGGATCGACGACGGTGCTCTCCGACACCGGGGCGCTCGCGGATTCGAGCGACGCCCGCGAGGCGTCGCTCCTCGAAGGGACCGTCCCCTCCCTGCTGGCGGGGGAGGTCCTGCACGCCGCCAGCATCGGCTGGTCCGACCAGGCGTACTCGGAGGCCTCGCTCGGCACCCTCGGCATGATGGTGGCCGGCAACGGCATCTTGGCCGATTTCATCATGTCCAGGGCCCTGGCGGTGACGGGCGCCTCGCCGCTCGGGGCTGCCCAGATCGACGGCCTCGTCATCAACGGCCTGCCGGTTGCGGTGAGCGGGGCGCCGAACCAGACGATCCCCCTTTTCGGAGGGCGGCTGATCCTGAACGAGCAGCAGGCTTCATCGACCGGCATCGTCGTGAACGCGCTCCACGTCATCGTCGACGGGATCGCCGACGTGGTCATCGCCTCGTCGGCGGCCGACATGCCGGCCAGCGGATCGACGTCGCCGCTGCCTCCCCTCCCGCTGTCGCCGTCGCTGTAGGAGCCTCGATGCGACGGGCGGCGGCGGGGACAGTGTTGAACGTTTCGACAACCAGATGAGGGACAACGATGCGTAGAACGGTGCTCAGAACCATTTCGTTGGTTGCGGCGGTGATGTTGATCCTGAGCGGCAGCGTCGGCTCGCTGCGCGCCTGGCCCAACGAGCAGCAGGTCCCGCTCGACTTCGTGACCGGCGGAGGCTGGATCGTGACCCACACGGGGGCGAAGGGGAACTTCGGAGTCGGAGGCGGCGTCAAGAACGGGGGCTGGTGGGGCCACCTCAACTACATCGATCACGGTCTCGGCTATCACGTCAAGGGAACGAGCGTCACGGCCTACCTGTTCGTCGACTCGAAGACCCGGGACATCTGCGGCACGGCCGTGACGAACCGGGGCGAGAACCTCTACTACCGCGTCCGGGTAACCGACAACGGCGAGCCGGGGCGCGACGACATCTTCGGGATCAAGCTGTCCAACGGCTACAAGGAGATCTCCGATCTGGGCGGCGCCCATCCGGGCGGGGGGAACATCCAGCTCCACAAGGGGAACGCCTCGAACACGGCGCCCTCGACGCCTCCCGATTGCCGGGTCGACCCCTTCGACTCTTCCTCGTCGGGCGGCACCACGGTGGTCCGTCATGAGGAGACCGACGCCGCCATCAGCTACAGCGGCGCCTGGACTCCCTTCATCGACCCCCGGTGCAGCGGCGGCCAATGCGCCATCAGCCCCCAGCCGGCCGCCAGGGCGACCTTCAGCTTCACCGGCACGGGCATTACCTGGATCACCTTCCGCAGCACCAGCCGGACCGGCATCGCCAACGTCTACATCGACGGGGTCCTCGCCGCGACCGTCGACACCTTCAGCACGACCCCCGACCCGCAGGCCGCGGGCTTCACGCGCACCGGCATGCCGCGGGGGGCGCACACCATCGCTGTCGAAGTGACCGGAGCCAAGAACCCGGCGGCGACGGAGGCGAACATCGCGGTGGACGCCTTCGACGTCACTCCTTGAGCGGCAAGACCCGGGCCCGGCTTCGGCCGGGCCCGGGCAGGTCCCAGGGTCCGCCCTGCGTGACCGGAGAATTTCAACGGGGAGGAACGAGGTCATGACACAGCGATGGCACCGGATCACCGTGGCGGTGGCGCTCTGCATCACGCTCATCGGGCTCGGTGGCGCTCCTCCCGCGCGGGCGCAGAGCGGGCTTCCCGTGGCGGGCTCCTTGCCGATCCCGCCGCTCCTGCCGACGATCGACGTCGATCCGCGCCTCCTGGACGCGATCTCCGTCGGCGGAACGGGGTCGATCGAAGCCGTCGTCACCTTCGACCATCCGCCGGCCACGACCGATTTCGCGGCTCTCGCTGCCACGGGGGCGAGCGTCGCGCGCTTCAGGGTGTTGCCGATGGCGGGCGTGCGGGGCACGGCGGGCCAGATCTCGGGACTCCTGAGCCTGGCGGGGCTGCGATCGATCTACGTCAACCGCCGCCTCGACTACTTCCTGAACCAAAGCGTGCCGCTGATCGGCGCAGACCGCGCCTGGTCCGAGCTGGGCGTGAGCGGCGCCGGCGTGGCGGTGGCGATCCTCGACACCGGGATCGACGGCTTCCATGCGGACCTGCCATTCGGCACCAAGATCCTGCAGAACGTCAAGATCCTGCCCGACCTGTTCGGGCCCGGTCCGTTCGTCCTCGAGGCACTGGCCGACACCGACACCAGCAGCGGCCACGGGACCCACGTCGCCTCGACGGCCGCCGGAACCGGCGCCGCGCTGGGCGGCAAGTACCGCGGCGTCGCCGTCGGGGCGAAGCTCGTGGGCGTGAGCGCCGGCGACACTCTGTTCATCCTTGCCGCGCTGGAGGGGTTCGACTGGATCTTCGCGAACCAGGGCAAGTACGGGATCAGGGTCGTCTCGAACAGCTGGGGGACGACGGGTCCGTTCGATCCGGACGATCCGATCAACGTCGCCAGCCGCAGGGCCCACGACGCCGGGATGGTCGTGGTCTTCGCCGCCGGGAATTCCGGCCCCGATCCCGACACGCTGAACCCCTATTGCGTCGCCCCATGGGTCATCTGCGTGGCGGCCGGACTCAAGGATGGCCGCACGCTGGCCGACTTCTCCTCGCGCGGCATCCCCGGGGATCCCCTGTACCACCCCTCCATCACCGCCCCTGGGGTCGGCATCGTCGCGGCGCGAGCCAGGACCGGCCTCGTCCTGAATGCCTTCTTCGCCGCCGATTTGCCCAGCCTCGGGACCGACGCCATCGACTACCTCCGCGCCAGCGGCACGAGCATGGCGACGCCGCATGTGTCCGGCACGGCCGCCCTGGTGCTGCAGGCCGACCCGGGGCTGACCCCGGACCAGGTGAAGTCCGTGCTCCGGGAGACGGCGACGCCTCTTGCCGCGTACGGCGAGCACGAGGTCGGCGCGGGATACCTGAACGCCTACGAGGCCGTGAAGAAGGCGATCGCCCTGCGCGTCGCCGCAACACCGCCGGACGCGATCGTCCGCCATGAGGAGACCGATGCCGCCATCACCTACAGCGGCACCTGGACCCCCTTCATCGATCCACGGTGCACCGGCGACCAGTGCGAGATCAGCGCGCAGCCGGGCGCCCGGGCGACCTTCGCCTTCTCCGGCACGGGCGTGACCTGGATCACCTTCCGGAGCACGGCCCGGACCGGCATCGCCAACGTCTACGTCGACGGGGTCTTTGTGGCCCGCATCGACACCCACAGCGACACCCCCGATCCGCAGGCGGCGGGATACACGCGCACCGGCCTGCCGCGGGGCCCCCACACCATCGCGATCGAGGTGACCGGGACCAAGAACCCGGCCGCGTCGGAGGCGAATATCGCGGTGGACGCTTTTGACGTCACACCATGAGCCAGGGAGGGACAGCACGGGGATCCGTTGGAGCGCAGTGCATCTGGAGCAGGAAAGCGGTCGGTCTTCAGTGACGGATTGACACAAGGAGGTTGGCATGAGTCACGCACGTTCGTTGCAGCGCATTTTCGTCGTCGCCGCCATAGGTTTGGCGGGCCTGCTGTGCTGGCCGGCGGAGGGCCACGCGCAGACCGTGAGCGGGTACGCCAGGGCCATCCAGGGAACCGTGCTCGGCACGAGTGGAGTCTTCGCCGACACCGGTTCGCTCGTCGATTCCAGCGACGCACGGGAGGCGTCGCTCGAGACCGTGGACGTTCCCTCGCTGCTCGCGGGGGAGGTCCTGCACGCGGCGGCGATCGGCTGGCCCGACCAGGCGTATTCGGAGGCCTCGCTCGGGAGCCTGGCCCTGACCGTGGCCGGGAACGGCATCGCGGCCGATTTCGTCATGGCCCGGGCCCTGGCGGTCCTGGGGTCGGCCGGGACCGGCACCTCGGGGATCGACGGGTTGACGATCAACGGATCGCCCGTCGCCGTGAGCGGGGCACCAAACGAGGTCATCCCGATCTTCGGGGGTCGCGTGATCCTGAACGAGCAGCAGGTCTCGTCCACGGGCGTCGTGGTGAACGCGGTGCACGTCATCGTGGACGGAATCGCCGACGTGGTCGTGGCGTCGGCGGCGGCGGGGATCTCCTCGGGCAGCTCGGCGTCGCCGCTGCCCCTGCCGATCCCGCCGCTTCTCTGAGAGGGGACCGACGATGCGCAGACTCCTGATGGTATTCGCTTTCGTGCTCGTCATCGTGGCAGGCAGCGGCGTCCCCGCCAGCGCCCATCCGGCGCCGGCCGACTTCGTGACCGGGGGCGGTTGGATCCTCACCCACACCGGGGCCATGGCCAACTTCGGGGTCGGAGGTGGTGCGAAGAACGGGGCCTGGTGGGGCCACCTCAACTACATCGACCACGGCCTCGGCTACCACGTGAAGGCCACCGAGATCACCCTCTACTGCTTCGTGGACGACAGGACCCGTGACATCTTCGGCCACGCGGTCACCAACCGCGGCGAGAACGTCGATTTCCAGGTGCGGGTCACCGACAACGGTGAGCCGGGCCGTGACGACGTCTTCGGGATCAAGCTGTCCAACGGCTACTTCGAGATGGGCGATCTCGGCGGGCCCGGACCCGGAGGCGGCAACATCCAGCTCCACAAAGGTAACCGGTCCAACACGCCTCCGCCGGGCCTCGTCTGCCCGTAGGCGGAGGGCCGTCCCCGGGGCCGATCCATCCAGGGGCCCCGGGGGCGGCTGCATGGATGCCCCGACCCGGTCCTCGGGGATTCTCCCCTTGCCGGATCAGGGTCGCTCCGATGGCGGCGGTCCCCGGGAGCGCGTACAAGAAGTAATGAAATAGTGAAATAGCAGGGCGATTCATTTTCGGGGAGGAGTCAACGTCATGACGAAGAATCTCGACATTCTGGCTCGGACACCGGGTTTCCTGCGCCGGGCACCCGTCGGCCCGGTGCTGCTCGCCGGGATGCTGGTGCTGCTGGCGGGCGCCGGTCGGCAGGCCTATGCGTGGTTGGGCGCGACCTTCCCCCACGCCACGGTGAAAGTCTGGGACACGGCGGTGCCGATCCCTCCGTCGCTCAGCCTCGGTCTCGGGCCGGGGGAGTCGGTGGAGGACCCCGGCGGCCGGACGGGGCACGGGACCGGAGCGCCGACGGTCATCACGGTCTACGCGCAGGGCAGCCATCCCCTCGGGCCGTCGGGGGTGTCCTACTGGAACCCGGACGCCAACGTGTTCGTCTGGTACGGGAAGACGCTGGGATACCCGTCCGGAGTCGACATCAACCGCGGCGGGCCCGTGCAGGGCGGCGGGCCCCTCGGAACCTGGTTCGGACCGGGGGACGTCTGGGTCGCCGGGCAGCAGAACGAGCCGCTCTACGTGCAGATCGCCGGGACCAACGCCTTTCGTACCTACGGGGCCGAGGATCCATTCACCGGGCCGTCCGGCAAGGTGTGGGGCATCGAGGTGGACGAGACCACCGGCGACGTCTTCGCGGCGCAGCCGGACGAGGGGCGCGTCTCGCGCCTGGAACCGGCGACCGCGCGGGTCAGCATGTGGCTGATCGGCGGGCAACCGGCCTACGTGACGGTGGACGGCGCGGGGCGGCCGTACACGACCCTGAGCGCCTCCGATCAGATCGCCCGCGTCAATCCGGGCCCCGACGGCGCCTTCGCCACCGCGGACGACTCGGTCAGCATCTGGAACGTCCCGTCCCTGAACGGCGTGGTCAGCTTCCGTCGGGTGCCGCCCCTGCTTCCGCTCCCCCCGACCGCGGAGAACCCGAACGGCCTGATCACCGCGGACGCGGCGGGCGACATCTGGTTCGCGGAGAGCAATTCGAACGAGGTCGGACGGCTGGGCGCGGGGGCCGACGGCATCCTGGGCACGGCCGATGACCAGATCTGCGAGTACACCACGGCGGGGCTGGCGAACCCGCAGCAGATCGCCACCAGCGGCCTCGGGACGCTGCTCCAGGCCTTCTTCACCGAGGGTGACGGCAACTCGATGAGCCTCCTCACTCCGGTCGAGGCCGACCGTGGACTGCCTCCCGCACGGACCTGCACCACGGTCCCGGCGCAGACCTTCATCGTGGCGCAGAGGGAGGCGATCACGCGACACTTCGACGAGGAGGTCCCGCCCCTGCGCACGGCGATCGTCCCGACGGTGCACGACGTCGCGGGGACCGGCGCGCCGCCGTCGGGCGGCACCACGACCGCCGGCGGCGAGCCCCTCCCGCCGATCCTCCGCTTCTCGCCGATGCCCAACCCGATCCTGTCGGTCAACGGCACGCCGATCGGCGACGCCGGCAACGGGTACCCCTCGGGGATGACCGGTGTCTACGCGGCCAATCGGGTCGCGGGCGCCTACCTGCGGGGGAACAAGTGTTTCGAGCTGACGAGCAGCGCGGTCCTCGCGGGGGCCCCGCCCTCGCCGGCCGGGGTGCCAGGTCGCATGACGGGCGGAGGGAGCGTCTTCACCGCCGACGGCCGGCGCGTCACGCATGGGTTCGTGATCCATTGCGCCACGGGCCAGAAGGGGAATGACGTCCTGCAGGTGAACTGGGGCGATGGCAACCGCTTCCATCTGGAATCTCTCGCGACGGCCTCATGCAGCGACGATCCGGCGATCGGCCCCTACCCTCCCGCGGCGGGATTCGACACCCTGAACGGCAGCGGCACCGGAGAGTACAACGGCCAGGAGGGGGCCGCCGCGGAGTGGACCTTCACCGACGCGGGCGAGCCGGGCGTCGACGACACGGCCCGGATCGTCATCCGCGATGCCGCCGGCAACACGGTCCTGATCGTCTCCGGCAGGCTCCAGAAAGGGAACCAGCAGGCCCACGCCGGCAGCCAGTAAAGCCCGGGAGCGACGCCGATGGTCACGGGGGGATCCACGATCGCGACGGGGGAGCGGCGGCCTGTCAGCGTCCCGTTCTTCCGCCGCCGCACGCCACGGATCGTCGCCATGGGCGGAGGGACGGGGCTGCCCGTGCTCCTCCAGGGCCTGAGGAGCGTCCTCTTTCCGCCGGGGAGCCCGCGCACGCCGGTCCTCGACGGCGAGCGGCTCACGGCCATCACGACCGTGGCGGACGACGGCGGCAGCTCGGGCCGCCTGAGGCGGGCCTACCGCGTGCCCGCGCCGGGAGACGTCCGCAACTGCCTCCTGGCGCTCTCGGAGGGCGACGAGACGCTCAAGCAGATCTTCGGCTTCCGCTTCGCCGGCGACGGCGGCGTCGGGGGGCACAGTCTCGGGAACCTGATCCTGACGGCGCTCAGCCAGGGGACGAGCGACTTCCTGGACGCGGTCGAGCGGGCGGGCGAGATCCTCCGGGTGCGGGGGCGGATCATCCCCGCCACGACGGACGAGGTGACCCTGCGCGCGGAGTACGTCGACGGAAGCCAGGCGGAAGGGGAGTCCCGGATCGCAGCCGCCCGGCGAACGATCCGCCGCGTCTCCTTGCAGCCCGAGGGTGCCCGGGCCTTCCCCCAGGCTCTGGATGCGATCGCCGCGGCGGACGTCGTCGTCATCGGTCCGGGTAGTTTCTACACCAGCCTCCTGCCGATCCTCCTGGTGCGCGGCATCGCCGACTCCCTCGTGGCCTCGCGGGCCCGCCTGATCCTGGTCATGAACCTGATGACCGAGCCCGGCGAGACCGACGGCTACACGGCGGCGGGCCACGTCCTGGCGCTGCGCGCGCACGTCCCGCGCGTGCCGCTGCACGCGGTGCTCCTCAACGCGGCGCCGATCCCTGCAAAGCGGATCGAGACGTACGCCGCCAAGGGGGCGGAGCCGGTCCGCGCTCAAGACGAGGCGCTCAAGACCCTCGGGTACCGGACGTCGCGGCGGGACCTCCTCGGTGCCGGCCCCAGGATCCGCCACGATCCTGACAAGCTGGCCCGCGCGGTGCTGGAGATGGCCGTCCAGGCTCAGGTCGGATCGGCCGCGGCCTGGGAGCGCCCTGCGGAAGGAGGTGCCCGAGCATGACCGCGCGCAGCGACCGGATCAAGATCCTCCAGTTCATCTCGAGCTTCGACATCGGCGGCACCGAGCGGCAGGTCGTCGACCTGGCGCGGCGGCTTGACGCCTCGCGCTTCGAGGCGCGCTTCGCCTGCATGCGGCGTGGGGGCTCCTTTCTGGAGCAGGTCGAAGCGAGCGGGATACCGATCGCCGAATACGGCATCAACAGCCTGCACAACTGGAGCACTTTCAAGAAGCAGGTGAAGTTCGCCCGGGACCTGAGGCGCGACGGCATCCAGATCGCCCACACCTACAACTTCTATCCCAACGTCTTCGCGATCCTCCCCGCGCGGCTGGCGGGCGTGTCCCGGGTCGTGGCCTCGATCCGGGACACGGGTGTGTACCAGTCTCCGATGCAGCAGCGAGTCCAGAGGCAGCTGTGCGGTCTCGCCGACTGCGTGGTGGTGAACGCGGAGGCGGTGAGGCGCTGGCTGGTCGCGGACGGCTTCCGACCCGAGAGGATCGTCGTGATCCCGAACGGGGTCGACCTGGCCCGCTTTCCGCCCGCGGCCCCCCGGCCGGGACTGCGCGGGGAGTTGAACCTCCCGCCGGAGGCCCCCGTGCTGGCGGTCCTCTCGCGCCTGACCCGCCTCAAGGGGTTCGAGCAGTTCCTGGAGGCCGCGGCCCTCGTCTCCGCTCGCTTCCCCGCGGCGCGCTTCATGATCGTCGGCGATCGATCGATCCTCCGCGACGGCGCGGTGGTCGGGGACGCCCAGTACAGGGCCGAGCTGCAGAGCCTCGCCGATCGGCTCGGAATCGGGGATCGCCTGGTGTTCACGGGATACCGGATGGATGTCCCGGCCGTTCTCGCGGAGGTCTCGGTGTCGGTCCTCCCTTCCTTGAGCGAGGGGCTGTCGAACGCGGTGCTCGAGTCGATGGCCGCGGGGGTGCCGGTGGTCGCCACGAGGGTCGGGGGCACCCCCGAGGCGGTGGAGGACGGGGTCACGGGCCTCCTGGTCCCTCCGCGGGATCCAGGAGCCCTCGCGCGGGCGATGTGCGCGCTCCTCGAGAACCGTGACCTCGCCGAACGCATCGGACGGGCGGGAAGGGAGCGGATCGCAGCGCGCTTCTCCCTGGAGCGCATGGTGGCCGAAACGGAACGACTGTACGAGCGGCTGGCGCGCGGCGCCGAAGATTTCGCGGCAGGCTGGCCTTCGGCGCCGGCGAGGTGCCGCTTCACGGAGCGGTGAGCGTCATGAGCGAGCGCGTCGAGCGGTCCGGAATCGAGATCTTCTCCACCTCCCCGCCCCTGGCCGCCGCGAATGGGCCCGACTATCTCAGGCGCGTGATCGAGATCGCGCGCTTCAGCGATGAGGCCGGGTGCCGGGGCATCCTGGTGTACACCGACAACAGGCAGATGGACCCCTGGCTCGTCGCCCAGGTCATCATCCAGAACACCCGCGCCCTCTGTCCGCTGGTGGCGGTGCAGCCCCTCTACATGCACCCGTAC
>Ga0137394_10000704_pt1 | contig 23302 bp, 22 predicted proteins | sample czobulk116metaG_FD_108278 | JGI IMG/M metagenome (GOLD analysis project Ga0137394, IMG submission 108278) | Vadose zone soil microbial communities from Angelo Coast Range Reserve, California, USA - czobulk1.16 metaG | ecosystem: Environmental > Terrestrial > Soil > Vadose zone | place: USA...
ACATCATCCACCTGGTACACTTCACGGCATTTCCAAGCCACTGACGTGGTGATGGGGAACCTAAATCTCCTGTTTGCGACTCCACGCGACACTTTTCGGACCATGCTTCCAACGAAGGGGGATGAGTCAGATTAGAAATCCGTACAAATCAATGCCGTGAGCCTGTGCTATTTCCAGCAAAACTCGCGCAAGTGAGAGATCGATTGCCATACGAGACACAACGAGGCTGCGATTTCTAAGTCGCCGAACCACCGAGTACGAGTCATCATCTGTTCCACTTGCTTGACACACATCGGCTATCAGTTTGGAGGGAGAACAATCACGCGTCTTTCGGGAGAGAATACGGATGACTGCCTGTATTCTTTCAGAACCCAACCGATGTACTTGAATCGTATGGCCTCAAGTGGCTGTGGCACTGTATGACACGTGCTTTTAATCACAGCGCGGCAGCGGATGGTACCACGCCACGTTCCTCATCTGATCTTCTCGCTCGTCTCGCCATTCTCCGCTGCAACAAAAAGGCCGGAGTTCGATTTGGCGTTTGGTGTTCCATCCTCGCAACCACACAGTCCCGCCCAATGGCGTTCGGAAAGATGCCCAGCCCAATGTCGGACAATGCGTGTCCCCCCAAAAGTCTTGGCTAATCGTAGGTCCTTTTGTTAGTACGGTGTCCGAGTCACCCACCGTCTTCGAAATTCCCCCCGTATATCGCATTATGGACGACGAGCTGTGCAGTGCATATTAGTTAATGCGCCGAGGAGATTACTTGCAGATTGACGGGCGCCCGCTTCTCACAACCATCATTCAAGACCCGGTTCTCTGTTTTATGGAACTGCTGTCCCCAAGGTTACCGCACGACGGCCTGGAGCCTGTTCCATCCACCATCACATGATCGTCTCCGAGCTTACGACGTCTAGAGTTGCTGTAATATCGCTGAAAATTTCAACCCAAACCAGGGATCGGCGCAGCATACAGTCGACACAGTCATCACGCAGTCATTTTTGGCTTGCGTGGATTCGCGGCATGTTCTCGCGCCTGCGCCCGCAGCGCCGTAGCAGAGATCCTAGGACAACGGGCAGAGGCCATCCGGGACCGAGGCAGTGTTTCAATCAGGCTCCGATATGAAATATGACTCGTCGGACTGCCCAACCTCGAGATCCCGTTGCACAGGACGTCTGACGACGTGACTCCCACGCTTCTTCGGGTGAACTTTCAAGCCATCCACTCATCATCTATCTAACCGCGGCAGCTCGGCGCGTGGCTGCATGCTTCTCATTGGTCAGTCAAACCGAGGTTGCGTAAAGTATTTGTCCGACGAGAAACGCGCGCGAGATCGCAAGGAAAGGAAGGCTTTCATTGCGGGAGCTCATACCCGAACGCGGCTTCCAACAGCTCGACCGGTTGTGGATGTAGTCAGGGTTGCCTGCACGGCATAGCCTTTGCTGTATGTTGACAAGGGAAGAGCCACCAGATCGTGTTCTGGGCTCGTGTAGTGTTGGGATAAGGGAAGGATTGGGAAAACAAAGTTATAACTTAGTGGCCCAAGCACGTACTTGCAGTGCTGGACGTCATGTGTGATTGTCCTAGATCATCATATTCGTACAATTACACCGGACATCCGACGACGCTCAATGGCTGTGCTCGTGAGATAGCGAGTGAGACGAGACCCGCCCAGTTCCTGATTTGGAAACGCCCACGCGTTTCAGAGTAGTCGAGCCGACACTTTCTTGACAATCACTCAACGGAGCACGCGGTCCTCTCTCAAATACTCCGTTTCTGACGCTATTCCAGTCATCTCCCATCCATCGGCTGTTCATCTAAACGCTCGCAGCAGTGCCACAGTGCCCTCAATGACAGTGCCTGGATTATGCCCGTCCGCAGAAACGCGCCTTCGATACGACCCGTTGTTCTGGTGCGCGTGCCACCGTCCGAACGCCCACAGGCTCCCTCCTTACGATCTCTCCACCCCAACAGTTTCATCATGCTTCGAGCGCTCCCTCTCGCCCATACGGTCAAAATCGTCGCATCTCCTGCCCCAGCGATCAATGAGTCTGCGATACGATATGTCATGGGTGGGGCATAGCAGAATCCATCCGCTGACTCGATTTGGGCACCGTCTCACAGCTCGCATCATTCCCCGGAGGGTCCCCACCAGGTACCTGGCGAGCCTTTTCCCACTTTGATTAGGGTGCTTGATGTTCGTTCCCTTCACTTGGTTTCGCACTGCCGCTCGCCAATATAATAAGACGAATCATCAAGTTTCTATGCTGCCAAAATATCTCTCCCCATTGTTAGTTCTTGCGGTGTTTTCACGAACGACACCCTCGATCACCGATACTCCTCGATCTATTACGCACCCAACGCTCTTGTCTATATATGGAGCCTCAGGGGTACGCGCCGACCACGTACTACGTGCCCCCAGCCACGGGCGCAGATAACATGCTCCGGTATGGATACATCGGGCTCGCGTTTGGGTCCCACACCGAGTCTTTCTTCAACTCGGTTCTCAAAATGTCCCCACAAATCCTCCAAGTGGGCTTCTCGGCGCCGGGATGGCCCGGGGCTTTTTTCATCGCACCCATGCAAAACCTCGCCGTGTCGGCCAACGCGATGTCGACGCGGGGTTACCTCATGCTGGTTTTGGACTACAGTGCCGACCTGTCGAGGGGGACCATCGTCCCTCAGATCCCCTGGTTCCCCCAAACTCCCCGCGATCTGCGCAAATATGTGACGGACGCCATTCTGCAACTTCCCATTTTCCTTCGTCAGGACGACGGGTCGATCGGGATGTCGCTTTCGGATGTCGTCCATGGAAACTTTCGGCGGCTTCTGGACTCGGTACAGCAGGTCAACGTGGGTGGAAGGACATCCGTTCATGTTCGAATGAATGTGAGTCACCTTTTGGAGGAGTGTGTTTTTTTTTTGGCCCAGCCGTGCTCATCTCCGCGTCCACAGTGGCCCGGTTATAACGAGTGGAAACGCCAATTCCAAACGAGGGACGAGACACCCAACCGTAACCCGATCACTATCGAGAAGTTTGTCCGCCATATCGGCCGCTCTGTCGACAAGTTCATGAGTGTGGGTAGTCTTCATGATATTTAGTTTTCTGTTATGACCATGGTGTTCATTAATCTTGGCTTTAGGGAGCTGCTTTAGAGCTGCATCAAGGTGACCCTCGGTGGCGCATTGGGCCCAATGGTATCACCCGGAGCGACATCATTCTAGTTGGCGTCGTGCATGTCTCGTCGGGCAGCTGGATGCCTATCCTGCAGCTCAATCGTCGTCTGTACTAAGTTGGCGCAGTGTTGGCGCCCACATCATTTCACATGGCCGGCAATCACCCGCAGTTCTGATGCCTGCAGCGACTTACCCCCATCCATGACTATTTATTTGGAACAAAATTGTGGGCATCTATGCCCTTCCTTGTCTTATTACTGTACTTGTTCGTTCCTGTGGATCACTTATCAACAGCACATATAATCGGATCGCCCTACATGTACACCGTTACCGACACGTCAGCGTCTTGAGGGCGCCTAGCTTCTTCCTTTGTTTTGGACCCAAGTAGATCATTCCGCAAACCCCTATACTGGCCTCATGTTGTTTATTTAATGGAATATGCGTACAATATGTTCTCGTTAGTTATTGTTCTTGCTGCAGCAATTGATTTTGTGAATTTTGATTTAGTCGACACGCCTCCATGCGGTCGCTCGAAGTTTTCCTCAAGGCAAGGAACGTGTGCGCTTGGAGGCAACCCAATTCATCGTCCGTGCGCTAGAAGCCGCCCTACACCTCCCCTCGTCTTTGGCGTCTGGTCTGACCCCCATGGCCGCTGCCGAGGTTCTGTGTTCATCGTTTTCGCATGGGCTTCCCATCTTCTTCCGCGCTCAGCGCAAATACAATTGCGAGTTCGCCGGCGGCGCTTGCACGACCGCGATCTGTCGTACGTTTTGCGTAGCGCTCGATACTGTACGTAAAGGGGCTTGCATGTGATGATCAGAGATGGGCGGGCGTAGTAGATTGCGGCTGCGGGTGGCGGCGTGGTTTGGTTTGGCTGCAAAGGGGTAGCGAGCGGGAAAGAATGTATGGCGCTGATAGATAGATCGCAGTCAGTACTAGTACTGTACAGTACACGGAAGTGTAGAATGCACAGTCGCATTTTTTTCACAAGTTGACATTTTTGTGCTCCGCTCGAACGAAGATCGGCCGTCTGGACTTAGGTTCATATTTGGCTCTTTAATTGATAGATCTGGAGCAAAGGGAAGTAGCCAGTCGGTCGGGACGTGGATTGTGGGTGTATGTAAAGATGGGCACTCGCACTCGTACGCGGTGCCAGTACTAGTGCCAGTCACGGTAGCCGGAGACGGTTCTAGCCTTTTCATGGCTCACGATCTCAGATTCTCTGCAACCCCACTCATTCCTCCATCGTGCCTCGCCTCGCCCCGCCTCGCCCTTCCATCGGCAGATCGGATGCCTGTAACCATTCATCGTCACATGGGACTGGCCGCGAGCGACCTGCAAAAAAGACAAAAGAAAGAAAAGGCCATGAAAGGATCCCAGGGTTACAAACGCGACCCAAGTTTGGGAGAAAGTCTTCGTCATCATCATCCATCTACTCTCATCTACCGATTATTCCAGACCCATGCCAATTAAGAAAAAATAGAATAAAACCGGTCCAATCGCCTTCATTGGACACGCCCCTCTCCTTTCTGGACTCAGGTGACGCGATTGAGAAGAATCTGGCATTTCCGGCCAATGGGCTGGCCCCGTTCCAATCCGTGTGCTCGTCCTACCACTCCAGGACATCCACGCCATGCAAACGCCCTCACCCCCCTTCCCCTCCCCTCACCTTCCCCCGGTCCATCGTCCACGCATCAAACCGGCGCTCGCTCTCCTTCCTAAATATATAAAAACCCTAAACTGTGGCGCTTGGGCTGGGTTGGCCTTTATCTCCGTCGCGGCCGTCCCCCCCCCTACCTCGAAAGGTGCCTTGCGTTCGCAAGCTAGGGCTGGGCTTGCACCCTATCCCGAGTTTGTATCTCACAGCCAAAAAGAGTCCCCGACCGTTATTTCTTTTTGGATCCCATCGCCTTTTTCTCTTCTCTCCAAACCCCTCACCAGCCTTCGACCCCCATCAGCGTCGACTCTTTCAATCCACTGCGTGTTCTTCTCTCCCTCTCTTCTCTCCCTCTTCTTCATCCTCTCATCGACCAACTCCTCCCCCTCCCCGCGGGAATAATATTAAATTTTGCTTTCGATGACGGCGCGACGATCAAGCTACCAGATCCGTCCACCTCCCAAGGAGGTCTTTCCAGAATCGACGCTCAGCCCAGGCGGCCTGCAGCTCACGACATTGTTTTGGGATATGGGAATATTATTTCATCAAGGCTCTCACGCAGGTGCCAGAGTCGGCAATAACTTTGAGGTATTCATTTGCATCACGACCCGTGTGTTTATTTCCCTGCCCTTTCGACTGCGACGGTCAGCCCGTGCTAATTATGGGCTCCGTTGTTACAGACCTGAGTAACAAATTCAATGCAGTGAGTTCTCGGTTTCAAAAAGCCCCCCTCCATGACGCCTAGGCCACCTTATTTGATCGAGACATGTGCTGATCTGCCGCCCCTTCTTCAGCCTCCCCACCCCACATATTGGCGGCGTATCCCCTCCCCAGGAGGTTCCTTCTCGTTGTCTGGACCGATCACCACCATCGCATCGGCTGCCCATCAAGGTGGGGCTATCCGTGTGCACGGACGACATCACTCATTCCCTCGGAACCATCCATCTTACACTCAACCGGCGCCTTCCCACATGACTGGGGCGTCCACCGAGTTCTTTTCATCGGGACGCGTCCTTGTGTCCAGCAAACTCGATGGTGATCAACTCGCGTCTTCTGAAAATGCTGTGCGCCACGCATCCGAGGCGGGTCTAGGGCCAGTCCAGAACCAGAACGGTACGGCACCTGGATCGTCCATTGACAGACAGACGGGTTATTACCGCGGCGCCGGACACCCCAGCGCTCCGATGGGCAATTCCGCTCCCCAAGGGCATAATCGCATTCTCCAGTTCCAGAACGCCACGACTCAATCCACGGGGCACGATCGGACAGGTGTCGGTGGCGGGTGCACCAATAACATCGATGCGGGCGACAGGCTCGGCTGCATTCCACTTCCAGCGGAACTACCGATGGTCCAGCCAATCTGTGAGCGGGGAGAATTCGCCGCACATTCGAGATGAAACCACGTACTCACAGCCGATTCAAGCCTAGGGCCCTGCCGAGACCGACCGTCTCAGATTAAAACCAAGGGGGCTCAGGAATGGAGTAGAAGGGTCTGTATGTGGTGATCATCATCTCAGGAGGCGACACACGCGTTTGCAGTACTGATTTTGAGGGATCACGGAGATAGTCATATCGCGCAGAATAGTCATATTCGTTAGGAATACGCTGGTTGCGTGTCCCACGCGCAAATACATCTCATGATACGTAGCACGCGATAAGAGAAGAGTTCAGGGGGTGTCAGAATCGTGATTGTAAAGGCTAGTAGTAACTCTAGGCGTTAGAACGGCAGCTTCTGCGTCTTCTTCAACACGTTGGACTTCCTTGCCAGCGGCATCGGCTTGCCCTTGGCACGGTACTAAACAAAACAAAAAACTCCGTCAGCAAAAAAAAGAGACCGAGAAGAATAAAAGAAAAGAAAAGAAGGATGAAAAAGAAAAGGCGTATGTGTGTACGATGAACGTAGAAACGCACCCCTCTGAAGCGCTGCACGCGTTGGTCCATGTCGCGCAACAACATCTTGGTACGTGCGACGCGCCGCTCGCGCTCGCGCTCCCATTTGTGCCCCTTGAACATCCTCTTCTTCCCCGCGTAGAGACGGTTCCCGACGCCCGCGCCCGCAACACTACGCTCACGCACCGTCCCGGCCCATTCCACAGACCTCGCCCACGCGTCGTCGGCACCAACAGCAACTTCCTTGGAATCTTGGCCTCCTCGCACCGGCCCATCCTCCTCCCCCTGCGGCGTTCCCTGCGTCCCCTCCTCCAACCCCCGTTCCCACTCCCGCTCCCGTTCCATCAGCCCCTTCCGCACACTCACCAACCCGCTCGCGACGGCATTCTCCCGTTCCTCCGTCCCCGTGCCCGTCCCCCCCGGCTTCTCCTGCTCCATCCCCGCCGCGCTACCACCACCGACAGACAATGTGGAAGAAGGAACGGCTGCTGCTGTTGTTGCCGTCGAGCGTTGTAGTTGCAACAGCTGCGCCTGGCTCATCGATTTCGGACCTGGAGGCAGGAGATGCAGCGTCGCGCTCTCGCGCGCGTGCTTGGTGAGATCCGCCTGACGACGGAGCGAATACTTTGGCGGTGCCCACCGCCCGGACTTGGGATTCTTCTGCGGCACGAAAGGATTGTTGAGAATAACAGCCGCAGCCGCAGCTGCTGTCGTTGCAACAGAGACGGCAGCAATAGGGATGCCGCTGCTGCTGCTGCTCCGAGAAGAAGGCTCAGTAGATGACGACGTCGACGTCGTCGCTGCTGGTGCTGGCGGTCGCTGGGGTTGATTTGGAGCGGAGGCCGTCGCCGCTGGGGGTGTCCGAGGTTTTGGTGGCGCGACCACTAGCTCGCGTAGACGAAACCGCTTGATCGCGCGAAGAGACTGCGACATTCTCGTTCGTTTTTTTTTTCTGAGGTATGCGACCCAGACGGGTGTGAACCGAAACAGCGAGGAAATGAGTGACCATCTACGGTCACGTGCATATATTTTGAATTACGTAAAAGCCAAGCCCCTTCGAGTCCAAGATGGCTGCGTGCATTGAGCAGCACCAAAAAGCTTCCGATCATATCTTTGCCACAAAACACCACTCATGCCCATCTGGAACCCCCCCCTGCATTCCTTTCCACGATCCACGATCGTACAGGCGTACCTCGCTGATATCCGCCGGTTTCAAAGTTCATGATTGAGATAACCGAAAGCGGTTTACAGTTGTTCAACTTAATTTACTGTTGCTACCGAACTTCCGAGTCAGTGGGTTCGGCAGCAATTCACTTTCGGGGCTACACCAGCGCATACGTTGGCAGTTGGAGGAGCGTAGAAGGGCTAGGATTCTGAAAGGGAGGGGTGGGACCGCCTCCCTTGGTTGATCGAATGGACTGTCTTACAATCGCGTGACCCACCTCGCGGATGAGCAGGGAGGCAGTCAAGAGGCCGCGATGACGTGGAATGCCCCGTCAAGTACGGCGAATGCTCATAGAAGGCGTGCATGAACACACACCCGTCATCGGAGGGTCCTTTGTATTTTTGGGCTTTGCTTATTTTAAGAGAAGGGGGACCTTCGATTCGACGATGATTCAGTGACTTTCCCCATGGACTCGGAACCATCATGGAATACGCGTCCGGGAATACAATACAGTACCGATGCAATCTGTTCCAAGCGTATATAGTATCATGATCATGATCATACACACGCTTCCACTGCGTCACACACGCGTGGCTTCTTTGTTCGAGAAAGTGGCGGCGTGTGCGAGCCGCGGAGGGGTTCGCGTCTTGAGCATGCCTCGGCCTAAAGACGTCCATGTCCAGTCCATTAATATTGTCCCACACACCGTCCGCACCCACATATACATACACCGCCGTACTACCTCCACGGGGCACACGAGCAAGTGAACGAAACGAAGATCCCAGCGCCAAGTGCGCAAATGAGATCTGCCCGCAGCCTGACGGAGCGAGCGCGCAAGTCCGACTCGGACTCCCCTCAAGCTCGGCTCCCTGGACCTCGCATGAGTAACCCAACCCACCTGCTCACTGGCAACCCCGGCATAACAACTTGAACATAAAAAAAAAAACGAAAGCCCAGCGCGAGTCCTCGCCGTCACGGATCCGAGCAGGGCCGCGCGCGCTGACAAACCGATAAAAAAGTCGTCGTCACGGTTGTACAGCGACAGGTGGTCGTCGCCGCCACTGCGGAGAAAAAGAGGAGTATTCATGGCACAACAAGTATTCAAGGTGAGTGTCAGCATCAGCAGAATGTATTCGTGGCACGGTATGATGCGGCCAATCAAAAGCCGCGCGCGCGCTCCGAGAAGGGGCCCGTGAGTGACACGATTGATGTCTTGTCTTTTTTTTACAGCTGGGGGCTGGCAGTGACTGAGGAGACGGAGGCAGGAGCGACTCGGACTCGCAGGACGGGGCGGGAGGGCATCCGTCTACTACTCAAAGATTTAGGCACTAATTGAAGTGCAAGTTCGCCCGTGAGAGTAAGGGCGAGGGGGTCGAGTCATAAGTCACAACTTGCACTGGCAAGTACGGCAGTAAGGGACCCTTGTCAGCGCAGCGAGGGCAGAGGCCCGAGGGGGTGGTACTAGTGTCGTACAGTATGTACCACGGGTGGGAGTGATCCGGCCAGTGATCGTCCGGCGAATGTGTCGCATGACACGGGAAACGGCGGTTTGGCGAGGGTACCGTAGCCCGTGTATATGGATCTGTACTTGTACTGTAGCCGCGCTTACTGCACTATATAGATCCTTTTGTTGTGCCATGAAACCGAATAGATGCCAAGGCAGAATCAATCAATTCTTTGGCACATTGGCCGCGCTCGGTGACAATTACGCGTGGACTCGGGATGTCGAACAAACAGGACGGTCACGATGCCAATTCGAGTTTCACCACTGACAGGACTTCGAAGGTGTCAAGGAATGACAAGCCATCGTTCTCATGCACCGCCCTACCGAACTCAACGGAGCTACATACGAGTCGACAAATCGAATGTATTGAGGTTGACAACATCCATCATGATCTAGTCGACACGCATGCGCAACTCAACCATCGTAAAGGGTAGTGGGCCACTCCAGTCCCTGAAACTAGTATCTAGCGGTGGCAATCGCAATCAAGGTAAGGCCGGTAAGGACAAAGAAGGTAGAAGGGGAATAGGAATTACAGGGGAAGGGTAATTGCAAGTGGGGCGGTCCCCTGTGCGGTTGACAGCACGGTAGTTAAACATCGGAGAATATAGATAAGACTGTGTGACGTGCCGCTTACCTCAGGTGAAATGAGGACATGATTGCACCAAAAATAAAACTACTGTAAAGCCAAAGGGGGAAAAGTACACAGAAAAACAGCCTTACGCTTACGATTGCGTCATGATGCCAGGAAAAGAGACGAGGGAGTAACGAGAAGAGACAATGGCCGCTCGATCTCTAACTCATCGTTGGGAGATAGGGACCTGACCCCGCTGAGTTGCTGTTGGCGCAGGGCCAGTATATTGTCGTGACGGCGTGGTCGTGCCTGGTGTGCCTCCATTTTGTCTTGCGACGGGCTGCCCATTAGTTTGATAAACGGGCTGTTGGGGAGCTGGCTGACGTGGAGGAGCATGCTGAGGATTGCGTGGTGCAGGTGCAGGCGCGGGGTGTTGCTGCTGCTGCTGCTCTGGCTGCTGAGGGGCCTTTTGGGCTGTAGGTTCATCGATAGCGCTCGGCGCGACATATAGACCTTTGTCAATGTGCTGAGGGATTGGTTGGATCTCAGTTCCCAGCTCTTGTTCAATCCTGTAAAGGTTGAAACGGTCCTCATAAGTCACAAGGTTGATGGCGAGACCCAGATGTCCAAAGCGTCCGGATCGACCAATTCGGTGAAGGTATGTCTCAGAATTCTTGGGGAAATCAAAGTTGATGACGACATTGACAGCTTGGATATCGATACCTCGGGTGAGTAGATCTGAACAGACGAGGTTTCGGCAGACACCATTACGGAAGTCGTGGAAGACGCGGTTACGATGCGCTTGAAGCATCTTTGCGTGCGAATAGAAACATGAGTAGCCCAGCTCTGTGACTTTCTTAGCCAGGAGCTCGACGCGATTTGTTGAGTTGCAGAAAATTATAGACTGATTGATTTGCAGCTTCAAAAAAAAATCTCAGTCTATGGCAGGGGACTAGTGGACGTAAATCAAACCTTAGAGAAGAGGGTGTTGAGACAATGAACCTTCTGTCGCTCCTCGACATAGGCGTAGTATTGAGTGACGCCGCGCAATGTAAGTTCATCCATGAGATTAATTTCATGTGGAGCGTTCATATGTTTGTCCTATTCGGGATTCAACCAGTGATACAGTGGATATGGTGGATGACGGCGTACCTTGAAATCTTTTACGATAAGAGGAAAGGTAGCGGAAAAGAGCATGACTTGACGGGTCTTGGGGAGGTATGAGAGGAGCTGTTCCATGACAGGAGAGAACTCGGGCGAGAGCAGTTTATCGGCTTCGTCCATGACAAAAACGGGACATTCACTAAGATCGGCCACATTTTTACCGACGAGGTCAAGAATGCGACCGGGCGTGCCAACGAGAACATGCACGGCGTCCGAAAGGCGGAGAATATCGTCTTTCAATGTCGTGCCGCCAGTGGTCACCATGACTTGGATGTTTAGATGTTTTCCAAGGGTTTTGCAGACCTGGCTGGTTTGCAAAGCGAGCTCACGCGTGGGGACGAGGAGGAGGGTCTGGATTTTGCCTTTGTTGATGTCGATTTGTTGTAAAGCAGGAATGACAAAGGCGGCCGTCTTTCCCGTGCCATTCTTTGCACGGGCGAGGATGTCGCGTTTGGTTAGAGCGACTGGGATGGCTTCTTCCTGGATTGGGGAAGGCTTTTCAAAGCCGGCTTCGAATATGCCCATGAGAAGTTCGCGACGGAGGAACATGTCTTCAAATTCCAGACCCTTGGTGGCCTTGACGTCCTCTGTTTGTGGGCGGTCATCGCGTGGAGGTGGGCGGAGTCCGGTACGCCAGTTATCGCCAGGGCTTGAGGAAGAGAAGGGCGGGGTGAGAGGTTGGGTCGAACAAAGATGGAGAACAACTCACGGTGCTGTGGAGGATGAGCGCGTTGATTGAGACATTTGATATATATTTGCGAGGGAATAGCAGAGGCTACGAGGGGATGAGGGTCTGTCGATATTTTTCCGAGGGACGAGTTGCTGAGTAAGCGACGGGAGAAAAAGATTTTATCTTAACTACTCTTGCTCTATCACGGCGTTTGATTGGTGATGGCGACGGTTCGCCTCAGCTCGTGCCTTGTATATTGTCCCAAATGGATTAGCGGATTTTTGTTCAAAAGAGCGCTGCCCTGGCCCTGCTCGCTCTTTTGGCCACGTCCCACTCGTGCCCGTTCATCCAGGTCGGTTCATCGCTTTTCTTTATGCCCTCCTCTTTGGCTAATACACCCCCTTGAACTCCAGCACGTATTTCCGAGACCCACACGCCTACTCCACGCTCTTTTCATCAATACACTCGTTACTGTTCTTTCATGTTTACACCTCCTCCCTCACCCCTGCCCTCGTCTCTCGCGTCCTTTCCTATCCCAAATTCTCCCGTGCCATCACCGTCTCCTTCTCCGCCGTCGTCTCCCCAGCAATCTCTGATACCAGGTCCAGTCCCCTCGTCACATCCACCGAAGCATCGTGCCCGTGCCAGACGGCTAGAGATGAGCATGACCATTCAGGATCGTAAACGGAGAATCGCATGGTATACCAGATTGATGGTCATCACCGTTCCTCTCGTGCTCGTCCTGGTCGCGTTCTTGAGGCACTTTGCCTCGCGTCCCCTCTTCTTAAACTTGCTAGTTGGCCCTTCCCCAGGAGCTCGTGTCTTCTTGGCCACCGGGATCGATGGGACCGGACACTCAATGCGCCCGCTACATCGGCGACAGAGCGGCGTGAGCACGATGCCGTCGTCCATGTCGGGTGTCTCAGATTTGGTCTTCCCAACGATCGCATCAACTCCCACTCCTACCAGCACCCAGGGACCGTCTCAGGTCGTGCCTACGATTCCGTCATCCGCCCCCGACCTTCCCACGCCATTCCCTCAGGCGTTTGACACGACCCTGGGTAGCAACTTCACGACACTTGCATGTGAGACATTTTTCATAAATATGACACAATCCCTCCCCTTTCGCCAATGTCGACCATTCTCCTTCCTGTCCCAGACATCCTCTGCGTTCTTGCAGGTCAGTTGGCTCTAATAACCCCGTCGACTAATCACGTTGATTTGTATATTGATGCGGTTCTTCAATTCACTTTTAGGCACAGTCAAATATCACGCTACTCAACATTGATATTTGGGGTACCTGTAACACTCCCGTCAGCGCCGATCTGTGTGCATCCAACATGGATTGGTTCTCGTCGGCGTTGCTGGACGCATGTTCTCAAGAAAAGAGTAACGACAATCAATTGGTAATGCAGACGCTTAACAGTACGTTGCTGTTTGATGTTGATGTTTCATCGGCCGATTTTGGCACTCATTTTCGTTGCTTTTGCTTTGACAGGTTTGCGGTTGTACTCCCTGATGCGACAGGTGGCCTGCCTGGAAGTTCGGGATGCGTCTACTTATTGTTACATTGAGGCTGCCAGCAACTCAAACCCGTCGGACCTATATATCTATTCGCTGCCGTATGGGATCCCCCTCCCGAACAACACAAATATGTCATGTTCCGATTGCACCAAGAACGTGTTGGATTTCTTCGGGTCGCAGTCAAACCAAACGGACGGCTTGAAAAGTACCTACAACTCTGCGGCAAAACTCGCATCGTCCAAATGTGGCTCAACGTATGTCTACACTCAATCGGCCATTGCGTCATCTTCCGCCCTGCGGTGGATTGGGGATCATCCACCAACGAGCTGGACGCTTGCATTGGCGCTATGCGTTCTTTTCATAGGACTACAATAGTTTATTTTTTCTTTTTCTTTTTTGGATACCTTTGTGTTCTGTATCACTTACATATACTTATCCTTCCTTCTTTCGACGGGTTTTCCATCTTCGCATAGATTTAGGGATTACTAGATTACTATTTAAAATCGCACCACGGATTGGTACACGAATGAGTTCCTCCGCGAGATGACGTGATCATGATCAGCTCCATGGCCCCATTCAGTTGTGGTCTCCTCTCTGATTCAGCCCTCAGTCAGCCATGTCTCCAATCCTTCTTGTTTCCTCCCCATCCCTATCTCTTTTCAAGGTAAAGAGGTCTGTCAACTAATAAGCATCTTATCAACCGAGATCGATCAAGACCCATCGCGACCGGAGCTGGCGTCTCGCCGCGAGTTTGGCGACCGCCGACAACCACACCATAATATCGTACGATAAAGACATTGCTCAGTTCTCCATTTGTACAACCATACTTTGTCACCTCAACCTCAACTCAACTTCCAACAATGCCCCGCCTGCGTGCTGTAGCCGGACCATCTTTAGAAGAGCTCGTGCCCATCTCGGTCAACTCTGGCGTGCCACACAACATCGTCTCCGACGCCTTCGAGGGGCAGATGCTCGCGTATATCAAAGGCTTTACGGACGAGGACGGAAACGTCTTGGAAAGTGAATACTTCCACCGGGAGGATCGAAAAGGCATTACTTGGAGCATACAGGTCCAAGGTACGCTGCTCTTCTCTTCCCCCTACACCCCCCCTTGCCCGTGCCAAGCCTAGGTACGCTAACGTACGGCCTTGCGTCTAATAGGACGCTTCCTTCGCCCCACCTCTGCGGATGATGTGCTCTTCGGAAACACGTTCGACCGACCCCTCAAATTACCCTGGGGTTCCGGCCCAGCGCTCAAGTTCATGCAGTAAGCATCCCGCTTTTGATCCCCTTGTCCATCCCCACCCCACAGATCGCAGTGTTGACTGACGTCACGACCTCCTTCGCCATCTCAGCTTTGTCGACCCGTCACTAGAGCACGACCTTGCGTCCAGCACAAAGCCGTGGGCGCTTTCCCCACTCATTTCAACGATGCCGCATCTCGCCCACAGCCGCGTGCCTGTCGCGTCTCGATCCCCTTCGCCCTCACCCGTAACTCCTCGGCCTGACCCCCAACAAAGGCGATCATCAGAGCGTGCGATCAGCCGCAAGGCCTGGCCACCCTTTCCACCTGCGCAATCGCTCTCCGACGACACTGCGCAGCTGCACCTTACCCTGAGAAGTCCACCGCCCTCGCATTCGCCCTCGCCTGCACCATCACCTCATCTCTCACGTCGTCCGTCGTCCTCAGGGTCAGCCACTCCTGAGTCTGACAACCCTGTGCTGGTCACAGTGGCAGAGTCGTTGGACCCTGGCAACGGAAGCCTAGCGTCGCCTTTCGGGGCGCACTTGACGGACAAACACCGTTTCAAAAAGAATAATCGCCTATCCGCCTCGTCTCTCGCGTCACGCCTGTCTGCAAATCACGAAGAAAAGAGGGAACGTAAGGAGCGCAAACGCACGGAGAAAGTTCTGAGGCACGAGCAGGCGCTGCAGGAACTACGTACCGCGGAACGTAGGCGTGCCTATTTTCGCGACGCGTCACATCGACAGGAACTCGTCTTTGGACCTGAGGTACGCGCATTCTTTCCCACGCTCCGCCGTGTGTCGTTGACCTTTGTGCCCTATCAGGACGTATTCACAGTCGACTTTTGCTACGGCTTTCTCCAGTTCTCACCGACGCTGTCGCTACAACTGCCTGGCGGCATCTCGTTCGATCTGATGCATTATTGGGACGGTCAACCTGTCCGCTTCGTATGCTGCGAGCGCAGACGAGGAGGCAACGGCGACAGCGAGAGTAAAGAGGGTGATGCAGACTCGGACGTACCCTGGGGTCGTGTATTGTGGTGCGTGGCAATAGAGCTCGTCCCGGACGAGGAGCCGCAGCCACCGCCGCATGCCCGGCCTGGGTCCCGTACAGCCAACGGGGCGACCAATGGGGTTAGGGGCCACCACCAAGGAGGCGATGGCGATGGCGCCCAGGGTAGAGGAAATTAGACTTGTGTTGGTGAGTGGCCGCAGAAGGGGGATGTCTCTACGAGAGCATGGACCTACCTTTAGAAGCACGATTACAGGTCCACTGTACTAGTGGACGTCTTGGTCCCGCGGACTCCTAATTCTGTCGTCTCGCGAGACGTATTGGACATATTTTATAGCTTAAGGAGCGGTGTCTCCGCATCGGATAGATCCATCGTTACGACATCGCGATTATGAGGAACATGTGATTTCTTCGATAGATGTACATTTCCTTGGGTCGCGTGATACTCGAATGTCAACGAAACAACAACTTATTTCGAAGCCACGGATCATAGAAACCAGAAACGTTCCCGAACCCACCCGGTGCGTCAGATGTAAAAGTAATACCTTCTCAGACTGAAACTTCCTGCGAGCAAGCAGAAGGAAACTAGTGTGGGACCTCCCAACCCAACCTAACTCCTAGCTCCGATGAAAGTGAAATACAGTAGAAGAAACACCCCCTCAGGCTCGTGATGACAAAACCCGCACAAGGCGTATTCAAAAAGGTATGGTATCGGACTTGGAAGTGGGTTTTTGTTCTTGGCATGGACCGGGACCGGATCCAAGGTTGCCTGTGGTGTTGGGCGTTCTGAGTCGGTTCGAGAGAGCCTGAGCTTTCCTGTATCATATCAACTTCACTGCACGCACACTTGCAGCATTGTACAGTACAGTACAGTAGGTGGTACGCCCTCTACGAATCAGATCGCATGGCAGCCCGCAGCCCCCGCAGCGCAACCCCCCAACCCCGCAATCCGCAGAGTTCGCAGTATCCATCTGCGCACAAAACACCACTGGCAGGTCCGCCTGGATCAGCGTTAAGATTGGTAAGATATGGCGGGTGTGAGTGCATGTGACCATTTCACTTCCCCCGGAACCGGAATGGATGCAATGCATAAATATGGATGAATGGATCAGTGGGATGCGATGACTCGACTCGCGATGACGGATGACGAATGACTGATGCATACTGATGGATCGATGATATGATACCGTGATATACTGTACTTGTGTTTTGCCGCACTCAAGTTGCCGCCGCCGCCGGCACAAAGATCACACCCCACCCCACCCCATTCCCCCGGCCTCGGATTTGCCCGGCTTTTCTGTCGTTCATCGTCAAGAAAGTTGCGAGGACAGGGCCACCGTCTTTGATCGTTGTCTGAGTCTGAGGGACGTGATAGCTCGAACTTGAAGCGCGGAAGATACTAAGCAGCTCCCCGTAATCATGGTGTAGGCGTAAGCGAGGAATCGGGCTTGGCATTTGCTTAGATAGACAAATCGATCGATCACAGATCAGTCGACTCAAAACGTGTACATTAATATTACTAAGTGAGGTCGTTTTACTTTACGGCCGAGTCGCACCCACACCCACGTATCATAATGTACCCTGACTCAGGGGACACGATTCTGCTCTACATTATTACTGTACTGTACCGATTAATTACAACAAAACAATAACCGAGGCATGTACACCCGAATAACGAGGCGTGTAATCGAGGGGGATGTTGAAATACAAATGCGATGAGAAGCGAAAGTGCAAGCGATGTATAAGGCGCAACCAAAACCGATTAGGTCTGTATGTGGAAATTACTGTATACGTGAGGAGAAAGAACACGGCATAAAGCAGGCGTCTTATAGGGCATTACGGGAGAGGATAAGGGGACAAGTTCATTGCCGCAAGCACTTGATGAGCTTGTTCACGCCATCGAGACCGAAGCCGTCCTCGGCAGGGTAGCAGACGTACATAGGCAGGTGCTTCGAGTGGAACTTGTTCTGCGAGGGGAAAAAGTCAGTCCCGATGTATGAAAAAGTCGTGAGCATGTACGCACCCGGAAGTCCCCGCGGCGGGTCAGGCCAGTGAGACCGATGACCTTGTTGTACGTCTTGCTGAGCCAGGTGATCTTCCACCCGCTCAGGTTGTCGACGGGCGTGAGCGAATCCGACGCCGTGATACCGAACGTGACGGCCACACCGCCGCGTCGGGAGCTGGTGGACGGGGTTGACTTGCCAGAAGAGCTGCCAGATCGCGAGAGAGAGCCGGAACTGCTGGAGTCGGCGCTTTGTGAGCGCGAATGCACGGAATTCTCCTCGATCTTGCGGGCCACTTCGAGGTCCGCGTTCGTCCACACAAGCGTTCCATCTTCCGATTTGCGATCCGAGTCGTCCGACCACGTGCCCTCGTCCTGGATGTCCGACATGGCGCGGTAGATGACCATCTCGGACGTACCGCGTGGGGCGTTCGGGAAAGAAACAGCATTCTTGATCTGGTATTGATCCCGGTGAATGCTGGTGAGGACAAGGATCCCAACAAGGTTGGAATCACTCTCGGCAACCCAATAGCGACGGTGCTCAAAGTCCAGCCAGGGTTGGAAGGACGTCTGTTTAAGCAAAACATGTATAAGCTCGGAAGAAGGCCGGGAATTACCGCGAAGCGACTTACGGATGCGATCTGGATTCCAGTCTTGCTCTTCTTCCAGTTGGCGATGCCCTCCTCAACCTGACGCTTCATCGCGTCGGACCACTGGTCGGGCTGTACCTCACGGACTTGAACGTTCGCGCGCTCAGCTCGGCGAAGGTTCTTCTTGAAATCCTTGACCTCGGACCCTCCTCCGTGAGAATGAGCGAGCTCGACGACTGACCGCGGGTCCAGGAAGTCTTCGACGATGCAGCTAAGCGCACTCCACCTAAACTTGGAGCCTACACCACCAAGGACCTGCTCCATCTGACCGTCGACGCAAAGCCAGATCGGGCGGAGCTTCTGAGACCTGGCCCATTCGATGAAGGCTGCACATGTTGCTTCCAGGGCGGCCGGGTCGGAAACTATCGGGTTACCCCAGGCGAAGACGAAAGGGTCGGAGCGTAGGTAGCCCTGGACGGGAGGGAAGGAGGATGGGGGGATGGGAACAGAAGGACGCCAGATCTTGTAGCGGGCGAACTCAAGCCATGACGTAGCAGAGGAGGAACCGTACTGGGCAATCAACTCGGCGATACCAGCCTTGTCGCCGCTAGCCTTGTCCGCTTCAATGTCGGCAGCTTGCTGAGGGATTGAGGTGGAGGGCGGCTGGAAATCAAACCCCTCGTTGTCGTCCGGTTCCTGTGCCTCATCGTCAGCTGAAGGCCTTGCGGGCTGGGCAGCGGAAGGTTCGCTCTTTGCGGCTTGCTTGGACGCCTCGGACTGTGCATGTCGGGCGGGGGGAGGATGGGTGGCGCTAGTGGCGGCGACGGTAGGGACTGTTGTCATATCCGAAGAACGCCAGTAGTCGTTAAGCTTTGCGAAACTAGAGTTAATGGCAGAAGAGTCGAAAGGGAGGCGAGATAAGAGGGTGGTCATTATGGAGCGTTAATTGATAACTTAGGTTCCGAGGCAGATACAGAAGAGGACGGGCGGGCAGGCTTGAGTGGAGTAGGGGAGTGGGGACAAGCCTTTTATGTGGGGCAATGACCTTAGACCTGCCTGTAATGGGCACCATTTCGCCCTTGAGAACCGGGCTGAGTAGTGAGGACCGGACCAAGAAACGGACGGGAAGCCACAACTAAGCAAGGCGAAACATGAACACAAAGCTGATGACTCATGTATTTTAGACGTATTGCACAGCCACCTCAGCTTGCCTTCTCGGTCCCGCAGTGACCCGAACCCGATCCTCTGCCGGCTTTCATCCCCGATTTCGGAGGATTACATGACATCTACTGGGTGATAAATGATGACACGATCTGGCCCAACCCACCTTTGTGTCACTCCTCACTTGTGGATACCACCTGTGGCGAGAATCGTCAGAGGGATGGGGCTAAAATGGGGCTGCGGCTGCGGCTGTGAATTGGCTCTCGAGCACCTGCAATACCGACACTGCAGGTCTGGGTTGGATATGGTGGTATGTGGTCTTCCATGGACCTGAGACCTGGGACGAGCAATCACATGATCAAAATGACCACAGATCACGTGTCAAGATCACGTGCAAGAGAAGATCACGCCACCCAATAGCAACGCGAAACGCAAGCCGTGGTGTCATAACATAGCCGTCGGAGGCTTTATTGCTGCGCATTATTGCTGCGCATTCTGATCCCTCCCTCTTTTCTTAATATCACCACACACCTTCCTGTATCTCTTTTTACCCCTTCCTCACACTTGTGCTACGATCTAATGTACGATAAAACGCCTGTATACCCTCACCAACAACATCTCCCTTGCGCACATGAACCATTAAAGTCTATTTATGTCTTTCAACGCCTTCTGACAACCATTCTTCTCGTACCCCTGTGGTTCATCTACTATTCAGTCCTTCCCCGTTGTTTTCGACCTCGTCCTTCATGGTCGCTCACCCAGATCATCATCGTCAAATTTACCAAGCGCATCTACAAGGTCACCGAGGTTGCTGGTGTCACCTGGGGAACCCGTGATCCCACACTTGAGCCGGATGACAATTCGCTCCACGAGACGCGCTTTGCCTGGGTCCCATCTCTTTCACACGAGCTTTGCACAGGTATCGTCAACGATGATCAAGTCCCACTTCAGAGGGTCGGCACATATATTTGGCCCAAGGTCCTACCTCCCGGCACCCGTATGCGTTGCGTCACCAGTGCCGGGGGTGGTGGTTCACCTAAAATTCTTAATCAGGATGTCTCTCCATCCAAAGACATTCCCGATGATTGCACAACCGCTACCCCGACAGCTGCGTCGCAGTACAAATCACCCAAAATAGACGTATACGTAGAAGAAGTACTTCCGTACATCGGAACTACAACCGACGGCCTGGATGTTGAGGCCGACGCGGCCGTTTCTCCTCCACACACGATTGGACTCTTCCTCCACGGGGGTGGATATTGTCACATGTCTGCTCACGAGAAGTCTGGTACCTCCCGGATTCCCCGCCGACTCATGAAAGTATGCGTCTCCCACAGTTTATCTGCGTACATGTCGTGATGATTTTCACTTTCTTCATCAGGACAATCTCTTCGAAGAGATCCACGGTGGGCTCTTTGAGCCAGTGTTGTCGTTTGTCGAAGTTGACTCTTCATTTAGCTGTCGAATATAGGCTCTTACAGCATGCTCCTGTACCCGGAGCCCTCCAGGACGCCGCTGCTGTCTATGCGCATCTCCTTATGCAGCGTCTTGGCGCACGCAGAAGTCTAGACGGCAAATATCGTTATCCAAAGTCACCCACTTCCGATCGCATACACGCCCACGATACTCCAACAACGCCTGACCCTGTCCTAGGCATTTCCGAGACCATGGGTCAAACTTTGGATTACGAAACAAATCTCAGGAGTTCTGCAACTCCCCCAGGCACAGAGATTTCTCCTTCAGGCGACACAGGACTCCGGCAACATGTCGAGACTATTCGAGAGGATGACCGACGTGATTCCGTGGAGCCGCTAATCAATGGAAATGATGCCTCGCCTATCAACTCCGTGCATTTGATACAGGCAAGGCCCGACGCCGTTGCTGCAGCGCGTCGACCACGTATCATCCTTATTGGTGATAGCGCTGGCGGGAATCTCGTATTAGCACTTGCGCGTTGGGTCAGGGATGAGGGCATCCTTCCCGTCCCAGATGGGATGATATTATTGTCACCCTCTTGTGACCCTTGTACGCACCGCTTACATGCTTAATGGCCCAGACTCGCTCATGTGATCCGATTCTGTTACCCAGCACATACACTTCCTCAAGTACCAGCCTCGCGTCGCCCTCGGCCGCATGCGGATACCGATTACCTATTGGACACCCCCGAGCCACGCGCGTTACTCTCTCGCACGTTCCTCGGCCATCACCCGATAGAGATGGTGTATTCACCGTACATCTCCCCGGCGAGCGAGTGGGTACTCTCAGTGTTTCATGGAAAGGAGGGCATGGTCGACCTGGAACCTCTCGGTCCTCACAAGGACTCACGTGATTACCGAGATGAGGGCATCAAGTCATACGATTGTGCCGTCAGCTGCGTCCCCACATATTCCAATAGGTGCTCAACAGCGAGTAATCCGTATATCCGTACTCCCAAAGGCATGGGCCTGTTCACGGACTTTCCAAGAGCGCTGATCGTGGTCGGCGATGCAGAGCGGCTTGAGCGCGAGGTAGTAGCACTAGAGCGAGGGCTCGAGCATGACGGAGTCCGCGTGCGGATGGTGTGGGCCAAGGACGCGATCCACGATGTATTGATGATGGGCACATGGGATGAGCGAGTCCGTGAGGGTATATGGAAGGAGATTGGTAGGTGGGTACAGGAGGTTGCGGCGGAGTAAGTCGGCTGCCCAGAGACATGACTGAGTAGGCATGTAACAAAACTGCATGGACTGCATGCATTGTGGACATTATATACAAGTACGAATATTTTAGATGCGGAATGGACAACGGGAGTGGTGTTGTATCGGTGCGCAGTACAGGGCCTTGGACCGCACGAATGTGAAATCAATGCGATGATGCTGCGGAGATGCATGCCACTGAGTGTGGTGAGCTAGGAAGGTCCTGGATTGAACCGCGGAGCCTTTGCAGCGGCCCTTGTCAGAGAGAAACTGCTGAAAGTCGCACCAGGAATCCACAGTCAATATACGTAGGCACCAACGCACGCAGGGGACCGAGAGCGGCCATCAACCAGGGTAGTCCAAAAACACTTGATGGAAGCCGTCCGACAACAAGACATTATTGCGGACCCTAGTTGGCAGATGATAATCCTGGGACACCGATCGATCAATCAATCAATCACCTGCGTGATGGGAGAAGTGAGTAAAGGGAGCCGAGCTACTACTGTCTTACGCCGCCTACGGACTACTGAGCGCAATCTCCGTAGCTCAACTTTGTGTGGGCTTCAATCTGCATCTGAGACGCGCGCTGCGAGTGGGGACATTGTTGAACCATGCCGAGCTTAGTCTGTGGCAGGCTTGGGCGCGGCCAAGTTTCGTAGAGACGGAGCGCGGGCTTAAATGGGGCCAGACGTGATGTCGGCACAGCAGAGAAGCTCGGGGTCTTTGCGTGCGGTGGAAATGCGCGGGGGCGCTCTCCGTCGTCCGTCGTGTGTGTGCTGTGCTGACTAAAACAAGCAAAAAAAAAAAAGTAAGCAAGACAGACAGGCAAGGCGTTCACCGGGAATGGTGGGAGAAAGTGAAACTGCAGGGAAGAGCGAAGCTGGGTGATTACTTGGTTTGGAGGACACGCCTCAGCAAAAGGCCTAAGTGAGACGCTATAAGCCCATTCCTCATAAATCCAAGAGCGCATACTAGTAGGCTGTTTGGGCGGGCACGCGGCGTCATGAGTTGGATGCGGGGGGGTGTTCAATTGTTGATCCGACGAGTGTGAACCGCTCTGTCCTAAGTACTCTCTCGCTCTGGCTGGCAAGTGTGCTGATAGGCGCTGAAGGTGGCACAGACACTATAATCGTCATTGCCGCGCGATTCGAAACAAAAAGAAGGGCGGCCAAGACGAATGGAAAAGACGCATATAAAAATGCGTTGTTCGCTTCACGCCGTATTCCCAACGTGCGGAACAGGTCCCAGCGCGGGTGAAATCGTCTCCTGTTATGGACGAAGGATGAGCGTAAACG
>Ga0137394_10000706_pt1 | contig 23267 bp, 20 predicted proteins | sample czobulk116metaG_FD_108278 | JGI IMG/M metagenome (GOLD analysis project Ga0137394, IMG submission 108278) | Vadose zone soil microbial communities from Angelo Coast Range Reserve, California, USA - czobulk1.16 metaG | ecosystem: Environmental > Terrestrial > Soil > Vadose zone | place: USA...
CGTATCCTCTATTACAAAGGAACCACCTACCTCTACGTCGTCATCCTTGAAGGAGCCTCTCTTGCCTCAGAAACGACCACGTTCCATGTCGCCAGATTTCGTCTCGGACGGGGCAGAAAATAGGGCAGTAATTCCTTCTAACAAGACTCCGAGTGGTCCTCCCTCCCCAGCACACGCATCAGAACCTTCGAACTCTCAACGCCTAGCTGGCCCCGGTCGCACTCCAGCGCGCGTGGAGCAGATTCTCTCCGAAAATACAAGTCGTACCGGGCGGGCAGTACAGATGGTACTCGACACATCCGGTGCCTCCTGGAATCTGAAACCCGGTCAAGAGGGTCCTCCACGCAAGCGACCAGCCCCTGGGGATGTCAGCGGATCTAGCTCTGGAAAGAACGCGAGAGCCAACATGCGTGCTCGGCTCGCTGGGTTCGCCCGTGAAGGAGCCCGAGTAGTGCAGGACAGGGCAATCAAACATGACAGCGAGAGCTCTGAGGATGAGGAGAGTACCGAGCAGAAAGCTGAGGACGAGGAGCGGAAACCAAGCCCGCAGAAAATGGAAGTCGACACGGATGAGCCTGAGGCACGCGATGACGGACACTCGTCCACGGATGTAGTGGACGAGACGATGGTCATCGATTCCTCGGAGAGCGAAGATGAGTCCTCGAAGCCGCCTAATGATATTTCGCGCGCAGCAGCTACTGCGGCTTCTCCGACTCCCCCCCGAGCTGATGGCGACTTTACATCCAACGACGAGCTCCTCCGGGATTCGACCTCAGACGGTACACTGTCTAGTAGCGCTGTCGCCGCCGGTCCCCCGTCACCACCTATCGTCTCTGGTGTCCAGACCGAAATTGTGCGCACGGCAGTAGGGGATGCACCACCGATTGCGTTCGATCTCGAGCGTACGACCAAGGCATGGTCTGCATACCTGAAGCATAGGTCTACCGCACAGACCCCGCAACCGGCACCCCGGTCATCGGAATTCGAAGGCGCGGACATAAGAGCAGACGATGAGAACGCCACTGCGGCATTGTCGCGTGTGCTCTCCAAAGCGGACTTCAACTTGATGGACGTAGTAGGGCAATTCAATCGCGGCTTCATAGTGGCGCACCTCTGTAAGGGTGGTGGCGGGGAAGGCGTGACCGACGACTTGTTCATCGTGGACCAGCACGCGGCAGACGAGAAATACAACTTTGAGACGCTGCAGGCGACGACGCGGCTCGAGTCTCAGAGGTTATTCTCGTGCGTGACTACCTTTGCTCTCATATCCTCGGACTCAATGAAGGGCCTGGGGACATTAATACGTATAGGCCGCGCGTGCTGGAGCTGACAGCCGCAGACGAACTCGTCGCGCTCGAAAACATGGGCGTGCTGCAGCAGAACGGGTTCGAAGTCGCGATAGAGGGAGACCAGCCAGCGGGGCGGAGACTGAAACTCGTCGCGCAACCGGTTAGCAAGCAGACAGAGTTTGATATCCAGGGTAAGGCTCGCTTCCGCTGTCAAACAGATTGTACCCGACATTAAAGTGGGGGCCCTCGTCGGGTTCGGTGACATAGATTTGGAAGAGATCTTGCATTTGCTCAGGGATCGCCCTTCAGGGACGCTTGTGCGCTCGTCCAAGACGCGTGCGATGTTTGCGATGCGCGCATGCCGCAAGAGTACCATGGTCGGTGCGCCGCTGAACGCGAAGCAGATGACAACCGTGAGTTTCCCGCCTTCTTCACACGCCACGGCCCTTTTTTTTCTTGGCTTGTTGGTTGACGTATCAACTTAGATTATTCGACACATGGGAACGATTGAGCAGCCGTGGAACTGCCCTCACGGTCGGCCAACGATGAGACACTTGTCGGATATTGGAACGATAGGGAGGAGGGAAAAGGCTATAGATTGGGCCAGGTTCGTACCATCGTAGTGTGCAGCTGCGCCCCAGGTTTGGCCGTTGGATCATTGCCCTCGGGTGCTGTATCTAGTGTTGATTTAGCGGAAGTGAGAGATATCGTTGAAGTGTGGGAGTCTTTCCGGATGCAAAGACGGAACTTGGTGTCAAAACCTCTAAGCTTCGAGGATCGCCCTGAGAGAAATGTATACAGAGCGAAATGAGCACTTGATGGACGAGTTTGTTGGTGACCGAGGTCGTGATGACGTAACCCAATTGATTCAAAATTGGCGCGCCATTCGACTGACTTGACCCATGCATGATTCATCCTCGACCCCTCCGCCGCCAAAGCGCATCAAACGCGAGTCTGCGTCACCAAAGGCTGATAACGATGATGATCTTGCTCTCGTGTCGGGGCCGGAAGTCGAGGTAGAGGTCGAGGCCGAGGAGGACCACTGTACCATATGCCTGCAACCCATCGCTGATCGCGCCGTGATACCCACATGCTCACACGAGTTCTGCTTCGAATGCCTCATGATCTGGTCCCGTAAGAACCCCATTCATTTATCCATGCACACCAAGATTTTCTTGCTGAATATGAATTTGTATTCCCTAGAACAATCTAGACGGTGCCCGCTCTGCTCCCAGGCCATCGGTGACTACCTCATCCATCACATCCGCTCCACCTACGACTACCAGAAGCACTTCCTCGCCCCACTCCGTACGTCCCCCCGTCCCCTTTCTCGCATCGATGGAGCCCGTATTGCTCCTGTACGCAGACGCCGTGAACGTGTCTGGGGTCCACACGAGCGTGCGGCTCAAAAAGAGGCCGACGCGTTGGAGCGCGCGGTGGCTAGGCGCAGATGGATCTACCAGCACAACCTTTACGCAAAGGTAAGAACCCTCCCTCCGTACGCGCAGCTGCTGTGAAGAGAGCTTAACCCAAGTCTTTCCCCAGCATGTCGCCTCGAACACATACACGCGTTACCGCCCGTGCCCAACCCCCGTACAGTTCGCAGCGTCGCCGGACCTCATTAGTCGGATGTCCATTTTTCTGCGCCGCGAGCTTCTTGTATGGCCCAACGCTGACGTGGAGGTGTGCCTACTTGTTTTCATACGAATTAATATTTCTCACGGACCCCTGATTCGTATGCCTTCGATCCGGCAGTTTTTGGTGACCTTCGTGATTTCCCTCATGAAATCAATAGACATCCGTTCGGAGAGCGCGATCAAGTTGCTCGCCGAGTTTCTCGACATGGACACCCCATATGCTTCAGGGGAACGCCACGTTAACGCGGAGCACTTTGCGCATGGTCCGACCTTCTGCTTCTCACGATTTGATCTCATTCATTGGTCTTGCAGAAATATATTGTTACCTTCGTTCGCCATATAGAGATCTCGGCATATACGACTCTCTCGTGCAGGTACGCCCCTTTAGCGCAGCCTCGTGCACGTGGGACTGATTGTCGTTTCTTCTGAAGTATGATATTCCACCGGGTATCGCACCGCCTCCATCACACGAACGCACGTATCGCTGGCAGCCTGGGCCGTCGCAATCACATTCGCAGTCTCCCAATCACCCGACATCACATTCCCACTCACCACACCCACTCTTGATACGAGAACGTAACGTACGACCTGAGGAGACTCCGTCGCATGCCTTTTTGCACGAATGGGCTCCAAGGAGATCGATTGGCGCGCGTAGCCTTGTCGAGGACTCTCGTGTCCATGGCGGTGTTATTCGTAGTGAGAGTGACGACGATGATCGTCCCGCAGCGCGACGTTGTCTCCGATCACCCGCACGTTGCAAGACTAAGGGGAAGCAAAGGGCATCTCGTCCGCTTAGCCCTTCACCCGATTCCGATATTCTGTGCAGCTCACAGTTAGCACGTTACGAACGAACAGGATCTCCCGCCCCGAGTTTATCAACTTCCGAGAACACTTCCGCCAAAGGAACTAGTGTCGCAGCGAGCGCTCCTGCTGATAATGTACAACCTGGAGAAGCAAGTGCCCCAGTACCCCAAACCCCCGAGAGTGGCGATCCAACGAGATTTCCCGTCGTATCATGCCAACCTCCCAATGGAAGCACTGGCACTATACACACGACCCACGCTACTGACAACCCCTCCTTACCATTAGAAGGTCTTCGTTCATCGAATAATACCATTATTGCAACTACGAATTCCGTGTCGGAGACGCTCGAACCTCTCCGGATTAATCCTAACCGTGCTCGCGCAAATGCCGTACGCCCTCCCCGGTACCGTAGTCAACGCGACACAATTATTGCACACCTTCGGCCGTCGTCAACAATGCCTAGACCCGAATCTTCCATCCAGCCGAGACCTGCACCAGGCTTACTGGCGCGCATCTCCGATGGATCGGTTGCGAAGCTTAACACCCCGGGGTCTGACGCCGAGCTTACGGAAAAAGTTGGCGGGGGAGGTCACGCGCGTCCTCTTTCTCGCATGGCCGAGCGCAGTTCCGGTCCCTCTGTCAACGACGATCCTTCCGGGAAGAGTAAAGAAGCAGCGGTGACGGAAGACGGTAGGCCTCGAATATTGCACCGGTCAACCACCTCGCAACGTGGGCGCTAATGTCAAATGTTCTTGCTGTTTACAGTAGAGCCGCATGAGGCGCTGCCGCCGCATACTTCCCACGCGCATTTACTTGACAGGGTCTATGTCGAGAAGGCCATCGCTGCGGAGGCGCACTTACGTACACAGGTACGGCTACGCACGCGCCTTGCGGCCGAGCGCCGCCAGCTCGCGCGAGACTGTGGGGGAGAGGGAAGCGCGGGCATGGGCCCGCGGTAGGTGGGACTTTGTCGTCTGACATTGCATAACCCTTCTCTTTCCATTGGGTCAGCAACGTACCGCCTTTGGTGGCGGGGGGAGGGCCTACATGGCACAAGTTCGACCCGGACCAGAGGTGGTTGCAGCGACCACAACTGCGGGATGGGTTGCTGGGTTAAAGGTTAGCAACGCTTGAAGGGGGAAGGGGAGACCTGTCATAGCCCTTCAAGGATGTCTAGTACTTAGAAACTGCACTGCTGTCAGACACAACATATAACTGAATGGGTGTACGTTGCTTCGCGATTCTGCGTATCCGGGTACACCCGCGCGAGACCGACCGTGACGATGCCCGCCATGTGGGCAGGGTTGGAGGGGCTGTGTAGCGGTAGCTATGTACGGCTCAAATATAGTAATCACATACAGAGGACCTCGTCGAGGCGTATGAATCGGTTGGCAACGATACAAAAGGAGTCAACGTAGTTATAGTGACGATGTACGATAATGATAATGAATTATAATGAAGGAGAATGGGTAACGTACTGTAGGTAGAGACCTTACTACAGCAGCACCACCAAATGGCATAGTGCGCATCTCAGAGATTGCGGTATAGATAGATTTGCTTAGATAAAGCATGTTAGAGCTATATAGGAAAAAAGCGAATGTGGTAGGTAAGCTGAACGCTGGGTGCTGTCTTATCTATTCGGACTAGGGTATTCTGATAAAAAGGAGCGAGGGATCTAATGATAGACATTTGTTGAGTTTATATAATGGGACAAAATCGCAAAATCAAGGCAGAGTGTGAAGGATATCGCGGCGCCGACATCAGGACGAGAGAGACAGAGAGAATGGGAAAAAGAGAGACAGAGAGAACCCCCCGGAAGTCGTAGAGAAAGGTCATGGTCATAACAAGGGCGTCAGATGTGTGGGGTATCAATGTGCGCGCGGCAGTCCGAGTCACGGTGTGGAGGTATCCGTTCCCTGGCTCGCACTCGCACTGTGCTCACTCGCCGCTTCGTGCACGGGATCGAAGCGCTTCGTCCGAAGAGGTGCAGGCGCATTCACGGGCGAACTCTCACTCTCGGAGCGCTCAGAACAACGCGATGAAGTTGAGAAGAACGACGAGCGCTCCGACGGCTGCGAGAAGCGCGCCAGATCTTGGGGCACCGGCGGCAGTGGCGGCGGCGGAGACTCGGAATAACGCAAGGCGGAGCGCTGTCGGTGATGCTGATGCTGATGATTCTGTTGATGGTGCAGCTGGTGATGCTGGGGGTGCTGACCATGTGGTGAGTCAGGCACGTGCAACGGAGGGGGGATTTGCAGGCGCGGAAGATCGCGAGATGAGGATTCGAAGCGGCGGTGAGGCACAAGGAACGACGGAGGCGTGTGAGGGCGAGACTCGGATGATGCGAAGGGTGACTTTGTTTTTGTCGTCGTCGGAGACGTCGTCTGCTGCTGAGGCTGAATTCTGAGGCGCTGGAAGACAGTCGAAGGAAGAGCCTGCGACGGGTATTGGTTCTGGCGGCCAAAGGGTGAGGGCGAGTGTGAAGGCGAGGACGAGGCGCCATTGCCGGCTACTGGGACCTGTAGCAACGGGGGGAAGGGTTGGCTGAACGTGAACTCCCTCGAGGGCACCTGGCGTGTAGTGGGGTGGACGATGTCCCTTGGCAGCAAGTGTTGGGGATCCGCGAGTGGTGGATGTGTTGGGATCGGTTGGGGAAATCGCGGAGCAAATGGGCTTGCGCCAGGGACGCCAGGACCAGATAGATGATGGTGGCCGCCTGAGCTTAGACTGCTGGGACTAGTGCCGGCAGCAGATGATGCTCCGAAGACGTTTTCAGGTGAAGGATACTCTCGGTTCACATTGAACTGAATGAATGGAGCGGAAGGCGCCGAGTCGAACGGAGGCCGTCCTCCGTCGGAGGGTGAACTCGAGGGAATAACCGTGGAAGTTACCAACGGGGGCGCGGGCACATTAGTGTGGAACGCGCCGTACTGCGGTGCGCGCGCGGGAGCGGCTGAACCTTGATTGCGCGGCCGCCGAGCCTTCTGACGCTGATTCTATGAAGGGGAAGTGCCATCAGGTGAATTGTTCCCTACGCGTACAAATACCACGACACGACTCGCCTGAAACCAGACCTAAAAGTAGCAAGACAGATCGACATGATGGATCAGGGGCGGGTGAAGAAGGGACAAAAGGAAGTCGAAGCACATACCTGGACTTTTCGAGCGCTCAACCCAATCGACCGGCCAACTTCCTCGCGCATGGCGGTTGTAGGAAAGCGGGACTAAAGATAGAGACGTTTCGCTGAGGTTAGTAAAGATGCCGCCCAGATCGGAGCCGCGTACCTGGGCGAGGAGACCATGAAGCACGGCAGACTGGTGGGGCGTCGTGAGCGTGCGGGTTCTCTTCTTCTTCGTCGGTGGTGGTAGTGGGGGGTTTGCAGGTTTGGGAGAGGCGCCTTCGCCGCGCTTGTCCCTCACCTGCCGGGTATTCTCGGCGCCTATTGGGCCGTTGAGTCCCACGTCCATCTCGGTGTCAGCCGCATTTCCCATACTATGCGACGATACGTCTGAACGCGACTGTATGTCTTCGTCAGAGTGTCGGCGTTTCATGGTGGACTGGAGTGGGTAATCTGTTGGGGAAGGGGAGGGGTATGATGTGTGTATCGGAACTTGAAGGGATGCTAGCTGACACAAGCTGTCGAGACCGAAATGGATACCAGGGGTATGCAAGAGAGAGGGTGAGGGTAGATATGTGTTGGAAAAGTGGTGGAAAGCTCTGCGATTAGGGATCGTGGCCAGGACTGTTGACTGAGGTCCTGCTTTGAAGGAGTGAATGATTACCGTGCGACGGTGCGAGTAAGATTGGATCGTTGGGGGATAGCAGACAACGACGCATCCAAGTTGGATGGTGATGCGAAGGGACGCAAAAGTGGGGAACGGGGATCGTGTACCACCCTCGCCTCGAAAGAGGTACAAAACCGGGGGAAAAGGAGAGGAGAAACGATGCGAGGGTGGGAGGAGAGGAAAAGGCGAAGAGAAGCGCTGGGATCCAGATGGCTGGATATCGAGGGCTCAAATAGACTTCAATTTTGGAGAAGAGAATTATGATCGAGCGGTACATGGAGATGGCGCACAGGTGATAATGGTCGAGACTTGGCGCAGCGAAACAATGATTCCACTCCGTGTTGATTCTGTTGATGGAGCGTTCGGAGATGGTTGGTATCCCGGGCCCGAGATCCCCCTGGGGATCCACACTGCCAACCAGGTCGTGACACCAGTGTGATATCCAAGTAGGTCGGTGAAGTGTCCAAACGGATGACATGAGCTGTTGGGGAGTTATAGCAACGAGCATGTCTAAATCAAGGAGTGTCAGCACGGATCAGGTAAAGCCACCGTGACCCGTCTTCAGTTCGCTTACTAGGCTAGACAGACAGCTACCGGACCTTCAATTAGCGCTTGGTGGCAGTGCACTGTTGTCAGTTAGTAAGGTATGACTTAGATGCAAGGAGACTGGTCAACTTGCGACGGTTGACACAGATGAGGTTGAGGCTTTGCTGCAGTGGCGAAGAATCCGATGCACGTCCAACAACGTCGCTCTCAGGCTCAGGTTCCCTGTGCCAGCTACTCGGATAAGCGCCTCTTCCGGAACAAGAACTCGGATTGGGCGCAGCACGGTCCTCTTCGATGCGGGCCCATGCGCAACATCACTCGTTACCCTGACAAACCATTGACACCAAATGGGATCAGGTCGAACCTTCTCATCCGTCGGCATTTATATGAGGCAATGAAGTTGAAAATCGTCGGGGAACTGTCAAGGTTCCAGTGATCTTAGCCAAGCTGCGCCCCCCGATCTTGGCAACCTACAGGTATTTTCTCCCGCCGGCCGCCGTCTGTGAGCCGCGTGTGGTCACGAGGAGGCGGAGGAGCGCTTCTTGCAGGGGGGCAAATTCCGAGTCATAATACAGTAGGACAAAAGGTAATTTCACATGGTCCATGCAAATAGTCGAGGCGGGTCACGATAGCTTCCATGCTGAATGCCATTTTAACTTTATGGGTGATGAACCTAGAATAGATTGTCGTCCATTGCGTTGGCCCATTCTGAGCGCTCCGGGGCCCTCGAAAGCCTCAGGCCTCATGGTTCGTGCACGGCAGGTTCAAGTTGTACATTCCCCTACTACTCCAGAAGGTTTCTTTTCTCGATGATATGTACTTTGATCAGTCAAGCTCTCCTGATGCTGCGTTTTCTTCATAGATTTTCCTTTTTCTCACAAGCACAGCAAAATCAGATCACAAAGACCCCGTGGCCTCACCCTGACCAAATAAATGAAAAGGTCCCGCCAATGCGTGAACCACTATCACTCATATATTGACGGCGTAGAAGTGATTGCGTTAGAGGCGGCGTCTGGGAGCAGCGAACAATCGCAACATCAATTGTCAAGATGCCTTTATAGAGTTTGAGTTACGAGACGCAGCAGAAAGAAGTCGAAGCACCGTTGCACTCGGATACTATCCTGGAAATGCTTATCGCTACCAAGTATGGGGAAAACAATAATGAGTGAACTATTTCAGCACGCCTTAAAAGCTGAGGTGGCGTGTAGGGTGGTAATCTGGATCCCACTTGAAACTCATTGTACGTTACCGCGCTCAGGGGAGATCTAGCCTCTAGGGGCCGTCGAACTTCCGCGCTAGCGGAGGTGAAGTACCCACGGTTTCGCGCTCAGGACTTCAGAACCTGGAATGGATCAAAGCATTACGAACAGGTTGAGCAGATTGAGAGGAAATAGATCGGGTGGGTTCTTGGGCCAAGCTAACGCCGAGATCATCGCTCTTCCATTGGCCCGGGACACAAGGTGATATGGCCTGCAAGATTGTATCCTGTTCCGCTGCTAATCTGCGATGGCGGAATGCCCACAAGTAACAATAAATGTGTGTGGGCATCACAGCTAGGGCCCATTCACCGTGGTCAGGCAGCTACAGCAAGTGATGCAAGCACAGTTCCTCGCAGAATCATGTAACCAAACAATTAGCCAGGATATTAATGTCATACCGAGGATAATACCTTAGCAGACATTAGGTTCTTGTGGCGCGGGCGGTGATAGACAAAGGAACCAAAAAAATGAAGAGATATGAAAGATATGGCCTGACATGGCGCAGGGAAGACCGAACCTTCAAAAACATGACATAACAAGAAATTTGCCAAGTAGAATGTGCAGACTGTTTGAATACAGGGACTCGCCGCCGGAAGCAATCTTTTTGGTGTGAACTCATTGTCAGAGGGTATCCTTGAAACGCGCACAACTATAAATAAGCCTCTGGGTTCGAAACGTGGAAAATTATATGGCTTCTGGAACGAGAGAAAGCAGGACGTAGGGTATGACGCTAATTGGCAACTGAACAGCATTCGGGCGCATTCAAGAACGTGGGTCATATTTCATGAAGTTGGTCCGGGATGCCCAAATAATTATTAGTTATGGAAGGGAAAGAGACTAGAATCCATTAAGGTGGTGCCGGATCCGTGCAGAGGATAAATGAAAGAAGCCCTGGGCTTGGATACAGAAGAGCGGCCGTGGACACACACACGAGGACGACAAAGATGATGGCTGCGGGTTTGCCAGTGGATTATTTGTTTTTCCGCTACAGTAGTTGTCGCACCCAGCGTGTGATGATGGAGTCTTCGTAGCCGCCCCATAAATCATGTCGCTGTGGGCATAGGGCGGTGATAGGCACTCGGGAGTGCCACTGGCCGTTCCGGTCATTATTCAGGGTGCATCTCGTCGTCATCGAGACACTGCCCTGGGCATTGGCCTCCTTACAGCGGCGGTCATCACGGAGGTAATATGAACAGCACCCTACCGGGATGGCGCCCCCCAATCACGGTCACTAGAAGAGTTCAACGGACGCCTGGATAACACGGGGGGGACGGATTGCGCAACGATAGGGTAGAATTGGCTGAAACTGAGTACGACAGGCATCGATCCCAGGACGAGATGCTTCGCGCAGCAGTTCCCTTGGAAATTGTTAAGAGCAACAGAACAGCCTTGAGGAAACAGCCTGAGAGAACATCCCAACCACGGCTCCGAGTGGGAGTTGGTGATCAGGGACGAACCCAAACGGGCAACTACCCGACAAGACCGAAACACCTGAACCTTAACACAGGGTTAAGGTTTAATTGCTTTCCCCTTCAACAGCCGTCGGTATCTCGCACTGTAAAGCTTTGTCCTTTTCCTACTGTGATTCACATCAGAAACATACTTATGAGGCAGCCACAGACCCAGGATGAGTGATGTTGACCCCTTGGCCAACCGCGCCGGGCCTAGTTCCTCTGGTTTAACTCTCGTTTTACCGTCGTTGAAAGCCCTCAAGGAATTAAACGCAAAGAAGAGGAATAGTCCATTGCTTGAGCCTACTCCAGTGAAGAAAGCTACCCGACCTATCAAGCTCAAGCCTCTGAAAGAGGTGCTGACTTTGTTGATCACCAAAATAAAGAAGTGAGTAAAAGCACCTCCACATATCACCTTCCCACCCTAATTTCTATCAGGAAAGACGACTATGCCTTCTTTCTCGAGCCTGTCGACCCGGATAAGGTGCAAGGGTACACGGTCGTTATTTCACAGCCGATGGATTTCGGGACAATGACAGAGAAGGTAGCCAAGTCAAAGTACAAATCTTTGGATGAGTTTGCTGTATGGTTGATCACTCTCTCCCTCCGAATATCTCATCCAACGTCTCCAGGACGATTTCCGCCTTGTGATATCCAACGCGAAAACGTTTAACCCTCCAGGGACTATATATCACACCGAGGCCGAGCGAATTGAAGCATGGGCATCGGACCACATATCAAAAGCGGCTTCCTATGTCATCGAGTATGAGACTGACTGGAACATTGAGATTGACCGTGACGAAGAAGTCAATGTCGATGCCGATGAGGACGCCGCAGCTGGACGGGCTAGCGCGGGACCCGACACACCCACACGCCGCTCCCCGTCTGTGACTTCAGCCTCTGCTCCTGCTCCAAACCGACGAGGAAGGAACGCCACTAAGAAGGAGGGTTTCTCTGAGACCGTAGAACCAGATGGCCACCTTCCTGGATACAAGGACGGCGTCGGGATTTTCCCACCAGGGTCAGATTGGGCCGAGGTCATGTTGGCGTTGAAATTGAAGGGTAAGCCCCACTTCTCATAGTGCCACATAACCTAATCTTCTTCAAGGCAAAAGATATCGTTCGAAGAAGGAACGCCTGCGTATGGAGAAAGGCGGTCCTCCATACGCCGTTGATGGGAGTCTAGATTATGCCGAGAGTGCGTCCGAATCATTGCTTTATGCTATCTATCCCCCATGTACTGAGTTTAGTGGCGCAGTCGAAGATCCGTTCAGTGTACTTTCAGCCCTCGTTCCCGACCTTCCTGGTGCCCCTTTCTTCACCCCCATCTTCCCCCCACCTTCACAAGAGCCTTCGCAAATAGCCCTTCCCCTGCCAATCAATGTCCCCACACCCCAAAGCCCACCTGTTGCCCCGGCGCCTGGGTCCCAACCAAACGAGAGTACCAAGTCAAAGTATCACTATTGGTCCATTACCCGCCCGACCTCGCAACGAGGGAAGCCGAAAGATCCTGTCGAGGAGCGACCCCCTACACCAGAATGGCGCAAACCACGGTCACTGCACACGGCCGACTTTGGGCTGTTTCCGTCGCTTGCAATTAATTTACCACCGGGAGCAACACCCGAGGTTTTAGCGACTCAAGAGCGGCTGTTTGAGGCGCTTCATACGAGTTTGGAGAGTGCCGTTCGTTCACAAACAGATATCAACCCAGCAACAGTCGCCCAAAGTTGGCTGCAAGAAATTGTGTACGGTGGTTTTGACGGGCTGGCCTATATGCGTAGTATCGCCGAGTTCATCGCTCAAAACCCCGACACCAGTGACCGGGCCGACAACACCGCGCTTGCAGAGTACGTCGATGCCGTGCTCATCGACGAGCTCACCGAACGCCGCCATCGCGCAGTTGAGGCAGCACTAACAGAGAATAGCGTTCCTGTCCAGAACTTTCCTGTAACCACGCCAACCCCGAAACCTTCGGTTGTTCCCCCAACTCAACTCGACCTTGGATCACTCATTTCAGCTCCCAATGAACTATTCGACGCGGAGAACGCATGGGTGGGTGCGGGCGCAAATGAGGACTCTGTTGTACTGGCCCGCGCGCTCGACCATGCCTCACATCTTCTCGAACGGCTGAATGCAAAACGCGCTAACACTGGGGAAGCTGATATGGTCGTGGATTCTGAGGAGAACGCTGGAAAGGAGCGAGACTTGGAAAGGGAGCTTCGCATGAACCTGATCGCCTTGGCGAAGCGTGCTCCGCTTGACCAGATTGCTAGAATGCCACCCGAACTGGTGCCGCGTCACCTACGGCATGTCGTCCCCACCATTGGGTGTTGAAGCCCGAAGCGTTCCGCAGCGAATCACCGGCGCATCTTGAGACTAATGGATCAATCGTCTAGTCGGAGATCGGTGAGTCTGAGTAATTTGTACAGTTATAGAAGCTGCCGGAGCATATTAACATGGCGTGTCCCTAAGCACATTCCGTAGTGATACGATGTGGCATCAAAAGTCGAAAAAAAATCATTATAGACGTACACACTCATCTTGATATCGTCAGGCCAACAGAGATATGAATGAGCGCGAGAGCACTCTGTAGGTATCGAAGATCTAATCATGTTCGGAGCGCCCGGAGGGTCCGGGTGAAATGAATAAGCGGTAGGTGTCTCAAGGATCAATTATGAAGTGACGCCGTCAAAACACATGGATAGGTGAACAGCCTGGATCAGCTGTTCGTGACGCCGACACTCTTGTTACCGCCCTGGGGACGCGGAATAAGGTGCAATAAAGGCAGCACAGCGAATATCGTCACGAATGTAAGAGTGATTCTCACGGAATTGGACTCTACGAGCCAAATATACAACAGTACTTGGGTGACCAGAGAAATGGAACCCAGAACGAGGGAGAACAACCCTACGATCTATAATGAGTAGGGGACGCAACGTGTTTGGGGTCACAGGGGAGGCACTCACAATGCCACATGACCCATATCCACGAGCGCTTGGCGCCGTAACTCTGCAGCAGGTCCAGCGCGCCGCTGTCGAACACGCCTTGCTGAATGGGGTCCTTTTTTCGAGAAGCCCTCACGGGGAGCTCCCGGAATTCGTCGGTAAGGATGAGTCCACTGATCGTGGCGCTGATGCAGAAGAACAGCGCGCTATACGTGAATATCAAGAGCGCATGCTTGGCAGAGTCGGTGACGCCCTTGCGGTAATTCGAATCGTCTTTTACGAGGGTGAGCAGGTGGACCTCGACCCCCGCAAATAGCGCTGCCTGGAATAAAAGGCGTCATATCCCGAGTTGATGCGATGCACAGACCATGTGAAAGTGGGCGTACTACTACGGTTGAGATCTGATAGGTTGCCAGCCAGCCATCATTTAGTGCTTTGACCGTGGATGGGAGTTCGTCTACGGGGAAACAGGAATGTGATCAAGATGGAAACTGAGATCAATTGGGTCCTGAAAGCGGGGAACCCCACTTACAGGCGATGTTAGTCCTGCGATACATGACAAGCGGCTGCGACGTGAATTTGGTTGATGATGAGCCGTCCATACGCAGCTAGGGTTAACATACTTATACTTTACAAGTTCATCTCAACTCGAGGAGACAACGTGGGAGCGGCACCTCAGTACTCAGTGCTCGGGGAACGACCATATGACTCATATCGAGATGGCCGGAACGCGTCATCGCCTTTTCGAGGTTATTATGAAAAGATGGCAATGTGGATATACTGACTGAATCTCTAGGTAGGAGGCCGCAAACGCAAACAAACTCCGCGAAAACTCGCCCACGGGGGGCCCGGGTTATAACAGCATCCCTTTTGTGGGTCTGTCAGAAGCTTGTCTACGAATCTAGCAGCTATAGACGGATGCGGTTCTTGATGAGAAATGGAGCCAATTGCCGGTCACAATATTAATGCGATGCTTCCTTCGAAGTGGTTTGGGTTTGTTTCATATTTCCGCCACTGAGAGGTCCAGCAAAAAGACTATGCGTCAAAGATTTTGAACCCCTCGAACTGTTCGCCACTGCTTGATGGGTCGGGTTCATGGCGCTCGAGCCTGCTCGAGCCACGTTAAATTTTCAGCACAGGAAGCCCTTGCGACCGCAGCCCTCCATCGCAGTTAGGAGGCGAAAATGATATAGTCCTCAAGGATGGCACGTGGCGAGCGACAGCGTTCCCCAGCGCTCCGACTCTCACTTTGAATCATAGCGCTTCAGCAACGCATTTTATGGCAAATCTCCCGCCGGGTTGCTCCCGGAACTCTCAGCAGGACAGGGTTGGCCTTGGAATGGCAAGAATGTGCGCTGCAGGTTATGCTTAGAAGTGTGCAAGCACAACTTGAAAGTGCCGCCTGCCTTTGTGAGAAGTTGGAACTGACCAGGCACCGAACACGAGGACACATGGTTTGTTATGTAGTACACATGTGTAAAGCCTCATGTCTCATTACAAAAACGAGCAGCTTCCACGAGGCGACGGACCATTGATCCGTCGTCACAGAATTCGAGATATACCTTTAGAACACTCAAGTCCGGTTGGAATGGTCGTAAATTGGTTGCCGCCCGAGGTGTTCAGTTATGCCAAACAATCGGGAAGCGGAGTAAGATTTACGGTAGGCTTCTGGAATCGCGTGGAGCCACGGACTCGCGTTGTAGACACCTGGGCGTTATAAATGCGGATTCCAAAAAAAATAAACATAGACGGGGTGCACCATTGTCGATAGCTTCGTTCTGTCGCTTCAGTCAATGCACTGCCGGGTGCCGACTGAGACAAACACCAGAAATTAGGTCGACATGCGACATAATCAGAACGAAACACTGAAATTGTGAGTGAAAGCAATGCTATCACCATTATGCCCAGGGTAATGCAGTCCCCTCCCTCTCTTCTATATCACGCTCGATCTAATGGAATAGAAGAGATATTCACCTACTGCGTCGATATGAAGCACCTTCCTCATAGGGTCAGAGTAATTGCAGAAATAGGACGCTACGATTGAACTAGACAATCTGAAAGTTTGAGTATCACAAAATCTGTCCTGAGAGCACAGGCCAAGTAGTCGCTAAGAGGCACCGGGTTATGCCGAGAAACTTTCTCACGGGCGCACCGCAGCATCGGCCCAAGCCCAATACTAGTACACGTACATCGATCTCGTGCAGCATGCGGCATGTTGATGGTCCGCACGGTTCTTTACGCCATATAGACGATTCTAATAGTACGTCTAACCACGCTGCTTCCGCACCTCGTTCATGCGCCGCACTGTATGTGACATGAATGAATGCATATTCGTTATCGCCGTTCGTATGAACTCGATCTTTTTCCAGGTACAATCGTCCCAATCGTTGAAGGCTTGGATGCATGGCTCAGGTGTCTTGAGCATCACAAGTAAATTAGGAACGCAGCCTGCGCCGAGTCTGGACGTCCTCAGACAGGCCCGTGCTTCCGGCAGTGGTGTCACTGGTGTGACGATTTCGCCTCGAGGCATCTGGAATGAATCACTGCCATGGTCACTTGAACACCACATTGCGGGTTGTCCCACGCCTATCAAGCATAAGGGTGTCTTCCGCGGCTAGATTCTGGCCGCCGGCGCTCCAAGTACGGCCAGATGCGAACATCGATCGCAGCCAGCTAAGAAAATTTCCCTTGAGCCTCGGAGCTGAGTTTCCCTTCTTTCGAAAAACAAAGGCTGTGAGTACTACTACGCCCACGACCTCGGAACAAGGGCGGGAAATCGGGATCGAGGCTGCCAGTGGTAGCTTGTCCTACCCTCTTCAGCGTTCCTTACAATCGTGGCGCTCCCCTCGATAAAGTGCCGCGAGGAGGGCAAACAAGTGCGTCCGGTGCCACTACAGTATTTCTAACTCAGACTGATTCCCATTGCTGTTTGCAATACAGCTCAGCGGCCCGATGCTTGCACGTTGTTTAGGATCACCTTCCCGCGTCATGAGAACGCCGTAATAAAAGACCGTGCCCCGTTCCCCACTCATGCTGCACCACCTTTCCCATTGATATCATAGATGTCCGCTCCTCCATTTTCGCCTACCGACACCTCAGAGCTGAGCACCGTCGGCTCCACCGATGTCATCGCCTTTGGCTCACCAAGTAGCGCCACTAGTGTATCCACGGCCATGTTGATGAACATCACCGACCTCCCAAACGAGGCTTATCCTGCTACCGACGTTATCAAGTACCTGATCGATACCGTGGGGCACGATGTTATGTCTTTCAGGCGCAACACCCAGGTGTCATACCTGCTCGTGGACAGGGCACGTGACATTTGCGATGCTATCAACAGTTACATCCAGAGAACCGAGGGTGGAGAAGATTGGATCAGTTTCGATAAATTTACTAATGCAATCGACCCTATCGAAGAGTGAGATACCCCATTGGCATTGCGTATAAAGGCTTGGTTGACGTCGTGAACCACTCCTAGGATTTTGTTCCAACTGATAGCATTTACGGAGGACGAGAAGGCACTCCACCTCACTACTGGAAACTCTGTTGAGGACTGTGTTGCTGCTACGGAACATTGGGCCACCAATCGGGAACAAATCTGGGACGCGTTGGATGTCCTCGAGACGAGGGAGGAGCTAACGGTATGTGATCCAACCCTCGGTGAAGTATTCAAGTTCATTTGTTGGAACGGATAGGATTTGTTCTCCGAACTGGACATCCCCTCACGCCAAGTAGATCGGTCAGAAGCCCGAAGGCAAGATGACAAGACATTTTTCGAAGAAATCATTGGGGACATTAAAGACGCCCTCAAAGGGTATAAGAGGTATGCCTCGCGATCAACATTAACCTCGACCTCGAATTCAGTCCGACTTTTTCTAGGCTTCCGGGTGCCATCCGCAACGTAGATGCGAATCTAGACCGGTTGCATACCAAAATGACTACGGGATCTATTTTACCAGTAATTCTTTCTCATAATCCTGTGCCGCACCCTCCAGTCTTCTCATGTACTTGATGTAGTGGCTCGCCGTATTCATAGTGAAAACCGGCCTACTCGTGCAGGGTGTCGTTAAGCTGTCTCTGCGTTCTGCACCGATCGACCAGGCAACACGGAACCATCTGAGGTCAAGGTCTGTCTGGGAGTGTGCCGAAGAGTAAGCACGATATACAATCAGTATGCGAGTATCAAAATTAGACCACTCTTTCAGGCTCGCGGAGCTCTTGAACTCGACGACTGGCGACGATAAGGCTTCAAAAGACAAAGTACGCCTCAAGTATGAGGCTTTTTTACGGCTTCTTCGTGTAAGCTCAGACCGTTCGCGGTGAAGTAGTATAGTCTGACTGCACGTCTACAGAATACGACAGCATTATCGACTCCAAAGTCGTACATTGAGCTCATGAAGCAAGCCGGCCAAGTCAGACGGCCCTTCCAGGCTCAGGCCGTTGCACTCATTCTATTGTGCCGCAATCTTGTCACGGAGTTTGAGAAAGAGACCAACCATACTGCCGACAATGCCTTGGTCCTCGAAGAGTGCGTCGGCTCGAAATCGTCGACGTCGGGGTTGTCTACTGATTCGTGATTTTACTAAATCAGCACATGCGATGAAACACTCAAGTCGTTGAAGGAGGTCGTTGCTGCGGTGACGGAGTTGAAGATATTTGATATAGTCAACTTCGAAGACCATACTGCTTACAAGGCCCTTGGGGTAGCCGAATACCACATCAAGAATTGTTTCGCCGCCTTTGGTGTACGTATCTTAGCCATGCAAACGTACCATTTCCTGATTGCAAGCTCTCGTGCAGCTCGATGACCTTTGGAACGAGAAGGAGAAGCTCGTAGCTCAGGCGGTCAAGAAGGACAAAGACCGCATGGACGAGCTGAATAAACTACTTGCAACCGTGAGTAGCTTTCTGGTCCCGCGTACCACATATCTCATGGCCCATCTAGCGTCCTCCACTTACTTTACAAGAAAGGGCCGCGCAAGTCAAAGTAACTGTCACGGTGTGCTATCAATCTGAAGAGGTTGAGGGTGTCGTAGGCGACTTCATAGGTAAGGTCCCGACATATGCCTTGGTTCTCGGTGGTCCTGACGCCTTTAAAAAACCAATGAGGGCTCCGCTCGTCTACACGCGGTGCGCTGGACAATTGCTAGAGACCTTGATGAACAACTAGCCAGGCGCGCTCGCCACGCTGGCGAATTCCTGCTCTCACAGGACGACAAGCTGTGCGATCTGAACAGCAGCGTTTCGGAGATCACCTCCGGAAACGAGTGCGCTTTGAAACTCATCGTCCGAGGCTGAGCATATCATGATCACGTATGATGCCGCTTATCGCTTTGCCGGCACCATCTCGCCTCATTATCTATCCTCTGCGTTCTGGACATCTTAATTCGTGATATCTTTGTACTCCAGCTACACGTAATCCATATTTCGTGACCATTCATCTTGTCGTCACATCACTAATCGGATGAAATGATATTACTTTCGGTCCATCACTCTGAATACTCCAGTGGTCAGCCCAGATGGCGTTGTGATGGTGCTTAGCTTAGGGCATGACACGCCGCAATACTTGTATCGTCTTCCATACTGACCAACAAAGGCGGCAATTCGTCGTATGAAAATGGCAGGACCATGTGTCAGTCTAGTTTTACCACTAGTAAGCCGTCGGAGAATTACAATAGATCTGGGAAGATACTCACCATGGTTGCGCATAGTCATGGCCAATGACTAGGCGCCAGAGCGGCGCGTTTCCACGGCATAGACGAAGCTGATTAATGAAGCGTAACTAGCGTAACTGCTTGGTAAGGCCTATTGAGGTGGCGTTGTCCTGTCCTTCTCGCGTGTTCCTCCATGTCGCAGCACCACTTCCGAGGTGACGTGTCCGCGGCGCGCCGTACATCGAGACCATCGAACCACGGGTGTTCATCATAGAAGGCGAACAAAGGGCTGTGAGGACGCAAATGACAACGAATCTTGTACGCGCAAGACTGGACGCGCAGAGAGAGATATAAGCGTGGTCGAGATGGGGCTGCTCAGCACACCGCACCCACATCCCAAATCGTCTTCTGCGTTCACAATGGCATTCAAGCTTCACGGATGGTCGATCTCCACTTGCACACGCCGCGTCGCCCTGATAGCCAAAGAGCGCAACGTCCCTTACGAACTCATCCAGGTCAACCTCCAGGGTGGCGAGCATAAGCAGCCGGCGTACCTCGCACACCAACCTTTCGGCCAGATACCCTACATATCGGTGCGTCGTTCTGCCTCCCCGCTTATCCTATCATTTCCGAGTCTGATGACTTTCCCCCTGTCGTCGAGTAGCAGGACGACGGCTTCGAGCTGTTCGAGTCGCGTGCTATCGGTCGCTACCTCGCGACCCTCGGGTCCGGCCCAGAGCTAATCCCCACGGAGCGCAAGGCCCACGCCAAGTTCGAGCAAGCGGCGGGCGTCGAGTATTCCGAGTTTGAGCCGGTCGCGGCTGGCATTATTGTAGAAAGGGTGTTCAAGCAGTACCGCGGGCAGACGGCGGACGAAGAGCGCGTCAAGGAGCTCATCCCTCAGCTCGAAAGTAAGCTGGACGCATACGATTCCATCTTGGGGAGGCAAAAGTACCTTGCTGGTGATGTACGTTTCCGTTCGATTGATCGTCCGAGACACGTGCGAGAAAAGGCTGTCGATGCTGATGATGCACTTCCTTGTGCAGGAGGTCACCCTCGCCGATCTCTTCCATTTGCCCCATGGGAGCTTAGTCTTTGAACCTCGTGGCAGGCCGTGAAGAATGGGGCTTAAAAGCTCGGAACGAAGGCCACGTAAGGTTGAGTCGATAAAGTTTCCCCTTAAATCTTAGTATTATCATAGTACTGTATGGAGACCATATGAAATAATCGCGATTGTGTCTCAATGAATAACGATCCAAAAAATTCTCTCGACCACGGGGAAAGGAAGGAGTGGCATCTTGATTCATATCTTCCCTGGAACCATTCCGCATTTGTATTTGTCTCTGATCTCTGATCGTACTGACCAACGGAGAGCGCAGCATGGTGATGACATGAGTCGGCCGAGTTCGACCACAGTAAGCTATTCAATTCGGAGTGGTGACTAATGATACTTGGTAAGACCACTGAGCTGAGGTGGCGTCGTCCCTCAACCTACAACGATCAACGATCACTTTCGTGGTGACGTGTCCGTAGACATCGCAGGATCGAGCCGCTCGAGTAGTCCATCGTAGTGGAACATTACCATCAGAACGGAGGCGAGGACGCCCATGACACCAAACCTTGTACATGCGAAACTGGACGCGCGCCGGATATAAAGATCTAACGCTTTCGTGGGTTGTATAAGTTAGCCCCTTCCCGTACGTTCACCATGGCATTGAAGCTTCACGGATTTCCATTGTCCACTTGTACACGCCGCGTGGCCCTGATAGCCAAAGAGCGCAACATTCCCTACGAACTCAATGTTGTCGACCTTACGAAGGCCGAGCAAAAGCAGCCCTCATACATCTCGCACCAGCCTTTCGGCCAGGTTCCCTACATAACTGTGCGTCATTCCCCTTACTCTCCGCCTCCCCTATCGTCACGATGTCTTATGCGATGTCCTATCCGTCCCTCCGTCACTCCCCCGTGTGGACGAGTAGCACGATGACCTCGAACTGTTCGAGTCCCGCGCCATTGGCCGCTACCTCGCGACCCAAGGGTCCGGCCCAGAGCTGATCCCCGTGGAGCCCAAGGCCCGCGCCAAGTTCGAGCAAGCGGCAAGCATCGAATATTCGCAGTTTGATCCAATCGGGGGCGGGATTCTTGTAGAAAGGCTGTTCAAGCCGCGCCGTGGGCAGACGCCGAACGAGGAGCGCGTCAAGGAGCTGGTTTCTCAGCTCGAGGGTAAGCTCGATGGATATGAGGCCATTTTGGGCAGGCAGAAATACCTTGCTGGTGATGTACGTTCGTTCGATCGTCCGAAACGCGTGCGAGGAAAAGCTGTCGATGCTGATGATGGACTACTACCTTGCGCAGGAGATCACCCTCGCAGATCTCTACCATTTGCCATATGGCACGACGATCTTTGACCAGCTCGGATTGGTGAATCTGGAGACGCGTCCAAATGTGCAGAGGTAAGCGATGTCTGATTCTTCGATCCGAATCTGGCCGTTCAAGTCTTCTAACGGTCGTCGTCGTAGGTGGTGGAAAGCCATCTCATCCAGACCCTCGTGGCAGGCAGTGAAGAATGGGGCTTAAAAGCACGGAACGAAGACTACGTAAGATTGAGCCGATAAAGTTTCCCGTTGAATCTTAGTACGGACAACCATATGAAATAATCGTGATTGTGTTTCAATTTGGAATGTGAATACTAACGACCCAAAGAATTCTCGACGTCGTGTTATTGATGAGGAAAATGCGGAAGATCAGGAAGAGTGAGCACAAGGAAGAAAGAGCGGCATCATCCCCGCATTATCACGGTCTGCCCGCTGTGATTCATATCCCCCTAACAGGGTGTGATGATGCTTTGAGCAATTGAGCTTCAGACCTGTCTGCATCTGTCTCCCGTACTGATCACCGATCAACGGCCGGTCCAGCGCACCATGTGATGACATGATGGCCAGTAATTCCGAGTCGGAGTCACGGGAGATAATAGTAGGTGGTGAGGCCAACTGGGGCCAGCAAATCAGGCAAGGGCCTTGGATGGCCTTCCAAGGACCGGCCCACATCCCCAGTCCGTGGACCACTTTGGGGGGTCATTCCTTGCAAGGTACACCGCCCCTCGGCAAGGCATTACTGATCCATGTAGGATTTTCACCAATTCAGTAGGGCGACACAAGGTCCATGCAGGATCTTGGGCGATCAGGCAAGGTCTTTGCATGATCTTGTGCGATCTGGCAAGATCAAGGAAAGGAACTTGCAGGAGTTCACCAAGGTGACGCAAGAATGGCGACCTCTCTGCAAGGGTCAACGCCGTCTTGCCTACTTCCGCAAGATCGGTAGGTGGCAGGCTTTACATAGATATTTAATTCATTATTTGTTTTTCTGATGATCTTATAATAAAATCGGTTTATTGTGCGCTACCTGAAACACAAGCCGGGTGTACTACTACTGTAGTAAGGAACGCCCGAGCGGGCCACGTGCAAGCCACGAGTCACTGAGGGGGAGGCGAGAGCAGAAACCGAGGATACTTGAAGCGAGCATGAGAAACCGAAGCAAACGCGAGAGCATAGGACCGAAGCGAGACAATGCCAGAGACAGTGCGAGTGATCGAGCCGAGGCCGAGGAGTTATTCTAATCCGACTCCGACTGGGCAGCTGCAGCTGCACGCCGTGCTGCACGTTGTTCAGCCAGACGTGTAACACCAGAGTCGTGAGGCTGGGACAATGTATCGTCCTGCGGGTATGGGTCGTCGCCAAAGACTTGCCTATGAACCGAGGTTAGTAGGGACGTGCGTTTGGGACAAAAACCTACTTGTTCCACCACTCCAATGTCTCTTCGGCCCATTCTTGGTCGTCGAAGAGATCCATGATGTTCCTGAAGAACGTGTCGGCGTGAAAGCTCCCATCCTGGACAGAC
>Ga0137394_10000707_pt1 | contig 23261 bp, 19 predicted proteins | sample czobulk116metaG_FD_108278 | JGI IMG/M metagenome (GOLD analysis project Ga0137394, IMG submission 108278) | Vadose zone soil microbial communities from Angelo Coast Range Reserve, California, USA - czobulk1.16 metaG | ecosystem: Environmental > Terrestrial > Soil > Vadose zone | place: USA...
GCGCTGGATGCGCTTCTGGGCCTCGTGGTAGATGGCGGCCCGCTTCTTCACGTCCCGCTCCACCCGTCCCGCGGCGAGCAGGTCGTCGATCGCGCGGTAGTGGGCGAAATTGCTGCCCTTGTTCCCGGTGGCCGGATCGGGAATCTCCTTGGAGTCGAAGAACAGCGACAGCCAGGGGTCGGCGTCGGTGATGCGGGTGCCGCCGTAGAGCACGAAGGGGTCGAGGTTCTTCCTGATGTTCTCGTGGAATGTCGCGTGCTCGACGACCTGAAGCTCCACGATGATGCCCACCTTTCGGAGCTGCTCCTGGGCCAGGGTCAGCACCTTGGGATAGAAGAAGGACTTGCTGATGAAATAATTCTTGATCGTGAAGCCGTTCGGATGCCCGGCTTCGGCGAGGAGCTTCTTGGCCAGCTCCGGGTTGTACTCCGGGAACTCCATCGGGATGTGCCCGAAGTAGCCGGGAGGCAGGCAGCTCGAGGCCACGCGGGCGAGGCCGCCCGGATACATGGTCTCCTTGATGGCCCGGCGGTCGATGGCGTGCATGAACGCCTTGCGGACGCGGATGTCGTCGAAGGGCGGCTTCGTCATGTTGATGTAGAAGCGTTCCTGTCCACCCGGCCCGCGCCGGTCGATGACGGCGCCCATCTTCTTGACCTGGTCGGCGAAGTCGGCGGTGACCGCCTCGGGAAACAGCAGGTCGAACGTCCCCTTCTCGAGGCCGATCAGCTTGGTCGCGTCCTCGGGCACGTCAAAGTAATTCACCTCGTCGATCTGGGGCCGGCCGCCGTAGAACTTGTCGAAGCCCTTGAGGACCACCTTCTCGCGCGGCGAGTGCCGGTCGAAGTAGAAGGGACCGGTGCCGACGGGGTTCCACTTGAACTGCTCGCCGTACTTCTCGGCCGCCTTCTTCGAGATGATGTAGCCCTGCTGGTAGCCGACCATGCGCAGGAGGAAGATCGGGTCGAAAGATTTGAGGGCGATCTGAACGGTGTGCGGATCGACCACCTCGATGGACTTGATCACCTCGAGGTTCACGCCGAACCGCAGCCCCGGCCCGCGATTGATCTGGCGCTCGAAGCTGAACTTCACGTCCTCGGCCGTCAGCTCTCCGAAGCCCTTGTGGAACTGCACGCCTTTCTTCAGCTTGAAGGTCCATATCGTGCCTTCAGGGGAGAGGGTCCAGCTCTCCGCGAGGTCCGGCTCCACCTCGGCCGTGGTCACCTTGCCATCCTTGATGGCGAAGCGCGTGAGCCCCCGGAACATGAAGCGGGCGATCGCCTGGCTCTGCCCGAGGGTGCTCGCGTGCGGGTCGAGGCTATCCGGCTCCTTGGCCGCGATGTTCAGGACCTTCTTCCGCTGGGCGTCGGCCGACGGCGGCCCGATCAGGGCGGCGAGCCCGACGGTCGAGAGAATGGCGATCGCCGCGACAAGTGTCAGCGGGAACCGAAAGGACGTGTGGCTGAACATGGGGTCCCCCTTTTTCCGGAGCAGCTCGGGCGCAGAGGGCTTCAGAGTGGCGTCAAGGATAGTCGAGGTCCGCCGTGGCAACAAGGGGGCTCTGTTTGACCTGCTCATGCCGATCTGGCAGGATCGCCGCGATGCACCTAGCCGTACTCGACCGTCCGAAGGAAGCGGAGGCTCGACATGGGTAGACGCAGGGCGTCGATCGCTCTCCTATCTTTGCTCGCGCTCGGACTCTGGAGCGGCGGGCCCGCCGCGGCGCAGCCCCAGCCGGACGGGCAGCTCACCATCGCGTTCGATGCCTCGATTGCCCCCACGTTTCTGGATCCCGCCGAGACGCCGGGCATCGGCACGCCGTTCGTCTTCCTGTATGCCCTCCATGACGCGCTGATCAAGCCCCTGCCCGGCAACGACATGGCCCCGTGCCTGGCCGAGTCCTGGAAGGAGAGCCCGGACGGGCTCGTGTACGAGTTCAAGCTGCGCGAGGGGCTCAAGTTCCACAACGGCGACCCCTTCACGGCGGACGATGTGAAGTTCAGCTTCCTGCGCTATCGCGGGGCCTCGGCCAAGCTCCTGCACGACCGCGTCAAGTCCGTGGACATCCTCGATCCGTATCGCGTCCGCTTCGTCCTGCACACGCCGTGGCCCGACTTCCTGGTCTTCTACGCCACTCCGGCCACGGGCGCGGCGTGGGTCGTGCCGAAGAAGTACATCGAGAAGGTCGGGGAGGATGGGTTCAGGCGTCAGCCGGTGGGGCTCGGGCCCTATCGCTTCGCGCGCATGAATCCCGGCATAGAGCTGGTGCTCGAGCCGAACGAGCAGTACTGGCGCAAGAAGCCCTCGATCAGGCGCGTGGTCATCAAGGGCGTCCCCGACCGTACGACACGCATGGCCATGCTTAAAACGGGCGAGGCGGACATCGGCTACCTGATGGTCGGCCTCGAGGCGGCCACGATCAAGGCAGACCCCAAGCTGCGCCTGGCCAAGGTGATTCCGCCGGCCACATGGTGGATGGAATACCCCGAGCAATGGAACCCCAAGTCGCCGTGGAGCGATCGCCGCGTCCGGCTGGCCGCAACCCTGGCCGTGGACAAGCAGGGACTCAACGAGGCGGAGCGTCTCGGGTTCTCGCGCCTGACGGGCTCGATCATTCCGGGGGTCATGGACTTCGCGCTCCGCATCGAGCCGTACCCTTACGACCCCGCGCAGGCGAAGCGTCTCCTGGCCGAGGCTGGATACCCCAATGGCTTCGATGCGGGCGAGCTGACGCCGCTTCCTCCGTTCACCACCATGGGGGAAGCCGTGGCCAACTACCTCGCCACCGTGGGGATTCGCACGCGGCTGCGCACCATGGAGCGGGCGACCTACATGGAGGCGTGGCGCTCGAAGAAGCTCGGCGGCGTCATCGTCACCGTCTCGGCCTCCCCGGGCAGCACTGCGGTGCGTCTCGAGACCTTCGTCATCACCGGCGCGCCGTACGCCTCGGGCGGGTATCCCGACATCGACGATCTCTTCCAGCAGCAGGCGCAAGAGCGCGACCGCAAGAAGCGCGAGGCGTTGCTGCACCGGATCCAGCGCCTGATGTACGACCGCGTCATGTTCGGCCCAATCTTCGACCCCGCCACCCTCCACGGCGTGGGGCCGCGCGTCGAGGAGTCCGCCATCGGCTTGAACGCGCAGCTCTACTTCGCCGCGCCCTACGAGGACATGCGCCTCAAGAAGCCGTGATGAGACGCGCGGCGTCGATCGGCCTCCTGTCGTTGCTCGCGCTTGGGCTCTGGAGCGGGCACGCCGCGGCGCAGCCCCAGCCGGACGGGCAGCTGAGCATTGCCTTCGATGTCTCGATCGCCCTCACGTTTCTCGATCCCGCCGAGACTCCCGGAATCGGCGTGCCGTTCGTGTTCCTCTATGCCCTGCACGATGCCCTGATCAAGCCGCTGCCCGGCAACGATATGGCGCCCTGTCTGGCCGAGTCCTGGAAGGAGAGCCCGGACGGGCTCGTGTACGAGTTCAAGCTCCGCGAGGGCCTGAAATTTCACAACGGCGACCCCTTCACGGCGGAGGACGTGAAGTTCAGCTTTCTGCGCTATCGAGGCGCCTCCGCGAAGCTTCTGCACGACCGGGTCAAGACCGTGGACATCGTCGATCCGCATCGCATCCGCTTCGTCCTCCACGCACCGTGGCCCGACTTTCTCGTGTTCTATGCCACCCCGGCCACGGGCGCGGCGTGGATCGTGCCGAAGAAGTACATCGAGAAGGTCGGTGAGGAGGGTTTCAGACGCCAGCCGGTGGGTCTCGGGCCCTACCGCTTCGCGCGCATGACTCCCGGTGTGGAGCTGGTGCTGGACGCCAACGAGCAATACTGGCGCAAGAGGCCTTCGGTCAAACGCGTCGTCATCAAGAGCGTTCCCGACCGCACGACGCGTCTGGCCATGCTCAAGACCGGTGAGGCGGACATCGCCTATGTGATGATCGGTCTCGAGGCGATCGCCATCAAGACAGACCCGAAGCTGCGCCTTGCCAAGGTGATTCCACCGGCCACCTGGTGGATGGAATTCACAGAGCAGTGGAATGCCAAGTCGCCGTGGAGCGATCGCCGGGTCCGATTGGCGGCAAATCTGGCCATGGACAAGCAGGCGCTCAACGAGGCGGAGCGGCTGGGGTTCTCACGCCTCACGGGATCTATCATTCCCAGCAACATGGAGTCCGCGCTCCGCCTCGAGCCGTATCCCTACGACCCGAAGCAGGCCAAGCGGCTCCTCGCGGAGGCCGGCTATCCCAGTGGCTTTGACGCCGCCGATCTGACCCCGATGCCGCCGTTCACGACCATGGGGGAGGCCGTGGCCAGCTACCTCGCCACGGTGGGCATTCGCACGAGGGTGCGCAGCATGGAGCGGGCGACGTTCATGGACGCGTGGCGGTCGAAGAAGCTGGGCGGGGTCATCGCGGCGGCTTCGACGGCGCCGGGTAACGCGGCGGTGCGCCTGGAAACCTTCGTGATCAGCAGCGCGCCCTACGCCTCGGGCGGCTATCCCGACATCGACGACCTCTTCCAGCAGCAGGCGCAGGAGCGCGACCGCAAGAAGCGCGAGGGGCTCCTGCATCGCATCCAGCGCCTCATGCACGAGCGCGTCATGTTCGGCCCGATCTTCGAGCCCGCCATTCTCCACGGCATCGGTCCGCGGGTGGAGGAGCCCGCGGTCGGCTTGAGCTCCCAGCTCTATTTCCCCGCGCCGTACGAGGACATGCGCCTCAGGAAGCCGTGAGGGGCAGCGTCACCTCACGGCCGGACGCGCTCGAGCGGAGCGCGGCGGCCAGGATCTCCTGCGCATCGCGGCCAATCTCCGGGGCGCACATCCCCTCCACCGCCCGGCCGGCGGCGATGCGGGAGAGAAAGTAGCTCGGCCCATCTCGTTCATCGGCGGGAAGCGCGGGAGGATCGATCCACTCGCTGCCTTCTGCCGTGACGAGCTGGATCCGACCCGCGCTCGCTTTCTCCCCTTCCCGCGTGGCCTTCGGCTGATGCACGAGCAGCGTGCCGGCGTCTCCGAAGACGACCATGGCGAGTGCCGGCTCAGCGCCAATCTGCGTCCAGCTTGCTTCCAGGAGCCCGAGGGCACGCGGATAGCGAAGGATGACGACGGCGTTGTCCTCGGCGGGCAGGCCTTCCTTTCGCAGGCGCCGCGCCACCGCGGTCACCGCGTCGGGGCGGCCCAGCACCGTGCGGCAGAGAATGGCGCCGTAGCCGCAGTAGTCGACGAGCGCGCCGCCGCCGTTCCGCGCCGGGTCATAGAGCCACTCGCAAAACTGGGGCGAGCAGCCGTACTCGCGCGGGCCGGCATGGCCGCCGCGGTGGCTGAGCTGCGCCGGCTCGCCCACCGCGCCCGATCGCACCAGCGTGAGGCCGTGCCGCAGGGCCGGGCGCCACACCGTTGGCCAGTTCACCATGAGCAGGAGCCCGGCCTTGCGCGCGGCCGCCAGCACGGCATCGGCGCCGGCGAGGTCCGCGGCCATGGGCTTCTCGATCATGACGGGCAGGCCCCGACCCAGCGCCCGGACGGCGTGATCCGCGGAGGCGCGGTTGTCGGCGAAGAGCAGGACCGCGTCGAGATCCGCCCGCTCCAGGAGCGCGTCGTGGCTGGCGAGCGCCTCCACGCCGCCATGCTCGCGCGCCAGCCGCTCGCGCAGCCGGGGATCCGGTTCCGCCGCGGCCACCGCCTGCCCCAGCTCGTTCCCGTTGAGCGCGGCAAGATTGCCCCACACATGATCGTGATTGAGCCCGAGAATGCCCACTCTCAGCCGAGCCATGATGTCTCCCTCGCCTTGTGCGCCCGGTGCGCCGCCCGACTGATCTCTATCACGGCGGCCCGCGCGTGGACAGCAGCGCGGCGCACCCCGATGGTAAGATGACTGCCCCATGAGCCAACCCGCCACCCCGAGTCTGACCCATCCCGAGGTGCGCGCCGCGCTCGATCTCTTCGTCGCGTGGATCGAGTACCGGCTGGCGTACTGGTCGCTCCCCAGCATCGCCGTGGCCGTCGTGCACGACCAGAAACTGCTCTGGGCGCGCGCGTTCGGGGAGGCGGACGTCGAGCGCCGGATTCCCGCCACGCCGGCCACGCGCTACCGTGTCGGCTCCGTCACGAAGCTCTTCACGGCCACCGCCGTCATGCAGCTCCGGGATGCCGGCGCGCTCCGGCTCGACGATCCCGTGGCCAAGTACCTGCCCTGGTTCAAGATCGCGCGCGAGCCCGACCACGAGGCTGTCGAGCTGACGGTCCGCCACCTCCTCAGCCACACCAGCGGCCTGCCTCGCGAAGCGGCCTTCCCCTACTGGGAAACGATGGAGTTCCCGTCGATCGACGAGGTGCGCGACGGGCTCGCGCGGCAGTCGAGCGCGCTGGCGCCCGAATCGCAGTGGAAGTATTCGAACCTCGCCCTCACCCTCGCGGGCGAGGTGGTGGCCGCGGTCTCGGGCCTGCCCTATGCGCGCTACGTGGAGCGCCACATCCTCGAGCCGCTCGGAATGCGGAGCACACTCGTGGACGGCCTCGTGCCCGACGACTCGCGGCTGGCGCGCGGGTACGGCCGGCGCTTCCCGCGCGCGCCTCGGCAGCGCCGGGAGGTGGGGGACATCGGTGGCCTGATCGCCGCCGGCAATATCGCCTCCACCGTGGAGGATCTCGCGCGCTTCGCCATGCTCCACTTCCGGACGGCGCCAGGCGCCGACAATGCGGTGCTCGCCGGCGCCACCGTCAAGGAGATGCAGCGGATGCACTGGCTCGAGCCGGGCTGGCAGGCGGGCTGGGGGCTCGGCTTCCGTGTCCTCCGCGAGGACGGGCGCACGTGCGTCGGACACGGGGGCCTCGTCCCCGGTCATGCCGCGGACCTTCGTCTCTTGCCGTCCGAGAAGATTGCCATCATCGTGCTGTCGAACGCCGAGGACGCCTGGCCGCTTCTCTACACCCAGCGCGCCACCGCCCTGCTCGTGCCGGCCATCGCGGCGGTCGCCCGAGGAGCCGACGCCCCCGGGGCCGATCCCAGCCTGTCGAAGTATCTCGGCCGCTATCGCAACGCGTGGGGTGATTCTCAGGTCCTGCTCGCCCCGAGCGGCCTGCGGATCATCGGTCCGGGCAACCTCGATCCCACCGAAGGGATGGGGACGCTGATCCCGGTCGTTCCCCACACGTTCAGGATCGAGTCGCTCCACGGCTATGGCTTACCGGGAGAGCTGCTCACGTTCGAGCTCGGGCCGGACGGCCTGGCCACTGCCATCAAGGTGGGCGAACACCGGAGCTATCGCGTAGCCGAGTGGTAGGAGGAAGTGATCCCCGCAATGGAGAAGGAGGCGTGACCGCAGCCTGGAGCGGGCCGGCTGCGCCGGTCGCTCAGAGTCTTGCCGTTAGGCCTAAAGATCTCCCGCATGAAATCACTCGAACTCAAGATTCCACCGCCAGCGGTCGCCGCTCTGATCGCCGTCGGCATGTGGCGCATCTCTTTGCTTGCACCGTTGCTTCAACTCCCTACGGTTTCTCGCGTTTCCGTCTCACTGGCAATCGCACTGGCAGGTGGCGGCTTCAATCTCGCCGGTGCCATCTCGTTTCGCGGAGCGAAAACGACGATCAATCCAATGAAGCCAGCCGCGTCGTCCTCGTTGGTTACCTCTGGCATCTACAGAGTCACGCGAAACCCCATGTACTTGGGCCTGCTGCTCGTTCTCGTCGCGTGGGCAACATTCCTGTCTTCGGCCTGGGCGCTGCTCGGGCCCGCCGCCTTCGTCCTCTTCACAAATCGGTTCCAAATCGCGCCTGAAGAGCGAGTGCTCTCAGCTCTGTTCGGCGCCGAATACACTGCCTATCAATCGAGGGTTCGCCGGTGGCTGTGAGGCCTAACCCTTCCATCGAACGGACAGTCAAAAGGCGCAGCCTCGTGTTCGCCGTCACTACGCCGGAATGAGCATCCTCAAGATAGGAATCAATTCTGTTCAATCTGGTGCCTCTTGTCGTTCTGTCTATCCTCGTTCTGCCAAGCAAATGAAGGTCCGTGAGCGGCCATCGGCCAAGGCCTGATGTCGGATTGCAAGACCTGACCCCGGCGAGTAGACTCCACGCGTGATGCTCTTCCGCGATCAACCGATGTCGCCAACGAGTCAGGATCCCGTGCTGATCCGTGACCGGACCACGGTGCTCACCTCCGCCATTCTTCTCCTCGTCGCCGCGGCGGCCTGGGTCTTCGTCGTCCTGTCGAGCGTGCACGGTGAGGACATGGCGATGGCCATGCCGATGAGCATCTCGGGCGGTCTCGTCTTCATTATGTGCTGGGCCGTCATGATGACAGCCATGATGCTGCCCAGCGCGCTCCCGATGATCACCCTGTACGGCGCGATGCATCGGGGGACGGTCGCAGCGGGTAGGAAGGGCGTGCCGGTCGCGGTGTTCACGCTCGTGTACCTCGGTCTGTGGGCGGCCACAGGGCTGCCGGTGTACTTCGCACACACGCTCCTGGCTGGCCTCGCCGGCTCCATGCTGGCCTACATCATCGCCGTCATTCTTGTCGCGGCGGGTGTGTATCAACTGTCGCCCCTCAAGCAGCTGTGTCTGCGGGAGTGTCGCAGCCCGCTCGGCTTTCTCCTCGGCCATTGGCGCGCGGGCCGCCGGGGCAGCCTGGCCCTGGGCCGGTCACACGCGCTGTACTGTCTCGGATGCTGCTGGGCGCTCATGCTGGTGCTCGTTGCCGCCGGGGCGATGGGTCTACCGTGGGTGCTGCTCATCACGGCCGTGGTGGCGGCCGAGAAGCTGACGTCGGGCGGAGAATGGATTGCGCGGATCACCGGGAGCGCGCTCGTGCTCCTGGGCGTGACAGTAGCCCTTCGGCCTGATCTCGTGACCGCATTGCGAAGCGGTCACCCGATGTGATTGCACACGTCACCGATGGAGGAACATCATGGCGAACCCCGAGTGGAAGATCAGCGGTGACTACTTCGAAGCGTGCAGCTGCGACTCCGTCTGCCCGTGCCCGACCTCCGGCCTGGCAGCGCGGCCGACCCAGGGTTACTGCGACGCCGGCCTCGTCTTTCACGTCGAGCGTGGCTCACATGGCGCGACGAAGCTCGATGGCCTGAGCTTCGCCGTGCTCCTGCATACTCCGGGAGCGATGGGCGCCGGCAACTGGACTGTCGGTGTGATCGTGGATGAGCGGGCCACCGCCGAGCAGCGCGAGGCGCTCGCTGCCATTGGCAGCGGACAGGGCGGCGGGCCCATGGCGGCCCTTGGACCTCTCGTCGGCCGCTTCGCCGGGATCGAGGCCAAGCCGATCCGCATCGAGGGCACCGGGATGCGCCGATCCGCGTCAATTCCCGGAGCCCTCGACATAGCGATCGAGGGAATTCCCGGCGCGAGTCAGGCCGAGCCGATCTACCTCGACAATGTCGGTCACCCGGCTGCCACTCGCCTTGCCCTCGCGAAGGCTTCCCGGAGCCATATGCACGCGTTCGGGATCAACTGGGACGACACCTCAGGCAAGAACAACGGTCACTTCGCTCCGTTCTCATGGAGCTCGAGCTAGGAACTCCGCTCAAGAAGGAGGTGTCATGATGGCGTCCAACACGGTGGGATTCATCGGGCTCGGCAACATGGGTGGACCGATGGCGCTGAACCTCGTCAAGCACGGCTTCTCGCTCGTCGTGCACGACATCGATCCCGCGAAGGCTGACATCTGGCGAACGCGCGGCGCCACCCTGGCCACCTCGGCCGAGGGCGTGGCGGCCAAGGTCGAGCGCACCATCTGCATGGTAGAGACGACGGCGCAGGCCGAAGCCGTCATCACGGGGGAGCACGGCATCATCAAGAGCGCGCAGCCCGGACACATCGTGGTCTGCATGAGCACGATCGACCCGATCGTGGCGCGCCGGCTCGCGGATCAGCTCGCGGCCCGGCGCATCGCCATGATCGACGCCCCCGTCAGCGGAGGCACCGAGCGGGCGTCCTCGGGCGAGCTGTCGATCATCGTGGGGGGCGCGGCGGCGACGGTGGCCGCGTGCCAGGATCTCTTCCGCGCCATGGGCGCCAACGTCTTTCACGTGGGCGCCCTCGGCCAGGGCCTCGCCATGAAGCTCGTCAACAACATGCTGGTGCAGGTCAACACGGTGGCGGTGGCCGAGGCGCTCGTCCTCGGCGTCAAGGCCGGGCTCGACCCGAAGACCATCTACGACGTGGTACGAGTCAGCACTGGCAACAGCTTCGCCTTCGAGACGCGCGTGCCCAAGATGCTCAAGCGCGACTTCTCGCCCGGCGGCACCGTGGACATCTCCTTCAAGGACCAGGAGCTGGAGACGGCCTTCGCCAAGCAGCTCGGGGTGCCCATCCTGCTCGCCAACGTGAGCCAGCAGGTCTACCAGATGGCGCGGGCGGCGGGCTTCAACAAGGAGGACAGCTCCGCGCTCATCAAGGTGCTCGAACGGCTGGCCGGCGTCAAGGTTGGAGGGTCTTCGTAGAGCCATGGCGACCTATGTGCTGGTGCACGGAGCATATCAGGGGGGCTGGATCTGGAAGCCGGTGGCCGAGCGCCTGCGCGCGGCCGGGCATCGCGTCTACGCCCCGACCCTCGACGGCTGCGCCGAGCGGCACGAGCAGGTCCGTCGCGGCATCACGGTGACCACGCACGCTCAGGAGATCGCCCGGCTGCTCTTCTTCGAAGACCTGCAGGACGTCGTGCTGGTCGGCACCAGCTCGGGGGGCATGGTCATCTGCAAGGCGGCCGAGCTGGCCGCCGATCGCCTGGCGCGCCTCGTCTTCGTGGATGCCCTGGCGCTCCTTCCCGGCGAGCGCGTGGGCGACATCGTGAACCGCCCGGCCGCGAACGAGGTGACCGAGATCACCACGGCTCCGACCCGCAAGGACGTCGAGGGGCGCATGTTCGCCGACCTGGAGCCGGCCACGCGCGCCTGGGCCCTCGCGCGCTACACGCCGCATCCCATCGCAGCGCTCGAGGCGCCCATGGAGCCGACGAGCTTCTGGGAGGGCGCATGGAAGGTGAGGGTGATCCGGTGCAAGCAGGCCCGCAACCCTCCCGAGTCCCACCAGCGCCGCACGGCCGAGCGCCTGAAGGCGAGCTACGCAGAGATGGACACGGGGCACTATCCGATGCTGAGCCAGCCGGACGAGCTGGTGCGCCTGCTCACCTAGGACGCCGAGGCAAAAGGAGAGCATGCCATGACCCAGTCCGCGCTTCCGCCCCTTCTCTCGAGCGACGGTCATCTGGAAGTCCGGCCCGAGCGCTGGACGGCGCGCATGCCGGCGCGGCTCCGGGAGCTGGCCCCCCACACCATCAAGCTTCCCGACGGCGGCGACGCCTTCCTCGTCGAGGGACAGGAGCCGCGTCCCGTGCCCTTCCTCGACCTCCGCGCCGGCCGGACCAACGAGACGTGGCAGCCCTTCGGCGTGACGGTCGAGGAGACGGCGGGCGTGGGCCCGCCGGAGCAGCGCCTGACCGAGCAGGACATCGACGGCCTGCGCGCCGAGGTGCTCTTCCCCAACATGCAGATGGGACCGCGGCTCTGGCGCACCATGAAGGACGACGAGGCCTATCGCGCCGCCGTCCGCGCCTACAACGACTGGCTGGGGGAGGAATACTGCGCCGTCTCCCGCGACCGCCTGATCGGGCTCGGGGTGATCCCGTGGACCAATCTCGACGACGCCCTCGCCGAGCTCGAGCACTGCGCGCGGCTGGGGCTCAAGGGCGTCAACCTCGGCGTCTTCCCGAGCGGCCTCGGCTATCCCACGCCGGCCGACGACCGCTTCTGGGAGGCGGCCATCGACATGCGCATGCCCCTGACCGTGCACGTGGGGTTCGACCGCCAGGGGCCACGAGCGGCCCAACCGACGCTCCAGTACCCGAACGCCGATCCGAAGATCATCGCCCGCCTCGGCGGACGCACTCTCGTCGAATGGGTCGCCCTGCCCTTCATGGGCACCGCCGCGGCCATGAGCCTTTCCCAGATCATCCTGTCGGGCGTCTTCGACCGGCTGCCCGCGCTCGAGATCTTCTTCGCCGAGACCCGCCTGGGCTGGGTGCCCTTCTGGATGGAAGAAGCGGACTACTGGTACGAGCGGCACCGCCACTGGTCGGAGCGCCTGCTCGGCTTCAAGCCACTCGCGCAGCGGCCGAGCGAGTACGTGCGCCGGCACATCCACTTCAGCGTCCAGCACGTCGAGCGCGTGGCCATCGAGCTGCGCCATCACATGGGCGTCGAGCGCATCATGTTCGCCACGGACTTCCCGCACATCGAGTGCGACTGGCCGAACACGCGCCCCTTCGCCGAGCGGCTCTTCGCGGGCGTGCCCCCCGACGAGGCCTTCAAGATCGCCGCGGGCAACATGCTCGAGTTCTTCCGCCTCGCGGACACGCCGATGGGGCGGAAAGTGATGGCGACGGCGGCCTGAGCGCCGTGAGGCTGTCAGTCGGGGGCGGCCGTCACCACTGCCAGATGAGGCTGAACCGGGCCATCAGGCCCGGGACGACGGATTTCTTGATCGGGATCAGGCCGCCGATGAGGTCCGTGGGGACGAGACCACGCGCCTCCACATCTTCCTCGACGACGTACACCTCCACGCCCTTGGCGATCAGGCGCGTGAGATCGCCGGGCAGGTCGGGCGGCTGCGTCTGCTTCTTGTCCCCGAAGGCAATCCCCGAGGCGTCCTGGCCCTTCACCCCGTAGTTCACGGCGTGGCCCCGCAGCAGCACGGCGGTCTGGGCTCCGCCGCCGCGGATGGCATGCGTGAACCACATGACCGTGTCGTCCTGCTCTTCGATGGTCGCCCGATACGCGCTCTCGACGACCTGGAGAATCTTCTTGTTCATGGCTCTCCTCCTCAGCCCCTGGTCGGGATCACCAGCGTGTTGTCGGCGGCCTCGGCCATCTTCCAGAAGTCGACCGGACTCCCCCGCCCCACCCCCGCCACCGCCTCGCCCACGCCCCGCTCGTCCACGCAGAGGCCGCAATTGGTCCAGGTCAGCGTGCCGCCGCTCTTCTCGGCCTGGGCGGTGAGGGCGATGATCCAGTCCTTCGGGTTGGGATGGTCCTCCTGCGCAACGTCGCGCCCGTGCACGGTATTGGCGTGCGGCGCCTGCTTGGCGAAGGACAGCGCGACGGCACCCTCGTAGCAGAAGACGGACACGTCGTGGCCGCGGCGCGCCGCGGCGTCGATCAGACGGAAGGCCGTCGTCGTGCGCGCGCTCTCGTAGGGAGCGTCCATCAGGAGAAAGGCAAGCGTCTTCTTGTCGGCCATGGTTCCCTCCTCAGTGCCACATCGCCTTGCGGCCCTGCACGAGACGATCGATCACGACGTCGATCGGGGCGGGCACCACGCAGGGGTCGAGGCGGTCCGTGGGGATGCCCCGCTCCCGCAGTGAGAATTCGTCGGCCAGGATCTCGACGCCTGCCCTGGCCACCGCGTTCAGGGCCGCCGTCTGCGCGCCGCGGCGCGCGGGGAAGACGCCGTTCTGGACGAGGAAGAGGGTCACCGGCGATCCCTCCCTGGCCAGACCGGCGGCCAGATCGTAGAAGTACGTGGCCACGTCGCTGGATTCCAGCGCGTCACGAGACTCGATGAGCAGGTAGCTGTCCATCCCAGTGTTCCTCCCTGGCCCGCAGTGTGGGGTGAGCCCGTCAACACGGCGTTATCGCAACGTGATCACGCCGGGGGTTGCCTTGACGGGTCCTCGGTGAAGGTGCTATCGGTCGTCACCTATGCCACGCCTGAGTCTCCGGCTCCTGGGCGGCTTCCACCTCCGGCTGGAGTCGCGCTCACTCGCCCTCCCCGCCAGGAAGGCGCAGGCCCTCCTGGCCTATCTCGCCCTCCGCCCCGGCCGCCCGCATTCGCGGGAAAGCCTGACTGCCCTCTTCTGGGGCAACGTCGGAGAGCGCCAGGCGAGACAGAGCCTCCGACAGACCGTCTTCCGGCTCCGCAAGGTCTTCGCGGCAGCCCGGAATCCCGGCTTCGTCGTTCACACGGAGACGATCGCCGTCAACGCCGCCGCCGTCGACGTGGACGTCGCCGCCTTCGAGCGCCTGATCCGGAAGCGGTCCCCCGCCGCCCTCGCCGCCGCCATCACGCTCTACGAAGGTCCGCTCCTCGACGGGCTGCGCGTCGACGAGGAGCCCTTCGAGAGCTGGCTCCGGTCCGAGCGCGATCGACTCCGTGAGCTGATCCTGGAGGCCCTGACCGGGCTCCTGGCCCAGCAGGTGAAGCGTGGCCCCGCCGAGACGGCCATCCAGACGGCGGGGCGCCTGCTCGCGCTCGATCCGCTTCAGGAGGGCGCGCACCGGACACTCATGCGCCTCTTCGCCCGCCAGGGCCGGCGCGCCGCCGCCCTCCGTCAGTACCAGGCCTGCGTGGCCGTGCTGCGGAAGGAGCTGGGCGTCGAGCCGGAAGCCGAGACCAAGCGCGTGTACCAGGAAATCCTCCAGCGGCAGGCTCGAACCTCCGCCGCCGCCGCCCGGGCCGGGGAGCCGGCGGCGGACAGCCCGCTCATCGGGCGGGAAGAGGAGCGGGGGCATCTCCGCCGAACGCTGCGCGAGATCCTGCGCGGCCAAGGGCGCGTCCTGCTTCTCACGGGCGAGACGGGCATCGGCAAGAGCCGCCTCGTCGAAGAGCTGGCCGCCGAGGCAGGGCGAAGCGGCTGCCGGGTCCTCCTGAGCCGAGCGTACGAGACCGAGCAGATCCTGCCCTTTCGCCCCTGGGTGGACGCGCTCCGCGCGGGCACCATCCTGTCCGAGGCCGAGGCCCTCGACAGCCTGCCGCGCGCCTGGCGCGGCGAGCTGGTCCGGCTCTTTCCGGAGCTCAGCGCGTCGGGCGTGCAGCCGCAGATCATCCCGGAAAACTCCGTCAGGCTCTTCGAGGTCATCGACGCGCTCATCGCCCACGTCGCCACCCGCTGCCCGCTCGTCGTGGTGCTCGAGGACCTCCACTGGGCGGACGAGCTGAGCCTGCGCCTCTTCTCGTTCATGGGCCGGCGCGTGGGCTCCCGCCCCCTGCTGCTCGTGGGCACCGCGCGCGAGGAGGAGCTGCCCGACGCGCCCGCCCTCCGGCGATCGCTCCACGAGCTCGAGCCGGAGGCCCACGTCAACCGCGTCACCCTCTCGCCGCTGTCGGAGCGGAGCACGGCCGGCCTCGTGGGCGCGCTGGCGCGCGCGGGGAGCAGCCGCTCGCGAGTGGCCGAGCTGGCCCAGAAGGTGTGGGCGATCAGCAGCGGGAACCCTTTCGTCATCGTCGAGACCATGCGCGCCCTGCAGGAGAACCGCGGGCTGCCCTCCGCCGGCCTCTCGCTGCCGCACCGGGTCCGCGAGGTCCTCACCGCCCACCTCGATCGCCTGGGCGCCAAGAGCCAGAGCCTCGTGGCCGTGGCCGCCGTGGTCGAGCGGGAGTTCAGCTTCAACGTGCTGCAGCGAGCGTCAGGCCTGAGCCGGCGCGACAGCGCGGAGGGGATCGAGGAGCTGGTACGTCGTCGCATCCTTCACGCCGTCGGCGAGGGCTTCGATTTCACGCACGGATGGTTCCGGAGCGTCGTGTACGACGATCTGCTGGCCCCGCGTCGCCAGGCCCTGCATGCCGCGGTGGGCGAGGCGCTCGAGAGCGTCTATGCCGAGCAGCTCGATGACGTGTACGACCGCCTCGCCTACCATTTCTCGAGGGCGGACGAGCCGACCAAGGCCTTCGACTATCTCGTGCGCCTGGCGGGCCGGGCCGCGCGCAGCTACGCCTCCGAGGAGGCGGTGCGCATCCTGCAAGACGCCCGGGCGTGGATCGACCGGCTGCCCGCGGACCAGCGGGACCGGCGCCAGCTCGATCTCGTGTCACGTCTCGCGCACTGCCTGCTGTTCCTGGGCCGTTCCGCGGAGGCGCGCGAGCTGCTCGGGAAGGAAGAGGCGCGGATCGAGCGGCTGCGAGACCCCTCGCTGAGCGGTCCCTTCTACTTCTGGGTCTCCTACACGGACGCCAACCTGGGGCACGCGGAGCGGGCGGCTCAGGCCGCCCTCCGCGCTCTCGAAGAAGCCGCCCGGTGCGATGATCAGACGACGATGGGGCTGGCCAACTGCTCGCTCTCCCGGAACAGCTACTGGCTCGGCCGCTCCGATGGCATCGCCCAGGGCCGCCAGGCCGTCGCGCTGCTCGAGCGGACGGAAGAGCGCTGGTGGCTGGGCCAATCCTACCTCGCGCTGGGCTTGAACCTCTACCACATCGGTGACTTCACGCCCGCCCTCGAGGCCCTCGAGCAGACGCGTGTGATCGGGGAGGCCATCGGCGACACGCGGCTGCAGTCCCAGGCCGTCGGCAACATGTCACGCGTGCACTCCTTGCGGGGCGAGCACGAGACGGGGCTCGCCCTGGCGGAGCGCGGCCTGGAGCTGGCGGCAGACCCGGTTTCCCGCGCCCTGGGAATGGTCCACATGGCCCTGGCGGAATGGGAGAACGGCGATTCGAAGAAGGCCATTCCCGTGCTCGAGAAAGCGCTGGTCCAGACGCAGTTCCTGGGCGGGCGCGGCGGCTACGTGTCCCGCCAGGTCGACGCGCTCCTCACCTCGGGCCTGAGCGAGATGCACCTGCATGCCGGAGATCTGAGCCAGGCCACCCAGCTCGCGCAGAAGGCGCAGAGCACGGGGGCCGAGATCAAGTGGCCGGTGGCCATGGGATATGCGGAGCGGGCCCTCGGCGCGATCGCGCGGACCCAGGGCGATTTCGCCCAGGCCCGCTCCTACTTCTCGCGGTCCGTCGAGATCTTCGCGGGCGCCGAGACGCGGTTCCAGGCGGCGCGGGCCCGACTGCTCCTGGCCGAGGCCCTCCACGCGGGAGGCGAGCAGACCAACGCCGGCTTCCAGCTCAAAGAAGCGCGCGACGCGTTCCGCCTGCTCCGCGTGCCTCTCTACGTCGAGCGCGCCGAGCGGCTGGCCAGGGACCTCGGCCTCGTGCTGGACGAGCTGGGGCCGCCGGGAATGGGTCAGAACGTTGGCTAGTTAGCTCCTGCCTGGCGTTCGCTCCGGGATAGCCCCGAGGCGCAACGTCCACGTGCGAATTTCGCTCAGGCACAGCAACTGGTTGTGACTCCACGGATCGCCGGACAGCCGCGCCTGGATCTGCGCCTCATCAGACGCACGCACCACGAGCAGGGTCTTGCGAGTGCCATCGACCGGCCCCCCAAGAACGACGAAGCCGTCCCGGGCGAGGGCATTCATGAACTCGGCGTGCGCCCGCCATTCCTCCTGCTCCTCCATGGGGCGCGAATCGTCCCAGCGAGAGCCGCGACAGCGTGTCACCAGGAAGAGCCTTTGCAAACTATCCGGCACGATCAGAGCGCGCTCAGAAATTCGAGGACCGCAGCATTCACCTCGGCCGGTCGCTCCTGTTGGGTCCAGTGTCCGCATCCAGGCAGAATGAGTGTCTGCCGCAAGTTCGGGACCAATTGCTTGAGGGAAGCCAGGAGCTTGTGCTTGCCTTGCATGTCGTGAGTCAGGCCGCCCCGCTCGACAGTCAACCCCGATCCATTCGGAAGGAACAGTGATACGCCAGGCTACCTAGCGGTGAAGAAATAGTAGTCCGCCGTGTAGTTGATGCGAGCGGGCGCCCCCGCCGTGGCTTGAGAGCAACCGGCCTTGGGCGCCACGCCGCCCACGGTATTGACTCGCTGTATGCTCGTGATCTTGCTGAACGAGCCTTCCGGGCCGACGGACTTCGCGGCAAGCAGCAACCAAGGGATGGCGTCGGTGACTGGCGCGTCGGCACGTTCCTTCACCGTACCCAAGATCTTGCTGCCATCGGTCGATTCCCAATGTGGGCCAGCATAGTGTCGGCCGGTCCTGTGTCCACGCGCGTCGAAAAGATCGGCTTCGGGAGCCACGAACGCCCATTCATATTCCCCGAGTTGATCCTTTCTGGCACGGCATTCGTAGATCTGCACGCCCTTCGCGGGAACGATCATCGCCAGCGATTCGTTCGCGCCAGGCATGAGCTTATCCGGCACCTTGACGGTAGACCTCGATGTTTGCGGGCTCGCGCAGGCGGCGACGAGGAGCGCGAGCCAGAACACCGTGAGGGTCCTGCCGCGACAACCTCCGCGCGAGCGGCCCCAAAGCTTCACAACTCTCATCCGAGCTTTGTCAGCTGCCGCTCCAGGAAGCCCAGCATCTTCGCCCAGGCGTCCTTGGCCGGCTCCGGGCGATAGCGCTCGGCGTTGGAGAAATTCAGGAACGCGTGGCCGGCGCCCTCGTAGCGATGGAACTCGTGCGTCTTGCCGAAGCGGGTGAGCTCGGCATCGATCCGGTCGACGTCGGCGGGCGAGGGGTTCGTGTCTTCGAGGCCGAAGAATCCGACGATGGGACAGGCGATCTGCTTGGTGAGCTCGAAGGGCGCGGGCCCCTCGCCCCAGGGCTTCATGATGTTGCCCCCGTAGAAGACGCCGGCGGTTCGCCAGGCGGCGGGCCGCGCCCCCGCGAGCATATAGGTCACGCGGCCGCCCATGCAGAAGCCGAGCACGGCCAGGCCACCCACGCGCGCGTCTTTCAGGCTGCGCAGGTGCGCAATGGTGGCGTCGACATCCACGAGGATCTCCTTGTCGCGCAGGCGTCCCATGCGCGTGGCCATGTCCGCCCCGTCCTGAGGCTGGCGGTGATACAGGTCCGGCGCCGCCGCGACATAGCCGTGGCGGGCGAGATCCTCGACGCGGTCTTCCATGAAACGGTCGAGACCGGGTCCGTGCTGGATGACCACGATGCCGGGCGCCGCTCCGCCGCCGGCGGGAGCGTCGAGGTAGACGCGCATCGGCTGCCCTTCGACCTGGATGGTGTCCCAGCGTGCCATGAATACCTCCTTGCCCTTGGTCAGGGTGCCTTGTGAAGCGCTCCATCCTTCATGATCATGCGGAGCGCGCCCCGGTCCTGGAGGATCTCGATGTTCGCGAGAGGGTCGCCGTCGACGAGCAGCAGGTCGGCGAGGGCGCCCGTGGTCACCACGCCCAGCTCGCCGGGCCGCCCCATGATCTCGCCGCCCAGCTTGGTCGCCGCGACGATCGTGTCCATGGCCGAGAACCCGAGGATCTTGACGAAGAGCCAGAGATCCCTCGCGTAGGTGCCGTGCGGAGTATAGGGGAAGCCGTAGTCGCCCCCGGGAAGCACACGGATGCCGCGCTTGCGCATCCGACCGGTGACGTCGACGGTCACCGCGAGCTCATGCTCGAAGGCCCGGGACCGCTCGCCGGTGACGCCCCATTGCCCGGCGGCCTGGCTCAGGTTGTACGTGATGCCGAGGGCGGGGCCCACGAAGATCCGATCGCGCGCGGCTTCGAGGGCATCGAGCGCGCGCTCGTCGGCATAGTTCGCGTGATAGATGACCTCCACGCCGTGGCGGAGCGCCATCATGACGGACTCCGCGCTCCGGCAGTGCGCGGCGACGCGCAGGCCGCGCGCGCGCGCCACCTCCATGGCCGCTTCCACCTCCGCGTCCGTCATCGGAGTCTGCTCGGATGGCCAGGCCGAGGTTCCGATGTCGCCGGAGAGGTTGAGCTTCAACAGATCCACCCCTTCCCGGGCAAGCAACCGGCACACGCGGCGAATGGCGTCGGGCCCGTCGGCCACCCAGGCGAAGGTCGGCGTCTCGTAGTGCGGCAGGTGGAGCAAATTGCTGTCACCCAGCCCGCCCGTGACGGTGATCTCGGGGCCGTTGGCGAGGAGGCGGGGCCCCGGGACGCGCCCGGCTTCGATCTCACGCTTCAGAACCACGTCGAGACGCGGCTTGGGCGCCGCCGCCGAGAACGCGCTCGTGTAGCCGCAATCGAGCATGGTGCGCGCGTTGCGCACCGTGATGAGCATGTGCTCCTCGACGGGCAGGCGCGTCAGATCCAGCGAGCCGAGGTCGGCCAGGCCGATGTGGGCGTGCGACTCGATGAGGCCGGGCATCAGCGTGGCGCCGGCGCCGTTGATCACCGTGGCCCCGTCGGGCGCGGGCGCGGCCGCTCCCGGCGTGACCTCCGTGATGCGGTTGCCCTCCACCCGCACCGCGCCGAGAAAGGGCTCGCGGCCGGTGCCATCGAGAACCCGCGCATTGGTGATCAGATAGCTCATCCGGAGATCCTCCCTTGCCCTGGGAATGTCGGCCGACTATAGCGCGGACGGTCCATCACCGCCTACTGGCCGCCGGCGCACTTGTCCCACGAGGCAATGCTGGCGCGGTAGCCCACGCCCGGCGTGCGTATCGGCAGCTCGAAATAGACGTCGTCGTAGCCGCCGACATAGCCGGGGACGAAGCCCACATTCTGCGCAACCACCTGCCCCTGGGCATCGAGCGTCTCCACGAGCAGCCGCGTGCTGCAGTAGCCGGACTTGCCTCCATAGGTGATGACGTGGCCGGTGATGAGTGGCCGCCCCGCGCGGTCCTGGGTGGCCTGCCAGTCGAGCGTGATGGTGCCCGCATTCCCCACCATGGTGATCCGCTCCGCCTGCGCCACGCTCGCCCCCATTCCCAGGACGCAGGCCACGAGTGCCACGCCGATCCGCAACGGGATGCTCATCATGAATTCCTCCCTGTTCTCACCAAAGTGGTCACTGTCTCAATTCGGTGTCGCGTGGGCAAACGCAGCCAGTAAAGGTCGTCCGCCCGAGCTGGAGGTTAGCCCTCGTCGTCATCATCGACGATTTCAAAGTCGCAGAGATCCTCGACAACTGAGTGAAGTTCCACCGCGAACCACTCCTTGAACATGGAGAAGTCTCGACCTTTTGGCCATGCCGTCTCGTCGGTATGCCATCCATAAAGCTCATTCTCGAATATCGCGGGATGCAGGGCCGCGAGAATCTCCCATGCCTCGTCCTCGTCGTCGTAGCTTGGGATCAGGTAGACAGTCTGTTCGCCGGTCGGTTCCGGAACAAGCCCCGAATCGTCCAGCGCCACCGCCCAATCAAGGTACGGTTGCTTCGGCCGCACTATCACAACACCACGATTGAGCATCACTGCCCCTCTTGCCTGAGGCCTAACGCATGCTTCGGTCCCTCACGAAGCTAATCTGCGGCAATCTCCTTCGGTTCAGAGGGCTTCGGGATCAACTGCCTTCGAGCCTCGGTCATTGACAACGCTCCACACGTCGATGGTACCAAGCGCCACAGGGGCCATGCCAGCCGATCTCCCGCAGTCACCCGTCCGCGAGGCGGGGAAATTGGTGTAGCGTATCGGCCATGGCCAACCAAATGGACTACCGGACGCTGGGCAGGACAGGGCTCAAGGTCTCCGCGCTCGCCTTCGGGTGCGGCGATGTGGGCGGGCTGATGGTGCGGGGGGCGCCGGCTGATCGCGAGCGGGCCATCGCGCGCGCGGTCGAGCTCGGCATCAACTACCTGGACACCGCGCCCTCGTATGGCAGCGGGGAGTCGGAGCGCAATCTGGGGGTCGTGCTGCGCGCGCTGCGTCCGCAGGTGATCGTGGGGAGCAAGTGTCGGCTGCCCGACACGACGGACGTGCCGGGCGCGCTCACCCGCTCGGTCGAGAACAGCCTCAAGTTGCTCGGGCTGGAGCGTCTCGATCTCTTCCACCTGCACAACCCGATCGGGCGCATCACGGGCGAGCGGCGTCTGGGCGTGGGCGATGTGCTCGACGCGGTGGTGCCGGCGGCCCGTCGTTTGAAGGAGCAAGGCAAGATCCGCTTCTTCGGCATCACCGCGCTCGGCGAAACGGGCGCGCTGCACCGCGCGCTGGCGAGCGGCGCCATCGACACCGCCCAGGTCTGCTTCAACATGCTGAACCCGACGGCGGCGCACACGGTGCCCATGGGCTATCCCGCCCAGGATTTCGATCGCCTTCTCGACCTCGCCCGCGAGAAAGACGTGGGGACGATCTGCATCCGCGTCCTCGCCGCGGGCGCGCTGAGCGGCCAGGTGGCCCGGCATCCCGTGGCGATTCCCGCCGTGGATCCCATCGCCTCGGGTCCGGACTATGCGACGGACGCCGCGCGCGCCAAGGCCTTCGAGCCCCTCATCAAGGAGGGCCATGCCGCGAGTGTCGTGGAGGCCGGCTTCCGGTTCGCGCTGGGCACGGAGACCATGTCCACCGTGCTCATCGGCTGCTCCGACCTCGGCCACCTCGAGTTTGCCGCCGCCGCGGCCGCGAAGGGACCCCTCCCCGCGCCCGCGATGGACCGCCTGCGCGCCATCTGGCCGCGCCTGGTCGGGTGAGCTATGTCATCTTGGCCAGCTGCGCCTCGAGGCGGTCAAAGTTTTGCTCGTTCGCCCCGACGGCGAACCCCTTGACGTTGGCGCATTCAGCGGCAGTGCCGAAGAGCATGCGAAAGGTGAGCCTGGTCTTGCCGGCCTGCTCGTCGAAGGTGGCCGTCACCTGAAACTGCGGACCCGACACGTGCCGGAAGACGAGCCGCTCCGGTCTCACGATCTCCACGAAGACGCTCTTGTTCTTGTAGTCGACGCCATCGGGACCGTGCATGACGAAGCGCCAGACGCCACCCGGCCTCATGTCGAACTCCTGAAACGTGTTCGTGAAGCCCTTCGGTCCCCACCATAGCGCGAGGTGCTCGGGATCGGTCCACGCTTTGAACACGCGCTCGCGTGGCGCGTCGATGACGCGTGTGGTGACGATCTCCCTCTCAGCGAGCGGCTCAGCGGATCTGTCTTCTTTGGCGGGCAAGGTCCTTCTCCATTTGTTGTTTACGGCTAGTCTGGTGAGTCTCAGATACGCCGACTAAATCGTTTGGCGGTGGCAAGATTTCGTCCGCCGTCTCCTACAGCGGCCTGGCTTGCACTTTGTTAATGGCCAGGTGCTCTATGATGGTGCCTTCAGGCTGCCGCCTGCTGGAGTGGACACTTCGACGGAGCTTTAGGTTCGCGTCTCAGCTAGACAAGGTCTTGATCTCTGGGCCAGGGGATGCAGCACGTCGATGGCCCACCCCACGTTCAGTGGCTCCCCGAGCCAGCCGGCGCACGCCGTCCGCGGGCCGATGCGAAGGCCTTGCGAGTCGTGACGCGCGCGGAGAGCCTTGATCGCATCCCCCGGCACTTTGGCAGACGCCGGCACCTCGGGCAGCGGGTGGCCGTTCGGCCGCCGGAACTGGAGCGTCCCGTCGGATAACCGCGCGACTTGGTAGCCCTCCTCGTGCACGGCCCGATGGTGCCGGCGACAGAGCAGCGCGAGGTTCGAGAGCGTGGTCGGGCCGCCGTGGGCCCAGTGGCGCAGATGATGCCCCTGTGTGAAGCGCAGGCCGCACCCCGGGAAGCGGCAGCCCTGGTCCCGATGGTCGAGGGCACGGCGTAA
>Ga0137394_10000709_pt1 | contig 23240 bp, 34 predicted proteins | sample czobulk116metaG_FD_108278 | JGI IMG/M metagenome (GOLD analysis project Ga0137394, IMG submission 108278) | Vadose zone soil microbial communities from Angelo Coast Range Reserve, California, USA - czobulk1.16 metaG | ecosystem: Environmental > Terrestrial > Soil > Vadose zone | place: USA...
AAAAAGGGGGGGGGGGGGAGTTAGACAATTTATTTGCTCCAGGCAGATGCGATGGGAGGCCACGCACGGGTACGATCTGGTGTCGTTCAAGTTTCTGCTTTCGATATCTCCGCGGACATGGAGGCGAGATGGCATGCTTCGCTTAGTAGAACACCACCTCGAGCGATTGGGGTCGCGAGAAGGAAAAACCACGGCGTTGTGTGGGGCACAGAGCCAAGTGGGGGAAACGGGCGAGGGGGAGATGGTCGTGGCAGAAAGAAAGAGAGAGAGAGGACAGGTCTGATTATGGGTGGGACGGTGTGAAGGACTTCTTTACTTGTCCCTAACTTGATGCCCAGAACGAGGGCCCGTGAGGCTGTCATTTAGTGAGAAGACGAACACATCATCATATTGCAAGTATGGTAGATGTCGCCGAGTCTGGGGGACGTCCGGCAACCCCAGCCGGGGGTCCACAAATCAATTACGGCTTTCGGAGCCATTGGCCTTGCACCACGGCTGCCATTTCCCTTTCTTGCGCTAGGGATAATGACAATAATATTGCAATATCCCGCTGGACGGGAATGACTGGGTTCAGGCCAACAATTGCCGTGATAGGGAGTTGGTGGCGAGTCGCAAAGGCGGCACAGCCCGGCTGATGGGATATCAGTATCACATATCAAAAAGCTCATTTACGGACAGACAGAGTTGCGCCTTGATTGATCCGATCGTCAGGGTCGTCGAAGGGGAGGGAAGAGTCATGTGGGCCATTTGTTGTCTAGACAAGGTACCCGTCGTACAAATCAGACCGTGACGAATCGAATTTTACGTTGGGTGATGGTAGAGGATGAGCCTATGAGGGTCAGGTAAATCATTCCTTTGATATTCCCATGACGGACACAGGATCTCTCTCCCACGGTCTGCCATGAGTGACACAACAATAATTCGCAGCTGACGAGCACATTCGCAAGCAAAAAGAACGAGAGCAAGGATGTACACCGCGGGATGGGGTTCGGCGTGGGGCCTGGTAATGAAGAAACATGCATTGACTATGGTTACACCCCCACTGAGCTCTCCTCCCAGGCACGTTTCTATGGGTGCCATGGCATTCTCGCTCCGCGGCCCAACCCGGTCGCCTCTCCGAATCCGCCCAGGTAATCCGAAGTGCCGCCGCACGCGCTGGCCTGTACGGTGAACGCTTCCGGAAGCAAAGCTTCGAGTTCCTTTTCATGCATCAAGCAACGTGACCGCAGTTAAGATGAGATCAAGACGGAGAAAAGGCATAATGCTGCACCTTGACGCGATCGTCGGAAGCGGGATGCGTATTCAGGAACGATACGTTTAAGCCGCCACTCGACTTCTCGAGCGCGCCGAGGCGTTTGAACATCCTGGGTGTATTCGGACCCAGTGTAAGCAACAGGTAGTCATAAAATAAGAGACAAAACGAGAGGAAGCGTACTCTGGCGCTGCGGTGGGGTCGAAGCATGCCTTGGCGGAGAGTTTCAGGCCTAACTTGTCGGCTACGGGGAGATAACAACGTTTGTTACTACCGCAGCATCTTTTGGCAAGCAAGAATAGGAGCAGGCACAAACCCTCGTACTCCTGTGTTCGCGAGTGGGGAAGGTCCATAAGTAAAGTGGTCATGACCCCACCAAGGCCAGACGGGAGACCGATGACTTCCGCCAGCCATGCAAGGGCGATGAAGATCTTGCCGTAGGAGTAGCGCTCCGCCACATGGCGTGCAACTGCATAAAGGCGGTGATTGAGGATCCAAGCACATGGCCCTCTGGACTAACTTGCTTACCAACGTGACCTATTTCTAGACGTCCGTCAGGAGACCCGTCGCGGTCTATACATAGGCCAAGTTGTAGACCTACCATGGCCGAGTATTGCAGCAAGGCCTTGTTCGTCCCTCGCAACGGGGAGGATACCCGTGAAAACGACGATTGTACCTATTCAGAAGTCGTTCGAACGGGTGTACAATAGGGAAGATTGGAGCCCGCACACATACCTGGTGTGGCCATAGCGTTGACGACCTTTTGGTCGTTTACCACCAACAGGTTCCACTCCTTCCTGCCCGCTCCATTATGCACCGCGCCGCGGCCAGCGGCATCGGGGTCCCACAAATCTGCTGCGCCTTCATCTCCATCGCCACTGCCACTGCCATCATCGCCGCCAAATCCAAAGCTTGGTCGCAACGCTGTCCGCGCGGGTATTGCCGGCCGCAGATCGTCACGAAGGGTACCGAGGTCGTTCGCGTCGAGGATGCGCGAGACGACGCGGTGCACGTGCTGTGTGACCACATGCGATGGCGGGAGGAGCTTTCCGTGGAATTGTTTGGAGAGTTCGGCGTAGGACGCCTCCCAGAGCTATTCGAAATTTCGGGGAAAGCGAGAGTCACTGTAAGAGGATGTGTGGGTTGGGGTTGGGAGGGCTCTCACGGCAGCTTCGTATTTGGGGCTAATGTCCATGAAGCGCCATCGACCCGTCTCGGGGACTTGCTCGAGGCTCACGGCGACACATCAGCAAGCGAGATATGGGGAATGTAAATAATGGCACATACTGGGCGAAGTAATATACGACGGATCCCGCCGCTAACGTGTATATGATAATATCGCGTCTCTGAAGACCCGCAGAGGGTGGTGGCGGTCGATTTGGATCCTCGTCGAAGCGTGTATATTGCGCTCGACGAGGCGTGGAGGTTGATACGTTCCTGTGCGATGGAAAGGAACCGCATGGTGTTGTAGGAATTCTCCTTCTTGCCAAGTGGTGCGCGAGATTGTAGGTGGGACGACATCTCAAAGGGCTGGCAACAGCAAGCCCTGGTGCTCGGCAGGCTCTGGCGGCATGCATTTACGGGGCCACGAGGGGAACACTTTTTTTTATGAATTGATGAAAAAAGGTCGTGTAAAAGGAGCAAAAGTTGCAGCGCCTTGTGGTGGTACGCGGCAGGAGGCACACGACGTGGAACCCGGCGCGGAAAGCAGCGGGCCGACGGGCGCAAACATTTTTCAAATGGCGGGTTCAACGTGTTCAACGATTGCCGTCATCCTGGTTCCTTGCTTGAACGTTAATCATACGGCGCACGTTATCACCAACACGACAATAGACCGAGAAGGGCTTAGTTTCGATTTTTCGTGGATGTGTATCAGCATGACCGTGTTCTCACTTGGTGAGCTGCACTTGTCGCCACCGGACATCAAGCTTAAGATAAAATAGGCTTAGAGGCCGGTCTGGTACGTCCATTTGCCTGGCTAACAGGAATAATAAAATACTTGACAGTGGGAAGAACGGAATGTTCACTACGATGAAACGGCGTCCCATTCATGTTGGAGTATATGCGCGCTAAACCGTGAGCGCGGGGCTCAGTCTCGAGTGAGAGAACTAATATTAGATGTATCCTAACTAAACCGTGAGCGCGGGGCTGTGTGGGCTTTAGCACGGCGCATACATGTGGGGGTGAAGCTACTGACCTCAGTCTCGAGTGAGAGAACTGAGGGGTTACCGTACGGAGAAATACAGGCTTTTATCTATTTATTCCTTGTCCTCTCATGTCAAGTGCATTTCCTCTTTTCGTCTCAACCTCCCGGACATTGCCTACGCAGCCGCGTAGCCGGTGCACCTCCAACAATTCGTCCGAGTCCATAGTTATGGTGAAACTACCAGAGTACTGTATGCATGAGCGCATGAGCTGTTGCGAGCGCTCACATCTTAGTAACTTTTGCATGTGGAAGGGAATACGGTCGAACCTCTCATAGCCCATACCCCTCTCTTAGATCGTCGAGGGGTGCAGTTTATGTCCCAGCCTTAAGAAATACTCCGGGATCGTGGAAATATCTTTCAAAAAGTGGTTAGAGGTTTGTCACGGAAAGTAATTCCGGTCAAGGGTCGTTGCACGTGACCGGCCAATTAGCTGTCAAACCACAGACCACTAACGTTGATGTGCCTTGCTCCACTCTTGCCCTACGTAACCGGAGTTCTCAAAATCGCGGACCTAGGCAAAGTCGATGGATCCTTTGGGTTCACTTATCAAGGCGTCCAGGGCAGGTGTGGGAGACGGCGACTTCCCTCCCCTCTTACCTCTCGAACAACCGAATTTTAGTGGGGATTTTGAGTCGGGGCAACAATGAGGCTGTCTCTTACTTCAATACTCGCGTTTGTCGCGCTTGCGCGCTGTAACCCCCAAGAAAGCTTTACCCAGCCCGCAAATAAAGGTAAAGACAGCTAATCACTGTAAAGCTGGACAACCCGACAAAGGTGCTCACCTACCCCCGGCGGCGACCAGTTGTTATCGTACAGATGTTCGAATGGACTTGGGACAGTGTTGCTGCGGAGTGCACCAAATTTCTTGGCCCTGCTGGCTATGGGTTCGTTCAAGGTACGTCCAAACGTCACCTTCCCGCGGTGATCCCAAGCTTTGTTGACCCATCCCTGCCATCCGTCCCTCCACAGTGAGCCCCCCGCAGGAGCACGTACAAGGAACCGAGTGGTGGACCGATTATCAGCCCGTCTCCTACCAGCTTATCTCCAAACGCGGTGATCGATCCCAATTCCAGAAGATGATTAACACATGCCACGCAGCAGGCGTCAGGGTCATTGCTGGTTAGTCAGAACGAGAACGCTTCGCTGATTCCACCACAGAGTTGTTGACGTGCTGTCCCAAGATACCATATGGAACCACATGTCAGGAGCAGCTTCCGGAGTCGGTATTGCGGGAAGCAGTTTCGTAGCATCCACTCTGCGCTTCTCGTCTTCCCTTTCTCATGATCTATTTTATTTGCAGAGTTTACTCACTACGACTATCCTGGCTTCTACCAGTACCAGGACTTCCACCATTGCGGCCTCCGACCGGGCGACAACATCGTGGACTATAGCAACGCGATCGAAGTCTGGACCTGTCAGCTCGTTGGTCTTGCAGAGTATGCATCCTTTTGTGGTTTCGACGCTACCCACCTTTTCGCCGTCTCTCATCGTGCGACAGCTTGGCAACAGAGACGGAATATGTTCGCCACCGGCTAGCGGAGTACGCGAACGATCTCCTTTCTCTAGGGGTCGATGGCCTGCGTTTGGACGCGTCGAAGCGTACGCCTTGAACTCAGTGAGGGGTGGTCGATCGAATTCACGTAATATTCCTCCAGATATCAACCCAGACGACATCGCCAACATCACGTCGAGATTGACGACCCGGCCGTACATCACCCAGGAGGTAGCGATCCTTGCCTTTGACGATCTTTGATAATTAATCACTTGACGCGCAGGTTATCTATGGTGATGGAGAGGCAGTCACGCCTGGTATGTATACCAAAAATGGCGGCGTGCAAGAGTAGGGAACCTCCTTTTCACTTTGACGTCGCAGCTCTCATTCGGGCCTGTGCTGCAGATTCCGCTACACCCAGACCTTGAAATATGAATTCCTTCGAGGAGGTATATCGGCCTTGCAAAACTTCGATAGCTGGGGCTGGGTACCGGGGTCAGGGGCAAACGTTTTCGTCAGCAACCACGATACCGAGCGTGTATGGCCATTTCTATGAACCCATTTCATTGATGACACCCCCGCGTAGAACTCGAATTCTCTCAACGCGTACTCGCCTTCAAACACCTACACATTGGCCACCGTCTATTCCCTGTAAATGCTCCGCTACCCTGTTGTTCATGAGCTGTTTCTCATGATAAATTTGTCCACTTCTCTGCAGCGCTCATCCATACGGCACACCTACTGTCTTGTCAAGCTACAGCAATTTCTACGACACAAACGCCGGAGCGCCAAACGGCGGTGTGACCCCGTTCCTCACTTCTCCACATTCTCTACTCACACTGACCCTCCGGATCCAATATCTCCAGGTGTGGCAAACTGCTCGGACACCGTCAATGTAAAGAGATGGTAAGTGCCAATCTATCAGTCCACGCGAGAAGTGCCATAGTGGGGACCATTACGCACAGGTTTTGCCAGCACCGCTGGCCTGCTGTCACTGGCATGGTCGGGTTCCGGAACAACGTAGGCAGCGCCCCACTCACGGGCTGGGTCTCGCCGTCGTCCCAGCGGATCGCCTTTGGCCGCGGTACGTACCTACCCCTTCTTATTTCCCCGTAGAGGAGGAATTCACGCAGCAGGGCACGCAGGCCCTCTCGGTTTCGTAGCCATCAACAACGTGGATGACGCATGGAGCGCGACATTCTCGACGGGTTTGCCCATGGGTTTGTACTGCAACGTTTTCGAGGGACCCCCCAAGGCTGGGACCTGTAGCGGAGCGTCGTACGTGCAAAGTCACGGTTTTTTTTCTCGTGCCAGTCGGCCCATCCGATTTACTATCGCAGATTCCACATCGGTTTCGATGGCACATTGACCGTCACCGTCGGCCCGCGGCAGGCGATTGCGCTCCACACCGGTGCGCAGGGTATGGGATTGCCCGCTCCGAAACCGGTAAAGCATGTGACAATATTATTCTCTGAGACCGCCACGACTACGCTTGGCGATGTGAGTTGCCCATTAATCGATTTCGGTGTCGAGCTCCGTGGGTGCTGAACATCCTGTAAATCACGTGATAGAACATCTTCGTTGTGGGCAGCGTGCCGCAGCTTGGCAACTGGGACCCTTCCAACGCGGTACGTGCGCGCGTTCGTACTCGGAAGGCAAAGACCACTGATGACCGTCGACCGCACGTAGATCCCGCTGGATCCGGTCCATTACCCGGTATGGGGCGCGACGGTGTACTTGCCCCCGAACACATCGTTCCAGTACAAGTTCATTCGCAAAACATCCAACAGCAACGTATGTTTTTTTATTTATTATACCCCTCGCTTCGGTCTAGAACGTGAAGACGGTCATCACTAACGCACTGCATGGGCAGACCGTCGTGTGGGAATCGGATCCGAACAGAGTGTATACGACACCGGCTTCAGGAATATATTCGATTGTGACGAGCTGGCGCTGAAAAGGAAAGATGCCGTTTTGGACATGCGAATTTTGGCTCTTATTTCTTGGTTGGTTTGCCTCGGCTGATTGTATGATCGCAAAATCGTAGGGGCGGAAGAGCCTGAGGGCGTGTACAGCTACATCGACATCCACGGATGAGTATGTGATTCCTTTTGAGACGTCGCTTGATATGGCATTGTTTTGGTACGTTTCGGTGTGTTTCGCGCGAGTGATGTTTGAAGGTATGAGAGCCCACAAGTACAGGGAGATGCCGATCCGATGGGACGACTCGGACAGTGGGAGCAAACGAGTTGTGCTGGGACAAGCTGGGAAGTTGGCTCGTGGTGTGGATCACACTCAACATTTTCGTGCCGTCAATAGAAGAATCAAACAAGGAATAGACCTACGGCCGGACTCGGCGTAGTTGATGATATTGTCCACAGTCTGTAGGGGGCTCCGTTCAAGTGAGCGGAAAGTGGAGCGGACCGAAAAGCACTCGGGCCATACTGTGTCAGCACCTCCAAGCGACCATCTCGCCACGCATTTGGAATCTCAGTTACTGTAATATAGTCAATTTAATGCTATCTACAAGTTTTGGTGAGGTGCGAGCAAGGAGGAAGCGAGATATTTGGGGGTGGTCGGTTGCGGCGCTGATTGCAGCCTGACATTTTTTTCATTAAGCGTTGTCACTTTTGACACGGTTCATTTGCATGGATCCTACCGGTGAAAGTTTGATCACACGGTCTCCTTTCATAACGGGCTTTGAGCGGTACTTGTCACCTAGCTAGTACCTTACCCTAACAACCAGTGAGACAGTACTCTACTGCCACGCAGAGAGCAAGACGAATTGAAGGTGGAGTTGACTGGGTTTGATCCGTAGATCGACGCGACCGGAGCTTTCATTTAAGATTTAAGCTTACGTAGTTCGGCCCAAGTCAGTTCATTAGTGGCGAGTATTCCTCTCTTTCAACCCTCCTTTCAGTTTCGTCTGTAACCGGGGTTCCCAGAATCGCCGATCGACATTAGAGAATTTTACGGGTTATTTTAAGGCAGGGCCAAGTATGAGAGATGGCACGCCTTCCCTTTCCCCCTCCTATATACCTGTGAACGACCAAACCGCAGTGACGAGCCTGAGTTGGGGTAATGATGAAGCTATCACTTGCTTCAATCCTCGCGTTTGCCGCGCTCGCACGCTCTAGATCCCATGCACGATCCCATGCACATGTAAGGCTTGACCAGCCCGCAAATAAAGGTAAAAAGCGAGCAATACTGGACTATGCGGCCAAGGCGCTCACCTATTTGACCCCGGCGGGGACCAGTCGTAATCGCACAGATGTTCGAATGGAACTGGGAGAGCGTTGGTACGGAGTGTGTCAATTTTTTGGGGCCAGCTGGCTACGGCTTCGTTCAAGGTAAGCCCGACAAACACCAATTCCTGCGTCGAGCACGAGGTTCATTCCCCCGTCCCTGCAAAGTGAGCCCTCCGCAGGAGCACATCCAGGGTTCCGAGTGGTGGACCGATTATCAACCTGTTTCCTACCAGCTCACCTCCAAGCGCGGTAACCGATCCCAATTTCAGACAATGATCAATACATGCCACGCAGCGGGAGTCGAGGTTATCGCAGGTCGGTCCACCGCGAAAATCACCGCCGAACCTCCGTATTACTGTTAGTCCACTGACGATGGACCCAGATACTATCTGGAACCACATGACAGCACTAGACTCCGGGACTGGCGTCGCGGGGAGCAGTTAGTGACACCTGCTCTACACTAACCTTCACTTTCTGAACGATATACGACCAGACTTTACCCGTTACAATTATCCTGGCATTTACCAGGACCAAAACTTCCACCACTGCGGCCTTGAACCGAATGATGTCATCGTGAACTATGACAACGAAATCGAAGTGTGGACGTGCCAGCTCGGCGGTCTTGCCGAGTACGCATCTTCTCTTGGTTTCGATGCTATCCGCGTTTTCGTTGCTTCTCATTGTGCGACAGCTTGGCGACGGAGACGGAATATGTTCGTCAGCGGCTTGCAGAGTACACGAACGACCTCATCTCCCTGGGGGTTGATGGCCTGCGTTTGGATGCGGCGAAGCGTACGCCCCTGAGTTTGCTGAGGGTTGAGGTTGATCGAATCCATGGTGTATTCCTCTAGATATGAATCCGGATGACCTTGCCAACATGACATCGAGATTGACGACCCGGCCGTACATCACTCAGGAGGTGCGATCCTACTCCTTGACGATCCTCGATAGTTGACAACTTTCCGCGCAGGTTATCTACGGTGATGGAGAACCAATCACGCCAGCCATGTATACAAACAATGGCGATGTTCAGGAGTGAGGGAGCTCGATTCTACTTGTTGCTACAACTCATTCGGCCATGCGACGCAGGTTCCGCTACAGCTCTACCCTGAAATATGCATTCCTGCAAGGAGGAATATCGGATTTACAGGACATCGACAACCGAGGCTGGGTACCCGGGTCGGGCGCAAACGTTTTCGTCAGTAACCATGATACCGAGCGCGTACGTCCATTTCCACGACCCCTTTCATTTGCTCAAACACCCCCGTGTAGAACTCAAACTCTCTCAACGCTTACTCGCCTTCGAACTCCTACATCTTGGCGACTATTCTCTCCCTGTAATTACCCCCATCCATTCAGGAATTCTTTCTCATGGTGGATCTGTCCGCTTCTATACAGTGCTCATCCATATGGCAAGCCTACTATCTTGTCGAGCTACAGCAATTTCTACGACACGGACGCAGGAGCACCTGACGGTGGTACGATCCGTCTTCCTGATTTATTTACTTCCTCTCACACGGACTCTCCGGTGTCCAATTTCTCCAGGCGCGGGAGATTGCTCGGTCACCGGCAACGTCAATAGATGGTAAGTGCAAATCCATTATTACATGCCGCGACAACCACCATAACATGGGCGATGACACAGGTTTTGCCAGCACCGCTGGCCTGCTATTGCTGGCATGGTCGGGTTCCGGAACAACGTAGGCAGCGGCGCGCTCACCCGCTGGGTCTCGCCGTCGTCGCTGCAGATCGCCTTTGCCCGCGGTATGATATATACCGCGCCTTTCATCCCTGGTAGAGAAAGAGCTCACGCAGCAGGGTACATACAGGTTCTATCGGTTTCGTGGCCATCAACAACGCGGATGGCGCATGGAACACGACATTCTCGACGGGCTTGCCCATGGGTTCGTACTGCAACATCATGGACGGTCCGCCTCAAACGGGCACCTGCAGCGGAACGTCGTACGTGGAAAGATGCCTCTTGTTGGTTGGTCAGCCGATCTGACTTGCCCTATTTTGGTTTCGTTCGTAGATTCCCGATCGGGCTCGATGGCAGTTTGACGGTTACTGTTGGTCCGCGGCAGGCGATCGCGGTACACACGGGTGCGATGGGCGTAGGGTCACCCACTCCGGAGCCGGCACAGCAGGTATCGGTATTATTCTCCGAGACGGCGACGACCTCGTATGGCGAGGTGAGTGCCCTTTACCATCACTTTCATGCAGTGGGCTTGCTCGCTAGTTATTCGAGCGTCGATTGCGCTGAGCTCCTCAATTGACTGTAAATTCACATGATAGAACATCTTTGTGGTGGGCAGCGTGCCGCAGCTTGGTAACTGGGACACATCCAACGCCGTACGTGTGCGCATTCGTATTTTGATGTCGATAGTCGCTGACAGCTGTACGTAGATCCCACTGGATCCGACCAATTACCCCGTATGGGGTGCAACGGTGTACTTACCCCCGAACACACAGTTTCAGTATAAGTTCATTCGCAAAGAATCTGACGGCAACGTATGTATTTTTTCCACCCTTACCCCTCGTTTCTGCTCCGTATCTGAAAGCGGTCATTTCTAAACACATCGTATGGGTAGATCGTGTGGGAATCGGATCCGACCAGGGGGGATACGACACCGGCGTCAGGAGTGCAGTCCGTTGCGACGAGCTGGCGCTGAAAAGAAAAGATACCCCATTGAACATGCTAATTTTATCTCTTATATAAAATTTCCTTCGTTGATCTACATGGAGTAATTGTATGGTAGGCGAATAGCAAGCTTGTCATTCATTACGGCGGTAAGAGGGCGTGTAAAGCCGAGCCAACTCGATACACATGAATCGATACTCGGATGCGTATTTGAGACATTGTTTGATATGCCACTGATTTTGGGGCATTTCGGCGTCTTGGATTGCTTATGCGAATGACGTTTGAAGAGTTCACAGTTCAGAGAGAGCTGCCAATCGACCGCGACGACTCGGACAAAGCGAGAGTCGCAGCATTTGCCAGTGGGGTCGCACGCAACATATTCGTGTGACTTGTACCTTGGAAAAAAGGGAAAAAAAAAACTAAGTGACGGAGCACCGATGGATGGACTCGGTGTAGTTTGTCAGGTTGTCGCAGGATGCAAGGAGGAAGGCATAGCCAACGTTATAACTGACGAAATTGCGGATGGAACACTTCCGTCATGGGCGTTGGCGTGCAGTAGTCTCAGCCCTGAGGCTTGTTTACGGCGAGCCGTCCAGGGCCCGTCCCATCACAGCCAACATATATGATCAGGCTACGGTGACATGGATTGTGATAGGTGAAACCTTCACTCAATGCAGACCACATCATCAAAGTGTACTCAATCAAGCTCATCGAGCATGCGAGAAAGGAGATAGAGGGTGTCTCCCAGGCTGTAAGGATTGAGCTCAGCTCAGTCGACACTGGCAGGACAATACGATGAAGGATAACTCACGCGACATCACGCTTGCCCAAGGCACTCAAGGCTGTGATCGTCTGACTATGACTATGGGCCGAAATGAGATGCTCGCCACCACAAAGGGGAAGGGTGTAAAATGAAATGCACGCACGAGACATCCTTGGGAACCCCGGGCGAAGTCGCTGTCGACCCCGCGAGGGTCCCAAGGGCGTCGAAAAAACGATTTGCCAAATTCGACAACCCCAAACGCCTACAATCGCATTTTAAGTTGATCGTAAGGCATTTTCCTAGCATTTCGACTCACTTATCGAGGTCACGATCACCGAGTGCGCGTTCCACCAACTCGGCACTGGCCCGTCCCTCGAAAGCCTCGAATGTACGCTTTGTATTGTTTTTGTTATTGTCCTTTAAACCAAGATAGCTGCCGGTCGCGACGACGCCAGAAAGGCCCGCGGCACCGGCACCCGCGGCAGCGTATTGTTTCCATTTTGAAGGTGATCCGAGCTTGGACTCGGAGTCGCTCCAGTTGCGCCATGCCCCTGGTTGGACCAGCGGCGGTGGGTCTGTGGCGGCACTGCTAGGTCGCGCGGGAGGTGATCCGTACTCGTGGCCGTGCGAGGTGGATCCCAGTGGTGAGTCTGAGGCGGCATTGCCAGGCCGCGAGGGAAGTGATTCCAACCCGATGTCGCTCCAGGTGGGTCCCAGTGATGAGTCGTCTGTGACGGGACTGCCACTGGCAGGCCGCGAGTCAGTCACAGCCCGAGCGGATAAACCATTATCGCCAGTGGGTTCGGAATCCACCCTAGCCCTACTAGAGGAATTCCACTTATCAGGAAGGCTGGCCTTTAAACTCAACAAGTAGATTTCCGTACCTGTACTGCGCTGGGGCAGACAGAGCGGGGGAAGCAGTAGATGCGGCGAGGGCAAGGACAGCGAGATTCATGTAAGAGCGCATGTTCGAAAATATTTGTATAAATGAAAAAGGGCTCAACGTGGGCGTGAATGCAATGAATGAGAACGAAACGTCTGGGCTGCCAGTGCAAGGAATGATCAAGATCATGGCCATACCCTACAAGAAAGACAAGGCTTTGTGCTCACCAACCAGTGCCTTGGAAAAGAAACGAATGAATGCCGAGCGAGGAGCTGAAGAATCCTTCCTGACGGACAGCGACAAATTTATAGTAGAGACATATTGGGGTCATATAGATGAATCGATCATAATATGAGACATGGCCGCGGAACTGACGCCTTATTGCTACGCTACAATCAGCGAGCATCAGCTATTATTATATTATTACTCGAGGCCTTGTCGCGTTTCATGATAACAGCCGCTGAAGAATTTCTATCCTCTGTCTACAGGGTGAGGTGGCCACTTGCGAGAGAATTTATTCGGTGTTACTGGCAGTGCCGACTTTTCACCTGCGCCTGTCCCCCCCTTACAAGTGAACGTGGTTTTGGCAGGAAACGGGGCACATGATACTACCAAGTAGAAATGTAACGGGGCACCAACATCTTCATCGGGATATGACCAATATATGACGCGGAAAATTCCCAAAGGAAATTTAAAAAAAGAGGTGATGCATGCGGAGAACTTTGTCATCGTGCGTCAATGCTGAAACTTGTGACTTGGGGGAGGACCCGGGAGGTACGCTGCGGCAGCGACTCGGAGGTCGAGTATATGCGCGTCGTCAAAAGACGTCGTGTCCGTTGAACACGCGAAACAGGAAGAGCAGCAAGTCGCCCAGCGCCCAGCAGAGAAGCGTGATCACCTCGCAGCATAGGCGCCTTGCCTTCCTCCCTCATGTGGGGTACCCTCATTTCCTCAATAGTATCATTGCATTATAAGCCCTGCCCTACCCTCGGCAAGAGGACGGGGAAAGCGGTGTACTTCAGAAATGAAAAGCCTCAGAAAAAGGTAGGAACCTACTTGTGCCGACGAGTGCGATAGACGCCGGTGCAGCGTGTCTCGTTTAATTTGTGTCCAAACTGCTGTGTCTGTGAGGACAGAGGAATGAGGAGGACGGCGAGCAAAGAGCCCTGGGAGCCTCGCCGAGGTTTAAACTCACCGTGTGGCGTGGCAACTTCCGTCTCCCATCAGCGAGATCTCGCACGCCAGGTCGGCTGACGACAATTTCCATTTCCACGAGTTGAAGCAGAATATCAAGGCAGAGAGAAAAAACTGACTTGCCAACGTCGACGCCGGATTCGATGATGGGGACAGCAAACGCAGTTCGGTTCCGCAACTGCCCCCGCTCGACACATCCCCGGTACATCTCTCCATCACCCCACTGCCGCAGGCGAATGACGACGACGTGGAGAACCGGCTTTCGGCCCTGGCGCCGACGACGCTCGACCAGACTCGCGAGGAATCGCTGCCGTCGAGCCTCGAGCGTTCACTGACGCAACGGGCGAAATAATCCGAGTCGGCGACATGAACTTCTCCGCGGAGGACTGTCACGGTAGTGTCGTCCTGGGCTACCCCGTTTTATCTCAATTCATTCCATTGCTTCGGTTAATGACGAGGTTCTGACCTATATGACAACCTGGGGGTGGACGTGTCATGTATTCTAGTACTTCCATACCCTCCTCGAGCTTCTCGCAGGCAAGAAGATATGTTTAACGCGCTCCAGCCTAGTAGACTTGAAGAAGAGGAGCATTCATGACCCACGAATTCGAAGGACCTGCGCCGATGCCAGCCACCAGTCAGCCTCCCCAGTCATCCTCACAGTCTAAATCTACGCCGAGTTTATGCTTCCCCACGGCCCACCCGATCACGGTTTAAAGTGGAAGGGTGCCAGTGTGGCTGACAGAGCCTCTCTTTCCTTCTTACTATTCGCTCAACCTCGCAAATCGAGAAACGATGTCGCCATCTGGGTCCTTTGCTTCGGTCCTTATTCTCGCCTTTGCGGCGATCGCGTACTGTAGGCCCTACGCAGGGCGTTACCAACCCGAAAGCAAAGGTAAAGATGAGCGCCATGCCCGATCACCGGCGGCATTCGACGAGTCGCTCACTATCCCCGCTGCCAGTCGTGATCGCCCAGATGTTCGAGTGGGATTGGGATAGTGTCGCCACGGAGTGTACTGATTTCCTCGGTCCAGCTGGCTACGGGTTTGTTCAAGGTGAGCCCCAACGGCTTACTCGTGTCTGCACATCTAGCATGCTGACTGTCTCCAAGTGAGCCCCGCGCAGGAGCACGTCGAGGGTCCGGAGTGGTGGACCGATTATCAGCCTGTCTCCTACGAACTCAAATCTAAGCGCGGTGACGAGTCCCAGTACAAGAACATGATCCAGACTTGTCACGAAGCGGGCGTCAAGGTCATCGCAGGTTGGTCCCAATGCGCCCAACTCCCCGTATGAAGTCTTTGACGCTGTGTCTAGATACCATATGGAACCACATGACAGCACGAGATTCCGGGACTGGCGTCGCGGGGAGCAGTTCGTGGCACCTGCTCTGCACTTCTCTTCGCTTTCTGAACCAGTTACGACCAGGTTTTACCCACTACGACTATCCTGGCATCTACGAGGACCAAGACTTCCACCATTGTGGCCTCGAACCGAATGACAACATCGTGAACTATACCAACGCCATCGAAGTGTGGACCTGCCAGCTCGGCGGTCTTGCCGAGTATGCATTTTGGTTACCATGCCACCGCGTTTCTTATTCTCATTGCGCACCCACCAGCTTGGCCACAGAGACGGAACATGTTCGCCAGAGGCTTGCAGACTACACGAATGACCTCCTCTCCATGGGAGTCGATGGATTACGCTTGGACGCGGCGAAGCGTATGTCCCGAATTTTCACGAATCTAGGCCCATCAGATTCATTGGATCTGCACATAGACATCAGACCAGACGATATCGCCAATGTCTCGTCGAGATTGACAACCAAACCATTTATCACTCAGGAGGTGCGACCCTTGTTTTGAGGGTTATTGACTTCTAACCGGTGCGCATGTAGGTTATCTGGGGTGCCGGGGAAGCAGTTACGCCGGAAATGTACATCGACAATGGTGATGTACAAGAGTAGGCAACACAACTCTCACTTGATGCCGCAACTCATTCAGCCCTGTCCCGCAGGTTCCGCTATACTACCACGCTGAGGGACGCGTTTCTTCGAGATGGCATAGCGTCATTGGAAGACCTCGATAACCGAGACTGGGTATCGGGGTCGGACGCAAACGCTTTTATCTGCAACCATGATACTGAGCGGGTATGGCCACCGCAATGGCCCTGTCTTGTCGATGACATCTCGCATAGAACTCTATCTCTCTCAACGCTTACTCGCCTTCGAACACGTACACTTTGGCTACCGTCTTCTTGCTGTAAGTCCCACTTTCCGTGTCTCTTCAGGTGTTGTTTCTCACGACAGATTGGTCTTTGTCCCACCTAGCGCTCATCCATACGGCACGCCTTCTGTCTTGTCTAGCTACAGCCGCTTTTACGACACAAACGCTGGAGGACCAAACGGGGGTACGACTTGGCTTCTGATTTATCCCATACAGTACATCTCACGGACCCTTCGGATGCAATCCTGCCAGGTACGGGAACTTGTGCGGATAGTGGTGACGTAAATAGGTGGTGAGGACGGCTCCACTGCCACAGACTGCGGCTGCTGCTAAAGTAGTGACAATAACGCACAGGTTTTGCCAGCACCGTTGGCCTGCTATCGCTGGCATGGTCGGATTCCGGAATAACGTGGGCAACGCCCAGCTCACCAAATGGGTCTCACAGTCGTCCCAAAGGATCGCCTTTGCCCGCGGTACGTACCTACGGTTTCTTATTTTCTCGTGGCGGGAAGAGCTCACGCAGCAGGGGTACAGACACTCTCGGGTTTGTGGCCATCAACAACGAGGATAGTGGATGGAGCGCGACATTTTCAACGGGTTTGCCTGGGGGGTCCTACTGCAACGTCTTCAACGGCATGCCCGACAAGACTGGCAGCTGTAGTGGAACGGTGTGCGTGGAAAACGCCCCTTGTCATTTTCGCCAATCGGCTGATTTTATCCATTTTTGTTCCGCAGGTTCCAGATCGGGTACGATGGCAGATTGGCCGTCACCGTCGGTCCGCGGCAGGCGATCGCGGTGCACACAGGCGCTAGGACAAGGTATGAGGTTGAGACATCAAGTCTGAAGTCGGTAGAGCAGGTGTCGATACTCTTCTCGGTGAATGCGACGACAACGTATGGCGAGGTGAGTACCGTCCTCAGTTTTGGGGGCTTGCTTGAGGCCGACTCGCTGGCTTTAATCACGTGATAGAACATTTTTGTCGGGGGCAGCGTGCCGCAACTCGGTAGCTGGAACTCGTCCAACGCGGTATGTGCGCGAGTCGCATCGGAGGACGATGGGTTTACGGACGACTAAACCTCATACAGATCCCGTTGGATTCGACGAATTACCCCGTGTGGGGGGCGACAGTGTACTTACCCCCGGGCATGACGTTCCAGTACAAGTTCCTTCGCAAAGAACCTAACGGCACCGTACGTATTTTTTTTTCGCCACTCGCCTTCCTTTTCGGGCTCGGTGTGTGCCAAACTGACATTTACTGACTTGTTGGATGGATGTGCATGGGCAGATCATGTGGGAATCGGGCCCGATCAGGGAGGATACGACACCGGCGTCAGGACTGCAGTGGATTGTGACGAGCTGGAGCTGAGCGACGACGCCCCCGATTGGAGTCGTATTTTTTGCCTCTCTTTTTTGATTTATTGGTTAAATTTGCATTGGGCCGGGTGCAGTAATGGGTAATAGATGGGATGGGTGGGAAGAGGTGGAAGAATGCACATGCAGTAATATTGATACCGATTTGTTTTGATGAGTGTGTGAGTGTATTGATACTCGTTGAGACGTCACTTGATGTGCCCTTTATTTCGGTGCCATCGATGAAGGACCGTAGGTTGCAGGTTACTTTCGTACGTATTGATGAACGGTCGTCGCGTGTGGCAGACAAGCTAGGACCCGAGCTGATGCAGAACGAAGACGTCTACGTTGACATGGGAAAAGAAGTTGACCTTCACGACTAATGGACATGATTCGGCGTCCATGAAAGAGAAGAGACGAGTAGACTTCGAGGTCAGCGTCACACGAATGAATCGAGGCGGTGCTCTGTGAGTGGTAACATAAAGGCGGACATAAAGTGCTCATATTATATGCGCCCATATGTCAATCTGAGTGGAATCCTATGAATATCTGCCTGGGAACAGTGGAAAGTGTACCGCACATTTACTGCACAGTATGATACGGCTTTTGTTGGTCCCTCAAGGCACTGTGGTTGTGGTGCGGGTCTTCGCAGTTGCCAGAACAACGCTGGCGCGGGCGCGGCTGCCAGTGAACCTAGTCCGTTTTTGTCTTGGACTCCCACGAACATCCGCGGATCTGATATCACAGTGGCCTCCTTGCTGGCAATTCCTTGGCCGAGAATGGGTCGCGATACGACGATGTGTACAGCTTAGTACACCGTAGGATCGACGACTGCAACGACGGGATCGACGGCTGTGCGGCTCAAGGGAGGAAAGGCAACAAAGTGGGATCGATTCATCCGAGATCTTCTCTGTGCGATTAAACTTTCCTCCCATTCGTTCTTCGTTCACGACGCTTACTCCACTACAGTGGTACCGATCACCAGGGCTCAGACAAATATTGCAAATCCCGTCATCCCGCCCCATTCCCTATTGTACATCACTGGTGGTCTCACAGTGCTTTTTGGCGGGTCTCTCTACGCGACTGGTGGCCGCTTGGCCTTCTCCTCATTTCTCTTTCTTTGCTGTCACTCCTTCCCCTCTCCCTGCCCACGTACAGCACAGTTATGCCCATGTCGTCCTTCATACGGAGGTCCGCGCTATCTCCAAACCTCGTCAAAGACCCGGCCCCCAGTCTCAAGCATTCGCCGTCCACGATCTCCTCCACCTCCCAGTCCTCCATATCCGTCTCCATCCGCCGACGGGTGTCCTCTCTCGCCTCCAAATTCCATTTCCGCAGGAGCGGCACCTTCTCCAAGAGCGCCATCGAACACATTTCGAGCGTGCCCTGGCCCCGCTCTCCCAGCCGCTCGCCGTCCCCTCCTTCACCGGACATCCGTCCCCCAAGCGGCTTGGGCCGCCGCGCCAGCAGCATCTCTGAGCTGGAGACCCTCGTCCTCGATTCTCCTCCCCCCTCTCCGCGATACCCACAACCCCCACAGCAAAGATACCTCAAAACTCCCCCCGCATCGCCGACGTCCGTCGTCCGCTCCGACACGGCGTGTTCCTCATCCATTTACGCCTCCTCGTACCAGGCCCAAGCACGGCGTGCCCGTACTCGCACGTACAGCTCACCCGCCCTCCTGAGCACCGTCGGCGAAACCGCTGTACCGCCGCCAGCGCCAGCACCAGCACCAGCGGCCCACCAGCGCATCGTCGTTCCGTCGACTCCACAGACCTACGAGCCTTACAGCCCTCGCCATGCGCGCCGCCAAGCTCGCCAAAATCCTCCCATCCCGCTCTCTCTCGTCTTCGCGCACGTCCCTCGCGCACAGCTCCCCACCCTCGCTCGCGTCTCTCGCCGGTTCTGTGCCGCCGCACAACTTGCGCTTTACCGCACGCTCGAGCTGTCCACAACGGCCACAACAAAAGCGGACGCATGCGTAGCAAGCCTCGCAGCTGCGCCGCACCTCGCAGCGCTCGTGACGACCCTTGTGCTCCCCGCCTATCCGCCCGCGCATGGCCCGTCCTTCCGTCTCGCCCTCCGCCTGGCGCTGCGCTCGATGCGTGCCCTCGCAGCACTCACTCTCCCCGCGTTCGACGCGGATCTTCTGGCAGCGGTGCCGCCCACGCTCGCACGGCTCACCCTGCAAGCGGACACCCTCCCCTTTGCGTTCTTCGACAGCTTCCTCTCAGAGCGCCCACAGATCGTCCACCTCGCGCTCCCAAATTTCGTCGGCGTGCCCCCGGGCCCGGGCGAGGTGTCCCCAACGGCTGTGCCCCATCTCGCCAGGCTCGACGCGAGCCCGGGTCTCGCGACCGTTCTTGCCCCCGGCCGCCCCGTGCGGCGTGTGACGCTCCGCGTCGCCAGTACTCTGTACGATGGCTTGCGTCCTGCGGCGCTTATTGACGCGCTGGGGAGCCAGCTGAGGGAACTCGTGTTGGTGCTAGCGCCGGATGTAGACGCGCGGACGCGCGGGCGGTTACTGGGCGCGCTGGCGAAGACGGCTGAGGGGCTAGAAGTGCTCGAGCTGCGGCTAGAAGGCAAGTCTGACGAGGTACGTGCTCGCCTGCTCATGTGCCTGATCGCAGCGTTGACCCGTGTGGCGTTTGTGCGGTTGTGCGGTCGGCTCTGGTTTCAGGTTGTGCTGCAAGCGCTGTATAAGCAAGTTGGCTCACTATTGCCCAACGTACGCGCACTCCGCACGCTTCGTTTGCGCGCTATGCGGACTGCTGCGGCCGCCGAATCGGAGGAAGGCCCGTCGCGGCTGGCGGTCTGGACTCGACCCCGTGAGGGGTTGGCACTGCGCTGCATGGTATTCCCTTCGGGCGCTCGTTGGGATCTCGAGCACGGGAAATGGCTGCGCGTCAATTGATCCCATGAAAGCCCATCCCTCCCCTTTCTCCTCAGTCCTTTTTTTTTCTCTTACCAGTTCTCACTGCCGTATCTTCTTGCTATCTCGCAAAAGCCTATTTTGCCACTTCATTTACAATTTTCAGACCAATCGGAGCGGGTTCTCTACATACCGTTTGGGGTACGGCCAATGTTGTCCTTTCTTTCCTGCTGCTCTTACGTTATATTGGACATGACGCTCGCATAGCAGTTGTCTATAGTTTCATCGTATAGCTCTCATACACTCACGTCTAACTCCCTCCCCCCTCCTTTACCCAGACCCAGTGTACATACACGCAACAAGAATTAAAAAAAGGAATGTCCTGTCGCTGGGATGCAATGGCTCGAAAAGGACATGAGATGGCCATTCCGGGCCAAGTCCAAATAACGCCAAAGAGTCGCGTCGCGAGCGGCTAATTAAAAGCCCGTGTCTTATAAACTCCGAGTCTCCGTGGATCGCGCCATTAATTCCCCTTCACGCCAAAATTTTCTATCCGTTCCCGTACCAAAAAATGTCGCCTACTATCCAGAAACCCGCGCCCGCCTTCACAGTCAGCGCTCTCGTGGATGGTGCTTTCAAACAGGTCTCGCTCTCAGACTTCCTCGGCCAATGGTATCTACCCGCCCATTTTTTCACCATTATCTGCAGTTTCTGACTTGTCAGTTTTTAGGGTCATTCTCATGTTCTACCCTCTGTGAGCACTCATCTCGAAAGTCTCCGGACCCCGCAACCTATCTCTCTCATATTTTCTACGACCAGTGACTTTACCTTTGTCTGCCCAACCGAGATACTCGCGTTCAACGACGCGCTTCCAGATTTTGAGCGCGTCAACACCACGGTGCTCGGTACGTCTTCTTCTCCCACCTACCATTTCTTTCTTTCTTTCTTTCTTTCTTTCGCGTGCCACCACCACCACGTTGCCACTGACACGATGCGCAACAACACGCAGCCATCTCGACCGACTCGGAGTACTCGCACCACGCCTGGTCGCAGCAGCCCCGCGCCGCGGGCGGCCTCGGGCCCAATCTGCGCATCCCACTGCTGGCCGACCGCAACATGGGCGTCGCGCGCGAGTACGGGTGTTTGATCGAGGACAAGGGGATCACGTTCCGCGCGAGCTATTTGATCGATCCTAAGGGCGTGCTGAGACAAATCACGATGAATGATCTGCCCGTCGGGCGCTCGGTCGACGAGGCACTGCGTCTTGTCCAGGCGTTCCAGTTCACCGTGAGTGTGGGTTTCTCGTCGATTCGTGGGGTGGAGGTACTAACGTGACGCGGTGCTGATGAAGGACGAACATGGTGAAGTGTGTCCTGCTAATTGGAAGGAAGGCGGGAAGACGATCCGGGGCGATCCTATCGCGAAACTGGATTACTTTGCTGCGGTTGATGGCCAACATGAGAACGGCAAGGCAAATGGTACCAAGCGTGCCCGCGTCGATTAACGCAGAGGCGTACATGGCCATGGGAGGATGGGCCATGCCACACGATACAGAACATAGATTCACTAGACGCACTAGACACCAAGTTCTAATATCGAATACATAATGCCATTTGCTATGTTCCCTCAGTCCCACATGAATGGTTATGTTAGTCACAGGTCAGGAAACTTCGGGATATGATTTACAAAATCAACCTGATTGCAGGCATGCGAGTAGAATGATGATACACATGACGGGGAAGCATATCGTAGACAAAAACGCGGTACAGTGAATAGCAACCGGCATGACACCGTAGTTTATATGAAAAGAAGGGGTAGGAATAAGGTCGTAGCGAACATTTGCAGATAGCTCAACTGGGCGGCATGAGATGGCGACGGAAATATGAGACAATTCAAACGTGGAGGTGTAAGGCATCAGATAGGCAATTGCCAGAGAAACAGAAAGTATTTTGGATGTGGCGGGGATGCCGAGTCGGCGATGCCGAGGCGGGTACCACAGTGTAATGGGGACGTTTGGGAAACGCTCCGGGTGTCGCAGTAGGTTTGGGCCTCGCCACCCTTCGTGTCGGAGGCCTAGCGACTATGGCAGAGGGTCTGGGTCCGGTGCGATATCGATGATGCCGGTCGAAGTATGTAACTGATGGCTCGTTTGTCCGACAGGGAGGGTATCTCCGATGAGCTTGACAGGCTGGCCTGCAACCTCACGGTCATGGATGAATGGGGCAAATGTCTTGTCCTCAACGGTTCCCGTGGGACATACGAGCTCCTTAAGCTCGGGTAGTGGCCCCAGGGGTTGTTCTCCATCCATCCGTAGAGAACGAGAGACCTCCCCGACGAGGCCTTTGTGCACACGAAGGATCTCCACATTCCTAAATGACCCGAGGAATTCGCGCCACAGTGTGCTGTTGACTTCGTTATGCAACTCTGACGACAAGGTATGCTCCCTATAGTTAAGGGTAAGATCAGTGACAGAGGATAATAATGGGCGGAGGTCATTGAGAATTTGTGCTATGGACGATACCTGCCAGTCAAGATGTCTGCAGGTAATGTTGGCGTTGAAGCGAGTCAACCAGGCCGGTCCCGTCCCCGCAAGAGGATTATTGAGGAGCATGAAAACTCCCTCATGATAGAATAAGAGCACGGCACGACTAAATCGAAAATACTCTGTAGTAACCATGAACTGTGGAAGGCGAGGGACAGAGAAGCTGAGCTGGTTGAAGAAATTAACATTGAGCATTTGGAGGAGAGGGGTGGTCATGTGAGGAAGAAGTGTTTCCAAGTAACCGCTCATACCACAGAAGAAAAATCGGCGGAGGTTAGAAAGTGTGACTTGAGTTGTGATCGGCGTATGCAACAATTGGCTCTCGTTCTCACTATTGGGTACAGCGGATATAAAGCCTATTGCGAGTCGCTCCAGGTGAGGTAGGAATGAAATTGCTCGAAGAAAATGTTCTGGTTGGACGTATGTAGATGTATGGGTCCATGGAAGAAAGAGTGTGACAAGGCCGACGGCACTTGTAAGAAAAGGATATCCGATTGGAGAAGTAAAGTAATCCAACCAGAGGTGGCGTAGTTGCGGTGCTTCAAACGTCTGGGGAAGAGATAAACGAGCATT
>Ga0137394_10000710_pt1 | contig 23236 bp, 33 predicted proteins | sample czobulk116metaG_FD_108278 | JGI IMG/M metagenome (GOLD analysis project Ga0137394, IMG submission 108278) | Vadose zone soil microbial communities from Angelo Coast Range Reserve, California, USA - czobulk1.16 metaG | ecosystem: Environmental > Terrestrial > Soil > Vadose zone | place: USA...
AGAATGAATGGATTTGATCAGGGAAGCCCGTGCAAAAAAGATTCGCAGAGAGCATCGACGAGACCGATAGGACCCACCGGATGGCTGCACATCATCCCGTTTCAACTTTGGGGGTGGGGGCACTTCGACTCGGAGCTGGGTATATCGAGTTGTATATACCTAAACTGTTGGATCGATCGCGGGACGCACCTGAACGATGGGGACTCTTTTCAGCGTCTTTTCTGGCTGTTCTTGGAAATCATCGTCGAATGTGACGGGTTGGGACGCGAGGATGTTGACGAACGTCTTGACGCATGCGTGCTCGGCCTGAGATGAACCATCGATACGTACCCAGAACAAAGTTAAGCGCAGGCTGGTTCCCGGACCGGGTTTCATCTCTACCTTTTTCCTTTTTCATTGTCAGGCTGTGAGTTGTGAGTCTACTCTCAAAATAAAATACAAAAAAGTGCTAAGTCACGGGGACACATGTGCAAAAAGACACGAGTCCACACCCGATCTTTTTTTGAGTCGGATTTCACAATCGCGATAACGTTTCCGCATCTGCGGCAACCCATATAGAACAGCTCACTTTCCTGGGTACAACAACTTGTGGAAAGAATATATTTTTTGTTAGGTGCCATGAACAGCAAGTGTGCTGAACACACTCTAATACAGTAAGGGACGAGGTTCACTCGAAGGTTAAGAGGATGACATGGAACTTGAAGCTTGATGCTTGATGCAACGTGTACCTTTCGAGGTCATATACACGCCGCGCGTGTTTTAGTCTGGCCTACTGTACGTGTAACCGCTAGAGAAAGTATATGCACACGTCGATGCCCACGAGTCGAAGAAGAAAACGGAGCCAAGGCAGTATCATGATATTGATTGTAAACAGAACCTAAAAACGAATGATACGATGATACATGGAGGTGGCCCGAGATCGTGGGCTATAGCTGAGTGGCAAGTTTGACGCGAAGCCGCTCAAACAAGTCAGACAAGAGGGGAGCGTGGTGCGGTGATACTATGATAAGGGGCGAGACATTGTACTAGTAGTGGAGAGAGTTGACAGATGCTTAACAAGTGCTGACTCGGACATGGCATTAGAATGGGAGACGAACGCGGCGACGCCGAGATACGACACGAGAAACGGCCTTGGTGGAAAAGCACTGAGCCTGGAGACGGGAGGGGCATCATTTAAATTACAGTATGACCATGCTGTGCGTCCTGATAAGCGCATGAGGCCTTTTCTTTGGATTCCCCGCTGATTTCCTCGCTGATTATTGCTGGTGGGAGGAATGTACGTGACTCTAGGCCCTTATCAGGCTCTGTTAATCATGAATCTTCTTGATCACCTATGCAATTATTGCCATCCACATTCTCGAGAGTACGTCACACTGCCCTGTGGCACACATTCGCCTCAAACGTTATCATGGGCCATCGATAAACTTGTTGTGGTCAGCTGTTTGTACCATGTTTGTTCCGGAAATGGTTGCCGCAAAAAGGGAACATATAATCTCACGTGTCTCACCTGGCTAGCCTTCCATCTTACGCACTTCGACGCTATGGGTGCACAGGAGAACCTCCCCCGACTCCCCAGGGACATCAAGTTTCGAGTCCTCATTATTGGAAGAGCAAATGCGGGGAAGACATCCATTCTTCGACGGGTCTGCGGCACCACCGAGAGTCCAGTGATCTACAGCGTTGATTCATCGGGAACTCGCAAGCAGGTACGTCCTCGTCCCTTGTGGCACTTCCAATCTCATCGTCTAGCTAGATTCAACTCGAACCTTCTATCGGGGTTAGGCAGGCTTATTCGTGGCCGTGACTCGATGGCTGATCGCGACGATCCTGCTCATGCAGCGTGGTGAACATGATATTGAGGACGAATTAACCTTCACAAACCACCAAGGTTATGTTTTTCACGACTCCCGAGGATTCGAAGCAGGTGACGAAAGCGAGCTGGAGATTGTTCAAGGGTTTGTTCGTCGTAGGTCACAGGGGGGGGAATTGGCGAATAGACTGCACGCGATATGGTTCGTTCCTTTTGGTATCTGTAATTGCAAATCCAGAACGTTTCCTTTTCTTCAGGTATTGCGTGCCGATGGACAGTGCTCGGCCATCGCTAGATCTAAAGTATATTGGTGATATATGCCCAGATGAGAATGGTACGTCCAAACGCGACTCTATAAGCTTGGGGTCGACATGAAGTGTTTTTCTAGTTCCTGTGATAGCGGTATTCACCAAATATGACCAGTTCAGGCACGACATCAAGTTCAAGTTGGAGGATCAGAAACTTGACCCTGCGCTCCTCGATACCGAGTTGGAAAGAGTTTTCAGAGAAGAGCATTTGACCAAGCTAAGGGCATCTGCGCCGTTTGTACGTTTGGAGAGTGAGAGTTTTGTTGACCAGCTAGCCTGTTCTACGCTCAATTCTGTCCCGCAGGGATGCACAAGAAGGGCCAACGGTGTACTGAGCTTGTTGAAAAGACTGCCAATGAGCTCTCTAGCGGCGTCGTTGCTGTCATGCTCTTGGCTATTCAGAAGGATAATCTGGAGCTGAGTATCAAACAAGCAGTTCAGCGGTAAGCTCCTATGCATAGTGAGAGTGGGGATGAGGTGAGCATAATCCAATTGCAGGGCACATGCTGCAATCAAACAAGACAATTGGAATGGAGAAAGGATAATAAAGTTATGCATCCTGGCATTTCCAGCACTCTGGGTACATTGCATTACTGTGTTCAGAAGTGACTCTGGCTCGAAGACATTTAGTTTTATGTCAGTCTGCCTTTTCATGTCATAACATCTGGATTCTTATTACTTGTCCATCTGTCTGCATTCTCCAGGAAGTGAGTGCCCCTTGCTTGCTCAGATTCTCTCCATGTCCTGACTTGTCCATCTGTCTGTGCTCTTTAGGAAGTGAGTGCCCCTTGCTTGCCTGGATTATTTCCTTGTCCTGACTTGACCATCTGTCTGCACTCTTCAGGGAGTGAGTGCCCCTTGCTCACTTGGATCCTCTCCATGTCCTGACTTGACCATCCATCTGTGCTCTCCAGGAAGTGAGTGCCCCTTGCTTGCCTAGATTATTTCCTTGTCCTGACTTAACTGTCCACCTGCACTCTCCAGGGAGTGAGTGCCCCTCACTCACTTGGATCCTCTCCATGTCCTGACTTGACTATCTGTCTGTGTTCTCCAGTTTGTGAGTGCCCCTTGCTCACTTAGATTCCTTCTGTGTCCTGACTTGTCATCTGTCTGCACTCTTCAGGAAGTGAGTACCCCTTGCTTGCTCAGATTCCTTCTGTGTTCTGACTTGTCTGTTTGCCTGCACTCTCCAGTTGGTGAGTGTCCCTTGCTTGTTTGGATTCCTTCTGTGTCCTAACTTAACCCCCTGTCTGCACTCTCCAGAGAGTGAGTGCCCTTCACTTGCTTGGGTTATTTCCATGTCCTAACTTGACCATCTGTCTGTGCTCTCTAGTTAGTCAGTGCCCATCACTCACTTGGATTCCTTCCATATCCTGACCTGTCCATCTGTCTGCTCTCTCCAGTTGGTGAGTGCCCCTTGCTTGCTTGGATTTATTCCATATCCTTCCATGTCTATTCATCTGTGCTCTTCAGAAAGTGAGTGCCCCTTGCTTGCTTGGATTCTTTCCATGTCCTAACTTGACTGTTCATCTGTGCTCTTCAGAGAGTGAGTGGCCCTCACTTGCTTGGGTTCTTTCTGTGTCCTAACTTGTCCATCCATCTGTGCTTTCCAGAAAGTGAGTGCCCCTTGCTTGCTTGGATTCCTTCCATGTTCTAGCTTGCTGTCCATCTGCACTCTCCAGGAAGTGAGTGCCCCTTGCTTGCTTGGATTCCTTCCATGTCTTGACTTGTCCACCTGTCTGCACTCTCCATCAGTTGGTGAGTGCCTCTTGCTTGCTTGGATTCCTTTCATGTCCTGACTTGTTGTCTGTCTGCACTCTCCAGCTGGTGAGTACCCCTTGCTCACTTGGGCTCCTTCTGTGTCCTGACTTGTTTGTCCATCTGTGCTCTCCAGAGAGTGAGTGCCCTTTGCTTGCTCAGATCCTTTCTGTGTCCTAACTTGTCCATCCCTCTGTGCTCTTCAGGGAGTGAGTGCCCCTCACTCACTCAGATTCCTTCTATGTCCTGAGTTCTTTGTCCATCCATGCTCTCTAGAGAGTGAGTGCCCTTTGCTTGCTCAAATTCTTTCCATGTCCTGACTAGTTCATCTGTCTGTGCTCTTCAGGGAGTGAGTGCCCCTTGCTTGCTTTGGATTCTTTCTGTGTTCTGACTTGACCAACCATCTGCACTTTCTAGAAAGTGAGTGCCCCTCACTTGCTCAGATCCATTTTATGTCCTGACTTAACCATCCATCTGCACTCTCCAGGAAGTGAGTGCCCCTTGCTTGCCCAGGTTCTTTACTTGTCCTGACTTGTCCATCTGTCTGTGCTCTCCAGGAAGTGAGTGTCCCTCACTTGCTCAGCTTCTTTCTTGACTGTCCATCTGCACTCTCCAGGAAGTGAGTCCCTTGCTTGCCTGGATTCTTTCCTTGTCCTGACTCAACCATCTGTCTGTGCTCTCCAGGGAGTGAGTGCCCCTTGCTCACTTGGATTTTATGTCCTGAGTTGACTGTCTGTCTGTGCTCTCTAGTTTGTGAGTACCCCTCACTTGCTTGGATTCTTTTCTTATCCTAACTTGTCCATCCATCTGTGCTATCCAGGAAGTGAGTGGCCCTTGCTTGCTTAGATTCTTTCCATGTCCTGACTTGTCTATCCATTCATGCTCTCTAGAGAGTGAGTGCCCCTTGCTTGCTTGAATTCTTTCCATGTCCTAACTCATCTGTCTGTCTGCACTCTCCAGTCTGTGAGTGCCCCTCACTTGCTCAGATTCTTTTTGTGTCCTAACTTGTCTGTCCATCTGCATTCTTTAGAGAGTAAGTGACCCTCATTCATTTGCTTTCTGTGTCCTCACTCCTTTCTTTCTCTCCATAAAAGGCATTACTCATCAAGTTATGCTCATTTTTTGTTGAGGTACCATTGTTATTTTACATGTTTGTCTTCATTTACCAACACATGTTCAGCTGCCTGTTTTGATATCTAGTGGTGATCATATACATCACAAACTGATTGGTACTTTTCTGCTGTCTGCATCTGCAATTTCTGACATCAAAATTAGTGACAATTCTCATTCTTGAACATGCATGCCTTTCTTATACCTCAAAGTCTAATCCAACCATAGATGAGGCTTTGGATCAAGCATATTCTCAATATTGTGCTTCTAACATTCATATTGACCTCACAAAGCAGTTTTCTGCACACCCTGAGGAATATTCTATCCTTCAGTTTACAGAATTTATTCTTAAGCATCATCTTTGACTTCGATGATTGTGTGTTGTTTGTATATGTCTATCATTTTTCCAATTTATAAACAAGTTTTATGAGTCTATCTCGGCCGTCACAGAAGTGCAGGGGCCGAGGAAAAGGAAAACATCATTGTCGCAGTAAAGAAAGAGAAAGGGGAATACAGTCAAGTTCCAGCCATGCCAATGACGCCGACAAAGTCACGGATCTTTGCAATTTCGCTAGCGGTCAGGACACCTTTACTAGCGGCGAGGTAGTCCTCGAAAGCGATCGACGCGTCTCCGCGATTTGGGAATTCGGACCTAGAACAAGGGATACGCAGGACCGTCAATGGACACAGCATAAGGGGGAATGCAGCCCTCCGAACCTAAGGAAGGCAAGCAGCTTCTCCCAATACTCCGGTTGAGACACGGCGGCGCGGTACGTGGATTGCGGACTTGCAGACTCGGTCGGCATGTCCGCGGAGAGTGTAAACCCGTCCCCGTCGACGAGCTGGATGTCCTGGGGCTTTTCCAGAGGCGAAGATGGCGTGGGGGAGAGAACGACTGAGGGGATACGGCTGTGACCGCGTTTCTTCTCCGCAGGAGAGGAGGGAGGGCTAAGCGACGCCGTCTCCACCGGAGGCGTCACAGAAAGCAGCAGTCCGGAGGATGACGACGAAGAGAGTTCCTGGGACTTGGAGGGATCCCATTCGACGCCGGGCTTGAGCATGACGTTGATCGTGTCGCCATCCTGGACGCTGTACTCCTTCAGGAGCTTGGCGTCCGCCAGCGCCTTGCCCTTCAGCAGGAGCCGCTGGGCGTCGGCGGGGGGTGCGCGCGGTTGGGCGGCGATTTGGGTCTTGATGGCGGATATCGGGTCCGCGGGAGAGACGGGTATGATGGTCGAGAACGGCGGCTTGAGGGACTTGAACGTGATTTGGAGAGTGGCAGGCGCTAATCGAAGCACCCAGGTCACGCATACACAGAGAGAGAATGAATGGATTTGATCAGGGAAGCCCGTGCAAAAAATATGCGCAGAGAGAGCGTTGACGAGACCGATAGGACCCACCGGATGGCTGCACATCATCCCGTTTCAACTTTGGGGGCGGGGGGACTTCGAGCTGGGTATGATCGAGTTGTATGTATCTAAACTGTTGGAGAGATCGCGGCACGCACCTGAACGATGGGGACTCTTTTCAGCGTCTTTTCTGGCTGTTCTTGGAAATCATCGTCGAATGTGACGGGTTGGGACGCGAGGATGTTGACGAACGCCTTGACGAATGTGTGCTCTGCCTGACCTGACATGAACGATCGACCGTAACTTACGAGAGAACAAAGTTAACGCGACGCGCGCGCAGGCCGGTTCCCGGGCCGGTTCTCACCTATATCTCTACTGGTTTCTATCCTCTGCTCTACGTCTCGGGCTTTTTCATTATCATGGCTGTGAGTTCTGCTCTCAAAATGTCCCTCGTATTGATAAAGTAACCTGCCCTTTCACCCCTCCTCCCTCAGTCCGGTTTCGGATTCAACGGTGGTATGTGGCGCTCAACGAAAAGCTTTGAGTCTTGTGTGTGCTCATCGGGCCTGCAGGTCGATCGCGCTGCTTCGCATTTTGGCAGGAGTTCTCCAAGGTATATCCCCCCTTTTCACCCATAACTCCGGTACTCGTTACTGAGCTCATTCGTACACTTCATCAAACCAGTGTTACGCCGCAACGGACAACCCGAAGGAGTGCACCCCACAAGCGGAAGATTATTTGGAGTGCCTACACCATACCAAAGAGGCATGTCGAGAACGTGTTCGTTCGACATTTGCCCTTTAATCACGGGTTAAATTGCAGATTGCACGCGCGAAAGCCATCAAGGAGGAGTTTGTCAAGAAGGTACAGCACCAAGCTGCAGAGGGCAGAAAGATGGCAGATGTGTTAGCGGACGGTGTTATAACGGGGGTCGGTCTCATTCAACGAGATGGGGAAACTGGGTCGAAACCGTCAAAGGCGCATTAGATTGACTCACTGACCGTGCAAAGACTAGCTGGTACTCGTTGACATTGTTTATTACATAATGAGACGGTTTTTCGAGCAGTCTGATTCCGCTCTCCCCTTTCAAACTTGCCCGCCATGACCTTTCGTGGTATAGGATCGCTCACCTCGCCAATCATTATCGACGAAGACGACGACATTCTGCCCCCATCAAGGGCCAAGGTAAATCCAAATACATCAACATCGCCCCCAAAGGCTCCACCACAGGAGCCAATCGATGTAGACAGCATCGAGGTGCCGTCTACCACCTCTTCCAGGCGAGGACCCTCCGATCAATTGAAAAAAGGAATCGGCTACTCCATCCTCGTTCGCATGGGATACAAACCCGGACATGGCCTCGGTGTGAATCTCGAAGGTATTCGTCCCGTTACAACCATTCTCCTGGGTGGTTGATTTGGCTTTTAGGTGTGACCAGCCCCGTCAAAGCCCGTATGCGACCTCAAAGATTCCCCGCTGGCCTCGGTGCACGTAATATTACCCCTTCTTCGAATTCGTCCTCCCGAGATGCTCAGAATCGAGACCTCGCAACAAACAGCAATCAGTCCAGGCCTGCGATATATAAGCGTGTTCAAGAATCTAGCTCCTCCTTACCCGCAGATACATCTACAGTCCCTCGTGGAGGATCGTCTGATCATTCTCCACATCAAGAACATTGCCTCAATCATGTACAAGAGAAGGCCTCTCTCGATGGTCCATCAGGTTCACATGGCGTGGATCCCGGGTCTACGAACGGTTCCAAGTCAGCTTATACTGACGGAACAAGCAAGGTGAACATAGTCAAGACACTCCTTTCCACGACAAAACATCATCCAGACTCCTCGCACCCCACTACCTCCCCTCAAGAAGTCGGGAATATTCGCCCCTTGGATAGTCGAGCGACCCCTAATTTTGTCCCTCTCTTTCCCGCGTTTCCCCCATGCCTCCCACCGCCACCCGTTAATTCTCGACCAACTGCGCCTGTCAACTCTCCATCGATCGACGTGCATCCCTTCCCCATTCAATTCAGTCCGTTCCCTCCACTACCTCCCCCAACACCCGGCATTCCTTACGTAACCATGCTAAAGGGGGGGCCCGCACTTCTTGGAATGCCCCATGATAGCGCCAAGGCAGGAGGAACCCGCGGCCTTTTTCTCAAGGAACTCGAACCGCCCCCCGATCCGTCCCGTTCAGTCGTGATGGAGATTCTCCCGCGAAAGTTTCGCACGCAGTCATTCGTTCTTGAATGGCTTTCTCAATTCCACTTTCAACCGAACCGCTATGAGCTGGTGGAAGGAAAAGTTTTGTTCGAATTCAAGACCGAGGGAGCTGCGCGTTTCGCTTGGCATAGCCCTAGAATGGGTGGCCCAGATGGGTTACTGTGTGTCCGCCTCTTTTGGTATCGCATACCGCCACAACCCGCGTTGGAGAACACGAACACTGTCCAGAAGGTCAATACAAAAGGTACAATAGAGGATTCTGCACAACCACAACCACAGCCGCAACCGCAACCGCAGCCACAACCGCAGGCTATCTCAGACTCGACCACAGAAGACTCGGGCTCCGAAGACCGCTTGGAACTTGAAGCAGACCTTTCCCGGTCACAGGTCCCTGCACATAAATCGGACGCCCCTCCCCCCCTTGCCTCTACAATTAACACCAGAGATCCCGCGGTAACGGTCAACCCGCCAGCTAAGGACATTAAGACGAACCCTGACAACCAAACGTTACAAGGCACATCGTCGTCCAAGCACCCCGTTCGAAGTCCTACTCCTGCACCCGCCACAACAACTTGTCCATTAGTCAACCCTACACAACCCAGCGATCGTTTCGACAACCAAATGGACGCAGACACTGCGATGATAGGAGAATTGCCCCCTGGTGGGGTTTCCTCTTTCTTCCCGGATACTACGATCTCCCAAACGTTCGTCCCTCCTACGATTCCATCCTCGACTTTAGCCCCGTCCACCGCATGTACATCCACCGCCGTCTTTCCCGCCTTTCCCCTGGAGATGTTCGACTCGTCAATTGTCACAACATCTGTCGACCCTCATGTACTTCCGTTCGCCATGAACCAGGAGCTCATGGAGGCATCGCACTCCACGGCAGAGATGTTCCACTTTGGAACGGAGGCCGAACGGACCGAGTTCGAGAAAGTCGACGGACTACCCCCGCAAACGGTTATGGAGGCTGGAGCCCTTGCCAAAGAGCAGACGCTACGGGAATTGGTCCTTCAGAGCAGGAAAAGAAAGTTGCTTCAAGCAGGTAGCAGCCAGCAGTCTACATCTACCACGGCTCCGACTGCCACATCCGGAAATGCTTTGGAGCAGCTTGCAGTGAATTTCATCGCCGACGCCATTTCTCGACCGCCAGCAGCCAAACGCATCAAAATCACACCATCTCCGGCAGCTATGAATGCTTGGGGAATACGCCTCGAGAAACATATCGAATGGTCCAAGGCCATCATGAGAAAGATACAATCAGCTCGGACCAGGACGGAGAAGAACAGGCTCTTGGAAATCCTTCGGGAGAAAGACCGGTGCGTCTCTCGCTAGCACATGCTGGATTTCGCATACTTCAAATGATTAAGATGGTCCATACTTCGCCCACACAGTCGGCTAGAAAGCGAAAAAATGGCTCTGTTCTCGTATCCTGTGGAGGAACCTTTACCAGTATCACCATGGCCCGACTCCCATCCGGACAACGGAATCCTGGAGCTCAGCGACACCGAGAATGAAAGCTACTACGACGACGATGACGACGATAAAATGGAATAATGGACAGGTAGGTGCGTCGTGGCGCCCCTTTCCATAACGTAGAAGGGCGCCCGAGCGGATCATCCGCCCACCATCAACGATAGATCTCCCGTCGTTTTTCTGTGGTTTCAAAAGCGTAATTTTTGCATTTTCAGGCACCTTACCGACCAACTGTGTGCCCAGGTACTTGGTCGTTTTCTCGCTCTGCACCGCTTTCGCATCGCTCATTGGACATCTTGTCATACTCCCGCACTTGCTTTCAGTTTGCACCACCACATTCTTTGGCCATTTTGTGGCACCCCTTACTCAGTTATTTACCGCATACTACGCACACACGACTTTCTTTCCGCTGTGCCCTTCCGCTCGGTTTATGCATACGTACATATCAATCAAATCGTATATTATCCCTTTTAAATGAAATTATATTCCGTGCACAGAAAGCCTTAATTCATAAGTGACAATACGACACAGGTAACGAAGAACTCTTGCGTTGTTTCGGGTCGGGTGTAAATGAGATGAGGCCGATCTTGTCATCCAGCACTCGTCCTTCGGTGAACTGAACATACTGCGATCAGTTAGGTAATCAGACTGCGTCCCTCACCGACCTCACCCCTCACCCCTCAAAGTCTTAACTCTCACCAGAACCGCCCAAGGTCTGAATACTTATTCACTCTGTGTTACTGTCCTCCGGATGATGTTCTTCAGGTCGTTCACATCGCCTCCCTCGCGGCCGCACTCGCCAAACTAAACGTCAAGATCCCAATCGAGGATCTCATCAAGGCCATACATGATGAGGACGAAGCTAAGCGTGTTAAAGTGACCGCTGAAGCAACCCAACGCCGCGCCGCGCCGTCTGAACGTAAGTCAGCCCCCCACTCCTTGCCCGCTCTCTGACAATATTAATGAACCTGGCCAATGCTTTCAGTCGCTCTCCAACCAACCAAGGCAACTGCCGGCCTCGAATTCGCCACCGTCTCCGAGTTCGTCCCCGTGCCTACCAAACCCGCCCATGTCGATCTATTGGCGAAGGAACGTCGTCGTCGTCTCCTCGAACTCACCGAACAATCGTTTCCCGACGGTAACGTTTCAGATTCGTTCTCATTGACATGGCTCGCTTTGTCCCAGGATGTCGCCGCCAATAAGCTCCCCTCATCCTTGGTCAGCATGTAAGTCCAGTTCGATCTCTTGCTCCATTTAAAACGCTGGAAATAAATTCACCTCGTCATCCGCAGGCTCTTGATCTAGTGAATGACCAACTTGTTCCCCTCTGAGCTGCACCTGGATATCTGGTCTCGCTTTCGTGTGTACACTGCAAAACATGTATTTTACTTGCCGCTCTGTATGGATGCTTGATATGAATGCTTGATCGGCCGGGGCATCCCTGACTGTAGAAGGGCGCCCGAGTGGATCTCCCGTCGGTTTTCTGTGATTTTAAAGGCGTAATTTTTGCATTTTCAGGCACCTCACCGACCAACAGTGTGCCTGGGCCCAGGTACTTGGTTGTTTTCTCGTTGTGCACCACTTTCGCATCGCTCATCGGACTCGAACATGCTTTTAGTTTGCACGACATTCTTTGTTACTTGGCCATTTTGTGGTACCCCTTACTCAGTTAATACTCCGCACACACGACTATTTTTTTCCGCCATGCCCTTCCGCTCGCATGGTTTATTCATACATATATATCAATCAAATCGCTTTAAAACGACATTATATTCCGTGCACAGAAAGCCTCAATTCACAAATTGTGATAACAAAATGACACGAGCTCTTGTGGCCCGTCGTTGTTTCGGGTCGGTGTAAAGAGGCCGATCTTGGCCATCCCTGAACCTGAGCAGGTGCTTCTGCTCGTGCATGTAGCATCTGATTCTTTCGGTGAACATACTGCGATTATCAGAACGTCCAACAGGGCGGCAACAACTAGATTACATACAAGATGTTAGGTATTTACATTGGACAGATAAATGCATCAGATATACAGCACGAGCAGAACGTGTAGCGGCGGCGGCGTCGTTCACGCAGCCGAGCACCCCCTCACCCCTCACCAGAACCGCCCAAATACGCTGCCCCGACCGGAAACGGCATTGGCGGCGGTGTCGAGTAGGAGCCCTACGCCCTCCTGGATCGCATGGCTCACGGGCCGCATCGGCGTCGCGTCCCACACGTGCGGGCAAGGCTGCGGGAGCGGATCCGGGTTCAAGCGCGGATGCTCGAGGTCCCGCTCGTAGATGGACGGCTTGCGCGTGCCGCCGGACGCCAGATGCGGGTATACCGGCGACTCGAACTTGCGACGCGCTGTGCGTAGACGGAGGAGGACCTGCGTTGCACGTTTTCAATTCTCTCTCTCTCTCTCTCTTTTAGAAAGAAGGGGAAATGGGAATGATGAATGACCCGGAAGAGAGGAGTCACAGTCACCGAGTCGCGGGTTGGTCGTGTGGGACTTTTTGGGACTTTGGGACTTACCTGCTCGTAAAACTCGATTTCACCGTCCAGGTGCTCCTTTGCGAGGGTTGCAAAGTCCTCGGCCTTTTGCGTGTGGTAGATGTCCATCTCGGCCATCGTCGTGTTCAGGACTGTCTCGCATCGCGAAGCGACGTCCTCGTCGGGCTATTGCGGAGAGCAATGACTGGATGAGCAATCGAAAATAAGCTAGAGAGAGCGCGACGTGCCGTTGATCCTTCCGTCGCTTCTGTATATCGCGACAACGCGTTTCGATGGGTATCTATGATGGGCTGCCGGGTGTTAACACGGCAAAGTCAATGCGGACATTAAAAGAGGGCTCCTTACTGCGTATTGCTGAGAAGGGTGGGCGACGCTTTTGAGGGCCTCATGTGTGGTCAGTTGCGTTCTGCGCGCCTAAGAAGGCCGTCAGAATCTCTCATAGAGACGGGAGATAAGTGTCACGAACGTGATCATCATACAAGTCGGCGACGCTCTGTAGGGTTTCACTTGTTTTCTGCAGTGCCCGAGTGAGCTTCAGGCAATCTAAAGGAGCATGCAGTGTGCGAAAACGAGTTCTACGGAGGGTATACCTTCACAGCCTTCATGCCAACACCAAGCTCCTTGCTCATTGACATAGCCCTTCGCTTTCTTGGGTTCTTCGCTCTCACCATTTTCCTCTTGATCCGACTGGAAAAAAAAATCTTCCTCCCGAATCATCACGCCGGCGCTAGGTAATGTGACGATTGGTTTGGTGGTGATAAGAGAGAGTAAAGAGTACGACAGAAGACGCTCCGCTTTTGACATCTCTACATTTTGATAATAAGATCAGGTTCCCATCTCAGGCCTATACGTGACAGGCTCCTCACCTACCCGGGCTTGCCGGACCTGTGTAAAGACGTTGCGGAGACCCTGTACTCCGGTGTCAACGGCCTTTGTGTGAACATCGAACCTATTGACGGCCTCTGTGGCTTCTTCGGCATCAAAATTAAAGTCGAAGTGGAGTACGTTAAGATAGAACGAAGGTCCGGCAGGCGGAAGAGCCAGATGTTGAGGGAGCTGGCGTCGCCATTCCTTCAAATTCACGCACAGTTAATCGAGCTTAACATATCAGGGACGAGGCAAGACTCACCTGCTCACTTTCGCAACTCAAGAAGAAGGTCAGAATCTCCGTGTATCGCGCGACGGGGTGTCTTACGATCTTCGCGAGGTATCTCTCAAGGTCACCGCGACGCGCTTCCACAAAGTCATCACTGAAACGACCCGGGTACTGTTTCTCTGGAAGCGGAGGAAGGGCAATTCCGGGAAGGCGCCGCGTCAACGCGGTGTGCAACACGGCAAAATGCGAAAATCGACGATGGACGGTGATGCGTGAGGTATTGGGGGAAGAATTGACAGAGTCGGCCGACTCTGCGTCCGACGGCTCGGAAGTCGTTGGCGCGTGGAATAGTGAGGAAACGCTATAGACGGTGTATGCACCGGAAAGCGTCGAGGTGCGCTTCGAGGGCGAGTGAACCATGACTCGGAACGGTGGAACCTTCTGCCTCCAGGATGGACCCGCATCGACGAAGTGCTTGTCTGCTTCGCTTGGGTGTGGTGCATCCGTTTCTCCAGTACGGCCGGCAACATCCGTCCGGGGAGGTTGCTCGTCGTCGTCGCTGCCCTCAAACACGTGTTTTATCGAGGGTGGAGGGACATCTGGCTTTGCCGTACTACTGCCGTTCAACACGTAGGCCTCCGCACCGCTGGTGACGAAGCTGGAGAATCGATTGAGGCTCTTGCCTCCGAAGAGACCTTGACGGAGGCTAGGGAGAGCGGCCATCATGCGCTCACCAGTGGTTTGTACCATGATGGGCTCTGCCGGAGGTGATGGAGATGCGTAGGCTGCCGAGCCACGTGGTGTCAGCGAGGCGTTTGAATGTTCGCTTCTGCTTTCAGAGCGGTGACGCGCATGAAGCGCGTTTCCCATCTCGGGAGCGGAGATAAAGTCGACGGTGAACTATGCCAGTGGGAGGTCAACGCAAGGGGCATAGCGAAACGAAAAGTAGGAAAGGGATTCACGGTATAATACGAGCGAGGGAGGAGCCCCACACGACCTCGACGGGTCTTCACGAGACTCCATCCGTCACCGACTTGCTCGCGAATGACGGCGATTTCGTCGCCCGCTTTCACATCCAGCTCCCTGAATTCAACTTTGCCCGCGAACGCGTACAACACTCTCGCCTCGCGTCGGCAGACGTCGTCGTCTCCCTCGAAATGATCATCCTCGCATGCATCATCGTCTGAAAGGGAAACGGAGGCGGAACGTGACCGCGAGCTGTCCGAGTCCAAATGCTCCGTCCATACGCTGGAGGTGTTGATACCCGCGTCAAAATCAAGCGAGGGCGGGCCAGGCACCTTGGATTGGGCCGCTTCGCCCTGAGCCCATGCAAACGAAAGGAAGCCTCTCGTCGCGGCAGGCGGTGTTAAAGGGCTCGAAGGTTCCAGGTTTGATGGCTGCTGCATTGTAATCGCCGTTTGATGATTTCGGTGAATGACGACAAAGCGTCCTGCGAGAGTGAGAGCAGCTACGGTAGTTCACTCGAGGACTACAAATATACTTGAGACACCCTCGCGATGGCTCAAACTCCGGAAACGGCGTGTGCTGTTCCGGCTCTGCACGTGTCGTTGACACAACGGCGTGATGACCCGCTAGCTGCAACTCAATGGAGCCTACTACCCTAGCTGTGGGGCCGAAGAACACATCAACCGGGCACGGGTCAGTCCACCACCTTCATGGACAACAATCATGGTAAGTTTGCAACTTTTTGTCGTTAAACTGTCCAAATCATTTGACTGGGCATCCAGATTCCCCCCAAAGCGTGCTCGAGCCCGTCGCCTTACCCTCCGGCATCGTCATGTCGAACTGCCTCGTAAAAGCCGCCATGTATGAGCACTTGGCGTCCCTTTTCGGTGGTCTGCCGAATGCACAACATCTCGCGCTCTACAAACTCTGGTCGCAGGGCGGTTGGGGAATGGTTATGACGGGAAATGTACAGGTGTCGGGTGACCACATGTCGCTTGGGAGGGATATGATCATCCCCGAGACGATTACCTCGCACACCCTGCGCTCCTATAAAACGCTTGCCCGTTCCATGCGTCCCGTCTCTGAGCAGAACCCGAAAAAAGACCAAGATGCATCGACTCCTCGTACTCTCATTATCATGCAGGTATCTCACGCAGGACGACAGTCTCCCGTCGTGATTGGTGGCCGTCCCCCTTTTGTTCCGGCCCTCGCGCCAAGTGCTATTGAACTCGGACGCAACGCGCCTGGAGGTTGGTTCGCTAGGTTGACGTACAAGATTGGATTCCCGACTCCCCGTGCCATGACTCTGCAAGACATCGATTACGTCGCGAACCGTTTCGTGCTCAGCGCAAAGTTGGCGCGTGATGCTGGCTTCGACGGGATTGAGCTACATGCATCACATGGCTGTAAGTCATTCACGACCCTCTTCGCTTCGGACAGGACGTAATGAATTTGTAGACTTGCTTGCTGAGTTCATTTCTCCCAAGGTGATAATTCCCGTCACATGCCAATATAGTTTCTATTTTACCTCTGTTTCAGAGCAACATTCGAGACGATGCCTACAGCGCTAAACGTGCTCCGCTGCATCTACTTCATCGGATTGTGACTGCCATCCGCGAGGTGTTACCTAGGCCCTTCGTGTTGGGGGTGAAACTCAGCTCGTCGGACTATGTTGGTGCTGGTTCTGTTCAAAACGCTCGAGCTGAAGAGGAAGCAGAGGACAGGGCACTTGCCCATGTTGTCAATGTTGCTCGCTGGGACATGATAGACTTTATTGAGATCAGCGGGGGGGACTACGAGAACCCGGGTACGAACTCCTTTCGGCTCCAATCGCCCGTCACGTACTAAAACATACATACAGTATTTCTTGCCACAGGTCGCCAAGCCTTTTACGCTCGCTTTGCCCGTAAAGCGCGCTCCGCCATTCACGCTCTGACGTCTTCTTCGCAACTTCGACGTCCATTGGTTGTACTGACTGGTGGAATGCGATCGCCCGCGACTTTCCAAGACGCGCTTTCTCAAGGACACGCCGACCTCATCGGCATCGGCAGAGGAAGCGTGCTCGCCCCCGACTTACCTCTCCTTCTCAAGGAGTTTTACTCGCGCGGACGAACAGGAATTCCAGACCTGGGCGGAGGTAGCGAGGATAATATGCAAGCAGATTTTCCATCCCAACAACCATCGTTGTCCTACGCGGACACACCATTGATCCGCCTGGCGACGTCCGTCCTTCGTTCGCTCGGCATCATCCCCCTCCCAAGTCTGATAGGAGCTGGCGCCGCCACGGCATGGTACACAGTGGCGATGAGGAGGATCTCAAGAGGCCAGGTGATCAACCATCAGATGGGGCCCATTCAGGCAACTTTTATGTTATGGTTTCCAGAGTTTCAAGCATTGACAATTCTGTTCTGCTGCTGTGTAGCTTTCTACGCATCCGTCTACTCGTTCTGAGAATGGTATAATCCGACTAAGCGCCAACGCTCTTTCTTTTGCTCGTAGCTTGATGACAGGACATTTCTTGTAGGACTCAGACGTAGCCCATTCACATAATAAAGGAGCGACGACTTTTAGGCGCCATCGCGTGGACGGTGTATACCACGATTACAACATATATCCAGAGGTCCAACGATGCTCATCATTCGTACAACTTCGGAACACAATTACATCCCATGCCCCGTATATCCCCAAACGTCCCGATAGACCTCACCAAGGATATCAGTCCGTGAATCCGAGATCCCCCCAACCCGTCCAGCCAGGAGGACAGACACGGAAGTGATGCGTCTTGTCGATCTCCTTTAATTCGGCGATCTCTTCTTCAGTCAAGTCAACAACTTTGAGGTTCGCTGATTCCACATGAAGATGAGGGATCTGGGATGATGATAAATTGACAATGGACTCACAGATGATGCGCTCGCGCGTGACGGACTTCGTCACGACTTTTTTCGAACAGAAACATCGATCAGCGGATTAACGTGAGGTCGTTTGGAGATGCTCCTCACCGTTCACATTGGGCGTGTTAACCTGGAACGAAATGAGTACGTTGGCTGGGTTGATGTTGTACTTCTCGGCGAGGCGGACGACAACGGGGTTCGTCAAGAGGGGTGATGAATCCGAGCCAAGCGGAGAATAGGCCGTAACGACAATTCCAGCCTTCTCGCACGCAGCAAGGACATCTGTTTCAAGACAGGCCCTAACAAGCACGAAGAAACGTGAGGGTCTCGTTGGACGCCGGAGCGGATTCAAGGGACTGAACGGACGGGTGACGCTCGACTTGGTTTACAGCGGGAACTATCACGTCGGGGAGTTTGAGTAAGTCTGCGAGGTAAGCCGCCGAAACGTTGGAGACGCCTGTCAATGACGAGTAGCTGTTGAGCTTTGAAGAAACGCTGTTAACTGAGAGATTGCACACCGATCGCTTTGACTTTCTCGGGATGCTCGTGATAGATCTTCTCTATCTTCCTCCAAGTATCAAGCCAGTTCAAAGATTTGTCCGCCTTCCAGTCTTGGGTCATGGGAGCGGGCCAATGCAATAGGTCTAAGTAACGAGTCGTTCATAACATCATATGGTCGCGCGGAGATAATCACGCACAAAGATCGACGTAATTGGTCCCGAGCAACCCCAGTGATTTGTTCAGTGCGCCAAGAACGTCCTTATGATCGTTGTTATTGAGCTTGGTGGTCAGGAATATTTCGGATCGCGGAACGCCAGAGGCTTTGATGCCTTCCCCGACTTCCTTCTCGTTGTCTGAATCGACGTCATGGTGTGCGAAAACAGGCATGAATGGTACACTCCATGCACTAACCATACCCAGTTGCCGTGTCGATGTGTTTGTAACCATTCTTGAGCGCGGTCTCGACGGCGTGCTCAACTTCGCCTGGTTTGGACTTCCAAGTTCCTGCAGGGGTCGAACGGGGGGAAGATCAGCTAGTTTCGCTCACACGACCCGAGAGATATGATGTATGTGGTTCAGAGATGAGTACCAAGTCCGATAAGGGGCATGATAGCCCCAGTTTTCAGCTTTATGACTTTTTGAATTGGCATTTCGAGATGAGGTGAGACCGGAAGGAGATCAGAAGATGAGATCGATGAGATCGATGACACTACTGGAATACACGATCAGCAGACAAGTCACGTTACCGTGTCCGTGTCGTAACAACGCGTACGGACACGGCTATCGCTTCGACGTGACGGATGCCTTACTCCAAGAAATTCAAACGACCGCCATCCCAGAGTGAAGATATTGACAACATGGCCGCCATGTCATCTATGGATCCAGAGTAGGACGCTAATGCTACAGTAATCTCTCCTGGTCAACCTCACTCAGACCGATCATTTTCATAGCCTTCTTACCGTCATCACCAATCAAATGAGAGGTGAGATACACCCGTCTTGGATCACTTACAATTCCTTCCAATGCTCTTCTCTCAGTCTCATCCGAGAAAAAGAATAAAGTCAAGAACGCGAAGACTATGCGAGCCGCGAGAGGTCAGTTCGAAAAGCTGGTACGTGCTCTCGTCCTGTTCGTCTCGAAACATAATTGCCCATCTTTTTCACAGGTGTCGACACGCATTGAGCCGGTGGAGAAGGTGCGGAGTGAACTGTACGCGGCATGGACCTTCACTATGCATACATGCCGATTAAAACCGCGACAGCGCGAGTCTCACACAGAATTACTCGACCGGTTATGCACAAGATCTCGATGGAATACGTGCCCTTTTGATGACCGTTTCCCAACGGTTGCAGGCTTTGTCGGTCAGTCACGCCCGTGCAATGTGTATCTCTCATGCTGTTGGCTTCGGCTATGCCTGCTGAGCGCTAGTTCTTATGGACTGCTGTTCCCTATGTCTCCCAATTAGCAATCGCCTGGTTGTGCTCATTTCTTTCTGACTGTAGGAACTTCTTTCCAGCGAGGAAAAGATGGTACACAACCTGGAGCTTGATCGCGAGAAGATATCGGTGAGGCACTTGGCTCAGGCGAAGGCCGACTGTGAAGGTATTACTTCCTTCACCTTTTACTCCCTTCTGTTAGTGACACCCGAAATCCGAAGAGCAAGGTCGAGTCATAGAGTCGCTTGACTAGATCGCACCACCTTGTTTATTTCCCGTCCGGAGTGCCTCCCTTTCCTGCCCAAGCATCCGCCTTCCTGTTCACATCCATCTGGACAGTAACTCCGATAGTTCTACCTTCTAGTGTCCGACAAGTGTACAATGCATATACATGATCTTCATCGCGATCTCATGACAATTCCGCTGTTCTATTTCATCCACGTGCTCGGCTACAGTTGTTCTATCGGGCGTGCCCATTCTTCCTCATCCACAAAACTTCGGTAATAAATGACAACATCGACCCATTCGCCATACCGTCTCTACAAACCCTTTCTCATCTTCCCCTTCTCGGTACCCACCGTGCAAAGCAGTGGGGAGCATATCTTCGGGGCCAAAATCGCTGTCCGGATCGAGTTCCGCGTTGCGACGGTCGCGAGCCCACCGTACGGCGTTAGTCGTTAGTCTGGGGTGTGTACAGTATCACGACTTAGTCCCGGGCGCTGCACTGCCACGGTTCGCCAACCCTGCGATCTACACAGGTTCTAATGACCGACAAGTATCACTCGCGCGATGCCTCGATGGTGTATGACTTACCAGAGTCAACCTCATTACTTGACCGTGGCTAAGCTGCCTTCTCGTCCAGTTAAGGTACGCCATAAGGTGCGCGGGTGAGGCCAGAAGAGGGACTGGCCGCCTGGGAGGTAGGCTTCAATAAGGCGAAATGGCATTGGCGCATCCGAGTCGCCTGGTAGAACTTCTCTCCCACGCTCAGCATCAGCAACCCGTAGGTACTGAGAAATATCGTACAGTAGGATATGATTGACATCGCGCCATGTTCATACGTTCCACATTGTCAGTGCACTGATTTGTGTATTGACCGATAATACCCAGTTGCACTTCCCAGCGAGCATTTCCGGGCTCATTCTGCATGCCTACAGACTCATGATACATAGCTTTTGAGGTCCACCCGAGTCCGCCGAGAAGTACGACTTAAGGAGTGACCTGTAGAAACGTTCACGTACTATCAGACTGATTGATGGGTGGCGACTAGACAGTGTCGCCACCCGTAGCCATGACATTGATATCGCTGTGCTACTGGCAGAACAGTATACAGTAGAAAGGATTCGATTTGATCCAATCGGAAATTTAAAATTTAGAAGAGCGACAAAAGAGGTAATAATGTGATAATAAATCTGCGGAATATGACCAGCCCACAGAAGATCAAGTGGCCTTTAGACAATTTCCCATAGGCTTGGCCGCTTTCTCGACTTGCCAAGTAAACTGAAACTGCCAACTTGCTGATGGTGATCCTGGTGATGGTCTCATGAGCTGGGATGGCGTACTGTGCTATGATACAGCAATCGCACGCAACCTAAGGTATATATGTGCAGTGCTGATCATCCGAGGGGCGACCGTCCCAATCCCACTCGTTACCCATCTCTTTAACTTGAAATCCTGTAGGTTATTTGATCTCTTGCCAGGATGGAGTCGATGGTCCATTTCCGCAATCCCGCCGTAATCGCGAAAGATCTCCGTGAGTATCATTTTACGACCAAGCTCGTGAGCTCAAACAGCTTATTGATCCCCCCCCCCTGAGACAGTGGCAGTCAAGTATTTTTGGCACACCCTGGCTGGTGTCTACTTGTGAGTCTGCCTGGTCACAATGTATCCCAACAGAACAGTAATCACCGGGCCCTCTGCCTCTAGCTGGGAGTTCGTCACCACTCTTGACTACGAGTGGAGTGTCATTCGAGGGCGTCGACCGTACCGCTGGACGATAGTGGTCCGTAATGACAACCTCTTACTTTCGAGCTTTGTTGCCTTATCTGTCTCCTTTCGTAGCTATACTCAATTACACGCGTGGCCACTCTCTTGGCTTTGATATTTAGCCTGTTCGGTATGGACTCTACGAGCCGATACGATTGCAAGGTATATCGAATCCTCAATCTGTTTTATATGCGCCCGCGCCCTGACACACGACAATCCCCAGGTCCGGATCTTCCAATTCGTGAGCATCCGTCCCCCTCCCAAGGCGGCCAGTCTGAGGAATGACCGTTTCTCGGTTCTTTTTTTCTCTTCTTTCTCTTCCTTCGTCATAGTTCTTTGGGTACCTGGGCGCAGTTGTGGCTTCTCTCCTGATCGTACTCCGCACGTACGTCCTCTTCTGCGTTCGCGATACGAACATCTTCCCCAGGGCATTGAAATTTGCTCATGAGCACTGCTAGCATTGCCATTTGGAGCAGGGGAAAGTTGGTTATAGCAATCGCGGTTGGCGTATGGGTGATCAATATCGGGTTTCAAATTCAAAGTAAGACCCTTCATCCCCTCTGCTGCAGAAGATGGGGGAATCCCATTCTAATGTACGATGCTATCAGGTCTAGTGCGGGTGAATAATCAATCCACTTGAACTATCATGGACCTTCCGGACTCATCCCAATCCCCAGCTCCGTGCTGCGTGGGTGCCTGCCTTGTCCACCTGCGCAATAAGCAACGCCTACAGCGCGAAACCTAATCTAATCTCTATGCTCACCACCGACATCGTCTTGCTTTTCACTATGCTCATTGGCTTGCTCCGCCTGGGCTTCCACGAACCTGGCGTGCGAGGTCTGGGACACCTCATGTGGACACAGGTGGGGGTGTCCGCGCTACTTGCTAGTTACGTTGTTCCCTTTTCGCTGATATGCTCCCTTTCGCAAGGGTCTTGTTTGGATCTTCTTTGCCACCATCGCGTATGTCCCTCCAGTGGTAAGCGGAGCTAATTCCATGTATCCATCCCTGCAACTTATCGTGACATTACCGTCACAGGTGCTCACCAGTTTGGACCTGAACGGTAGACTTTTCCTTCCTGTCCAATCTGTCGATTATATGAAAGGCTGATCGAACCTAATTCCGCTCGAAACACCAGATTCATTCAACCATGTGCGTCGCTAGTGTTACCCATGAGGGAAACGTCTACTGGTCTGACACGCCTTTCCAAACGTAGATGTTCCAGCTTTCCGCGGTGATCACGACGGCAATCGCTACGACTCGACTCTATCGCTCTCTGGTGGATTTTTCCTCAAAGACTACAGAGATGTGAGACACGATTCCATTCCTGTTTTTTTTTGCGCTCACTGTGGCCGATACCATCGAAGTGAGTTCGTTACCGACAGGCTCCGCCCCATTGCTTTCACAACATCGAAGGTCAATCAAGTCCCTGCCCAGCCCATTCTGGTGGAGACATTTGAGGCGGCCGTACATGAGACCTACGAGCAGCATCAGACGCCACGGAATAGCCAGTATTCCTCGTCCATCAGCAGGGAAGGATCACTGCGCGACAAAGCGACTGGTCTGGGACTCGACTACGACATGGAGAGAGGCGCGGAGAGTGGAACATGAACCCGATAGGAACAAAAGTTATCATTTACTATGTAGTGCATAAATCTAGAATTATGGATATGATCCATCATGGAAGATTTCAGCAAGGATATCGAACCACTGCATGCAAATCAGGCTTTTCTCACGGAAAAAAGTCTGAGGAAAGCTTAGATAAGTGTTAAACAATACTTAGGCTTTACTTGTCCAGAAAACTTTGGAAAAAAAGATTAAGTAATCTCAC